>Ga0302173_10000580_pt1 | contig 19528 bp, 8 predicted proteins | sample I_Fen_N3_1_FD_198785 | JGI IMG/M metagenome (GOLD analysis project Ga0302173, IMG submission 198785) | Peat permafrost microbial communities from Stordalen Mire near Abisko, Sweden - I_Fen_N3_1 | ecosystem: Environmental > Terrestrial > Soil > Wetlands > Permafrost | place: Sweden: Abisko... | reverse complement strand
TATTTATTATGAATAGTTTATTTTTATTAAACGAAACTTTTACCAATGGCTATAGAACAGAAGCTTTGGATATTATTTCTTTAGCTGCAATTTTATGTGGTATACTTGTTATTATTAGCAAGAACCCAGTGGTTTCTGTCTTGTTCTTGATCGGTTTATTTTTAAGTATAGCCAGTTATCTTATGACATTAGGTTTAAATTTTATTGGACTTTCTTATCTATTAGTTTATGTTGGTGCTGTATCTATTTTATTCTTATTTATTCTAATGTTAATTAATGTTAGAATAAGTGAACTATTAAGTAATACAAGTAATAGTATACCTTTGGCTATATTTATTGCTATTTCATTTAATTATCCCTTATATCAAATATTACCTTATAGTATTGCTTCAGTAAATGGTTACACATCTGGTGTAAACAATACATTAAATGATATGTCAAGCAACAATTATAGTGATGTTTTTTATAAATTTTTCAATTTAAATAGTACTTTAAACGGAGTACAGGATAATGGTGAAATTTTTTTTGTTACTAGTAAAATATGAGATGGTAATTTAGCAGAAGCTAGTCATATTACAAGTATAGGTAATATAATGTACACTAGTTATAGCATATGACTAATACTAACTTCTATTATATTACTATTAGCTATGGTTGGTGCCATTGTTATAACAATAAAACAAAAGGATTAATTGTATTAACACTTAGCCAGGCTTCTTAGGAGAAGTCTTATAAGTAAGGGCTGTCTTATTGCTGTGTCCTCTGCTCTCATCCCATACTGTGTAAGGGAGAAGGGATAAGCAAGGACACAGCATATTAGTCTTATAAATATATTATAATATAAGCTAAATATAATTATTTTGTATCATCACTTAACCAGCCATAGTACTTCATTATTACCTCTTTCCTGTGGAAAGAAAAATTAATGAAAGGATCAGATAAATATTAATAGAAGCATTAGTTATAGTTTTGTGCAGTGGATATACTTGGTAAGCCCTTACTTCTAGCGAAGCCATGCAAGCGTTATACCAAAAGTTTATTTATATACATTAGTGTGTCAAGGGTTAGTATCCTAATAGGTAAGGAACTTTTTTGTCAAGAAAGAATATATCGGATCGAAGCCGGTCTGACCCGTGTATTAATTAAAGGGATTAGCTTAATGGTAGAGCAACCGTTTTACACACGGTAGGTTAGGTGTTCAAGTCACCTATTCCTTAATTATAGTTATTTGGCCTAGTATCTTAAAGGGATAATATGCTAAATAATTTTCTCATTGGAAATAATTATATGTTTTTGTCATGTAAAAATAAGAATTTTTATGTAGATTTATGTAGATGCGCAAGCTCTTATATCTGGCTTTTTATAGGCTTTTCATGCTTCTCATGCTTCTCTTTGATAATTAGGCAAGAGTAATATAAGAAACCAGAATACTATATAAATAATTAGATTAGGAGATTTATATATACCAATCTAATAAAAATTCTTATATTAAATTGTAATATAGAGTGATATAAATTTACAAATGACTAATTTGACTAGAAGTAATTTTCAAGCTCATCCTTTTCATTTAGTGTCACCTTCCCCCTGACCCTTATTTACGTGTATTGCTTTATTAACTTTAACTACAAGTGGAGTTTTAACAATGCATGGTTTTAGTCACGCAGATAAATTTTTAATGTTAGCTTTCTTAACTGTAATTTCTTCAATGACATTATGATGACGGGACGTTATAAGTGAAGGAACTTACTTAGGAAATCATACATTAGCAGTACAAAGAGGATTAAACATGGGAGTAGCCTTATTTATAGTAAGTGAAGCATTATTCTTTTTGGCTATATTCTGAGCTTTCTTCCATAGTGCCTTGTCTCCCACAGTAGAGTTAGGTGCTCAATGACCTCCTATGGGTATAGAGGCCATTAATCCTTTTGAATTACCTTTACTTAATACAGTTATATTATTATCATCTGGTGTTACTGTAACCTATGCTCACCATTCCTTAATACAAGGAAATAGAAGTGGTGCTTTATATGGTTTAGTTGCCACAGTATTATTAGCCATAGTATTTACAGGTTTCCAGGGTATAGAATACAGCGTATCATCTTTCACAATTAGTGATGGAGCTTTCGGGTCATGTTTTTATTTTGGAACGGGTTTTCATGGGATTCATGTTATGATAGGTACGGCTTTTATTGCGGTGGGTTTGTGACGGGTACTAGCATATCACTCTACAGAAAATCATCATCTGGGTTTGGAATCCTCAATCCTATATTGACATTTTGTGGATGTGGTGTGACTTTTCCTATTTATTTCGATCTATTACTGAGGTTCTTAAGTTATATTATATGTACATACGGAGTAATTAATATATTTGTTTATACTATATTTACAGTAGTTGCTATTTATTATATTATTATGCTACTATATAGTCTAATTTATTGTGTTATTAGACTACTATATAGTCTAATTTATTGTATTAGCATAGTAATATATAATCTGATTATTTGTTTATATTTTGTATATCAGATGCATTCTATATGTAGAGATAATAAATCATATTCTTACTTTTATTCTTTATACATCTTGTTCTCTTATTTTTTCTCTTATTTACCATTAGGCATAAAGATAATGCTTTCTTTACGATTGTTTTTATTTATTTATAATGTAGGGTATGATTTGGAATTTAATTTAATTATATTGTCACTATATGACAATTACTACGACATTATGTCCTTTTCATCTGTCCCCTTTGAGGGTAATTTATCTTTAACTGATGGTAATTTACTCTCAACTGGGGGTGGAAACATTCCACCGATAGGAGGTGGTAATATTCCACCGATAGGAGGTGGTAATATTCCACCGTTAGGGGGTGGTGGAAACCCTACTCCTAATTTTTTTAATACTGTCCTTAATTCCGTTAATTCTACGGAAACTAACATGGACACTATTAGAGCCAAAATAGATCAACAAGGGTGGGAAAGAAGGGGATTAGACAATACATCTATATATTCTCGAAATCTATTTAGTCCTGCCGCTACTCTGAGCGATCAAGATACCCATCTTTTAGCTGATAGAGTATCTCAGAGTAGAGCTCAGGGTACTAACGGTATATATGAAGTTATGACTAAAGTAAGGCAAAGTGACGCTATAGCTGAGCCTAGAGTTATTATTAATCCTAGAAACCAGACCCATAATGGTTGTTTAAATGATGTAAAAAGTACGGCTCAATTTAGAGAATACCTACTAAGAATTTAATTAATGAATTAGGTTTATCATGTTTAATTTAGCTTATTTATAATAGTTACTAAATATTATATACGTTAAATTACATGACGTGTACTACCTATCTTTCTAGTTCAATTTAATAATGGGTATAATTTACTATTAATACGTATAAAAACTGTTTATATCTAGATATATTTACTGAAGATAAGTTTGAATACTACTTGATTTCATTAACTTTATATATTATTATCTTAATAATATATAAGAGACCTTAGTTTAATGGTAAAATACGAGACTTTTAATCTTTGTTACGTCGGTTCGAACCCGACAGGTCTTATGCTATATTAAAATTGCGTAGAGGTCTTGCTCATGCGGAGTGAGCCCTTGCTTGGTAGGTATAACAAGTATATTATAAATATTATTCTATATAAGTTTTTATAGTTATATAATAATATATAATCTAAAACGGCCATAGGTTAATGGTAGACCTTTCGTCTTCCAAACGAATTGTGTCGATTCGAATTCGGCTGGCCGTATAATTATAGATCTGGTAATTTATTATTGTTATTAATTTACTAGGTATCCCCATAAATATTAATGATATTATATGACTTGCCTCATACTTACTTATCACTTGCTTTTACTTTACACAAACCCAATACACGGAATAAGTGCTCACCTTCTATGCATACGAAGTAAGGGCTTTTACGACACTGCTACGAAATACTACAAGCATAAAGTAATGGCATGTAAGTAAGCATAAATATAATTTTTTTAAGTAAAATAACTATAGGTAGCCACGCTTAAGTACTCCCCCCCCCCCCCTTTGCTAAAAATAGTAATGGTATGTTCTTAACACTATTAACACTTAAATATAATGACCGTGCATTTAAGGTTATCCAATATTTAATCGTAAGACCTCGTTTTAATAAGTCATAAATGTATGCCTATTTATTAAAACATTAACATTAAGAATATGTGGAATATTTCATACAAAAACATACTAGATAAAATCTATTATGTTAAAGTACAATAAAAAAAAAACGGATGTATTAATACACTAAGATAATAATATAATTAACATCACGCTCTTGGTCTTGCTATAGTATAGTAAATTATACTCTAATTTAGGTCCAACTTTATATTTATAATAAATATTAATAATAATAGTTATTAGGAAGATTTGGCATTGGTAAGCCAAGTCCTTTGCTAAAGGATGTTTATTTTAAACCTGGGAGTTCAACTCTCTCATCTTCCGAGATTATATTTTAAATTAAATCAATGAGTATCTGTCAAATGTTTGTCTCTATAATGTATGCATATATTAGGTGTAGTGGTTTGCAAGACAAGGAAGCACACAAAAAAGAGTATAGGTTAATGGTAAACTCAGAAGCTTCAAACTTCTCATTCTCCGTTCAAGTCGGAGTACTCTTGTTAGTGTTGACTTATTTTGCTTGCTTTGCCTTGACCTAGTCATGGCACTGCATGAACCAAAGCAAGGGCCATACTAGTATACGTAGTATACTACGTAGGCGTGCTACGCAAGGAAAGTAAATAGAGCACAAAAAAGAATAAATAAAGCCCTTACTTTGTATACAAACAAAGGTTCTTTAACTTAAATGGTAGAGTGCGTTCTTGATAAGGATGTTGTCTAAGTTCAATTCTTAGAAGAATCACTATTCTTGTGTGGTGCATATTATAAGAGAGTTGGCTGAGTGGTTTAAAGCGATTAGCTTGAAACTAATTTAAACTAAAAATTTACATGGGTTCAAATCCCATACTCTCTGTCTTTTATTTACTTTACTGCTATTACCGCTAATAAGAAGCAAGGGCTTCGCATAACAAAAAGTATATTTATAAAATAACACAGGTTAGAGTAGGATTGGTAATACGATCGCTTTGGGTGCGATAAGACTTAGTTCGATTCTAAGTAACCTGATATAAAAAAAAACTATGGTAAAATTAATGTAGTATTAAAACTATATTGCAATATAATAGTAATGTGTATGATATCTAATTCTTCCTTTTTATACTATAATGTATAGGGAAGTATATAAAGAGACTATTTGGGATACCTTGCCATATATTAAAGAGAGTATAAATTTAATTTGTGTTTTGAGAGTACAATTTGACACATGAACTCTGAGAGAAATTCAATAATAAACGAAGTGAATTGAAATATCTTAGTAACTTCAGGAAAAGAAATCAAACGAGATTCTATGATTAGTGTGAATGAAAGTAGAGCAGCCTATATAAACATCAGAATATTTTTTTGTTATTTTTACATATTTTATGCAAAAAGGCAAAGGAAATATAGTAATAGAAGAATAAAACAAGTTTTATTATGTTTACTTAATAATTAAAGAATTAAATTAGACATAGTATTACTAGTATTAACATTACTTGGGTTAGTATAAAGTTTACTCCCACTGAGATATTAAAAAAGTAAAACGGGCAAAACCTGTTTGAATTTAAAGGGGAACCTTCCTCTAAGGCTAAATATGATATATGAGCGATAGCGTATAGTGTTGTGAAAGTAAGGTTTGAAGAAGTAGTTTTATAAGCAGCTCGAGTTAAATTTTATAAAAGATAAGAGCGTACCTTTTGCATAATGGGTCAGCAAGTTAATATTAGATGCGAGCATGTCTAAAAGCATGCCCAGATAAACCAATTATGAAATAATGAATTAGTATCTAAAATTAGACCCGAAGCCTGGTGATCTTACTACAGTCAGGGTTATAAAAGCCCGAACGGGTTATCGTTGTAAAGATATCCGAAGAACTGTGGTAAGTTAGTGAAAGACAAAACTGACTAGGATAGCTGGTTTTCTGCGAAACCTATATAAGTAGGTAATTTAAGTCACATCATAGCAGGTACAGAACTGTGATCTCAGGCAACTTCTGTTTTATTTATTATATTGTGGAGGGCTTACTTGTAAGCCCTACGCCGTATAGTAAAAAGATAATTTTGCATATATCGGGCAGTCGTGAAGACTTTATCGGTGAGTATTCGCACTCGGAAGGGCAATGATGAATCTTGAATAATCGGACATAGTACGATAAGGTTGTATGTCTAAAGGGAAACAGCCCAGAACAAGAGTTAAGGTTCCAAAATTATTGTTAAGTGAAATTAAGGAAGTTTCTATCCAATACGACTAGGAAATAGGCTTAGAAGCGGTCCATTTTTTGAAGATCTCGTAACAGAGCACTGGTTTAGTAATTTAATTTTACATTGATAGTCGCACCGAAAATTTAACGGATCTAAACAATATACCGACACCTTGTCCATATTTATTAATAACTAATTGTTATTATATTTAATGGGGTAGCAGAACGTCGGGTAAATCTAAGACTTATTCTTTTTAAGAATAAAAATAAGATAACCCGAGTGAGAATGCTGACATGAGTAACGAAAAAGGGTGCGTGTTTAATTACATGGGGCAGGAAAGATTCGTCGTGCCTGTCCAAGACCCTCGCCTAAAGCTTATGGATTTTTTAAAGTAACGGCCTCTAAGTTTACCAACCTAAAGGATTAAACGATGAGCAAATCTTTGTTATAGAGTAACAACCTTCTTTATAAAGTGAAGAAGGTTCTGGAAAAACAATAACGGTCGAACCGAATTATTTCAATAAACTAAAACAGATGAGCAATAAATTAATTCTATTTAAATTAAAAATCTAAATAAAGCACTCTTCAATAAAAATTAAAAAAAACATGATAAAGAGATGAAAGTGAAGAAACAAATAGATAGACTATAATAAACCGTACCTAAAAACTACCCCAAGTAAGCTAGTAGAGAATACGAAGGCGTTTGAGCTAACAATCATTAAGGAACTCGGCAAACTAACTACCGTAACTTCGGGATAAGGAGAGCCATTCCTCCTGACTAATATCAGGTAAAGAATAGGAAGCATGGAATAGTGTTGTACGACTGTTTAATTAAAACAAAGCACTCTGCAGTAAGATAATAAATCAAAGTATTGAGTGTGATTTCTGCCCGATGTCGGCTGGTTAACGGATTTGCTAAGTTGACTAATATAAGCTTGGCTTCGAAGGAAACCCCGATCAATGGCGGCCTTAACTATAAGGGTCCTAAGGTAGCGGAATACCCTGGCCGTTAAATGCGGTCTTGCATGAATGATTTAACGATACAACAGCTGTCTCAATGATTGGCTCAGTGAAATTGGAATAGCTGTGCAGATACAGTTTACCTCTAGTTAGACGAGAAGACCCTATGCAGCTTTACTGTTGCTAGTTATTGAATATGATAATGCAAATCTTAGTTTATAAGGTAGCGTAAGCACAATTGAAATACCTTTATTTCGTATATCATATTGGTAGACAAAATCTACGTGAAAGTATAAATAGTTTACTTATTTTTCATTTTTCTGAAAAAAAAATGAAAAAATATAGGTAAATTGTTGGATACGATCATTAACCTCTTTCCTCTGCTTTGTATGAAGGAGGGACAATTGCTAGGAGGCAGTTTATGCGGGGCACAGATCCCATAAAAAGTACCTGGGTGTATCCAAAGTTAATTTTGTAAAATTGTTACAATTTAATTGTTACAATTAAGTATACCTTTTTGCTTATATTTATAAGCAAGATATAATATGTATACTTTTTTTTATTTTAGTATGTTATTGGCCGTGGCAGAGCCAATGGTTATGTAAAATAACCATACTATTTATTCAGCCATGGCTAATCCAGCTACATATCTATTGAGTTAGAACTAATATTTTTTATACAAGTAAGATTTTAACTATATGGAAAATAGATGTAATTTAGACATTATTAATTTTGTTATAATTTTTATAGTTATCTTATTATAATGTTTATAGTTATCTTATTAGTACTTTAATGCTAAAGTTAAAGTAGTGAAAATACACTAATAATTTAATTATGTTTATTACTTGTCAAGTTTAATGGCTTAATCTTGCTTTACTGTTTGACTTACACGTCTATCAGTCGCGTAAGCGGGGCATATGATCACAAGATGCAGAAAGGAAAGGTCTTGGATTTTTGAAAAAGCTACGCTAGGGATAACAGGCTAATTGCGCCAGAGAGTACAAATTGAGTGCGCAGTTTGGCACCTCGATGTCGGCTTAACTTATCCACATGAATGTAGGAATCATGAAGGGTTCGACTGTTCGTCGATTAATAAGTTACACGAGCTGGGTTAAATACGTCGTGAGACAGTATGGTTTCTATCTTCTAGAGGAAATTAGAATAAAATAAGGATATCCCCCTCGTACGAAAGGAGCTGGGTATATTAACCTCTGGTTTACCTGTTGTTTATGTGCCCAATATTAATAGATTATATTATGTTTTTCTTTGTTTGCTTCGTAAGAAGCAAACACAGAAATACAGGGATGTTACTTTCACTTAAGTAAATTTATAGCATAGGCACGGCAGGAACGCTATGTTAGTTAAAGATAAGTGCTGAATGCATCTAGGCACGAAACTTACTTTAAGATATTCTTAAATATACGTAGTAGAACACTACGATTTTACTAATAATAATTAATTTACTATTATTAAGCTTCATCACTAACAGTGGTGTAGTTTAATAATAATAAGACGGTTATATATTACAATTAATAGGCTTTAGCTGAAAGAATTTAAATGTTTTTAGGCATAAAGTACTAATTTAGTATTTAACTAAAACCCTAAGATATCACTCAAAATAAATTTTATAATAGAAAAAACAAGTTCATTCTTTAACTAACTTTAGTCTGGTTAGCATAAAAGTAATGTAGCTGTTTTGTAACCAGCTGAAGCAAGTGCGATACTTGCACTGGACTTTATATATATATATATTTATAAATTAGTACAGGGATAGGCTTTAGTCCTACCCTTCTAATAATAAACTTATACTTTATTATTGATAAAACGCCCTCGGGTCTTTTTAATGTAATATTATTATTTTTAGTTTAAGCTATGTAGGGAATCGTCTCTCATCTCAAGGTCCTGTTCCCTGCCTTAGCTTATTCAAATGTAAGAAAGAACTTTTTTCTATTAATATTGTTTGATATTAATTTAATATTAAGCTGTATATGTTATTAGGCCTTATAGTCAAGAGGTTAAGACATAATGTTTTCATCATTACATGCGAGGGTTCGATCCCCTCTGAGGCTAATCAATGTGGTATTTTTCATGCTTATTATGAAACATGGACTCCTACTATATTTTCTTATTACTAATTTATATAATTGCTTATACTAAATTAAAAACTAGTAATGGTTTAGTTTTAATTTTAATATAATAATTAACTGCGGATTGATGTAATAGTAACATAACTGGCTCATGCCCAGTCTATATTGGTGCAAATCCTTTGTCCGCATTAGCCCGGTGCTATGGTTAGCCAAGACCCGGCGCGAAAATTTTCAAAATTAGAAATATTATAAAAAACTATAAATAGATTATTTTCGAGTCTAGCCTTGTCCATGATGTATTTACTTCCTTTACCATACTACGTATTACGTGATGTGAAACAGCGAGAGAAGTGAAGCAAAGCAGAGTAAGAGCAATAAATGATCATAGTTTAAGGTTATAGCTTAATTGGTAAAGCAAGCTGCTCAAGACAGCTGAGATGAGTGTTCAAGTCACATATAAGTATGTATTTTAGTAAATAGTAGCTAAATTTTAAGGGCTATAGCTTAATTGGTAAAGCAAACTGCTCATGACGGTTGAGATGAGTGTTCAAGTCACTTTGGCCCTAAGCATATTTATTTATTGTAAAGTCTTAAAATAAATATTTTATAAATATATATTTTTAGTCCGAGTGCTGGAATTGGTATTTTATTAGCCCGAGTGTTGAAATTGGTAAACAATGTAAATTTAAAATTTATTGGCTAGCGCCTTGGAGGTTCAAGTCCTTCCTCGGGTACACAACTGAGTGCGCCTTATGCAGTATATACCGGAGAAGAATTAAAAAAATTAGCCGGCATCTTTACTATACTTAGTATGCATAAAGGACCAAAGCAAGACCAATCAGTGTTTTATGAATATTCAATACCCTATAGATTACCAGGGATAAGATACATAAAAGAAAGATGTCTTACTGTTTTTTATGTACTTGCTTTATTGCTTATGCTTGTAGCCATACTTGTAGCCATACTTCTATTATATTCAGAAATAAGCCTATTTGAATCAGGATTACTTAATGCAGACATATTTAAACCTTCTACTTTTGCGATAGAAAATACAGATTTAAGTATGTCCCTTGTAGAGCAACCATACGAAGTAAACACAAGTAATAAAGTATGTATATTTGATCCATTTATAAAATTATTTGACTTATCTTCTCCCTGTGTTAATTCTTGCTTCGTGGATAATAGTTTTATTTCAACTATTAGCTCCTCCGAGGGAACAGAATTAACTATGACGAACAATTATAGCTTAGATGAGTATTTGGTATATCATGATTTTTACAAAGGGTTTATCCTTGATGAGTACATGAAAGCTATGTCTGAGTTTTCTATGGTAATAAATAGCATATTAGACAAACAATAGCAAAAGTATCGTGCTCGTATTATGATTTATTTATACTATTGTTTTGTAAGGTTCGATATGACAAGCGAGGTATTTACTTCTTACGAAGTGCCATAAGCACTTGTGTTTTATCTTATACTTTTTACTTTATTGTATATAATTTATAGGGTTATTTCTACTTATTGCTCATGATATAGCCACAACATCAGAGGAATATGCCTCTTTTTTTTTTATCTAAGTATGGACACATATGTATAAAACCAATTACATTATATCACTTCTGTGTTCAAATAGGACAAGCTGACGTTTATTTGCCTGAGTTTCAAGATCTAAGGTTTTACCTATACTATTCTGTATAATAATATATATAGTATATAGCATATACTTTGGTGCAGTTTATTTGTGTGACGATGGACAATTAAGTCAATGAAAACTTGATTTAACTAAGGAAGTCGCCGACTATAGAACACATAATATTTCTTACGAGATGTATATGGATATGAAAAGTCAAATAATGAATACACGAAGCCATAGTGAGGGAGATGTGAATTATCTTACATCTAAAGCAAACAGTAAACTACAAGAAATGAATAACTCATTAAGTAATATTCGTTCAATAGAAGCTAATATTAGAGTACTAGAACCTAGGTTTAGGTCACCTGTTACATTGATAAATTACTTACGTATAGGGAGGTAAGGTATAAATAAACTCTTTATCTGTCTTTATCAGTAAAAGCAAAGTAATATTCTAGTAAATTTTATCTCTTTTTTACTAGGCTAATTAGCTATTGATATATAATAGTAACGGTGTACATTGTAATTATATCTATCTATTCATTCACTTTATAAGTATTTTATGGTTTAGTCTCATAATTTTATTTTTTATCATTCTAGTTTAAAGCTCTTACCTAGTATTTCAATAAAAATGTTTTTTTATTTATTTAATAAATAAAAAACATTTAGGGGACATAGTACTAATTAGGTAAAACAGTAATCTCGCACATTACTTTTCCAGGTTCGAGGCCTGGTGTCTCCAACAGATTATTTGGTGTTACATGACTTAGAGAATAGCTGTCTCTTTTAAGTAAATATACGTAAATTAATAGTATGAATAACAGATATAATATTGTAATTCCTCTCATAACCTACAATAACTTAGAAATAAATAAGTATAATATATATAAAGAAAATAGAAATAAATCAGCTATTTATTCTTGGAACAATATGGTGACAGGTGAAAGGTACGTGGGAAGCGCAGTAGACTTAACCCGGAGGTTATGGGGTTATTTCTCAATAGCATTTTTAAATAAAGAATTACGAAGAAATAGAAGCATAATTAGTGGTGCATTGTTGAAGTACGGTTATTCTAATTTTAGTTTAGATGTTTTAGAGTATTGTGAATCGGATAAGCTTATATTAAGAGAACAATATTACATAGATCTATTAAATCCTAGCTATAATATATTGAAAATAGCTGGCTCACGCTTAGGTAGTAAGCATTCAGCTGAAACAATATTAAAATACAAAAACCGCAAACTTAGCCCTGAATCTTTAGCTAACTTAATAAAAGCAAAAAAAGGTGTAGCTCCATCGCCTTTGGCAAAGGCCAATCAACTACTAGCTACTGGCCATGTTACAACTGTAACAAATATAAAGGACAATTCTGTTAAGTTATACGATTCTATCCGTGCTGCAGCCAGAAATCTTGGCACTAGCCATAATTTACTGCTAAATTACATAAACACAAATAAACTATATAAAAATACATATCTAATATCTAAAAAAACTTAATTGGTAAAACTGCGATTTTGCATATCGTTATTTCAGGATCGAGTCCTGATGTCTCCATATAGTTTTCTATTATTATTATAGTTTTTATAATATATTAATTGTGATATATTACCATAGTAGTTAATTATTATAGTTAATATTAATTATTATTAAGCTTGAGAAGCTCAATTGGTCGAGCGGGGTTCTGAAGAAACCTAGGCTGTAAGTTCAAATCTTATCTCGAGCAATTAAATAGTGGGTATGCTGGAATTGGTTTACAGGTTCCGCTTAGGACGGAATGGTTTAAATACTGTGCAAGTTCAAGTCTTGTTACCCATATAAAACCTTGTTACTATTCATATATTTGATTTTTAATTATATCCGTTCAAGTCGGATTTACCTTACTATGTCTAATTATATAAACATAAGATATAAAGGTTGGAATACTAAGTCATATAAGATTTCTCGTTTTTATACTAACAAATAAGTCTTAAATTAGAGGTATATGCCTCTTTTCTAAACAATGATTAATAATAAATATATGAATAGTAACAATTATAATGACAATAATTTAAATAAGATATCCCTAATAAATATTTATTGAATTAGGTTAAATAAAAAAGGTTTAATTGAAAACCCTGACATTACACTAAATAATAAAGCTGCAATATATATTTATCAACTTATTCATAATAAAAGTAACATTTATGTTGGTTCAACTTGTAATCTGGCGGAGCGTATAAAACAACATAGGTATTCTGTTAAGAGTGGTAAGAAAAGTTGTCCTAAGTTTTATAATTTTATAGCAAGACATGGTTGAAATAATTTCAGATTGGGTATCCTAGAATACATTAATACATCTGGATTTAATACTGATAATAAACATAATCTAAAAAAAACTATAGAAAAAAGAGAACAATATTATTTAGATATGTTGAAGCCAAATTTAAACATAAACAAGACAGCTGGATCTACACTAGGATATAAACATTCGGAAGAAATGCGAAAAAAGATGGGTTTAGAACGCAAAGGTAAAAGTATAAATTGAATACGAGAAAACTACTTCATCAGTGAAGAAACAAGAAATAATTTATCTCTACGTGTAAATGGTGTTATAGTAAAAACTATGGATAAAAATAATAGTATTATAAATACATTTCCTACTATTACAAGTGCAGCAAAGTTTTATGATTTGGATCATAATACAATTAGTAAGTATATAAAAAATAAATCTTGGTTTAACGATGTTTGTTTTCTGGCTGAACTTAAAGATGTTAGAGTGTGAGTATTTAATAAAGAATATAAAATAGTACATGTTTTTACTAATGCTCATAAAGCTGCACTATATTGTAATACAAATCACACAACTTTAGGTCGTTATTTAAAATCTGGAAAGCTTTGAAAAAATAAATTTTATTTTTCAGGTAAAGAAAAACTAATATTAGATTAGTTATATCTCGTAGACTAATCGGTAAGTCATAAATTTTTGGTATTTACTATTGGATGTTCGAATCATCCCGGGATAAAGATATTAGGTGGGTATAGCTCAATGGGTAGAGCAATCGTTTGTGGCATGATCTATCTCTGTTCAAGTCAGGGTATTCACCCGCAAATCTTATAATTACATTCTATTATAATTTTACTTAGTTTTAGGTGTATTAAGTTTATACGTAAAAAAAAAAAATAAAACTAATAATGCCAGGGTAGTTTAATTGGTTAAAACATTAATTTCATGCATTAAGAATGAGAATTCAAATTTCTCCTCCGGCTTTTGTTATCTTGCCTGGCTTTTTATGCTTTGGCCATACTATTTGCATGGTTTCGCTAGAAGTAGGGCCCGTGCTACTTGCATGTATTCGCAAGAAGTAAGCACTTATTTGTTTATACCCATAAGTTATCTACAGTATTTTTTTCTAAGGAATTTATAATCAAGTAATGTTTATGTAAGACATTTATAGGTATATATAAAAACTTAATTTCGTATATCGCATAGCTTATACTAAGTATAGGCTTTATTTATTTTGATAATAAAGTAAGAGTTCTTACTTCATATGATCGACTACCTATCCAAAAGATAGATCCCTATGAAGGGATTAGGTTGGTAACCTAATCTTCTTTTCAGCTTTAGTCGCTGGGCTAGTCATGGTTGGCTAGATTTAGGCCGTGGGAGAAGGATTAAATATATCACCGGGATGTTAATAGTGTCTGTTTTTGCCTATTATTGTATAACGTATCGATACTTATAATTAATATATATATATACTAAAGATATGATAGATATTATAGTATATGCGCAGTAATTTAAGATAAACATGTTTATATAGATAGTATATCTATAACCTACATGTAATAGTATTGGAGTAATACTATTTCAATATCAAGACATTATACAATAATAAGGAATTTAGACACGGATTTCATTTTTTTTATATTTTTAGTGATAAAAACCATTTTATCAATATAAAGCCCATGTAATCACTAATAAATAAAATTACTTTTATAAATTTACTATAAGTAATTATCTTATAATTACTTGTTTTATTATTAAAATAAATCTAGTTTTATTCTTAAATGATAAGGGTTTATAAATTTAATTTTTATAAACTCTTTATGCTAATAACTTCATTATTATATATATTACTGTCCAATGCAGTAACTTTGAGGAGAGATAAATCTATACTTTACAGCAGAGTAGCTATAATAGTATTACAATATTCTTTCTTATTAGCTACACTTTCTTTATATTTAACCTACCTAGGTCAGGGTATAGGCCTATATGGTGGGTTATTTCACGCTAATAGTACTACACAAATTTTTCATGTATTTATATTTTTAATAAGTGCAGTTATATTACAATTAACTGCTTTTCACCCTAGAAGAGTATGAATACCGGCTTATTCTTCTTTAAGTAAATTATTTTTATATAATTTTTTATATTATAGAACAAAAATAGTTAATAAGATGGGTGAACAATTTAAAATAATAGAATATCCCTTAATATTGCTGTTTATAATAACAGGTGCAGTATTTTTGGTATCTACTAGCGATTTAGTATCTATATTTCTTTCGATAGAACTACAAAGTTACGGTTTATATCTACTTAGTACATTATATAGAAATTCAGAGTTGGCTACTTCAGGTGGTCTTACTTATTTCTTATTGGGGGGTTTAAGTTCTTGTTTTATTTTATTAGGTACAAGCTTATTATATGCAAATTCAGGTACAACAAACTTAGACGGTATATACGTAATAACTAGTTTAAGTGATCTGGCGAATGATGCAAATAATGCTGATCTTGTATCACAGCCTATGCTATACTGATACAAGTCTTATTACATTAACTTTGCATTATTAATACTAAGTGTAGGTTTTTTATTCAAAGTAAGTGCAGCACCATTCCATTTCTGATCACCAGATGTATATGACGCTATACCTACTATAGTAACCACTTTTGTGGCAATTGTGGCTAAAATATCTATATTTATATTTTTATTGGAATTGGTACATTATACAAGTAATTCCTTATTTAATTTCCAATTCTCTTGAACGTCTAGCTTACTAATGTCTTCTTTACTTTCATTAATTATTGGGACAGTGGTAGGTCTGGTGCAGTTTAGAATAAAAAGATTATTTGCTTATAGTACAATAAGTCATGTAGGTTTCATTTTGTTAGCATTAAGTATTAATAGTATAGAATCAATTCAGGCTTTTATATTCTATCTAATGCAATACTCTATTAGTAACTTAAATGCCTTTATTATACTTATAAGTATAGGTTATTCTTTTTATTGCTATGTAAATAATAGCGATGAATACAAAGAATTAGCAGATAAAAACAACTCCCCTATCCAGTTAATTAGCCAGATTAAAGGATACTTTTACATAAACCCTGTCTTAGCCTTAAGTTTAACCATTACAATCTTCTCTTTTGTAGGTATACCACCTCTTATAGGGTTTTTTGCAAAACAGATGGTGTTAAGTGCTGCTTTAGATAGTAATTATGTTTTCTTGGCGCTAGTTGCAATATTAACTAGCGTTATAAGTGCTGTTTACTATCTAAATATAATAAAACAAATATTTTTTGATAAATCTGATTATACAATAAATCCAGATATATTAGACATAGATTTACATGGTAATATCTTACCTCTAAGTAGTAAGACCATACCAGGTAAAGAACAAAGTCAAGCCAGAGAAATAATTAAATTTAATACTAATAATATTATATTATCTAGTTCTTTAACTATTACAATATCTATACTAACATTAATAATACTATTATTTATATTTATACCTCAAGAATGATTAAATTTGGCTAACATCTTAGCCTTGATTATATTTAACGCATAAATGACAAGTACTACTTTCTTTTTTATATTTATACCATTATTGGCTATTATTTTATTAGCTATTAATTTGATTTTTGCACCACATAACCCTTACCAGGAAAAGGATAGTGCATTTGAATGTGGTTTTCACTCGTTTTTAGGTCAAAATAGAACACAATTTAGCATTTCTTTCTTTATTTTTGCACTTTTATTTTTATTATTTGATTTGGAAATTCTTTTAGTCTATCCTTACGTAGTAAGTGCATATACAAACGGTATATATGGTTTAATTCTAATGCTAGTGTTCTTTTCGGCTTTAACTTTAGGTTTTGTTTTTGAATTTGGTAAAAATGCCTTAAAGATAGAAAGTAGACAAACAACAATTATTACTAAAAATAGCGATGTAAATAATAATACATATATAAACAGTTATCAAGCAAATAATATAACAGATAGTAAAGTATCTGTTGTAAGAGCCAGCTTGCTTACTGGCTTATTAAATTTTATTACTAAACATAGGAATGTAATAATAAAATACGTTTGTTATTTTGGTTTGTTGGCTCTTATTAAGTTATTATTAACTATGGGTCTCTCTGTAACAACTTATGATAATATTGGTGAAACTTTATTCAATATTAGCATTCTAGATGGCTTAATACTAGGTTTATCTTCTCTAGTGCTTAGATTTTTAATTTTAGGTTCTAAAATAAGTATAAAAAGTACAGTTACTAACATACTTTTTTTTAATTTATTAGCTATTTTTAAACTATGTATTTCGGGGGCTTTTTCCCCTCTGACGTTAGAACAATTTACAATAGTATTAAACTTACCCGTTGATTACACAGAATTAATGGGTATATTTACCTTATTTTTAAGTTTACATGTTATTAATGAGTTTATGTCTATTATTATGGATGAACTAAAATATTATATTACTGTTGTAAAGGATGGTGGTATTAACCGTCTTATAGTTAATGGCCCTTCACGTAGCATATTTAATACTAAGTTTTCTTTTAGTGACTTATTAGAGTATTACAAGATAAAGTTAGAGGGTGGTCCTACAGTAGATTCCCATAAGCCTAAACTATATAACGCTATGGGACCCTTTGAAGGGGAATCTAGCCGTTCTGGGGCTACCAAAGGAGAATCTAGTAGTTCTGGGGCTACCAGAGCGGAATCTAGTCGTTCTGGAGCTACTAGAGCGGAATCTAGTCGTTCTGGGGCTACTGGAGCGGAATCTAGTCGTTCTGGGGCTAGGGGTAGTTCAAGTATGAATAACGTCCAAGGAAGCTCTGGTAATCTAGATGGAGGTGTCGATTACAATAAACTATTGCAAGGGCATGAAGTAGAAAAGTTAATAAAAGAATACAAAAATATTTCATCTCAGGGTACTAATTTCCCTAGATTACAAGCAATTCAAAATATACTTAATAATCATAGGCAACAAGTGGCCCATTTGGCACGTATACTTGATAAAGATTTTGATATGGGTAATCCATACTATAATCCTATAGATAGAATTGCTATGCGTCCTAGATATCCAGAGTGGAATGGGCCTATTCGTACGCCTACGTTTGAATCTCCCCCGACTTCAAATCCTACCTCTCCTTTACCTGAGTCTCCGGTTACATCAAATCCTACTTCTCCCCTATCTAAGTCTCCCGCGGTTTCTCGTTCAACGTCTCCTCTGCCTTATGCGTCAAAGTCTCCTCTACCTTCTGGAGTAACAAGTCCTACATATTTGTCTGATTCCGAATTCGAATACTCGGAATCGGAATTTAATGCTATTCATGAGCGTAATAGAATAGCTAATCAAATAAAGGATTCTCCTAAGCCAGAAGGTTCTCCTAAACCAGATGGTTCTCCTCAGCCAGAGGGTTTTTATTCGGGAAAAGATTCTCCTGGGGGTAAAGAAAAAGGTAGAGATATGGACTAGTAGGATAGCTTTATTTTATCCACCATACTACTGCATATTTAGCATTTACTATATAAAGAGAAGTACAAACTTTATTTCTTTATTTTTATTTTTGTATTGCATATAAAAAGGCTTATAAGTCGTTAAAGTAAGTATAAGGATGGGAGCATTTGTTTCCTATTGGTGTATTTGTCTTTTTATCTTAAATAAAGGAAGGTAAATAGGCAATATATTTTTATTTAATTAGTTTTATCCTTATTTAAAGTATTTTACAGTAAAGAGATATAAAACTAATAAACATAATATATAAACCATATAAAACATAAAGGTTTCTATATTAATTTTTATTTATTTTAAATAAAAAACTTATGTTAGAAAGAAAAAACAAAAAAAAAATGTTTAATTTATTAAATAGTCAGTTTAGTTGTGATACACCTACACCTTGAGGTCTTTATTTTCAGGATAGTGCTACTCCACAAATGGAGGGGTTAGTTGAGCTACACGATAATATTATGTTTTACTTAGTTATAATTTTATTTGGTGTGGGTTGAATAATGATATCTATAGTAAGAAATTTTACTAGTGATAAATCGCCTATATCTCATAAATATTTAAATCACGGTACACTAATAGAGTTAATATGAACAATTACACCTGCTTTAATATTAATATTAATAGCTTTCCCTTCATTTAAATTATTATATTTAATGGATGAAGTTAGCGATCCTGCTATGTCTGTATTAGCCGAAGGCCACCAATGATATTGAAGCTATCAATATCCGGACTTTTTAAATGCAGA
>Ga0302173_10000577_pt1 | contig 19613 bp, 22 predicted proteins | sample I_Fen_N3_1_FD_198785 | JGI IMG/M metagenome (GOLD analysis project Ga0302173, IMG submission 198785) | Peat permafrost microbial communities from Stordalen Mire near Abisko, Sweden - I_Fen_N3_1 | ecosystem: Environmental > Terrestrial > Soil > Wetlands > Permafrost | place: Sweden: Abisko... | reverse complement strand
TGGGCACTTTCAGTGGGCTCAAGACCTCGATCTTCCTTGAAGTCGAAGGCGCCGCCCATTACCTGCCAGCCTATGCCGGCAACCTCGACATCATGACCTCGGCAGCTCTGGCCACCGCCGAGCGCATGGCCCAGTCGATGCTCAAGGCCTGAGGAGACCCGTGATGACCTTCAACCCTGGTAAAAAGCTGTACATCTCCGATGTGACCCTGCGCGATGGCAGCCACGCGGTGCGCCATCAGTACTCGATCAAGCACGTGCAGGACATCGCCCGCGCCCTGGACCTGGCCCGGGTCGACAGCATTGAAGTCGCCCATGGCGATGGCCTGCAAGGGTCGAGCTTCAACTACGGCTTTGCCGCCCACACTGATCTGGAATGGATCGAAGCGGCGGCTGATGTCATCCGCCACGCCAAGATCGCCACCTTGCTGCTGCCGGGCATCGGTACCGTGCACGACCTCAAGGCCGCCTATGACGCCGGCGCGCGCGTGGTGCGGGTCGCCACCCATTGCACCGAAGCCGATGTGTCCAGGCAGCACATCGAGTTCGCCCGGGAACTGGGCATGGACACCGTGGGCTTTCTGATGATGAGCCACATGATCGCGCCCGAGCACCTGGCGCAGCAGGCCAAGCTGATGGAAAGCTACGGCGCGACCTGCGTGTATATGGCGGACTCCGGCGGGGCGATGAACATGCAGGATGTGCGCGAGCGTTTTCGCGCGTTCAAGGCAGTGCTCAAGCCGGAGACTGAAAGCGGCATGCACGCCCACCACAACCTGTCCCTGGGCGTGGCCAACTCCATCACGGCCGTGGAGGAGGGCTGCGACCGCATCGACGCCAGCCTCGCCGGAATGGGGGCCGGTGCCGGCAACGCGCCGCTGGAGGTGTTTATCGCCGCCGCCGACCGCCTGGGCTGGAATCACGGCACCGACCTCTACACCCTGATGGACGCCGCCGATGATTTGGTGCGGCCGTTGCAGGATCGCCCGGTGCGGGTCGATCGTGAATCCCTGGCGCTGGGGTATGCCGGGGTCTATTCGAGCTTCTTGCGCCACGCCGAGTTGGCGGCCGCGCGCTATGGCCTGAAGACCGTGGACATCCTGGTGGAGCTGGGCAAGCGGCGCATGGTTGGCGGCCAGGAAGACATGATTGTCGACGTTGCCCTGGACCTGCTGAAAAGGGCTTGAGGGCCTGACTGCGGGTGTTTTCCCAACCCTGGGTCCGCCCTGGCGCCACTCCCCGGAGTGGCGTTTTTGTGTGCGGCGGGTTCGTGTGTGGCGCGGTCCGGGTTAGACTGCCGGTCGCTGATTCCACTACCTAGAGCCGCGTTGCCATGACTGCCCCGAACATTGAGCTGTTTACCGATTTCATTCCCGACCCGCAGGCATTGTTCGAAGGCCTGCAGCAATCGGTGCAGTGGGACGAGCGCATGCGTGCGCGCAAGACCGCCAGTTTCGGTGCACCGTACGATTATTCGCAGATCACGTACCCGGCGCAGCCGATGCCTGAGGAACTGGAGCGGTTGTGCACGCTGATCGAGCAGCGACTGGGCTTTCGCCCGAACAATTGCCTGATCAACTATTACCCGGACGGCAGCTCGTCCATGGGCTTTCACTCCGACGCCAAAGAGCAGATGGTCGAAGGCACCGGAGTCGCCATCGTGTCCCTGGGCTGTGCGCGGCCTATCGTCTACCGTCACAAGCAGGACCGCAGCCTGGAGTTTTCCTATCTGTTGGGCAGTGGCTCGATGCTCTATATGTCTGATGCGGTGCAGACGCAATGGCTGCACGCGATTCCCAAGGCGCCGGATGCCGGGGAGCGCATCAGCCTGTCGTTTCGCCTGCTCGACAGCCAGTGATGGCGACCTGGGGCTGACCATCGCCGAGCCAAGACACAGCCGATGCGGTAATGATATTATTTCCGGTGAATCGATTCATCTTGTCTATGGGATGAGTCGAACTGTTTATGTCCTGCATCCCAATGACATAGCAACAGAAAAACAGTGTCACTCCCGTCGCTGAAGCCAATACGAATAAGAAGTCAGCACAAGAGCGATATAAAAGTGGGGTCGAGCTGCATGTCGGCCTTGTGTGCCCACCCTCCATCTCTTCTGAACACGCAGGTCCCAGCGGCTGCCATACTGTGAGCCGGGTGGCTTGTGATCAGGGTTGGAAGGGCGGATGGCGTTCTATCGTAGGTACTACAGTATGTTGAAAAAGGTGAACACGGCTCTGTTGGGCCTGGCTATGTCGCTGGGGCTTTCGTCCTCGTACGCGGCTGAACCGAAGAAAGTCGATGTGCTGCTGATCGGCGGCGGCATCATGAGTTCGACCCTTGGGGTCTGGCTCAATGAGCTGGAGCCACAGTGGTCGATGGAAATGGTCGAGCGTCTCGACGGCGTTGCCGAAGAAAGCTCGAACGGCTGGAACAACGCCGGTACCGGTCACTCGGCCCTGGCTGAGCTGAACTACACGCCAGAAGACAAGAACGGCAAGGTCGAAATCCCCAAGGCGATCGAGATCAACGAAGCCTTTCAGATTTCCCGTCAGTTCTGGGCCTGGCAGGTTCAGCAGAATGTCCTGAAAAACCCGCGCTCGTTCATCAACTCCACGCCGCACATGAGCTTTGTGTGGGGCGACGACAACATCGCCTTCCTCAAGAAGCGCTACGAGGCATTGCAGGCCAGCCCGCTGTTCGCCGGCATGCAGTACTCCGAAGACCCGGTGCAGATCAAGAAATGGGTCCCGCTGATGATGGAAGGGCGCGATCCGCAACAGAAGGTCGCGGCCACCTGGTCGCCAATCGGGACTGACGTCAACTTCGGCGAAATCACACGCCAGTTCGTCGCCCACCTGCAGACCAAACCGAACTTCGCCCTCAAGCTGTCGAGCGAAGTGCGTGACATCACGCGCAACGCAGACGGTTCGTGGCGTGTGACCTACAAGAACCTGAAAGACGGCAGCGAAACCGAGACCGACGCCAAGTTCCTGTTTATTGGCGCTGGCGGCGGTGCCTTGCACCTGCTGCAGAAGTCGGGCATCGAAGAAGCGCGCGAATACGCCGGCTTCCCGGTGGGCGGCTCGTTCCTGGTCACCGATAACCCATCGATCGCCGAGCAGCACCTGGCCAAGGCCTACGGCAAGGCGTCGGTTGGCGCGCCGCCGATGTCGGTTCCGCACCTGGACACCCGAGTGCTGGACGGCAAGCGGGTCATCCTGTTTGGCCCATTCGCGACCTTCTCCACCAAGTTCCTCAAGGAAGGTTCGTACTTCGACCTGCTGACCAGCACCACCACCCACAACATCTGGCCGATGACCAAGGTCGGCGTCGAGCAGTACCCGTTGGTGGAATACCTGGCTGGCCAGTTGATGCTGTCGGACGAAGACCGCTTCAATGCGCTGAAGGAGTACTTCCCGCAAGCCAAGCAGCAAGACTGGCGCCTGTGGCAAGCCGGCCAGCGCGTGCAAATCATCAAGCGTGACGAAGAGAAAGGCGGCGTGCTCAAGCTGGGCACCGAGATCGTTGCCTCCAAGGACGGCAGCATTGCCGGCCTGCTGGGTGCATCGCCAGGCGCTTCCACTGCTGCGCCGATCATGCTGAACGTGCTGGAGAAGGTCTTCAAGGACAAGGTTGCTTCCCCAGCCTGGCAAGAGAAGCTGCACCAGATCGTGCCTAGCTATGGCACCGCGCTGAACGTCAGCCCTGAGCGCGTGGCTCAAGAGTGGGCGTACACCGCCAAGGTCCTGCAACTCGACCCGCCACCGGCGATCGGCAACATTGCCGCTCCGCAGGATGCTGCTGCCAAGCCTAAGGCCGAACAGCCAAGCAACCCGGCGTCGGATATGGCCCTGTAAAAGACGCCGGCCCCGGTCGTTCGACCCCCAGCGATGAAAACGCCACTCCTCGGAGTGGCGTTTTTTTTGCCTTTTTTATTCCCGGCGGGCCATCCAGGGGCGCTTGCCGGAGCTGGTTGCCGGTGCGCCGGAACACGACTGTGGCAGAATGCCGACCCTCTGGATTATCGAAGGCAGGATCATGGTCAGGACGGTTGGCACGGACGCGAGCGAGCGCAAGGTTGTGAACGATGTTGCCGAGTTCGGCTGGCATTGCGTAGGGATTATGGAAGAGGGTGATGAGCCGGCTTACAGCTTCACCGTGGGCTTGTTTAAAACCTTCAAACACCCGGAACTGATGATTTTCGGCGTACCACCGAGCGTCGGCCAGCAACTGCTGAATATCGTTGGCCAGGCGCTGCGCGATGGCGAGCCGATTGATCTGAGCCAACCCACCGACGCCTTGTTGGAGGGGTACTCATGCTGCTTTGTGCCAGTACCCAAGGCCCACTACCGCGAGTTCGTGGGTTTTGCTCGCTGGTACTACGAAGGTGATGATTTCCCCCTGTACCAGGTGGTCTGGCCGTCGCGCAGCGGTCTCTTTCCGTGGGATGCCGATGCTCATCCACAGTTCAGGGCGGCACAGCCCGTGTTGGGTGAGCCGCTGCTGAACGGCTGATGTTGTATGATGGGTGGCTCAATGTACATCAGTGTCGATAGAGTGGACGCTGATGTACATTTTTCTTGCCGGGTAGGGTTCCAGCCTCTAAGATCGCGCCATGACCCATTGAGAGGCAGATGACCATGCTCGGCGAACCCACGATTGGCATTATCGGTGGCAGCGGCTGGCTCGGCCGTTCACTTGCGCAATCAATGCTTGAAACGGCTTTTGTCCAACCCCAGGCCCTGATTCTGTCGAGCCGGTTTACCTGCGAACTGGCGCTGCATGCCCGTTGGCCGCAGGTGCGCATGACCCGCAATAACCAGGAACTGCTGGAACAGTGCCAGGTCATTATCGTCGCGGTGCGCCCCGAGCAGTTTCCCATGGTCAGTTTTGACGGCGTGCAGCGCTTGGTGATTTCGCTGATGGCCGGGGTGTCAATGACCAGCCTGGTGCATCACACCACCTGTTCCCAGGTGATCCGCGCCATGCCCAATGCGGCGGCTGAAATCGGCAAGTCCTATACCCCTTGGTTGGCGACCGCCAGTGTGACGCCCGAGCAGAAAGCCTTTACCCAGTGCCTGTTTGAAACCTGCGGGGGAGCCGATGAAGTCTTCAGTGAGGCCGACCTCAACTACTTGAGTGCGCTGGTGGGCACTGGTCCGGCGTATCCGGCGCTGTTGGCCCAGGCCCTGTTGGAGCATGCCGTGGCTCAGGGGTTGCCCCATGCCATCGCCCGGCGAGCGGTGGATGCGGTGGTGATAGACGCCAGCCAACTGCTGGGCCAGTACCGACCCGAGCAGTTGCTGGAGGCACTGCGAGGCTACCGAGGGGTCACCGCAGCGGGCCTTGAAGGGATGAGCGGGGCGGGGTTTGAGCTATCGGTCAAGGCGGGCCTGGACGCAGCGGTTTGTGCGGCCCACACCATGCAGGCAGCGCCGGTGGATGAACAATCCGAATGAGTTGAGGGATTGGCGAAGGGCCTAGTCTTCGGGCTCGTCGCTCAGCAGGCCACGGCCCCCCAATCCTGCGTGAAAAAGGGTGCTGACGCAGCCCTTCGGTTAACGCGCAAACGGATTACTGGGGGGCTCTCGCGGTTGAAGTTTTTTATGCATCAGCGTGCGCAGTAGCAAAGATTTTGGCTGGTCCAGCGCTCGATAATCGCATGGCTGTGGGCCAGGCCGGCTTCCAGCGCGGCAACGGCAGACAGGTAGTCATGGCCGAAGGGCGGCGAGTTGAAGCGCAAGGCGTAGCAGGGGTGATAGCCCTTGCAGTTGACCCGCCCCACATAACTGAATGCCAAACGATCCTGGCCCGGTTCACAGACAATCATCAGGTACACATCGTGCTGGGCATGACTGTGGGTTAACCAACTGTTGGTAACTTCCATATACCGCTTCGTCCAGTGGAGGGATGGGCGTGCTCCGAAAGAAGGCCGGTCATCGGCATCGATGACAGCGAGGCTTGAATGGGCCTGCTAGAGAGCGGGCTGGGCATTCTTTGCCACGGAGTGAATGAGCGCTCCATGCTCGCGGAACTGGCGTCGACCTGGGAATGAGACAAATCCTTATGGTGTCTACGATTGGTCTGATTTCTACGGGGCGGGAGTCTTGAGGCTCGATGAAACCGGCGCAGGCCAGTGTGCGGGGAAGTATTGCGCCTCCCCGCCGGTTTTATTCAACGGTGTTGCAGACTGCGCTCCATGCGCTGAATCCCTTCCTCCAGCAGAGCCCGCGGGCAACCGAAATTCAGGCGCACAAACTGGCCGCAGTCGTCACCAAATTCCAGGCCGGCGCTCAGGCCGACTTTCGCCTGGCTGAGGAAAAACCCATGAGGATCGTCCAGGCCCAGGGCGCTGCAATCGAGCCAGGCCAGATAAGTGCCTTGCGGCGCGTGCATTACCACTCCCGGTAGACGGGTCTGCACCGCGTGCAGCAAGTAGTCGCGGTTGGCTTGAAGGTACTGGATCAACGCTTCAAGCCAGGGGCCGCCATGAGTGTAGGCGGCGAGGGTGGCCTCCAGCCCGAGGGGGCTAACGCTATCGACCATGCCGGCCCGGGCGTTATTGAAGCGTTCCCGGGTGGCTCGATCCTGAATAATGGCGAAACAGGTTTTCAGCCCGGCAATGTTATAGGCCTTGCTGGCCGACATCAGGGTGATGGTGCGCTTGGCAATCTCCGGGCTCAGGGACGCTGTGGGGATATGCCGACGCCCGTCGAAGCAGAGCTCGGCATGGATTTCATCGGAGATGATCAACGCCCCTTGTTCCAGGCAGGCGTTGGCCACGGCCAGCAACTCTTCCCGAGGGAAGACTTTGCCCAGCGGATTGTGCGGGTTGCTCAACAGCAGGGCACCTGCGCCATGCAGGACCTGGCACAGGGCCGGCAGCGGGGTGAGGTAGCCGCCTTGCGGGTCGCGCTCGAAGGCCAGTTCAACCTTGGGCAAATTCCAGTTGTCCGGCGCCATGCGCAACGGCCGGTAATTGGGCGTCTGCACCACCACCGTCTGCCCCGGCTCGACAAAACCACGCAGGGCCATATTGAACCCAGGCTCCACGCCAGGCAGGAATAGCAACTCATCGGGCTGCACCCGCCAGGCGTACTTGCTCCACAAGTCAGCGACTATGGCCTCGCGCAGTTCATCGCGGGCCACGCTGTAGCCAAGCAGTGGGTGCTCCAGACGCTGTTGCAGGGCCTGGATGATTTCGCTGGCCACGGCAAAATCCATATCAGCCACCCACATCGGCAGGACATCCGCCGGGTAGCGGCTCCACTTAGTGCTTCCAGTGCCTTGGCGCGGGTAGACCATGTCGAAATTGATGCTCATGAACCTGGCTCTCATCTGCTCGGATAATCGCAGGATTCTAGCGGGTCCCGAGCGCATCGACGTATAGCTACGGTGCTGAGAGACAGAATCCACCAGGCTCGACCTCAACCGTGGCCACTGTCATCACCCGCAGCAGCAGGTGCCACCTCGGCCGTCTGCAGAGTGAAATCACGCAAGTCACGGGAAATGTTGAAAAAAATCGCAGAGGGAGTTGCCATGAACGGAAAACAAGTCCATAATTGCGACCACTCCTTAACGGGAAAGCGGAAAAACTCTTTATAAAACAAAGAGTTGCGAGATGATAAAGATCTTGCTCGCTGAACTAGTTTGTATGTGTCCAGCACTGCTTCATGGGTATTGGATACTTGGGGCCGAGTAGCAAAATGGTTATGCAGCGGATTGCAAATCCGCCTACGCCGGTTCGATTCCGACCTCGGCCTCCACTCTAAAAAGCCCGTAGATCAATGATCTACGGGCTTTTTTCTTGTCTAAAATTTATGAAGTGTTCCGCAACTTTTGGTAGGTGTTCCGCAACCCCCTCCTTATTTCGTGGGTTTTACTATCTCCCCGACACGTCGGTAGACCTTGCGGGTCATCTCCTCGGATGAGTGGCCGAGCAATCTGCTGGCATGCTCCAGTGCGATCTCGCTTGCGGCTTTTGGCCGAATGTCCCTGAACTGAAATTGCCGGATGCTGGTTGCCAGAGCGCTATCTCCATCTGCAGCCGCTTTGATGGCGGCCTTTTCCCGGGCTTCGTCCCAGCGATTGCGCAGCATCTGTTGGCTCATGCGCAAGCCTGAAGCGTTGGTGATCAGAACCGAGGTCTTGATACGATTCAGGGACCGTCGTTCCTTTAGCTTCTCCAGGAAGACAGACAGATCTGATTGTTTGCCGGCGTCTTCTAGGAGGATCCGCAAGCGTTTCTCAGTCTTGCCCTGGCCAATCCGCAGAAAGCCTTCGCTCATGTCCGTGGTCGCGGCCTTCAGCACGTCCGCTGGCCGCTGTCCGGTGAGGTACGCAAGATCCATGGCGTCCTTTAATTCCTGCACTGCCTGGGCATACACGGCGTCCCAGACGACATCACCTGCGTAGTAATCTCTTGGCGTTTCCTTATTTCGGCGCACACCGAAGCATGGGTTGGCCCTGTCGGTCATGCCCCATTCCCTCGCGATGGTGAATACGTGGGAGAGCAGGGCTATTTCCCGATTGGCTCGCACCTTGGCGGTGCGGGCATCGCGGTACTGAGCGACGATCTGCGGAGTGATCGCCTCGATGGGTGCTGTCTCGAACGCTTTGCGAAGTTGCTTGAGCTCCTTGAGGTTATCGCTTTGAGTCCGAGGCTTTTTCCCGGGGATGATTTTAGCTTCGTACTTGTCAAAGAGGGCTCCCATCAGGTGCGCAGGTTTCGGTGGCGCCGTGCGCTCGAGCCTGGCCCATTCGATCCTTGCCTCATCAAGGTCGCTGCCCAAGGGGATCTCGATACGCTTCCCATCGATATTGCGCCCACAGTAGTAGTACCCGATCCAGATCTTGCCGCTTTTTCTTTTTCGGGTACGCCTAAGCATTCTTGGTGGCAGGTCACGGTTTTCTATTGTTCTATGGCGCATCCGTTAGCCCACCTTCGACAGGTCGAGTGTCCAGGTCTCGGCGACTGCACTTGTCGTTGATGGCTTTACTCCGGCCAGTTTGAGGCGAGCATAGATCCTGCCAACAATGGGGCGCCTGGCTCCAGTCAGCACATATTCCCAGCCATTGCTGGACAGCCACTGGATCTGTCGAGAAGGGATCTGATAGCCCGTAATGGCGACTAACTCTTCCTGATTGAGCGTTTCTGTTTGCAGGGACATGGCCTGCCCGTGTGAGTTTGGAATAGTCATGTCGTAACCTCACTTTGACAGCTCATGAAATGCTGTTGCTGCCACTCCCGGAACCTGGCCATTGCCAAGGGCCTTAAGTTGCTGCTGGTACCCCACCACAGGCTGCGCGGGCGGCCCACTCTGAGCGTTCAGCGTTGCTCCAGGGGTGGCTGCCCCGCGCAGCTTTTCGTGGGGTATACGTGCCTCAGTGGTGCTGCTGCGGGCAAGAGCAGTAATGCCTGCTGCTGCGCAGCAGAGACTGTTTTTTACAAGCGTGTCGATACCACTGGCGTGGCGGAGCAAAGCGGTCTGAGCCTGGATGCTGCTCTGTGAGTGCGTCATGCCGCTTTCTCCTGCTTGGTATGTTCCAGCAGTGTTGTGATGGCGATGACTTTGTCGCGTTGTCCGCGTGCATCCCTCTCCAGCTTTTTGCCTGTCCGGAAGGCGCTGAAGGTGTCAGCTGCAATTCTCAAAGTCTCAGCAGCTTCAAGTAGCGTCAGGCGCTCGGCCTCCCCCAGCTTTGTTGCTGACAGGGCGCGTTCGTAGTGGCCGTAGAGCTTTTTGTAGTGAGCTCGGGCCTGGTCGAGTTGTAGTTGAACTTCCTTGATCGCTTCAGTGCTGTCTGCATGCTCAATCGCTTTGCCTTCTTCAATACCTGCCTTGTGGCCATCGTTCAGGCCGTTGCGATAGCCAGCGTAGAAGACGAGGCCAACGAGTAGCGTGAAGACGATCAGTGCGCAAATTTGATACTCGGTCATGTGGTGTGCTCCTGGTGGTTAAAGCCGGCTGGTGGTGGCAGCCGGATGGGTTACTGATTTTGCTCGGGTGTTTCTGTCTGCAGCTTGGCTTGGTCCTCGTCCGCTCTGTAGGCGCGGATATCGATCAAGGCAGCAACGTGTCGGATATGGGCGTACTTCGGGGCCTTGCGGCTGCTATCTAGGGTGGTGACAGGTAGCTGAATCCGGCCGCTACTGATTTCTGCTGCAAATCGCTCCTCGTTCAGGTTGCGGAAGTACTGCACGCGCAGCTTGTCCAGGGGGATCAGCACGTCGCCGAAGGTGCGGTACAGCAACTCGATGGTGGCCGGGTCTGGTGCTGGCATGAGCCTTAGCGGGTTTTGGTTGGCGTTACTCATTTGTCTGTTGGCTCTCCATGCGCTTCAGGCGTGCAGGATGATTCCAGGCATTTAGGCAGTGGCGTTTGGTCAACTCGCGCAGGTGCTCGGGTACCTCAAGGAGCGCAGTGTTGCGCTCCTCTTTGGTCCGCATGGCAAGGATCTGGCGAGCGTATTCCCTAGGCCACGTCACGGTGGTCAGCCGGGATCTCCGGCAATGGGAGTCCTAACTGGTCGGCCAGCCAGCGCAGCCCGGGTTGTTTTACTCGGGCTGAGCGGCTGTATTGCATACCGTGTTTCGGGTGCCACCATTTGCTCTGCTTGATGCCCAGGTACTCTCGATCCCGAGTGGGGAAGGTGGGAAGTCTCTGCTCATTAAGTAGGTCTTTGGCGCGCATCAGCTTGATCAGCTTCGGTCGGGTCGTGCCCAGGTACTGAGCTGCTTCTGTGAGGTTGCGTTCCATGGCTGCCTCCTCACGCTGCATGCGCTGCAGGTGTTGCGACTTCAGCCAGGTGCTGGATGGATTCGACCAGCTTCTGGTACATCTCGATTTCAGTGCCGCACAAGGTGAAGCACTTGGTTCGTGGTCGCTTCTTGCCAATGCTCATGATGGTTGTCACGGCATTACGGGTGCCGCAGCGGTGCAGTGCCACCTGAATGGGGAGATCAAACCCCATGTACAAGTCCAGAACACCGCCACGGCGGACCAGCTCAAACAGCTGCTGCTGATGTGCGGTATCAAATACGCCGTATTGACGAGTCGCATGGGGGAGGGGCTTGAGGTCAACCACGTCGCCCAGGTCGCTGGTGCCATTGGCGATTTCCTCGATGAAGTCCGCCAGCTTGAGGTGCGTCTTCGGGCCGTTGTCCAAGGTCAGCGTGTGCCGTTCGCTGCCTAGTTCAACGGTGAAGAGGGTATCGGTCTGCCCGCGGTCGACCTTCAAGCGAAAGGTCATGGCTTCACGCTTGGGAGCTGAGCGGATCGTGTGCACGAATGTCTCGTTCAGGTTCACCTGGGCGTTGAGCAGCTGCAGCGTGCGGTTGTCAAGTTTGAACACGTTCATGCTGCATGCCCTCCGCCGTTAGGATCGACAGGAAGAAGCGCCGTGGCAGCCTTGAGGCGTGGCTTGGATGCAATAAACGCGCACCCGAATTGAAGCGCTAGGCGGCGTACTTCAAAGATCCGAGTGGGGGTGGCAGCTACTGGGTGGACGTGCAGGGTTGCTGTGGTGTGCATGGTGTTGCCTCGCTCTGTGGTGGGAGAGTGAGGAGAATAGTTAACCTTTGAGGTTAATTAGTCAACAAAAATACCTCTTGGGTAATCTTCAGGTTTTTTTGATAATTTTGCCTTTGGCCGTTGCCAGCATGGATGGTTGCATAGACATTTTGCGCATGGGGGCTGATTTTTTTTGGGATTTGGTGTTATGTTTTGGTAGTGTCGTATTGACATTATGGAATGGAATCTAAAAATGTTTGAATTGAAGTTAGCAATTATTCATAGTTTCAAAAAACTCGCTCATACAGAATTTGTATCAGAAGTAGTAATAAAAGATGAATTGCTCGATGTCGAGAATCCGGCATTAAAATTTCTTGCTCATGGGATTAATGGCCTTATTGGCAAGGAGGGAAATAGCGTTGTATATGGTCAATTTGCGAGCGATGGGCGAGAGGGGCCGTTTCCTAATAGTTTCAGTGATTACTCACAAAATGTCGTAATTCAAAAAGATTTTGTTGCTTTGACGCATTTGGCTATGGAGCAATTGGTAGACCAAGCTGGAAAACAAGTTTTATCAACTGGCGGGCATATTTTGTGTGCGTTATATAACTCCAACGGCAGTGATTTTTTTCTCGTGGCGAGTATGAAGGAACGGGGAGGGATTCAGCTAGATGAAAATTATGTTCCTAAAGCAATTCAGGAAGTTGATTTAAGTAAAGTTCAGCAAGCTGCTCGTATTAACTTTGAAAGCTTTCGATTAGTTGTTGAAGCGGAAGCAAGGGAGGTAGAAGGGGGCTTGGGATTTGTTTCAGAGCAGGACGAAGTGGTAGATGAAGAATGTCCGGAATTGGACTCGACGTATCTCTGTTTTATTAGCAAAGGGCGCGATAGTCAAGCTTCAGATTATTTTATTACAGCGCTTGGCTGTGCTAAAGGTGTTGCATCTGGGCGAGCCACAAAGAATGCTATTGAGTTTGTAACCAAGTTTTTTAGAAACAAGCCCGCACTCAAAGGCTTAGTTTATAAGGCCCGGGAGTCCGTTATAAATTATCTGGAAACTCAGTTTGAGGACAAAAAGCCCGCAAGACTAGATGCGATATGTCATGTTGCGACTACGCATGTGCCGCCTGAGTTGATTGAAGATATTGCTGGTTTAAAGGATTACTTAAATAATGAGCGTAACAGAGTTCCTGATGAATTTACTGTAAATGGTAAGTCTCTAAAGGAAAAAACGAGAATAAAAGGAATTGCTAATACTTGGTCATTACAGTTCGAGCGTGGCGCGCTTGGCCAAGATCCAGTTGCAGATGTGTTTTATGATGAGGGAAGGAAAAAATTAACCCTTTCTAATCTAAGTTCGGAACTGATTGGCATCATAGAAAAAGAACTCAAAGCCAGGACGGCATAACATGTTTGACTCAGTGGTAGCCTTGTACAGGGCGATTCCGCATCCGGTAGTAGAGGACGGTGTTTTATTTTTTAACGGAGTACCATGCGCTGAGCTAGTAGCCGCAGCTGATATGTGTAAAGCACTCGGGTCTGCTTATGGTAAATTTGACCATTACGAGTACTCCACTGAAAAGCTGGAGTTTGAGTTCCGATTACCAAAAAATGAACATGGTCGTTTCTTTGATACGGTAGATGATTTAATAAGATCTAGCTCGTCGATAAGTAAAGGGGTCTTTCCAAAAAATATATTTATAATTGATCAGGGGTGGTCCGACTCTGACTCGAAAGATACTTCGGCTATTGCTGCTTTGCGTCGTATTTGCCGACTGGTAGAGCTTCTTTCCGTTTTGGCAGTGGGTGTTGATAGAGAGAGCAATCCTGACTGTTATAATCTTTTCTTTGCGTTACCGCCAGATGGTTCTAAGCCTCCTCGCTCTTTTTTATTACCAACGTTAGTTGATTCAAAGGTCCTAATATATGAGATTCAACATTTAAACTTGCTGGAGGAGATTTTAAACAAGAAGAACGAGAATAAGGCTCACCTCTCTGAAAGGAAAATCATGCTGCGGTTGGCAATTGCAGATGTGGTTGAAAGATTTGAGCATGAGTCTAATTTACTTCTTGCCCTAGTTAGAGAGTGGAGAGTAGTTCTTTCACAGTATCGAACAAATTTGCAAACCTACGTCTATGGGTTTTCTTTTGAAAAAGCGCGTCGGGAAGTTGCTCAGGCCGAAATTGATTACGGGAGTAAACTGAGCGCTGTTCTGGGTGATATTGCTGGTAAGTTGTTGGCGCTCCCTGTGTCTCTGGCGGCGCTAATACCCTTAAACGCTGCTAAGTCCATCTTTGAGTCAGGCGTTATTTTTATCGGGTTGCTGCTTGTAACGGCAGTGCTCTTTGCTATCTTGCTCAATCAAAGGTTGCAAGTTGATAGGCTGCTACACAGTTTTAATGTGGTATTTGATGAGTTTAGAGGGAAGATCTCAACATACCCTCCAAAATTACAGCGCCTTTTAAAAATAACGATTTCTCAAGTTGAAAGGCAGGGAGAGGTCTTAACAAGAACGTTTGTTTTTTTGCAGGTTGTGTCTTTTGCACCAGTTTTTTTTGGTGTTTTAGTTTTAATAGCTAAATATTGGGCGAGTTTGTCAGAGTTAACCTTCAGGGTGATTAATCTTTTTATCGGATCGGGTATGGACCCTCTTCTTCATGGCCCTTGAATAATTACAGATCGGAAATTTTCCACCTTGCTCTACCACAAATATTCCAATCTTCAGATAATCGAATTATTCGTTCTGGCCAGTCGGGATTGAGTGCATAAAGATACTGCTCGTTCCCTTCTTGCTTTAGTTGCTTGAGTGTCACTGCCTCATCTCTATCTCTGCGAGCAGCCACGAAATGTCCTGGTAGAGCTTCTAGGGATGGATCAATTACGATCTTGTCTCCTTCTACAAATTTAGGCTCCATGCTGATTCCTTCTACTCGCAGAATGAACGCCCGTGGACCGACTGGGCCTGGAGCCTCAATCCACTCTTCAGCATCCCTTGGGTCGAATGCTTCAACTGCTTCGCACCAAGAACCAGCAGCGATTGATCCGATTACAGGCAGTTTCCTTCCTGCATCGCTAACAATCGATGCGTTACCGAACCCTCCTATCCCGAAGGGTACATCTAGATATCCGATTGGTAACTCAAGAGCTCGTTCAAGCTCTCGAGCAATCTGGTCCCCAATGCCCTTTGTGGGATTTTTCCCGCCAAAAGCGCTCACTTGTGCTGGTGCTTTGCCAAGCAAATCAGCTATGTCTACCAAGCGAAGTTTTTTCTCCGCCAGGATTCTCTTGAAGTTGCTTAGGCGCGTGTTAGTAATTTTCATACGCAAATTCTGGCCGGATTAACCTATCAGGTGAATGTCCTTGTGGGTATTGCAAAAATTAACCTTTGAGGTTATTTTTGGGGCTGGAGGTATCAAATGTCGCTTCGGAATTACATTTCAAGTCTCAATCAGCAAGAGCTGTCGGCATACGCAACCCGTTGCGGAATTGCGGTGAGCTATCTACGGCTGCACGTGAAATACGCGACTAAGGACCCAAGCGTATCCTTGATTAGAGCGTTGGTTAGGGAGAGCGGAGGTAGCGTCAGTCTTACGGAGGTACTGCAGCACTTTGGCGTCGTTGAACAAAAAACTATCGAATTCAGGACCTAAAGAAGAAAAAAGGCGACCCAAGGGTCGCCTAGCTTCTCCCGGCACGCACCACCACAGCGCTGTCGGGTCGCGATAAAGATAGGCGGGCACACCACATGCAAACCGTCGATCTTTACCGCGCTTTCCAAGGCTCGGAAGCCTTGGTGTTGCTGCCTTTTCCACCACAGATTGGGCAGCTGTTGCGCCAGAGGTGAACAACGGATTGTTCGCCTCGGCACGGTGCCGGTATCGGTCTTGCGGACCTAGCCGGCTTTTGGGCCCTTTCAAGCCACGCGGCAAATGTATCACCACTGCATGCCGCGCGGCACTGGCAACTTACAAGGATTAATGCCATGAGCCGTATCGCTCTGAGTTGCGTTGATCGAGCACAACGGGAAGTCCTGACGCTCGAATTAGCGCTGTATCACGCCGCCCGGGACTATCCAGGCGGCGCAGCTGCAATCGCCGCCACCACCGGCAGAAACCCCACCACTCTGCAGCACAAACTATCCCCGACCCATCCAAGCCACTCGGTAAATATTCAAGAGTTCGGCGAGATCTTGGAATTGACCAAGGACCGTCGCATCCTCGACGCGGTACACGCGTTGGTGGGGGATACGACCTGGCAGGAGCTGGCCGAGGCGTATACCAATGACATGCCGGAGACTCTTACCACCGGCATTGCAGTCTATTTTCGCCAGGTCGCGGATCTGGCTGATACCTGGGCCAAGAGCATTGGTGACGGTGTTGTCTCAGACAGTGAGCTGGCTGAGATCCGCCTGCAGGTCTTCCGTGGCATTCAAGGGCTGTTGGGGATGTTCAACCGCGCCACCTACGTCAACAAGACGACGCGAGGTGCCGACCGTGGCTGATATCGCTGATTTTGCTAATGACCTGGTGCAGGAGCGTTTGGACCAAGCGCTTGCAGCACGAAATGCCAGCAAGCCCGAGACCGCGCCTCACTCCTTTTTGTTCTGCGATGAGTGCGACTCGCCGATCCCTGAAGCCCGGCGCCTGGCATTGCCAGGGTGCGTCTGCTGCGTTTCGTGCCAACAGATCAATGAACTGCGGGAGGCCCGCCATGCTCGATGAGGTATTGGGGCAATTCGCCGATTACGGACTGGAGCCCGTGCAGCCGCTGGTATTCGGCAAGCTCACTCGCTGCAAGACTGCCCAGGACAAGGGCAAGGAAAAGAATGGTTGGTACGTGGTGCATGAGCACCGCACCGAGAAGGGCGAAACCCTGATCTTCGGCAGCTTTGGCGACTGGCGCTCGGGCGAGACGCAGAAGATCAAGGTCAAGGCCGGTCGCATGAGCGCTGAGGAGCGCGAGGTGATGCGCGCTCGCCAGGAGGAGGCCAAGCGACGTGCTGCAGAGGTGGCTGCCAATGCAGCGCGCCGAGCGGCGAACCGTGCGGCCTCGCTGTTCAAGCGCATGCCCGAAAAGGGCCGCAGCACCTACCTGGATCGAAAGCAAATCGTCGGGTTCGGCGTTCGTTATGCACCACGCTCCGGCGCATTTTTGGTGCCGATGAGCAACGTACGTGACCAGATTGTCGGCCTGCAGGTGATCTTCCCCGAGAAGCAGCCAGACACCGGGCGAGACAAGTCCTACTGGCCCTACGGGATGTCAAAGGAGGGCGCTTTTCACCTGATCGGGCCGCACCCTGAGCCGGGCGAGGCCATCTTGGTGTGTGAGGGCTACGCCACCGGCGCCAGCTTGCACATGGCGACCTCGCTAACGGTAGCCATTGCTTTTGATGCTGGCAACCTGATGCTGGTTTCAAAGGCCATGCGTGAGCGTTTTCCTGGGCGCCCGGTCATTGTGTGCCGGGATGATGATTGGAAGACCAAACGCCCAAATGGCGAGCCTTGGAACCCGGGCAAGGAGCGTGCTGAAAACGCGGCGACCGTCGTGGGAGGCCAGGTGGTTGGGCCGAACTTTGCTTGTGAGCGAGAGGATAAGTGGACCGACTTCAACGACTTGCATTGTGCTGAAGGCTTGGACCCTGTCCGGCGCCAGGTGCTCGCGATGGTCAAGCCTGCCGCAGCTGGTGGTTGGAGGGATCTGTTGGCCCGTAGTGAAAGCGGCATGCTGATTGCGCACATGCAGAACGTTGAGCTGATCCTCGGTAATGACGAGCGCTGGGCCGGAGTGATCGGCTTCAGCTCATTCAGTTCGAAGATCGTCAAACTGCGAGTCCCACCCTATGGCGGTGTGACTGGTGATTGGGCGGACATCGACGACATGCTGGTAATGAAGTGGCTCGCGCAGCAGTACAACCTACGGGTAAAGGCTAGTCACGTGATCGAGGCTGTCAGCGTCGTCGCTCACGACTGCTCGTTTCACCCCGTACGCAACTACCTTCATGGCTTGGAGTGGGACCGAGTACCACGGCTCAGTTCCTGGTTGACCGACATCATGGGTGTGGCCCCCACTAACTACAGCTCAAAGGTGGGCAAGCGATGGTTGATCTCGGCTGTTGGCCGGGTGATGTCACCTGGCTGCAAGGCAGACTCCGTGATGATCCTTGAAGGTGCCCAGGGCGCCGGTAAGTCGACTGCCATGAGCATTCTCGGTGGTGAGTGGTTCATGGATACGCCGTTTACTCTGGGTGACAAGGACGCGTTCCAAGCGATCAGGGGGAAGTGGATTATCGAACTGGGCGAGCTGGACAGCTTCAATAAGGCCGAGTCGACCAAGGCTAAACAGTTCTTCTCGGCTTCGATTGATACCTACCGCGAGAGCTATGGCCGCAGAACGATGGACGTGCCACGCCAGTGTGTTTTCGTGGGTACGACCAACCAGGACGAATACCTCAAGGACGCGACGGGCAACCGGCGCTATTGGCCGGTGGCGTGTACGAAGGTTGAGCTGGAGCAGTTGCGCCAGGTACGTGACCAGCTCTGGGCTGAGGCGATGTTCTGCTACTTGGCGGGGGATATCTGGTGGGTTGTTCGAGATGAGGCGCCCCTGTTCGCTGAGGCCCAGGAAGAGCGCTTTGTGGTGGATGAATGGGAGGGCCCGATCCTCACCTGGTTGGAGGAGTCGCAGATCGGTGAAACCGCCACTGGCAGCGAGATCTTGGCCGGAGCCTTGAAGCTGGACTTCGGACATTGGGGCAAGCCGGAGCAGATGCGTGTCGGCGCGATCATGCATCGCCTGGGGTGGCGCAAGGTGCGGCAGCCCGCGTTGGCCAAGAGTGGGGTTCGACCTTGGGCCTACAAGAAGCCTGAGACGTGGGGCCGGCACTCGGCGCTGGTGGTCGAGAAGATCGAGGAGCCTTGTTTTGATTAAGGAGATCGATGTGCTGTTGCGGCTTTGGGCCCATGAGCTACACAGCGATCTATCCAGCGGTGGGCTCGCCGGCGGCAACATGGTCGCGATGATGATGGAGAGCAACGGCCAGCTCAGTCGCGGCAGGCGTGCAAGTAAGGCGCCACTGGAGGGCTCGCTCGACATGGAGCTGATCGTGACTAAGCACCTGGATGCAGAGCTGGCGTTGGTCGTGCGCGAGCACTACTGCAACCACGACTCCAACATGGCACTGCGTTATGCCCATTGCGGTTGTGGTCGCGACACCTACTACCAGCGCCTGCATGACGCTCACCTTTGCATTGGTGTGTTGCTGATGGGGAAGGCTGCTTGATCCTTGCCCTAGCTCCGTTCCTTGCTGTCCTACTGTCTCGCCTTGTCCAACTGCAAATGAGTGCAGTTGGACAAGCGCGGGCCACGTCTTTTATGGTCTGTCCTACTGTCCGACCTTCCCGCACGTCACACACACACACATGTGTAAGCGCAGCGGGCGTCCATACGCGCCACGGGCGCGCACGCGTGCTTTTAGCTTTCTCTCTTTACACGAGGAAGGATAAGTAAAGGTAGGACAGTGAGGCACAGCCTTTAATCTCGGGGCCTGTAGCTGTCCTACCTGACTCAATATAGGTGGGACAGGTAGGACAGCGCCAAAGGCGCTGATAGCCGAAATAAAGATATTCGCCGACATTGCCTAGGCGTTCACCAGACATTCACCGGGTGGCATTAAAACAGGCTTGCTGCCACCGGAATCGACCTGTAAAAAGTAGTCATCTTCGATAGGTGCGACCGCAAGCAGCGGGACACACCACCACACTGAACCCGGCCTTTGCGCCGGGTTTTTGCGTTTATGGGGTAGGGCGATGACGAACGAGCAGCAGGCTCTTGTAGATATGCCGGTATGGATGCTGATCATGCTGTCGCTGGTCGGCGGCGTGTCCGGTGAGATGTGGCGAGCGGACAAGGCCGGGGTGCGAGGCTGGCCCTTAGTGCGGCGCTTGGCGCTTCGGTCCGGTGCCTGCATTGGGTGCGGGTTGTCCACCATGATGTTGTTGCACGCTGCCGGCGTATCCATCTGGGCGGCTTCGGCGATTGGTTGCCTGACTGCGATGGCCGGAGCCGATGTAGCCATCGGGTTGTATGAGCGTTGGGCAGCCAAGCGTT
>Ga0302173_10000573_pt1 | contig 19619 bp, 13 predicted proteins | sample I_Fen_N3_1_FD_198785 | JGI IMG/M metagenome (GOLD analysis project Ga0302173, IMG submission 198785) | Peat permafrost microbial communities from Stordalen Mire near Abisko, Sweden - I_Fen_N3_1 | ecosystem: Environmental > Terrestrial > Soil > Wetlands > Permafrost | place: Sweden: Abisko... | reverse complement strand
AAATTCAAACGGGCCAAATTGCTTTTCAATTTCTAATATTGAAGCAATAAATTCGGACATTATAGTAGATTTTCCACTAGATTTTCCATGAGCAGGAGCGTCAAAACTTATAGTTGAATATCCGTTTTTTAGTAGTTCATCGGCTATTTTAAATAATTGTGTTCCTCGGCCTGACCATCCGTGAACTAGCAGTATTTTTCGTTCACTTTTTCCATATTCATATGTTACAATATTTTTATCAATTGATGGAACATAGATTGTCTTTTGAATACTTTTTTGATCCATATCAAACTCACGTTTAGGGATCTTATGTTTTATCGGTGTTGTGAATAGTTTTGCCGCATATGATGTAACAAGTTTAGTAGAAATAAAAGCACATACTTTACTGGATACAATTATAAACTGCGGAATTTTTAATGAGTCAATAGGATTAGTTACCTTTTTTGTCATATTGATAAATTTTATTTGAGGGCTTAATTTTACTTATTTTTTCCTAAATTTAAAAAACATAAAAGTAGCATTTTAATAAATGTTCACTGAAAAAAATAATTCAGAAATTTTATTTAATTGGCTTATAAAATCGTAGCATGGAAATATTTCATATTAGCGCAGAATGTTATCCAATGGCAAAAGTTGGAGGGTTGGCTGATGTAGTTGGCGCATTACCTAAATATCAGACAAATGCGGGGCATAAAGTTCGAGTTGTAGTTCCGTGTTATAGTACGAAGTTTAGAAAAGAGAATGACTTTGAATGTGTTCATTGGGGAAGTGTGAAATTGGGGAATTTTGATTTTCCTTTTAGTGTTCTTAAAGAGACCACTAACAAATTGGGATATGAATTATATCTAATTGAAATTAATGAATTATTTGATCGTCCAAATGTATATGGTTATGAAGACGATATTGAGCGATTTTTCGCTTTTCAGATCGCGAGCTTAGATTGGATTTTAATGCGGGACGAAATTCCTAATATTATAAATTGTCATGATCATCATACAGGATTGATTCCATTTTTGGTTAAGTATGCTTATAAATATGAAAAATTAAGAAGTATTCGAACGGTCATTACTATTCACAACGGTTTGTATCAAGGGTGGTTTGGATTTGATAAAATTCATTATTTGCCTGAGTTTGATTTGATTCATGTTGGTTTTTTAGAGTGGAACAATTCTTTAAATTCTTTGGCAGTTGGTGTTAAATGCGCGCATGCAGTTACAACTGTTTCTCCCAGTTATTTAAATGAAATTAATATTGCAGCAAATGGACTGGAAGCATTGTTTAACTCAGTTCGTGATAAATCAAAAGGAATTTTAAACGGAATCGATTTTGAAGTTTGGGATCCGTCCAAAGACCCAATGCTTGTGAATAATTACTCGATTGATACTTTTGAAATTGGTAAGCAGAAGAATAAAGAAAAGCTTTGCGAGGAATTTGATTTAGATCCAGCAAAACCTCTCTTTAGTTTTATTGGACGTTTATTTGAAGAGAAAGGTGGTGATTTATTACCTCAAGCTTCGGCTTTGGCTCTATCTGAAAATTTTGAGAATATAAACATCCTGATTTTAGGATCGGGAAATTCAGTAATAGAAGAGCAGTTAGTACAATTGCGAAATGATTATAAAGGCAATTACAATGTTTTTATTGGTTATAATGAAGAATTAGCGCATTTGATTTACGCAGGTTCAGATTATATATTAATGCCTTCCAGAGTAGAACCATGTGGCTTAAACCAAATGTATGCTTTGCGCTACGGAACTGTGCCTATTGTAAGAAGAACCGGTGGACTTCGTGATACAGTAATTGATTTTGGAGATAATGGAAACGGAATCTGTCATGATCAGGCTTCAGTTGGGGATATATGTTATTCTATAAACCGTGCTGTTAGATTGTACGAAGACAAGTTAAATTTTAATAAAATTATAAAAATTGGAATGGCAACAGATCATTCCTGGGAAAGAGTTTGCCAAGAATACATTGAGATATACAACCTAATAATTGAGAAAAATGAAGTTTAAAAAGAAAAGCGTTATTGCTATTATTTTAGGAGGAGGACAAGGATCCCGTTTATTTCCATTAACAGAAACAAGATCAAAACCAGCAGTTCCGATTGGTGGAAAATACAGGTTGGTAGACATTCCTATTTCGAATTGTATTAATTCAGATATTTTTAAAATATTTGTTCTGACACAATTTAATTCTGCTTCTTTAAATGCACACATTAAAAACACATTTAATTTTAGTATTTTAAGTCAGTCTTTTGTCGATATTTTGGCGGCAGAACAAACACCGGATAATCCAACTTGGTTTCAGGGAACTGCAGATGCTGTACGACAATGTATGTCACATTTCCTAAAACATGATTTTGACTATGCTTTAATTTTATCTGGAGATCAATTGTATCAAATGGATTTTAACGAAATGTTAGAAGCTCATATTGCTGCAGATGCCGAAATTTCTATTGCAACATTACCTGTAAATGCCAAGGATGCACCAGAATTTGGAATTCTGAAAACCAATCATGAAAACTGTGTAGAATCGTTTATAGAAAAACCAGATGCTTCACTTTTGCCTCAATGGGAATCTGAAGTAAGCCAACAAATGCAGGAAAAAGGTAAAAAGTATCTTGCCTCAATGGGAATCTATATTTTCAATAAACCATTATTAGAGGAATTAATGGGTAATCCGGATACTAAAGATTTCGGAAAAGAGATTATCCCGCAAGCAGTTGGAAAACATAAAATTCTAAGTTATCAATACGAGGGTTATTGGACAGATATTGGAAATATTGAATCCTTTTTTGAAGCCAATATTGGTTTAACTGCCGATATTCCTGAATTTAATTTATTCGATAATGAAAACAAAATTTTCACGAGACCAAGATTATTGCCTCCATCTAAATTTAGAAACTCAAATATCAATCAATCCTTAATTTCTGAAGGTTGTATTATTAATGCTAAAGAAATTAAAACTTCTGTAATTGGAATTCGCTCAAGAATTGGCGAAGGTACCGTACTTGAAAATTGCTATGTAATGGGTAACGATTTTTATCAGGATTTAGACGAATTAAATCATGAAGCAAGTATTAATAAAATTCACATAGGTATTGGAGAGAATTGTTTTATACAAAATGCTTTAATCGATAAAAATGTACGAATCGGAAACAATGTACATATTAGCGGAGGAAAGCATTTAGACAATTTTACTAATGAATTATACAGCATAAAAGACGGAATTGTTGTTATTAAAAAAGGAGTTATTTTATCAGACAATTTTAGAATTGAATAAAATATCAAAAGTTAATTATTGCCATAAAAACCAGATATGTCTAAAGTAATCACGCATTCTTTATTTACTGATTTTGATATTGATTTATTCAAAGCCGGAAAACACTTTAAATTGTACGAAAAATTAGGAGCGCATTTAGTTGAAGTTAATGGAGTAAAAGGCGTGTATTTTGCGGTGTGGGCACCAACTGCAGCAACGGTTTCTGTTGTGGGCGACTTTAATTATTGGACACAGGGAGAGCATCTTTTGCAGGTTCGTTGGGATTCTTCCGGAATATGGGAAGGATTCATTCCGGATGTTGCAAAAGGTGCACTTTATAAGTATAAAATCCAATCTAATATTGACGGAATTGTTACTGAAAAGGCCGATCCATTTGCTTTATATTGCGAAAAACCTCCACACACAGCTTCGGTTGTTTGGGATTTAGATTATAAGTGGAAGGATGAAAATTGGATGCATTCTCGCAAGGAAAATAATGCGCTGGATAAACCATATTCAGTTTACGAAGTACATTTAGGTTCTTGGAAACGTGGAAATAATAATAAGTTTTTGACGTATTTAGAACTGGCAGATGATTTGGTTGCTTACGTAAAAGAAACTGGTTTTACTCATGTCGAATTTATGCCTATTATGGAATATCCTTATGATCCTTCATGGGGTTATCAATTGACGGGATATTTTGCACCAACTTCGCGTTTTGGAAAACCACAGGATTTTATGGTTTTAGTTGATAAACTACATCAAGCTGGAATTGGAGTAATTTTAGATTGGGTTCCGTCACATTTTCCTGATGATGCGCACGGTTTAGGTTATTTTGATGGCTCGCATTTATATGAACATCCAGATCGTCGAAAAGGTTATCATCCGGATTGGAAAAGCTTAGTTTTTAATTACGGACGCAACGAAGTAAGAGCGTTTTTAATTAGCAATGCTGTTTTTTGGCTGCAACATTATCACGTTGACGGATTAAGAGTTGATGCTGTTGCATCTATGCTTTATCTGGATTATTCTAGAAATGAAGGAGAATGGGAACCAAACATTTATGGTGGGAGAGAAAATTTAGATACTATTAGTTTTCTTAAAGAGTTTAATGAAGTTGTCTACGCTAATTTTGATGGAGTTCAGACTATTGCCGAAGAAAGCACTTCTTTTCCCATGGTTTCAAGACCAACTTTTACTGGAGGTTTAGGATTTGGAATGAAGTGGATGATGGGTTGGATGCACGATACCTTAAAATACTTTCAAAAAGAAACTGTTTATCGCAAATACCACCAAAATGATTTGACCTTTTCGATGACTTATGCTTTTACCGAAAATTTTATGTTGCCATTTTCTCATGATGAAGTGGTTTACGGAAAGAAATCTATTGCGAATAAAATGCCTGGAGACGAATGGCAAAAATTTGCGAACTTAAGATTGCTTTACGGCTATATGTTTACACATCCGGGAACTAAATTATTGTTTATGGGGTCTGAATTTGGACAAAGCGACGAGTGGAATTTCGAAAAAAGTTTAGATTGGCATTTACTGCAATACGATTATCATTCCGGAACAAAAAAGTTAATTACAGATCTGAATAACCTGTATAAATCTCGTCCGGCTTTGTATGAAAAACAATTTAGTGGAGAAGGTTTCGAATGGATAAACTATTCTGATCATCAAAACGCTATTTTGTCATATATCCGAAAAGGAAATAATCCTGATGAAAATGTAATTGTCGTTTGCAATTTTACACAAGTTGTTAGAGAAAATTACAGAATTGGTGTTCCTAAGAAGGGAAAATTGGAAGAAATTTTTAATAGTGATGCTAGTATTTACGGTGGCAGCGGAATCGAAAACTCTAAAACTCTAAAAACTGAATTAGTTTCATATGATAGAAGAGAGCATTCGATCGAATTAATTTTGCCACCATTAAGTGTAACGGTTTATTCTTTTATTTAAAACTGCAAATTATTTTTAGTAATACCAATTTATCAATTTAGTGATCTTAAATTATCGAATTATCGGTTTTTTGGGGCGTAATTTAGCACTCATTCAGAAAAAACGTTTTCGTGAATAATCCGTTTATTCATAGCGGTTTACTTAGTTTTTTTGTATGTTTGAAAGAGAGTTATATTTAGAATAATTAATTTATTAGCGGCATGATTACAAATACATCATTAGAATATAAAGGCGATTTATATCCATCAAAAATCGTGTCATATGAGCAAGAAGGTGATTCTATCTTTTTTAATACAGACAATAAAGTTATTTTAAGAGTCACTGTTCTTAGAGATAGTTTAATTCGATTTCGTTTTACAACCAAAGGTTATTTTAGTAACGATTTTTCGTATGCAATTGATAAGACTCAGCTTCACGGATATAATTTTCTGGAACTTACTGAAGAGGAAACATATTTTCTGATAAAAACAAGTAAAGTAAAATGCAAAATTCAAAAAGTAGACCTTAGATTGTCGATTTACGATTTAAACGATCTTTTGATTCTTGAAGATGAACTTGGTTTTCATTGGGAAGAAAGTTACGAATATGGCGGGAATATCGTAAAAATGAGTAAATCCTCTAAAGATGGAGAGTGTTTTTACGGTTTAGGAGATAAAGCCACTCAAATGAATTTAAAAGGCAAAAGATTAGAAAATTTTGCTACAGATCAATATGCTTATCAAAAAGAACAAGATCCATTATACAAAGTAGTTCCGTTTTATATAGGGTTGCACAATAAACAATCTTATGGAATTTTCTTTGACAATACCTTTAGAACTTTCTTTGATTTTTGTCAAGAAAGACGAAACGTAACAAGTTTTTGGGCTGAAGGTGGCGAAATGAATTATTACTTCATTTATGGCCCACAAATGCAAGATGTTGTAACTACTTATACAGATTTAACAGGTAAACCTGAATTACCGCCATTATGGGTATTAGGATATCATCAATGTAAATGGAGTTATTATCCAGAAAGCAAAGTAAAAGAGATCACATCAAAATTTAGAGAACTTAAAATTCCTTGCGATGCCATTTATTTGGATATCGATTATATGGAAGGTTTTCGATGTTTTACATGGAGTAAAGAATATTTTCCTGATCCAAAAAGAATGGTTGCCGAATTGGCAGAAGATGGTTTTAAAACGGTTGTAATCATCGATCCGGGAATTAAAATTGATAAAGATTATTGGGTTTATAAAGAAGCTTTAGAAAAAGATTATTTCTGCAAAAGAGCTGATGGACCTTATATGAAAGGAAAAGTTTGGCCTGGCGAATGTAATTTTCCAGATTACACAAATCCCGTTGTACGAGAATGGTGGGCAGGATTATTTAAAGAATTAATTTCAGACATTGGAGTAAAAGGTGTTTGGAATGATATGAATGAACCAGCTGTAATGGAAGTTCCAAATAAAACCTTCCCAATGGATGTTCGTCACGTTTACGACGGAAATCCTTGCAGTCATAGAAAAGCACATAATATTTACGGTACGCAAATGGCGCGCGCGACCTATCATGGCGTAAAACGCTTTGCATATCCAAAACGTCCTTTCGTAATTACAAGATCAGCTTATTCTGGTGCACAGCGTTACACATCATCATGGACTGGAGATAATGTGGCAACGTGGGAACATTTGTGGATTGCCAATATTCAAGTACAAAGAATGTGTATTTCAGGAATGGGATTTACAGGTTCTGATATTGGTGGTTTTGCAGAACAGCCAACAGGCGAATTGTACGCGCGTTGGATTCAGTTAGGAGTTTTTCACCCGTTTTGTAGAACGCACTCTTCTGGAGATCACGGTAATCAGGAACCTTGGGCTTTTGATGAAGAAGTGATCAATATTACCAGAAAGTTTGTAAGTCTTCGTTACCAATTATTACCGTATTTATATACCATGTTTTGGCAGTATATAGAAGAGGGAATTCCAATGTTAAAACCACTGGTTTATTATGACCAAGACGACACTCAAACGCATTATCGCAATGATGAATTTATCTTTGGGAACCAGATTCTAGTTTGCCCAATTCTTGAACCTAATGCTGTAGGTAGACGTATGTATATACCAAGAGGCGAGTGGTATAACTATTGGACAAATGAGTTCTCGATAGGAGGAAGAGAAGTTTGGGTTGATACTAAATTTGATGAAATTCCAGTTTTTGTAAAAGCAGGAGCGATAATTCCAAAATACCCAGTTCAACAATATGTGGGCGAACTAGAGTTTGATGAATTAACACTCGATTTGTATTTTAAAATTGGTAAAGAAAAATCTGTTGTTTATGAAGATGCGCAAGATGGCTATGACTATAAAAAAGGTCGTTACAGCTTTTTATCTTTTAGAACAATTGGTAAAGAAAAAGAATTGATTGTACAGCTTCATAAAGAGGGAAAATACGATACTCCGTATACCAAATATAAAATTAATTTAATTGGATTACCATTTAAGATAACTGAAATCGAAATAGATAACGAGAAATTTGAGTTTAATAAATCAGAATTTGAAACAAATCATTTCTTAATTGTTGATAAAGAATTTAGTGAGCTGCATATAATAGGAGAATAAATAAGAATTATGATATATTTTTTATAAATTGTGTAAAAAATTAAGTTTAAGTGTTTGTATTTTTACTACATATTAAAGTCATATCATCATGAAAAATCATTTACTCTTAGCAATTTCTGCAGGTCTTTTACTTAGTGGTTGTGCAACGAATCCAATTACAGGAAAACAAAATTTAAATTTTGTTTCAAACAGCGAATTGTTCCCGACATCTTTTCAGCAGTACAATACATTTTTAACTGAAAATAAAGTGATTACCGGAACTTCAGATGCCAAAATGGTAGAAAATGTAGGTATGAGAATAAAAGCTGCGGCAGAGAAGTATTTAACATATTTAGGACAGTCACAGTACCTTAAAGATTATCGTTGGGAATACAAATTAGTAGAAAATAAAGAAGTGAATGCGTGGTGTATGCCAGGAGGTAAAATCGTTGTTTACTCGGGTATTTTACCTATAACTCAAAACGAAGCTGGTTTAGCAACAGTTATGGGGCATGAAGTTTCTCACGCATTAGCAAATCATGGTGCACAACGTATGAGTGCAGCACAGTTGCAACAAATTGGAAGTGTAGCTTTAGATGCTGCAACAAGCAATAAATCTGAGGCAACAAGACAAATATTTGCTCAAGCTTATGGAGTTGGATCAGAAGTTGGAGTAATGCTTCCGTTTAGTCGAAGTAATGAAACTGAAGCAGATAAAATAGGATTAACGCTTATGGCAATTGCGGGTTATAATCCTGACGATGCAATTTCGTTCTGGACAAGAATGTCTGCCAAATCGGGAGATGCAGGAACACCCGAGTTTATGAGTACGCACCCATCTGATGCGACTAGAATTGCTAATTTAAAATCATTGATTCCAGAAGCAAAAGCAACTGCTCTTAAAGTTGGAGTTATTAGATAAGATTTAAATTTAATTTTTTAGAATATAAAAGCTGCTCTTTTAAGAGTGGCTTTTTTTATGTGATTTGCTTTTGAGAATTCTTTAATAATTTAATAATACACGATTTAGACAAAATCTATTTGATTATAATAAAAATTGGATAAATTCGTAACCTGTTAACAAAACCATTTCTATGAAGAATTTACAAAAAGGAGATAAGAAATTATTAAATGCTTGGGCATTTTATGATTGGGCCAATTCAGTTTATACACTTACAATTGCTTCGGCAGTATTTCCTATTTTTTACGACTCATTATTTGAAAAAGATCAGCATTATATTGATGTTTTTGGCATGCACTTAAAAAATACTGCATTAATAAGTTTTATTACCGCTTTTGCATTTTTGGTAGTCTCTTTTATCTCTCCGCTTTTATCAGGAATTGCAGATTATGTTGGTAACAAAAAGGCATTTATGAAATTTTTCTGTTATCTTGGTGCTGCATCTTGTATGGGATTATATTGGTTTAATCTTGAAAACATCTATATGGGTTTAGGATTTTATTTTCTTGGATTAATTGGATATTGGGGAAGTTTAGTTTTTTATAATTCATATTTACCAGATATTGCTTTTGAAGAACAACAGGATAGTATTAGCGCAAAAGGTTATTCATTAGGCTATATAGGAAGTGTTATTTTATTGGTACTTAATTTGGCAATGATTATGAAGCCGGATTGGTTTAGTATTGAAGGAACAGCAACTAAAAGTGCTTCAGATATTGCAATGCGATATTCGTTTGTAATGGTGGGAGTTTGGTGGATTTTATTTAGTCAATATACCTATTATTATTTACCAAAAGGCAGTAAGGACACAGATGATAAATTAACAAAATCTGTTGTTTTTAATGGATTCAAAGAGCTAAAAAAAGTTTGGGGATTACTGAAAGAGAATGTTGCTTTAAAACGTTATTTAGGCGGTTTCTTTGTTTCTAGTATGGCAGTGCAAACCGTAATGCTTGTTGCAACTTATTTTGGGGCACAGGAAATAAAATGGTCATCAAAAGAGGAAGGTACGATTGGACTAATTACTTGTATTTTGATTATTCAATTAGTAGCAGTTGTTGGTGCAGTTTTAACATCTAAAGCTTCTTCAAAATTTGGAAATATACCAACCCTTATCTTTATTAATTGTATCTGGGCAGTTTCATGCGGATTTGCTTTTTTGATTACTTTACCAATGCATTTTTATATAATGGCAACAGTTGCTGGATTTGTGATGGGAGGAATCCAGGCATTGTCACGTTCGACATATTCAAAATTATTGCCAGAAACTCTTGATACAGCATCTTTTTTTAGTTTCTATGATGTTGCCGAAAAAATCGGAATCGTTATCGGGATGTGTATTTACGGAATTATAGATCAAAGAACCGGAAGTCCGCGTTCAGCTTTTATAGTTTTAGGAGTTTTCTTCGTGATAGCAATTTTTCTATTAAGAAGAGTGCCGAAAAAAGACACTTTAAAAGTATCTTAAATTATCAAGGTTATTTGAGTTGAAGCTGTGTATTAATTTTGGAAATCATCTGCTTTGCATTATCATTTTGAGGATTAAATTCTAATGATTTTTGATAGTTTTGTTTAGCAATTTCTAATTTTCCGATGATTTCATATACTTCGCCTAAGCTATCATAAGCATTTGCAGATTCAGGATACTCGGAACAATTAAGAGTGAAAATTTGAATAGAAAGGTCAATCTGTTTTTTATTAAAAACACTGTATCCTAAATTATTCAAGTTTTCTTCAAAGTTGTATGTAGGATACTTCAACTTTAATTTTTTAAATTGATTCATAGCCATTTCAAAAGTATTTTCGCTAAAAATCTCTATTAACTGAGTTTGCGGCGTTCTGATTTTATCTAAAGAAAGTTTTAATTTTTTGTCTGTGTAATCTAGGCGAGAAATAGTTAATCCGTTAAGTTTATTTTTTGCCAAATTAAACTCCATTATATTTGGATAATTTTCAACCTTAAAGCTATTATTTCCAATGTAGTACATTTCATTTTTTTCTACGTTAAAATTGTCTTTTAAATAGGGGGAATTAAGATACAAGTGGTTATTTTCTTCAAATATTTTAGTAACTCCTAATCTGTCGTAGCCGTAAAGAATTTCAGTATAGTATCCTTTGATAGCTTTTTTTAATGTTGACGGAGCCTGTTGCGAAGCTGCTTTATTAAAGGGTTTGCTCCAATGTAATTTAGTAATTATTTCATTTTCAATAAAAGACATTACTGCCAAACGGTTGGGTTTGTCACCATTGGCTAAAACTGCAATTCCGTTTCCATTTTTCATAGTAGCCAATAAATCGCCTCCAGTTCCAGTATTTGATCCGTCATGCGAAAACCATTCCTGATTTCCAAAACCTAAACTTCGTTGCCAACCATAACTCCAACCACGTGGCCCATTCATTGTAACTATATCAGTTACTTTTTTTGCAACTGTAGTCGAAATTATCTTATTTCCAGTTCCTAAAAGAGCTTTTTGCATTTCGATAGCAATTAATGCCAAATCACTAGGAGTAGACCATAAACCAGATGGTGCAACTTGTGGAGTTATTGGTATTCCGGTTCTAATAATTTCACCTTTACTATTATGAACTTTTGCAATATTGGTTAAAAATCCATGTTCATTTGGCTGAATCATTGTTGAATTTTGTAATTGTAAAGGATCAAGAAGATTTTCTTTTACAATTTGTGCCAATGGTTTATTAAAGTGATCTTCAAGTGCACATTGTATAATGACATATCCACCGCCACTATATTCCCAATTTGTACCAGGTTTAAAAATAAATTCGATGGGTTTTTTAGATCTCGGCAATAGTTTTCCCTGTAAACTTTGCACAATAGTTGGGATAGAATCTCCAGTATAATAGTCTTCAAATCCGCCTTGACTTGTTCCTGCAGTGTGAGATAAAAGTTGTTTCCAAGTTACTTTTGTGTCTTTAGTGAAAGTGCTTTCCGGAAGTTTCCATCTTTCAAGATAATTTTCAATTGGGTCATCTAGATTTATTAAGCCTTTTTCTTCGAGCATTGCACAAACAATTGCCGTTATTGGTTTTGAAATCGAAGCGGTCGAAAATGCTGTGTTTTTGTCAATTTTCTCATTAGAATCAGAGGCTTTTATTCCCCATTGATTTGTCCATATAATTTCATAATCTTCAATTACAGCAACACTTAAACCTTTAAGATTATACTTTAACATCATTTCTGATGTACTGTTTTTTAAACTGTTTAAAGAATTAATTTGAACTGCCAATTTCTTTGATTTTTGTGCAAAAGATAACGCACAAGAAAGTGCCAGAAGGAAAATAAAAATTATCCGTCTCATTTTATATAGATTTTTTTAGATTGTTTCTCTGAAGCAGAACTTTTAGTTGTTATTTCTGCTTTAATTCATTCAATAAAGTATTGACAGCTGTCTCAAGATAAGTTCCTGAATTTTTATCACTTTGATTCATGAGAATTACAAAGCCAAAATTAGACTCAGGGAATATTTTTAAAATGTTTTGCGTACCATTTGACCCACCATCTTTTGCGTAAATAGTGTTACCATCAATATCAGTTTGAATCTCCCAGAAATAACCCATATCAGGATCTAATGCAATTTTTCGATGCGATTCTAATACTATTTTATTATTTCTATCCAATTCAAATTTGATGAACTTTGTCAAATCAGTAATTGTTGATTTAAGCATTTTTGAAGCTCCCCAAAGATTGCTTGAAAGTGGTGTCATCAATAACTCACTTTCATTGTACCCATTTGCTACTATATCATTTTTATTAAGTTTAATTCTTGTTGAATTCATTTTCAACTTATCAAAAATCACCTGATGCAATTGATCTTCGTAGCTTTTTTTATAAACATTTTCTAAAATATGAGCACATAATTCGGGGCCTAATGCTCCATATTTAAAAGTAGTTCCTGGTAATGTATCGACTTTTACTCTTCTTAAAGCATTAAAAAAATCACTTTTAGTGTACGTTTTATCAAGCCTGTTTTTATGAACTAAAAAACTATCAGGACTGTATTTTTGACGAATTTCTTTGGTGTCTGGAAAAGGAGTTAGTATACCAGTTCTATGTGTTAGTAAATCTTTAATTCTTATTGGATTTCCTTTATAACTTAAATTTAAAAAAGGCTCATTTAAATATTTACGGATATCATCATTCAAACTAATTTTTCCTTCAAGAACGGCATTTGCCATTAAAGTTCCCGTAAAGACTTTAGTAACTGATGCTATTTCAAATAGAGTGTTATTATTGGCTTTGCTTTCTTTTCCTTTTTCTAATGTGCCAAAATGCCTGATATATGATTTGCCATCTTTTACGATAGCAATAGATACAGAATTTGCCTTTGAATCTTTTAATAAATTATTAGCAGTTTTTGTAATTGCTTCAATAATTTCTTCATTAGAAAAGCTATTTGCTTTTTGCTGACTATAAAGAGTAAAATTAAAGCTCAATAATAAAAGAAAGATTATTCTGTTCATTTTTTTGATTTTTGATTAGATGATTTTTGAAAATTCCTTTATTATTGAGCTTTTATAAAAATTATGCTTTTGAAATATTTCCTGAACCAGAAACTTTAACATCGCGTTTCTCCGGATTTCCGCTATATTTTATGTCACCTGAGCCAGAAACTCTTGCAGTTAAACTTTCATTACAGTTTACTTTTGTGTTTCCAGATCCTGAAACATTAACATCAACATTTTTTGATTTTAAATTTCCAGCGTCAATATCACCGGATCCTGAAAGTTTGGTCGTGAAATTATCTGCAACACCTTTTAATTGTACATTTCCAGATCCACTTAAATTAAGTTCTAAAGTGTTTGATTCAATTGCTAAGTTAAAATTCCCTGAACCTGAAAGTTTTGCTAAGAATTTATCATTTTTGATAACATCTTTTGTTTTAATATCTCCAGAACCTGCCAACGTTAACTGCGAGATTTTATCAAATGGAATGGTTATTTGCACTTTTTTACCAAAACTAGAACGAATATTAGTATTTTTCTTTGCATAAATTTTTAACGTATTATCCTCAACTTCTACAATAATTACTTGCAGAATGTTTTCTTCACCTTTTAAAGTGATTTTACCTTCTTTTCCTGCTACTAAATCCACATCAAAAGACCCTGCAATGTTTATTGCATCATATTCTCCCGTTGTTCTGGTATCTATTGTTACTTTTCCGTTTCCGCTAATTTTATTAGATTGCGCGTTGCTTACAAAACTCACTAAAAACACACCACAAACTACCAATTGTACTAATTTTTTCATTGCTTTATTTTTTTAAGATTACTGTTTTTTATTTAATGATACGTTTCCGTAATTCGAAGTTATAATTACTTTATTTTGACCTTTCTTTTTATTAAAACCGCTAAGTCTTTTGCTGTTGTTTTTACTTTCGTTTACTAAAACATCCAAAGAGTTGTCGGCTCTAATACTTCCGTATTTCGTATTAATATCAAAGTCAAAAGCATAATTCATGTCATATCCTAATGAAACATCAGAGTACCCCGAAGTGATATTTACGTTATTCGCCTTTTCTTTAATAACGCTCACATAAAATTTACTATAATTAATATCTAAATTAATACTATTAAAAAGTTCAGCAATTGAAACTGTAAGGTAATTTCCTGATCCTGAAAGCGTGTTTACTTTCTGGAACTTTAACGTTCCATAATTACAGTCGTATTTTATATTTTGAGTATCAGAAACTGTTAAATCTGTATAATTAGTATCAAGATTTAAATTTCCCGAATCGTTAATTTTTAATCCTGAATATCGCGCTTCGATTGTTCCGTTTTTGATGTAATCGATAGAAGAACTTTGGCAGTATTCAATCTGAATTCGATTATTCGAATTGTTTAATTTTCCTAAATTCACTTTCCCGTATTTACAAGCAATATCTGCTGTTCCTTCTAAACTAAGAACTGAAATATTTCCGTATTTATTGACTAATTTTACAGTTCCGTTTTTCGGAATTTTTATCACATAATTAATTTCAAAACTATTACTGCTTCCTTTGCTTTTTAAAGATGAAGTTCCGAGTTTAGTAATTGCTGTAACCATCGATTTTAAAGCCGTAATGTCAACATCAATACTGTTTAGTTTTTCGTTAACCCAGTTTTCATTTCCGCCCGAAACTTTAATAGTGATGTCCAGATCAATTTTGTCTTCATCCCAAGTGCTTACGGAGATATTTCCGTATCTATTATCAATGTCAATTCCGGCATTAGAATTAACGATATACGTTTTTTTAATGTTTTTTTGTTTAGTTGCATAAGTATCATCGTTTGAAAATCCTAGAAAAGGAATCAAAAGCAATAAGATTAGTATGTTATAATGTTTTTTCATCAGTAGTATTTTTAAATTTTTCGTTTTCTTCAATGCGCTGTAAAACCGTTTGTAAAAAAGAGATTCGAGTTTGCAGGTTACTAATCATGGCATAAATAATTTGTTTGTTTTCACCATTCTTTTGCAACTCTTTTAGGATTTTTGCGTAATCGGCATCAAAAACTTTCATTTGTTTTAATGCATCATTAATAATTTGTTCGTTTTCAGGAGAACTTTTTTCTTTTAATTTAACTAATTCATTATCAATTAAAATACTAAAAATAGAATCTGTTCTTTTAGTTTCCTTAGATGCAAATTTGAATTCTTTAGGCTTCTGTATATTGTTATAAAAAAGCGATACACCAAGAAGCATTACAATTGAAGCAGCAATTGCCCATACAGCATAATTCTTTTTATTAGGTTGTTTTTTATTTAGTTTGTTAAAAAAATCAAGCTGATGATCAGAATTCATTTCCTGTACGTCCCACTGATTTTCAAATTTTTCAAATAATTGATCTAAACTGTCATTTTCCTTTTTCATACTTCCTCTAATTTTTTACGTAAACCTTCTTTTGCTCTGCTCAGCGTAGTCCGGCAGTTTGCATAACTAATATTTAAAATTTCGCTAATTTCTTCCTGATCGTAGCCCTCAATATAAAAAAGCGTCAATACCATGCGATAATTATCTTTTAAGCTTAAAATGGTATCTAAAACTTGTTTTACTTTCAGTGAATTCAAATCAATATTTTCAGAAAAAAAGCCGTCATTTTCTTCCAGTTTATAAAGTGTCTTGCTTAAATCCTCGATCTGAAAAGCGTTATTCTTTTTATAAAAATCAATACTATAATTGACAATTATTTTTTTTAACCACGCACCAAAAGCGACTTCTTGTTTGTAATCATTAATTTTTGTAAAAGCTTTTAAAAATCCCTCCTGCATGACGTCTTGTGCAAAATGTTCATCTTTAACAATGCGGTAAGCAACATTGTACATAGCTTTACAGTAACGATTGTAAACTTCGAATTGAGCTTTTTGATTGTTCTCCTTACAAAGTGTGATTAATTCTTCGATATTTTGGTTAGTTATACTCAAGTAATGGTTGCTTGTTTTTTATAATGACTGTGCTTTTTTTGGTTTGTTACACTTTTGATAAAATTAATTGTAATTTTTTTCAAAATCGACCTTTTTATTATGTTAATTGCCTTTGACACCTCAATTTCAAAACTGTCTTTTTTGGTTTTGGCATAATGATTGTCTATTTTTACGGCCTACCATGTAAATGAAACAGTTGTACTGTTTTTAGTAAAAACTACAAAATGTGAACTTACATTTACAGTTAGTATTAAATTTTTAATGACAAAACGACTTATATATTATTATGTCAAACCATAAAATACTTACAATTGACAATCTGTCACTTCAAGAATTTGATTCAGAAGCAGAATTGATTCCATTATTAACTCCAGAAGACGAAGAGGAAATGAATAACGAAGAGCTTCCGCTTTCGTTACCTATTTTACCGCTGCGTAATACTGTTTTATTTCCGGGAGTAGTAATACCAATTTCGGCAGGAAGAGATAAATCAATAAAATTAATAAATGATGCCAATGCAGCAGGAAAAATCATTGGAGTAGTTTCTCAAATTAACGAAGAAGACGAAGATCCATCTAAAGATGATATTCATAAAATTGGTACTGTTGCCAGAATTCTTCGTGTTTTAAAAATGCCTGACGGAAACGTTACGGTAATCCTGCAAGGAAAGAAACGTTTTGAAATTGACGAAGTCGTTTCAGAGGATCCTTATATTACTGCAACTATCAAAGAAGTTTCAGAAGAACGACCTGACGAAAATGACAGCGAGTTTACTGCAATTTTAGATTCAGTTAAAGAATTAGCGATTCAAATTATAAAAGAAAGTCCAAATATTCCGTCAGAAGCAACTTTTGCGATTAAGAACATTGAAAGTCAATCGTTTCTAATCAATTTTGTTTCTTCTAATATGAATTTGTCGGTAAAAGAAAAGCAAGGTCTTTTGTCGATAAACGGTTTAAAAGATCGTGCTTTAGAAACTCTACGCTACATGAATATCGAACTTCAAAAATTAGAATTGAAGAACGATATCCAGTCAAAAGTTCGTTTTGATCTTGATCAGCAGCAACGCGAATATTTCTTGCACCAGCAAATGAAAACCATTCAGGAAGAATTGGGAGGCGTTTCGCAGGAGGAAGAAATGGATGAAATGGGACTGAAAGCGAAAACTAAAAAGTGGGACGAAAAAACTCAGAAACATTTCGAAAAAGAGTTGTCTAAAATGCGTAGAATGAATCCGCAATCGCCAGATTTTGGAATTCAACGCAATTATTTAGAGTTGTTTTTAGAGTTGCCTTGGGGTGAATATTCTAAAGATAAATTTGATTTAAAGCATGCTCAAAAAATATTAGATAAAGATCATTTTGGACTTGAAGAAGTTAAAAAGAGAATGATTGAACACTTGGCAGTATTAAAACTTCGTAACGACATGAAGTCGCCAATTATTTGTCTAACAGGACCTCCGGGAGTTGGTAAAACATCTATTGGGCGATCTGTTGCCGAGGCTTTAGGTCGTGAATATGTACGTATTTCATTAGGTGGATTACGCGACGAAGCCGAAATTCGCGGACACAGAAAAACCTACATTGGCGCAATGCCAGGTAGAATTATTCAAAGTTTAAAGAAAGCTGGAACGTCAAATCCGGTATTTATTTTGGACGAAATTGATAAATTATCAAGTGGAAATAGTGGAGATCCATCTTCAGCTTTATTAGAAGTTTTAGATCCGGAGCAAAATAATGCTTTTTATGATAATTTCCTGGAAATGGGTTATGATCTATCTAAAGTCATGTTTATTGCAACATCAAACAATATGGCATCTATTCAGCCTGCTTTACGTGACAGGATGGAAGTGATCAAAATGTCAGGTTATACAATTGAAGAAAAAGTAGAGATTGCAAAAAGACATTTGTTTCCAAAACAATTAGAAGCGCACGGATTAACTTCGAAAGATTTAACAATTGGTAAAAAACAATTGGAGAAAATTGTTGAAGGTTACACACGCGAATCTGGTGTTCGTAATCTAGAAACTAAAATAGCTCAGGTTATTCGTAATGCTGCAAAATCTGTAGCAATGGAAGAGGAGTACAATAAAAAAGTAACTGACGAAGATATTGTAAAAGTATTAGGCGTGCCAAGATTAGAGCGCGATAAATACGAAAACAATGATATTGCAGGAGTAGTTACTGGTCTTGCCTGGACAAGTGTTGGTGGGGATATTTTATTTATAGAATCCTTAATTTCCGAAGGAAAAGGTTCATTGACAATAACAGGAAATCTTGGAAATGTCATGAAAGAATCGGCTACAATTGCTTTAGAATACATTAAAGCAAATGCTAAAAAACTAGGTTTAAGTGTAGAGTTATTTCAAAAATATAATATCCATTTACACGTTCCGGAAGGAGCAACGCCAAAAGACGGACCAAGTGCCGGTATTGCAATGCTGACTTCTTTGGTTTCTTTATTAACTCAAAAGAAAGTAAAGAAAAGTTTAGCAATGACAGGTGAAATTACGCTTCGCGGAAAAGTTTTACCAGTTGGCGGAATTAAAGAAAAAATACTTGCCGCTAAAAGAGCAGGAATCAAAGAAATTATTCTATGTCACGAAAACAAAAGTGATATTGATGAAATCAAAGCAGAATATTTAGAAGGTTTAACTTTTCATTACGTAAAAGAAATGAGCGAAGTTTTAGCTTTAGCTCTTACAGATCAAAGTGTTAAAAATGCGAAAGTATTGAAATAAATTTCAATAGAAATCCCAATATTTTAAAATCCAAATTCCAGGCTGTTAGTTCAGTTTTGGAGTTTGGATTTTTTTTTATTCTAATTTTAATATATTTATTTTTTATAACTTATATAATTTTATCTTCGCATTTGCGTTATTCCCACATAGGAATCGCCCCAAAAGCATGTTAAAACGATTTGTTTTACTTTTTTTTAGTTTGGTTTGTTCGGTTTCATTCGGGCAAATTGGGGGACGTTACACCTATCAATTTCTAAATTTAACAACATCACCAAGGCAAGCAGCGTTGGGAGGAAAAACAATAACCATTTACGATGAAGACGTCAACCAGGCGATGTCTAATCCAGCAGCTTTAAATGAAGATATGGACAATCACCTTGCTATGAATTATGGTAATTATTATGGAGAAGCTTCTTATGGAACTGCTTCATATGCTTATACTTATGATAGACATGTGCAAACTTTTTACGCAGGAATAAGTTATGTAAATTATGGTTCATTTGAAGGTTATGACGAAAATGGTCAGGCAACATCAAGTTTTACAGGAAGCGAAGGGGCGCTATCATTAGGATATGCTTATAATGTTCCTTACACAGACTTGCATATTGGAGTTAACGGGAAGCTAATAACTTCGACTTTAGAAAGTTATAATTCGATAGGCGGTGCATTTGATGTGGGAATTATGTATCAAATTGA
>Ga0302173_10000572_pt1 | contig 19643 bp, 8 predicted proteins | sample I_Fen_N3_1_FD_198785 | JGI IMG/M metagenome (GOLD analysis project Ga0302173, IMG submission 198785) | Peat permafrost microbial communities from Stordalen Mire near Abisko, Sweden - I_Fen_N3_1 | ecosystem: Environmental > Terrestrial > Soil > Wetlands > Permafrost | place: Sweden: Abisko... | reverse complement strand
CCCAACGTGCATTAGTCAGCACTTCCTCTACTCGCCAAAAAGTATATCCCCTGACCGGAACTCCCAAATCACTGGTTATTTTAGTAAACTTTTCAGATAAAAGCTTTGTCACCTCTACCCCGTTAACAGCTTATACCAACCTATTGAATCAGACAGGTTACAGTACCAATGGAGGTACCGGTTCGGCGAAAGATTATTTTCGCGATAATTCCATGAGTGCTTTCTCTCCGGAGTTTGATGTAGTGGGACCTTATACGCTCCCAAATGCAATGGCTTTCTATGGTGGTAACGATGCTTCCGGTAATGACAAAGAGCCACAGCAAATGGTCATTGATGCCTGCACATTGGCATCAAATGCCGGTATTGACTTCACACAATACGATACCGACAACGATGGGATTGTGGATAATATATTTATTTATTATGCCGGTTACAATGAAGCGGAAGGTGGTCCTGCAAATTCAATATGGCCGCACCGTTGGGCATTAGCGGATAACAGTACGAAATTTAATGGTAAAATTATTTCCGATTATGCCTGTACTTCCGAACTGAAAGGTTCAAGCGGCTCCAACATGTGTGGAATCGGTACTTTCTGTCACGAATTCGGCCATGTGCTCGGATTACCCGACTATTATGCGACGAACGATGCGACACATCACACCCTGTCAACGTGGAATATCATGGATTATGGTCCTTATTTAAATGGTGGACGAACTCCCCCGGCCTATTCCGCCTACGATCGTTTTTACCTGAACTGGTTGATTCCCGTTGAACTTAAAAAAGCAGCGAATGTCACTCTGGAAGCCCTTCCAACCAGCAACAAAGCCTATCTGATCACTCAAAACGGCAATCATAACCTCAACGGAAGCAACCCAAGTCCTGTTGAGTTTTTCACGTTGGAAAACAGGCAACAAACAGGCTGGGATACTTATCTGCCCGGCCACGGGATGTTAATAACACACATCTATTACAATTCGACTACCTGGAATGCCAATACAGTAAACAACGTTGCGACTGCCATGGGGGTTGATATTGTCGAAGCCGATGGCATTGCCCGCTCGGAGACTTCAGGTATCGATGCAACCGATTCGGGCGATCCGTTTCCGGGAACTTCAAATGTAACTTCCTACTCCCCCGTCTTGCGATCAGGAGTCAATATTAATAAACCGTTAACCGCCATTACTGAAACCAAAGGGATTATCAAATTTAAATTTATGGGAGGAGGTAACTTACCGACCATCAATTCAAGCGGAATTTTTACTGCTTTCAACACAGTGCAGGGAACACCATCCGCAGTTCAGACCATTTCAGTAAGCGGGATCTATTTGCAATCGAATCTCGATTTATCCTTCAAAACGAATCTTCATTATCAAATGAAAAAAGAATCCGACCCCGAAACTGCCTGGTCGAAAACAATTTCATTTACCCCGGCCGATTCGACGGTGCTGGCTTCCAACATTCAGATCCGGTACAATCCTTCGGTACCTTCGTATGCTGATAAACATACCGAGACATTGATCCTGAGTTCGACAAATGCCGATTCAACGTTCGTTTCCATGACCGGAACTTCAACCCGCCCGGTATATGTCGTGACACCTGTAGCAGATGATGCAACAGATATCACCATTGCTGGTTTTACTGCCAACTGGAATTCAGTGTACGATGCTTCCGGCTATTATTTGACAGCCTATAATTTATCGGATGGAGTATCATCCTTTCGGGAGGGATTCAATAACGGACTGACTGCTCCAAATAACTGGACGATAACTGCCACCGGAATATCTACTTCCACGATTTTAAGCGGCGATTCGGTTCCATCCATTGAATTCAAAAATACAGGCGAATACATACAAACCGAACAATATGTAGTCCCTGCCACCGGTTTATCCTTTTTTATCAAATCGGTAGCTGCTCAGAACGGGAATTTGCAGATTCAGGCATGGAACAATGTAAACTGGGTCAATGTAGACTCTGTAGCCATTACAACTACTTTGAATGGCACTAAAACATTTACTTTCACAGCGGATAAAAATTATACCCGGTTTCGTTTAACCTATTCCAAAGTGAGCGGATACATTGTAGTGGATGATGTAACAGTAACATTCTCTCAAAAACTTGAATTTAATGCAAAAGACATGTGGTTGACTTCCAATTCGGATGCACTGATCGACCTGGCCTCCAACAGAGACTATTACTACAAAGTTAAAGCCTCGGATAAAACACTGAATGCCGATAATTCTGTGAAGTATGAAAATATCACCGGCTTCTCAAACTTAATTACAGTACGAACCTTACAGGACAAATCGTATACGAACACTTTAATTGCAGTTGCCGACAGCATTTTTGTCAATAATACCGGAACTATAAATTTGTATATACCATCAACCCGGGTAACCATTTATGTCTACAACGTTGTCGGGCAAATGATCCGCACCATTACGAACCCGGATTCGAACAAAGTTGAGATAAGTGGGTTACCACGTCATCAAATCTACATTATTCAGGCAGGAAATCGTGTTTCAAAAGTCATTTTATAACGATCAAACCTCATTTCAAACTAAGACTTTCCGTCTGTAGACTTATTAGCCCACCGATGGAAAGTTTTTTTTATGAATCCAAAGCCTGTTTTTCACAACAATAAATTTTAAATAGTATATATGTTATCAGTCGATGCACTCACTGTCGAATTTGGCGGTCAAACTCTCTTCCAGGATATTTCATTTGTCATTAACGAAAAAGACCGTATTGCCTTAATGGGGAAAAACGGAGCCGGGAAATCTACATTACTTAAAATACTGGCCGGGGAGCGTGAACCTTCAAAGGGCACCGTATCCTGTCCGAAAGAAATGAAAGTGGCTTATTTACCTCAACATTTACTCCTTGAAGATAACCGTACTGTTTTTGAAGAAACATCCATGGCATTTTCGGAAATCAATGAAATGGGGAAACAGATCGATGCCCTGAACGAAGAACTTACCACACGTACCGATTATGAATCGGACAGTTACATGGAACTTATCGAACGTGTATCGGCACTTAGCGAACAATTTTACAGCATTGAAGAAATTAATTATGATGCTGATATCGAAAAGACATTGCTTGGACTGGGATTTGTACGCGATGATTTCAACCGGAAGACTGCCGAATTCAGCGGCGGATGGCGGATGCGTATTGAACTTGCTAAAATCCTGCTCCGTAGGCCGGACGTCATTTTACTGGATGAGCCGACCAACCATCTCGACATCGAATCCATCCAATGGCTCGAAGACTTTCTGATCAACTCGGCCAAAGCGGTGGTGATCATCTCCCATGACCGTGCCTTTGTCGACAACATCACAACACGCACCATAGAAGTCACCATGGGCCGTATTTACGACTACAAGGCAAAATACTCACATTACCTTGAGTTACGCCGCGAACGCCACGAGCAGCAATTAAAGCAGTTTGAGGAACAACAAAAAATGATTGCCGATACCACTGAATTCATTGAGCGGTTCAAAGGCACCTACTCGAAAACTCTGCAGGTACAATCCAGGGTCAAAATGCTCGAGAAACTAAAGATTCTCGAAGTGGATGAAGAGGATTCATCGACATTACGGCTTAAATTTCCACCCTCTCCCCGCTCGGGCAACTATCCCGTTACCGCTGAGAATGTAGGAAAACAATACGACGACAAGCTGATCTTCGGAAATGCAAACTTCATGATCGAACGCGGCGAAAAAATAGCCTTTGTGGGTAAAAACGGCGAAGGCAAATCGACACTGGTGAAATGTATCATGAAAGAAATTCAACATGATGGCATGCTGACATTGGGGCACAACGTGAAAATCGGATATTTTGCACAGAATCAGGCCTCTTTGCTCGACGAAAATCTGACCGTATTTCAAACCATCGACGACGTGGCAGTCGGCGATATCCGGAATAAAATCAGGGATTTGCTGGGTGCCTTTATGTTTGGAGGGGAAAGCTCCACCAAGAAAGTCAAAATCCTTTCCGGTGGCGAACGTACCCGACTGGCCATGATCAAGTTATTACTGGAGCCCGTGAATCTGCTCATTCTGGATGAACCGACCAATCATCTGGATATGAAAACGAAAGATATCCTGAAACAGGCCCTGGTTGATTTTGATGGCACACTGATCGTCGTTTCGCACGACCGTGATTTCCTGGATGGCCTGATTACAAAGGTTTACGAATTCGGCAATCAGAAAGTCACCGAGCATTTGGAAAACATTTACGGATTCCTGGCTAAAAAGAAGATGGAGAATCTACGGGAAATAGAGCGTAAAACGGCTAACTAATTATTAGACCTTCTAAAATAAAGATAAGTTGCATCTTTCAAAAATCAACAAAAAAAGATTTCGTATTTCAAATTAATTAGTTGGAATTACGGACTTTTTTTTTGCATTATTCCATTTTCTCAGTACTGGATTTATATTTAGATCTGGCAATTAAAAAAAACATTTAACAAACTATTTTGAATTAATTTCTTTTATTATTCATAACGAATAGTTATTTTTGGAACTGAATTTCAAAACAACGCTTTTATTATTGAAATTTTCTTATTACACTCCTCACCTTTTACTCTTTTCAACTTACTATATATTATTAACCGTGTTACATTCAGTCATTGGTTTTGGTTCGGTTTTGGTTCGGTTTTGGTTCGGTAGCTATTGCCACTTAACAATCATACTATATTAATATATTAGCCATAATACAACCATATATCCATAAAGGTATATGGCATATATTTTAATGTTTTATCAATCGTATATTTCGTTAGCTTCGGATCCAAAACCAATCCAAAAACGACTCAAATCCATAATGTAAACCGGAAGTATTCGAAACATAAATAAGAACTGATTGTTATTTTTCGGTACAAATTTAAAAATTATTTATGGTATATTCTTCTCAGTTACATATAATTTTCAAACTCAATTTCAGTTCTTTTCTGATTGTCGATCCCTTATAGTATCAAAAGTAATGAATGGTTTTATAAAAAACGTTAGAAGCAACTATTCCTGTTTTCACAACCATAAAACCGGCAGAAAAGAGGACTTATTTATACCATTCTGTCGCAATAAACATTGTTATTTAACCATTTTGACAAATAATTAATTTTTACATAATTTTTTTTCGCGATAAGATACAAATTCCATACTTTTATTTTATCTTTCGGAAATATTTAAACAATTAATTACTCATTTATGGATAAAATTAGTACGAACGAAGTCCTGGATTGGGCGAAAGAATTTCTTTCAAAATCGGAAAAGGAAATAACCGCTGACGAGTTGAAAGAACAAAAGAAGTATGCAATCTTAATTCAGAATCCAAACGACAAAACTCTTCTTTCAAAGTTACTGGACGAATCGTCGCAGATTCACAGCAACAAGAAGCTGGCACATCGAATGAAAGTTCTGATTGACCAGTATGGTATTCCTCAGTTTTTCAATGCTACAGATACTTTACTGATCAGGCTTTTCACAGCGTTCGGCTATTGGTTCGATTTTATCGCAGTACCCATTTTCAAAAGCAGATTACGATCGGATACCTCAAAGGTGATTATCAATGAGAAACCATCATTTCTGACACATCATCTGACGGAACGTCGCAAACAAAAGATCGGTCAGAATGTAAACCTGTTGGGTGAAGTAGTATTGGGTGATGGTGAAGCGATTCACCGGTTCAACCATTACCTGGAAGCGTTGAAAGATCCTCTGATTAATTATATTTCCATCAAGATCTCCGGAATTTATGCCCAGATCAATCCGTTGAATTATGCTCAGAACAAACTTGAACTGTGCGACCTGCTAACCCGTATTTACCAACAATCCATTGATTTTCCATACATTGACGAAAACGGTGTTTCAAGTCCTAAATTTGTCAACCTGGATATGGAAGAATACAAGGACACCGAGCTGACACTTGATATTTTCAAAACCGTATTGAGCCTTCCTCAATTTAAAAATTACACATCCGGAATTGTAGTACAGGCTTATTTACCCGATGCCTGGAATTTCCAGACCGAGCTGCTGGAGTTTGCAAAACAACGGATAGCGAATGGAGGTGCAACCCTTAAAATGCGATTGGTGAAAGGAGCCAATCTTCAAATGGAATCGATCATTTCTTCATTGAAAGGATGGGAAAACCCTGTGCTGGGTAGCAAAGTTGAGGTCGACGCCAATTATCTGCACATTCTGGATCGTGCATTAGAACCCGAAAATGCAAAGGCCCTGCATATCGGAGTAGCCTCTCATAATTTTTTCAGTATCGGATACGCTTACCTGTTGTGCAAGAAAAACAACGTGGAAAATGAAGTCACCTTTGAAATGCTGGAAGGTATGGCCAATCATTTACCCCGTGTGATGCGGAATCTTGGAAAACAGATTATCTTATACACTCCGGTAGTAAAGAATGAACATTTCCTGAATGCTGTTTCCTATTTAGTACGCCGCCTGGATGAAAACACGGGGAAAGACAACTTCCTGAGTTATTCATTTAATTTAAAGTACAACAGCAAACAATGGAAATTCGTGCAACAACAATTTTTAGATGCATATGCATTGAAAGATAAAATTGATTCAAAACCTTTCCGCGTACAAAACCGCAACTTAGAAACAGAAAATTGCGGGAAGCCGGTAGTCGGTAGTGAAAAGCCGATTGATGGATTACTAACCCCTGAACAGGAAATACGGAACGCGGAACTCGGAACGTTTACCAACGAGCCGGATACAAATTTTGATCTTCAACCGAATCGTTTATGGGCTGATACAATCCGTAACCAATGGAAAAAAAGCCCGACCGGATCGCCCTATCAGATCCCTGTTCAAATAGGGGATGATGAAATAACCGGTGAAAAGAAATACCAATATATTGATCGCAGTCAAAATGGAGAAGTTTGTGTTTGTGAGGCAAGTCAATCGAATCTCGATCAGGTGAAACAGATCATTTTTGTTGCCGAATCGGACGCATCAAACTGGCGTAAAACCACATTGGAAGAGCGGAGTATCATATTGCATAAAGTAGCAGATCATCTTGGCAGGAATCGTGGGAATCTGATTGGTTGCATGTCAGCCATTACCGGTAAAACGTTCGGCGAAGGGGATGTGGAAGTCTCTGAAGCCATTGATTTTTGTCGCTTTTATCCGGTATCCATGCAGAAAATTATGGAATTAAAAACCATTTCGGTAACCGCGAAAGGAATCGTACTGGTTATCCCACCGTGGAACTTTCCATTGGCAATACCGGTGGGTGGAGTGGCAGCAGCACTTACAGGAGGGAATACCGTGATTTTAAAACCGGCAACATCTGCATTTCCGGTAGCCTGGGAATTTGCAAAAGCTTTCTGGGATGCAGGAGTTCCGAAAGACGCCCTGCAGGTAGTATGTATTGATGGTCGGAAGCCACTTGCCTATCTGACGTCCCATTCCTCGATTAAACACATTATTCTTACCGGAGGAACAGATACAGCATTCAGGTTGCTGGAGAATAACCCTACCTGCCCGCTATCGGCAGAAACAGGGGGTAAAAATGCGATTATCCTAACGGCAAGCGGCGATCGCGATCATGCTATTCAAAACATCGTAACTTCAGCATTTAGCAATGCCGGACAAAAATGTTCAGCCTGTTCGTTATTGTTGTTGGAAAAGGAAGTCTATGATGATCCCGAATTTAAAGTAAAACTCACCGATGCAGTCACCAGTATGAAGACAGGGGGTGTCTGGGATGGTGGAAATATAGTCGGACCAATGATTACTTCCGAAAATGAGAAACTGATTTATGCCATTGATCATTTGGAAGAAGGAGAAACCTGGTTGGTTAAACCCGAATATGTGGATGAGAAAAAATTCATATTGAAACCTTCTGTTAAATGGGGAGTAAAACCGAATAGTTATACCTTTAAAAACGAATTGTTTGCCCCTTTATTAGCTGTAGTTTGCATCAATGATCTGGATGATGGCATAAAAATGGTAAATGCTTCCGAATACGGATTGACTTCGGGATTGCAAAGCCTGGATGAAGAAGAACAATTGCGCTGGAAAAACAGTATTGAAGCGGGAAACCTGTATATCAACAGAGGAATTACCGGAGCTATCGTCAACCGTCAACCTTTCGGGGGCATGAAACGATCGGCATTTGGAGGAGGAATAAAAGCGGGTGGGCGAAATTATGTCACCAGTTTCGTGAAAATAACAGAGAGTTCAAAAATCGTCACGACTTCCAAAGAAAAAGATCAATTCAGCACATTTTCATCCATATTGAATGTCCACGAAAATGCACACTTCCAGACCGCTGTTGACAGTTACATAAAGAACTTTAAAATTGAATTTTCAAAAGAAACTGACATTCATCATTTGATGGGAGAAAAGAATACTTTTAGGTACTTACCACTTAAGAATATGATTCTCAGGGTTCAGAACACCGATAATCTTTGTGATATATTCATGGTGCTGGCAGCAGCCAACATTGTAAAGACACCCATTAAAGTCAGCATCAGTGCAGAGGATTACAAGCTGGAAGTTTTAAAAAAATCGACCGAAAATGTGAGTCCATTAATCGTTCAAAGTGAGAAGGACTTTTTGAACGACCTGGAAAAGTATGAACGGGTCAGAACCTGTGACAACCAACTTTCGGATGAATTCTTTTTGAAAGCCGCAAAAACAGGGAAGCACATAGCTACCGCCAAACCACTGATTGAAGGACGCATCGAGTTACTCCATTATGTGAAAGAACAAAGTATCGCTTTCGAGTACCACCGGTACGGAAGTATAACCGATGAGGTTGAATAATTGACATCTTGTATTCTTGACCTAAAAAAGCCGCTTAACTTCAACGTTAAGCGGCTTTTTCAGGTCTGCGCCGGGAATAGTATCATAAACTAAAACATTTACTATTTATTCATTTACTATTTACTATTTGTCCTGCATACCGTTTGTTTCTCCCCGTTTTTTGTCCGTCAGCCGACAGATAAGCCGCTCTCATGAAACAAATTCATTCTGCCATAAAGACTCTAAGACACAAAGTTTCACAAAGTAATGAACTTCAATATGTGAAACTTAGTGAAACTTAGTGCCTTTTGGTAATATTTTACTATCCGAAATTACGAATTGTTTCTTCTCATTTTTGGTTCCGCAGGCGGAATAAAAGGCTCTTATAAAACAAAATTCCCTTGCCACGAAGTGACTAAGACTCAAAGTTGCACTAAGAGTATTTCCAATCAAAATAACTAACTAAACAACATTAAATCATATACTTATATATTTAGGCCTATATAGAAGATCAAAAAACCCGGAATAAAAAAACCATATTCCCATATTTTTAATATTTGAAAAAGTTCAATTTTTCTAGTAATAATATAGGCAATATAGTAGTCCAATTACCCGGATACCCGGTTTGACATCTATCCACTTTTAATTCAGATTATTACAAATAATATTGATTTGATAGTACATTCAAAAATTTAATGTATAACTTTACGAGTTTACGTTCAAATATTATTAAATTTTATAAAATAATTAAAACTATCAATTTAGAAAAGACTTGAAACGGATTGAAACAGAGACTCATATTTCATCCCTTCCCCCACTTTTATTATTAATGGAATTTAATCATCAAATCTCAAAGACTATGACTTCTTTTAGAAAAATGATTTTAATTCAAATTCTACTATTACCGGAAATTGTATTAATATTTACAAATTGCATAAGTGATGACTTCAATTTAAAAAATGGAATAGACACGGATATATCCTTAGGTGGTGATTCACTTTCATTTCCACTTGGGAATACAAAACCAATCCTGTTGAGTTCGATAATCAAGAGTGACAAGAGTGGTATTCTAAAAACTGCCAGTGATGGAAGTTATTCACTGCTCATAACTGATTCGACTCAACTGAAATTAAAGGGAATTAATCATGTTACATTATCAATTACGCCAGAAATAATTCCTCCAATCCAATTAAAATATCTGGAAACAGACACACCGGATACCGGAGTGAAACAAGAAAATAAGATTGACTATTCGACGCAGTTTTTACGAATAAAACAATCCAGACATACAAAAGGAATAGAATTTTTGAATAACAATACGTTAAGCAAGGCATCAGGGGTATCAAACGATTTGTATTTCAATATTCCAACTCAGACTATTAACATTGATGTGAATAAATTTGTATCGGCTGATGTGAAGAGAATTAATAAGCTCACGTTGAAAACGGCATCTCACATTGTTTTTAAAATCAGCATAAATAATATCCCTTCCGACATTCAGACAGTGCAATTTTCAAATTACACAATTCAACTGCCTACCGTTCTAAAATTCAACGATCCTGAAGTAAACCGGGCGAATCAATTAATTCTCAATAATAGTTTCAACGTTGCTGATGGTTATTCAAAAACGCTTGCATTTGAGGTTATTGATTTTAATTCAGAAGGAGGTATTGCGTTAACCAACGGTACATTCGTTAAGAACAGTGTAGTAACCATGCAGGGAGCCGCAATTATCAGCAATACAAATTTAACCGCTGAAGAAATAGCTGACATTAAAATTCAACCTTCCATCGTTGTCAGTGATATGCAAGTTAAACTTATTGATGGAGAAATTAAACCTTCACTTGATAAGATATCGAATAAAATAACATTCGAACTTCCTGAAATACTCAAACAAGGAGGTAATATATTTGACATCCAAAACCCTTTAATAACCCTGCAAGTGGGCAATAGTATGGGAATTACAATCGATGCAGGGCTGACTATTATCCCATACATCAATGGCAATCCGATACAAAACGGAATAGTAACTACACGTTTCACAGTCCCTCGGGCAGCTATTTTAGGGCAATCGTCCCTGACAAATTATTGGATGTCAAAATCCGGGATTGCTGTCCCTGAAGGTTATCAATCATTAGTTGTTCCCGATTTGCCCAATTTAATGAGAGTAGCTGCTGATGGGATAACAGTTAATATTTCACCTGTTATAACCGGAAACAGACAATATGTAGATCTATACTCACAGAAAAACCAATTGGATTTAAAGTATAGTATTCATGTGCCGTTTGACTTTGGAAAGGATTTCAATGTGCTCTATCTGGATACGATCAGTAATTTAAATAAAGATCTGAATCAGTTTCTTAAATTAACAAACCAGATTGTCCTTATTGCTGATATTGAGAATAGCATTCCATTAAATCTCGACTTTGAGGTTGTTCCAATGGACAGTTTAAACAGAGAAATAACGGGCATTTCAGTAAGCAAACCCGGATTAATTAAAGCATGCAACAGCGATGGGTCTCCTATAAAAAGCAGTATTAACCTGGTTCTGAAAGAAACTGTAGCCGGCTCATTACAAGAAATGGATGCAATACTATTAAAAGCGACAGCCACTAAAGATTCTACGGTAGCAGGAATGCTTTTAAATGCCAACCAATCAATGACAGTAAAAGTAAGAATTAAAATACCCAAAGGAATCACCATTACTCAAAACTAAATCCTCTTCGTTCTGATTGGATCAACCTACAGAAGAATATAACTTCCTTAAAAAAGGTAGTTATAAAAACATGTATGGAAAGTTCAGCGATCAGCGTTTATAATTATTCATTGAATGTGTGTTGTTAAAAACGAACACTTCTCTGTTTATCAATATTATGTAAGGAGAAAAATTAATGAAAAGAACAATATTTTTTTTAATATTACTAACAACCTCCATATTTTGTATTTCGGGACAAGATGTGAATTCAATTTATTTTTTGAATAACCGGAGTCAAAGACATTCATTGAATGCTTCCTTTGCACCCGAATACGGATATTTCTCTTTACCGGCTCTTGGTGGAGTCAGTATGAATATCTCTTCTAACACAGGACTTTCGAACTATATCTATCCGTATCAAAATGAGTTTGTTACATTTCTACATTCGAGTGTCGACGGGCAACAGTTTCTAAACAAACTGTCTCCATCTACTTTCATTAAACAGGGAGCAAATCTAAATCTGCTTTCTTTGGGATTCTACACACCAAGTCATAGTTTCTGGTCATTCGATATTTCGTTAAAAGAAAAAGTGGATGTAAATATTCCAATTGATTTCTTTCGACTCGTGAAACTAGGAATGGAGAACCAAACGGATAATGTGTTTAACATTAAAAATTTAAGCATTATTCAATCGAGTATTGCACAGGTATCTGTCGGATATTCAAGAGAAATAAATTCACAATGGAGGGTTGGAGTTAATGCCAAATTACTTGCCGGCTTAACCTACGAACGAATAAATTACAGTAAATTTGATGTAACTCTTGCTGACGATCGGTATACAATGAATGCGATTGGTGATTATCAACTCAGGTCCAACATGCTTTCATTTGAAAAGGATACAGATAATAATTACGATTTTTCAAAAAGCAATTTTAATTCAGCCCTGTTTAATCCAGCCGGATTGGGAGCTGCTTTTGATCTGGGAGTTACCTATAAACCGGTAAAGAATCTGACACTAGCTGCAGCGTTGAAAGATATCGGCTTCATTGACTGGAAAGCTTCGGCGGTCAAAAACGGGATTGCCAACAGCAATGTAGACTTCAAAGGGTTCGACAATATTGATGTTGACAGCGTAAATATTGATACTCAACTTGATCAATTGAAAAAGGATGCCAATGCATTGATAAAGTTTAAAGAACAACCATCGAACACTAAAAACATCGTTGAATTCATTCCATTTACGTTTAAAGCTTCAGCTGAATACAGCATTTTCGGGAATGAGGAACATGATATATTAGTAGGGCTGCTCTGGAACAGTTATAATGCTCCTGGGAATCACCTGAACGAACTGGTGGGAGCGGTTACATTTAAACCGATACACTGGTTTTCGCTTTCGACTACCTGTGAATTTATACGAAAAGACTATAACAGGTTTGGAGTGGCAATGAATTTTTCGCCAAAGTGGATAAATATATTTATAGCATCCGACTATGTTGTACCAAAAATTAATCACCAATACTTGCCTATCGATAAATTTGATCTGAACTTGAGTGTAGGAGTCAGTTTTATACTCGGCAAACCAAAAGATTCGGACAAGGACGGTGTCGTTGACAAACAGGATAAATGTCCGGACACCCCAATTGGTGTGAAAGTTGATAAAAGAGGTTGTCCCGTTGATTCAGATGGTGATGGAATTCCTGACTACCTCGATACGTGTCCGGACACACCTAAAGTGGCTTGGGGTAAAGTGGATTCAACAGGTTGCCCGTTGGATAGCGACAAGGACAATATACCCGATTACCTGGATAAATGTCCAAATACTCCTACAGGCGTTCCTGTGGATTCAGTGGGATGTCCGCAGGACCAGGATGGCGACGGTGTTGTCGATAAACTTGATTCATGTCCTGATACACCTACTCAGGCCAAAGGGTTTGTAGATAAAAATGGATGTTTGTTGGATACAGATGGTGATGGAGTGCCTGATTATCTTGATTTATGTCCGGGAACGCCATTTAAAGCCCGGGGGAATATTAATAAGAATGGCTGTTTGATTGATGCAGATGGTGATGGTGTGCCTGATTATCTTGACAAATGCCCTGCTACACCGATAGAAGCACGGGGTATGGTGGACGAACATGGTTGTCCGCGAGACATTGATGGTGACGGTATTCCTGATTATATGGATAAATGTCCCGCCATCCGGGGTGTAAAATCGAATCATGGGTGTCCTGAAATAAAAAAGGAAATAAAGACTCTATTTCTGAAAGCATTACGAGGTATAAAATTTGAATCGGGGAAATCGGTGATCAGTAAAACTTCTAATGGTATCTTAAACAGGATTGGACAGGTAATCATAGATAATCCGTCTTTCTTAATTGAAATCAGGGGACATACCGACAATGTCGGCAATCCGGCAAGTAACCTGTTACTATCGCAAAATCGGGCGAATGCTGTATGTGAGTACCTGATAAAAAGAGGTGTCAGTGAAAAGAAGATTACTGCAAACGGATTTGGTGATAAAAGACCTGTTGCCAGAAATAATATAGCAGCAGGAAGAAAATTAAACCGGCGTGTTGAATTTATTGTCACTTTTGAATAATAAATTCAGATAAAACAGATATAAACTCAAGGAGGCTGCCTATAGATAGACAGCCTCCTTGAGTTTATTCTAAATTAAATACTTGTTTCTAATAAAACAGCAGACATACGGGAGCTCCGACTTTCATCTGTTTACCGGTGAAGGTGAGAATACCTGATTGAATATTTCGTTTAAAAATCATGATATTATCCGAATCCTGGTTGGCAATGAATACATATTGACCATCGGGAGTAATGGCAAAATTACGTGGACCGGCGCCTCCCGTCGAGATGATTTGTTGAAAAGCCAACTTACCATCATCCTGAATCCTGAAACAAGAAATATCATTTGCAGTACCTCTGTTCGTTGTATACAGGAATTTTTCATCAGGGGACAAATGGATATCGGCTGCCCGGATAATAACTTTAGGATCCTTTATTATGGTAGTTTCCTGTAATAACCGCAGCTTACCATCCTTCATTCCTACTACAGACAGTGTTCCATCAATTTCATGCAACAAATATATTTTTTTGCCATCACGGCTAATAACTGAATGACGTGGTCCACTTCCCTGTTTTACTGTCAAAGTATCAAACGGGGTCAATACATTGGTTGTCGCCGTTGGGTTATATGCATACACAGTGACTTTATCTGTTCCCAGGTCATTGGCTAAAACATACTTATTATCAGGTGTTACCAGTACCTGGTGGACGTGTGGTTCATTCTGGCGTTCAGTATTAACGCTTTTCCCCGTATGTTGAACCACCTGTATTGCATCGCTGAGTGTACCGTTGGATTTTCTCCCAAAAACGGTAATACTGCCTCCACCATAATTAGCAGTAAAAACATGCTTTTCAGTTGCAGAAATAAAACAGGGTCCATCACTCTTTGTTAATGAAGAGTTTAAAAACCTGAGAATACCTGTTTTCATATCAAATGAAAAAGCATTGGACGAACTGCCAACAGGGCTCTCACTGACTGAGTACACGAATTTTTTATCCGGAGTAATAACCAAAAAGCTCGGATTTGAGATACCTGAAGTGACTGATTTCTGAACAAAAGCACCTCTTTTCATATCTACATCATACGAATAGATACCCTTACTTTTGTCGGCACTGGTATACGTACCAATCAACAAGCGGTACCTGCTGTTTTGGGCTGTAACCGGTAAAAGCAACAATGAAAGAAGTAAAACAAGTATATTTTTTTTCATTTTAAAGTTAGATAAAACAGCTGAATATTAATTAGTAATTGAGTTCCAAAAGTACAAATAAATCCGGAATTATCTAAAGAAAAAAAACTTTGTAAGAAAGGAAAGTGTTAGTATTTAATAAAGAGAATACTCGAATTCTATCAATGTATAAACTATAAAGCAATAAAAAATGTCTGATAAGCACATAATCAATACGGAATGGAAAGGTGATATGGCCTTTGAAGCGGATGTAAACGGTCATAAAGTGATGATGGATGCAGCAGTTGAAGCAGGAGGAAAAGAGTCAGGATCAAGTCCGAAGAAACTAATGTTGGTAGCATTAAGTGGATGCACGGGTATGGACGTTGTGTCCGTATTAAAAAAGATGCGTGTAGATATTGAAAAGTTAAATATTGAAGTACAGGGCGATGTTGCTACTGAACATCCGAAACGATATACGAATATGCATGTGATTTACACGTTTACAGGCAAAAACTTACCCCTGGATAAACTACAAAAAGCAGTAACTATGTCGGAAGAAACTTATTGTGGAGTAGAAGCTCTCTATCGAATGGCCATAAAAGTAACATCTGAGATCCGGATTACTGAATCAAAATAGTAGATTTTCAATAAATATTGATAGCAGAAATTCGATGAAAGAATTTCTGCTTTCAACATTTGTTCTACTGTCATCACAAATATCACTCAAAAACAGACCTAAAATTCCACTTATAAATACATTACTTATCCTTTTAATCATAAGGACTTTAATTCTCATGTAGAATCATTTAAATATGAACATTGTTTTTTATTATTCAGTAAAAATGTGTAAATTTGTTGAAACAGTTAATTTACTCTCTGAATGTTTTACTAACCTCACAACATATGAAATTAATTATTATATCAAACAGGCTACCTGTCAAAGCATCAAAATCAGAAAGTGGTGAATTCGAATTTTCGAGAAGCGAAGGTGGGTTGACTACCGGACTTGATTCATTGGAAATGGATGTCGAGAAGCATTGGGTTGGCTGGCCGGGAGCCTTTGCAGAAACCAGTGAAGAACAGGAAGAGATTACTGAACATCTTGATCCATTAAAATTTCATCCTGTATTCCTGACATCCGAACATATTCAGAATTATTATGAGGGATACAGCAACAGCACGCTGTGGCCTTTGTGTCATTATTTCTATGCCTTTGTCGAATATGAAAACAAATACTGGGAAAGTTACAAAGAAGTGAACGAAATGTTTTGCCAGGCTGCCATTCCGTTTATCGAACCGGGTGACATTGTATGGGTACAGGACTATCAGTTGATGTTACTTCCGGCATTATTGCGGAAAGCGATTCCGGGAATAAGCATAGGCTACTTTCATCACATTCCTTTTCCTTCTTACGAACTCTTCCGGGTATTACCTGAAAGAGATGAGTTGCTAAACGGACTGCTGGGAGCCGATTTAATCGGATTTCATACTTACGACTACATGCGACATTTTGTAAGTGCGGGCGAAAGAGTACTGGACCTTCATTTCAAACTGGATCAGGTATCACTAGAAAACAGGATTGCTTACGTCGATGCATTCCCTATGGGAATTAATTATACACTTTACAATGATACGGCCATCTTACCGCAGGTTCAGCAAAAAGCGAAAGAACTCAAAAAGAGTTTTGGATCGCATAAACTCATACTTTCTGTCGACAGGCTGGATTATAGCAAAGGGATACTTCACCGGTTAAAAGGCTTTGCACTTTTTCTGGAGAAACATCCCGAATACAAAGAAAAAGTATCCATAGCACTGATCATTGTTCCTTCGCGGGATAATGTAGATCGGTATGCCGATTTAAAAACAAAAATTGATGAAGCTATCGGTTCGATTAATGGCATATATTCGACCATCAACTGGACACCGGTATATTATTTTTACCATAGTTTTGATTTTGAGGAACTGGTTGCCATGTATCACATTGCAGACATTGCCTTAGTTACTCCTTTACGGGATGGAATGAATCTGGTAGCCAAAGAATATGTAGCAGCGAAAAGAGATACTCCGGGTGTATTGATTCTCAGCGAAATGGCCGGTGCTGCAATCGAATTGACCGATGCCATTATTGTAAATCCGAACGACATAGAAGAAATTGAACGTGCCATACTCGAAGCCCTCGAGATGCCGGAAGCTGAGCAATTAAAAAAATTAAAGTTGATGCAAAAAATTGTATCTAAAAACAATGTAAACAAATGGGCTTCTGATTTTGTCACTGAATTACAGTCAATAAAACAAAAAAATGATGAATTAAATAACGAACGGCTCGATGAAACCACTGTCCTGAAAATTCAGGAAGCATATCGAAAAGCTTCAAAACGATTAATCATACTGGATTATGATGGAACATTGATGGGTTTTAAAAGTCGGCCTGAAGATGCGATTCCCACAAAAGAATTAATGGCTTTGCTGGAGAAACTTTCATCAAATGACAAAAACAAAGTAGTGATAAGCAGTGGCAGAGATCAACCCACACTCGAAAAATGGTTTGGAAAATTACGAATGACCCTTGCCGCAGAGCATGGCGCTTCTTATAAAGAAGAGGGTGTATGGCACAAAAACCTTCCTTTGACCCAACCATGGGATGATGAAATCGTTTCAATACTGCAATCATATGTTGATAAAACACCCCGGTCGAGAATGGAAATCAAAGATACATCATTAGTTTGGCATTACCGGAATGTAGACGGTTGGCTGGCATCATTGAGGGAACAACAACTATTGATTGCATTGATTGCACCCTGTGCCAGACAAAATTTACAAATCATGAGGGGAAATAAGGTTGTGGAAATAAAATCACCTTACCATAATAAAGGCTCAGAAGTACAACGAATATTAAAGAACGATAGTTTTGATTTCATTTTAGCCATGGGCGATGATACAACTGATGAAGATACCTTTCGTGCATTACCGAATGATGCATATACCATCAAAATCGGAGCTATATCTGAGATTGCACGTTACAATTTAAGGTCGCAAATGAGCACAATACCTTTTTTGAAAAGATTGGATGAGAAATAAAAGAAACACTTAAGTTGTATTTAATCTTTTTCATCGATTTATAAAAAAAGGATGAATATTAAAGCGGACATTCTGTATACAGAATGTCCGCTTTATTTAAGAATAAATCAGGGTCTTATAAATCTTGATGATTCAACCTCCTCAGCAAATAGTTTAGCCGTATTTATTAATGCTAAATGCGAATAGGCCTGCGGAAAATTGCCTAACTGACTTTTGGTTTCAAAATCCAGATCTTCACTAAATAATCCCAGACTGTTGGAATAAGTGATCAGCTCATCGAATAACTTTTTAGCCTCTACCTGTTTACCTATAACAAACAACGCACGTACCATCCAAAAAGAACAAATTGTAAATGCAGAAGTCGGGAGTCCAAAATCGTCTATAATATTATACCGGAACATCAGCCCCTTGTAATTCAAAGAGCTGTATACGGCTTCAACAGTCTTCCGGTAACGTTCATCTTCGGATGATATAAAGCCGTAGGTTTCTAAAAGCAGCAGGGAAGAGTCTAAATCGTTACTTTCATAGGTCTGTGAGAAGCTTTGAATATCTTCCTTCCAACCTTTTGTCATCACATCCAGCTTAATTGTATCGGCCACTTCTTGCCACTTTGTGGTGAAAACATCCTTATTAAGCAATTTTGCAATGCTGACTGCCCGATCCATAGCCACCCAACACATCATTTTGGAAAAAACAAAGTGTTTCTTTTCGCCCCTGATTTCCCAAATGCCATTATCCGGTTCCTGCCAGTGATCAATAACAGTTTTGATAATATTTTTAACCACTTCAAAGATATCCTCAATTTCATCCAGTGTACCCGGGAAATAGCGATAATACTGAAAGATAACATCCATCAGATATCCAAAAGAATCATTTTGTATTTGATTGTAGGCATCATTGCCTACCCTTACAGGTCGGGAGTTTTGATATCCGCTCAAATGATCCAGTTCAATTTCAGTCAGGATTCGCTCGCCACGTATGCCATACATGATTTGGAAGGTATCGGATTTGCTTTTCAGAATATTCTTAATAAAATTCATGAATCTCTTTGCAGTACCCTGATGACCGACATGTAACAAAGTCTCAATTGACATGGAAGCATCCCTGAGCCAACAAAACCGGTAATCCCAATTTCGCACGTCACCAGCCGATTCAGGCATGCTGGTTGTTAATGCAGCCAGCACTGCACCGGAGCGATGGTAGGACATTAATTTTAAGACCAGAACACTCCGTTCGATTAGATCATCATACAACGTGTATTTTTTGGACCGGTTTGACCAGTTCATCCAGTAGACTTTGGTCCGCTGCAATTCCAGTTCAACTCTATTCTGATCAATCTTGATTAACTTC
>Ga0302173_10000571_pt1 | contig 19646 bp, 12 predicted proteins | sample I_Fen_N3_1_FD_198785 | JGI IMG/M metagenome (GOLD analysis project Ga0302173, IMG submission 198785) | Peat permafrost microbial communities from Stordalen Mire near Abisko, Sweden - I_Fen_N3_1 | ecosystem: Environmental > Terrestrial > Soil > Wetlands > Permafrost | place: Sweden: Abisko... | reverse complement strand
CAAATCTGCCTGTACGGTTTGTCCGTCAGCTCCGCCTTTGAAATTATTAGATCCGGAAGATAAATTGGTACCATATTGAATACCTCCTGAGATAAAATTAGCATTCTTTTTCAGTACAATATTAATAACTCCGGCGATAGCATCTGAACCGTATTGGGCTGCTGCACCATCACGTAAAACTTCGATTCTTTCGATAGCGAATGACGGGATTGCATTCAAATCTGTTCCAACAGATCCTCTTCCCGGAGATCCGTTTATGTTTACCAATGCGCTTGAATGTCTGCGTTTACCGTTTACTAATATCAATACCTGATCCGGTCCCAAACCTCTTAGTTGTGCCGGATCGACGTGATCTGTAGCATCTGCGGTAGAAGTCGCATTACTGGTAAAAGAAGGTGCAACGTAATTTAAAATCTGAGTAACGCTTGTTTGCGGTGAACCTTTTGTAATGTCTGAAATATTAAAAACATCTACAGGAACAGGAACATCAGTTTTTACTCTGTTTTTACTCCTAGATCCTACTATTGTTACTTCAGATAACTCATTATTTTTCAGGCTATCCTGTTCTTTTTTATTTTCCTGAGCATAAACACCTGAAAACGTGAGCAGACCTAAAACGATTAGTACATTTTTTTTCATTGCTTTTAAGATTAATTTAGTGGTTTTGGCTTAAAAAGTATTTGCAGTTATTTTTTATCGAGACAAAAAAAAACCTCTGCGGTCTGCAGAGGTTTCTATTTATATTTTTGAAAAAAAATTACAATAGCGTCTCTGCGGAGAACTCCGGCATCTTACAAGACATCATATTGCAAACTGTAAATTTCATTTTCTTTAATTTTCGTGAGGCAAATTTGCAAACTATTTTTTAATCAGCCAAACAAAAACTAAAATATTTTCTATTACCCTATCAAATTAGTATATTACTGTTAAATTTATGGTATAAAAAATAAAAAAGTTGAACTTTAATTTGCAAATCAAAATGGTTTTGTACTTTTGCACCCGAATACGGAGGAAAAATTTGAACTGATTGCAACCTCTTCATAATGAAACGGTTCGTTATGAATGCTGAAAGATAAATTTCGGCATTAAAAAATGCTAAAGCAGACTATCTCCTTTAGCCCTTTTTAAGCAATTTTTTTCCTCACTTAATTTTAATTTAATAAATTATTATGGCTTATTTATTTACGTCAGAATCTGTTAGTGAAGGGCATCCAGACAAAGTTGCAGATCAAATTTCGGATGCATTAATTGATAACTTTTTGGCATTTGATGCTGACTCAAAAGTAGCTTGTGAAACTCTTGTTACAACTGGTCAGGTAATTTTAGCTGGTGAAGTAAAATCGAATACCTATCTAGATGTGCAGCAAATTGCTCGCGAAGTAATCCGTAAAATTGGATATACTAAAAGTGAATATATGTTTGAGGCAAATTCTTGTGGAATTCTTTCGGCAATTCACGAGCAATCTGCAGATATTAATCAAGGTGTTGACAGAGCTAAGCCAGAAGAACAAGGTGCAGGTGACCAAGGAATGATGTTTGGTTACGCAACTAACGAAACTGAAAACTACATGCCATTGGCTCTTGACTTATCGCATAGCTTATTGCAAGAATTAGCAATTTTAAGACGCGAAAATAAGGAGATTACTTATTTACGTCCTGATGCTAAATCTCAAGTAACTTTAGAATATAGTGATGATAATAAACCAACTCGTATTGATGCAATTGTAATTTCGACTCAACACGACGATTTTGATGAAGAAGCTACAATGTTGGCTAAAATCAAAAAAGATATTATCGAAATCTTGATTCCAAGAATTATCGCTAAAAATCCTGAGCACGCTCATTTATTTAATGATAAAATCAACTACCATATTAACCCAACAGGAAAATTCGTTATTGGAGGACCTCACGGAGATACTGGTTTAACAGGAAGAAAAATCATTGTTGATACTTACGGTGGAAAAGGTGCTCACGGTGGTGGTGCATTCTCTGGAAAAGATCCAAGTAAAGTTGATAGAAGTGCTGCTTACGCGACACGTCATATCGCTAAAAACTTAGTTGCAGCTGGTGTTGCAGACGAGATTTTAGTTCAAGTTTCTTACGCAATTGGTGTTGCTGAACCAATGGGAATCTTCATTGATACTTACGGAACTTCTAAAGTAAACTTAACTAACGGTGAAATCGCCAAAAAAGTAGAAGCTATCTTTGATATGCGTCCTTACTTTATCGAGCAACGTTTAAAATTAAGAAACCCAATTTATAGTGAAACTGCTGCTTACGGACACATGGGACGTAAACCAGAAACTGTAACTAAAACTTTTTCTGCTCCGGGAGGAAACGAAAAAACGGTTACTGTTGAATTGTTTACATGGGAAAAACTTGATTTTGTTGACCAAGTAAAAACTGCTTTTGGATTGTAAATTCAAATTATTAGACTTACTTAGATTGCTAGACAACTTAGTTCGCTAAACATATAAAAAGCCGATTTCTAAAATTAGAAATCGGCTTTTTTCTCTTAGTAAAAAAGACCTTTTATCGCTCCAATTGTACATTTGGTAATGTTTTAGGACGATTGGCATCATTTGATAAAATCCAACCTGTACGATAAATCCATTCGGTCATTTTGTGTAATTTCACAAAATCAATGTTTTCAGATTCATCCATTGGTGTGTGATATTGACTGTGCAAAACACTGGTGTAAAAAACAGATGGAATTCCTTTTTTTGCATATGGCAAATGATCTGAACGGAAATAAAAATATTCTGGATGTTCCGGTCTGTCCCAAAGTTTATCCAAATCAAATTTTGGCCCTTCGTCATTTGCTCTTTTAGCAATAGCAACTAAATCTGATGAGTTTTCGTGAGGAGAAGATGAACCTAAAAGTGCCGCCTGATTTACATTGTTTCTACCAATCATATCTCCGTTTAAAACTGCAATAATATCTTTTTCAGGAACTGTTGGATGCGATGCATACCATCTTGATCCTAACAAACCACGTTCTTCTGAACCGTGAAATACAAATAAGGCAGTTCTTTTTCCGGGTTGTTTTTTAAAGGCTCTTGCAATCGCTAACATTACTACACAAGTACTGGCATTATCATCGGCGCCATTATAAATTGAATCCTGACCGTATTTTTGACGAACGCCATCATGATCCTGATGTCCGCTAAAAAGAACATATTCCTTTTTTAATTTAGAGTCTGTTCCTTCTATTTTTCCAACCACATTTACGGATGGATATTTATAGGTTTCCGAAACTACTTCAGTAGACAAAAGATCTTTTGTACTTTTTAAATAGGCTAACTGATCGTTATGTACCCAAAATACGGGCATTGTTGCACCAATTTTATCGCGGAAACCTTCAATTCCATAGATACCTCTTGTCATCTGTGGCTCAACCTGAGACCAGCTTGCTTCAGCTAAATCATCGGCAACTATGATAAGAGCCGATGCTCCTTTTTTTACTACAAGATCATAATATTTATTTCTAACCAAACCTGGGTAACGTCTGTCAAATAACGAAATATCATCCGCGATTCCTTCCTTAGAAGCCAATAAAACAACTGCTTTTCCTTTTACATCGGCTTTCTCAATTTCTGCTTTTGTTGCTGCTCCCAAATACATTACTGGCGCATCGACTTTAATATTTGTGGTTTCTGCTACGAGAACATCCTTCCACAATTTATATTCTTTTTGTCCTATTTTAAATTTTGTGTTTGGAGTAACCTGATGCCTGTACAAATCAAAAAACTGAAAATAAGTTCCGTCATCGCCAGCGGGTAACATTCCTGCTTCTTTGGCTTTATTTGCCAACCACATTGATACTTTTAACTCATCTAAAGTTCCGGCTTCTCTACCATTAAAATGATCGCCTGCCATTTGGTACATATCGGTTCTAAGATCTTTTTCAGTGATTGCCGTAACTAAAGGTTTTTTGATATTTTGAGCGAAAGTAAGTCCTCCACAAATAATCAAACCTAAGATCATTTTGTTTTTCATATGTTTAAGTTTAGTATTCCAAACTTACTAATTTATGCAGAAACGTAACCTTCAATTTTAAAACATCTGTCTGTTAAATGATAAAATCTATAAAAGGAATCGAATTTAAACAAAAATGACTGCCACAAGTGGCAGTCATTCTTTTACATTTTTTTTGAAACTATCTTAATATGTTCCGTTTTGCATCTTCGTTAAAGTTTCTTTTATTTCACTTGCAGTTTGTTCTTCTACATCTGCATTTAAATACTTAACTGCTAATGTTTGTGTTGCAATTGCTTTTTCTTTCTGACCATCTTTATAATATAACTGCGCCAGAGTATCTAAATAATAAGGATTGTTTTTGGTCACTGCCAAACTATACTCTGACCAAGTAATGGCCGATTTTACAAAATTGGAATTTGCAGGTTTTAAAACTACTGCCCAAGCAGCATCATTACAAAAATTAGAATGATATTCTTTAAACGAATTCCAACCATCATAAGCATAACTCGAGCTTGAATCCAAACTGGTAAACATATTGTCCAGTCTTTCAATTGGGCTTTGGTTATTTGCTAGTAAGTTTGTGTTAAAATAAGTACTAAACTCTTTCAAATAACTTGCATTAGAACCGTCTTTATCTTCGGTTTGCGCCAAATAAGCAAAGTAATTTCGATAACACTCAAAGCTTCCTTTTCCTGCTGCGATTAATTTTTTGTAAACAGAGATCACTTTACTCTGATTTGATTCTCCCGAAATTTCATTTTCTACAATGTATTTGTTTTGTTCTAATGCATTGGCAATTTCAGTATTTAAAGCACCAATTGTATGGGTTTCATTTTCGATAGATGTAAAAGCCAGACGTCCAGTATCGATTGCATCATAATGTTTTATCAAATAATCTATTGCAAGAAAATCAGTATCGTTCAGCACTCTGTCTTCTTGTAAAAATTGCTTCGAAAATCCTTGATTTTTAATTTCTCTTAAAATTGTTTCAACCAAATACATATTTGGCTGTTTATCTTTTTGATGCGACTCAATAAGTTTTTTCCAAATTTGAGCTACTTCTTTTTTATCTACTGTAGAGTTTACAAACTTAAATTCAGCATCATTTTCATCTGTAGTTGCATCGTAGTCATATGGTATTTCAAGCGCTGCAACCTTATTAAAAGCTAAAATTAAATCAGTATCTGTCGCTTTTTTATTTTTTAGCGTTTTATTAAAAGAAATTAATCTCTCGGTTCTTTGGAGTTTTTTATACAACTCGTCATAATAATAAAACTGATAACGTTTATCCAGCAAATTAGATTTTGCACTGGCCAAAATATTTCCATTGCTATCCAATACTAACACAGTTGGGCTATCTGTAATTTTATTGGTTTTCAACCACTTTTTATCATCGGCTGTAGCTAAATAATAATTAAACAAATCATATTCCGGATGATATTCATCATACATACTATCGCTCAATTGCGATTCATGATCTTTAATAAATGCATCAAAATCAGCTTTAGCCGAAGTATTTTTGCTATCTACAGAAACTACCAAAAATTTAGTTTTATCATTTTTGTTAGATGCAATCGCACTTTTTAGATTATTCTCGATTTTAAATTTAAAATCAAAACCTTTAGCAGCATAAGCACTATCTACAACAACATATGAACTATCAACAGCCAGTCCATTATCTGGGTTTACAAAAGCTTCTTTTCCTGGATATGTCCAGTTTGAAACACTTTGACTCTCGATTGGCTTAACCGTTGTAGCAGCAACTGGCGAAGCATCTTTTTCATTCGAAAAAGCAATAGGATTTTTCCCCGTTTGCTCCGAAATCATCAGTTGATTTGTTTTTCTGTCAAAAAAACCTGAAATGTTTAAATCTCCTACAGGATCAAGCTCATACTTAATCGTTACTTCTGAAATATCTTTTGGTAAGGCATATTTATAAATTTTGCTTTCTGTTTCATATCCTTCATATACTAAATATAAAAAATCTGTACGGTCAATTTCAAAATCAGCATCAACACTTGTCCAATCAGGATCTACTTTTGTTTTTATATCAGATATTCTCTGATATTGAACTGGTGCAGAACCGCTTTGTGTTCCGATATAAAATGAATAATAAGATGGGTCTAGAAACTTTATCTTAATTTTTTGCGCTTTCTTATCATTCTTAAAAGTAAGATTGAATGAATTCTCTGTTTTTTCGGTTTGAAAAAATGACAAAGAATCTCCTTTTATTTTATAATCGCCTGAATAAAAAACCAATTCGTATTTATTATTGTCCAATAAATTTAACTTAATTTTTTGCCCTTTGTTTGTAGATAAATAGGTGCCTTTTTCAATACCTTTTGTTTGGGAATAAGAACTAAATATTAAACAGAAAAATATTGAAAAACTCCATAAAAATTTGCGCATGATCTAAATTTTGATTGTTAATATCTGGCGCAAAGATATTTGATTCTAGTCGAAATAAACTCTCTAAAAATAAAAAATATGTAATTAAAGTACTATAAATTATATTTCATCGAAAAGATAATATAACGGGGCTGCACTGTGTACTGAGAAACTCTTGTAGAAAATTGCGAGAAACTGTCGTCGTTAAGATAAGTAGTATTTAAGAGGTTTGTTGCTGAAACTTTGTACTCCCATTTACTATTCTTTTTTTGATAGATTAAACTTGCGCTTAGAAAATCATATTCATTATTGACTGTTTTGTTTCCATTATAGTAATGATAGAACTCATATTCAGAAACAAACGAAAAACTATTCAAAAAATAATAATCTAATCTTGCAAAAGGCTTGTCTGTATAGTAAGTTGAACCGCTGTATTTATTAATTAAGGCATTGTAGCCAAATTCAATATTCGGGGCATTTTTATAGTTTGTTGATGCTTTTACGGTATAACTCTGCACAAAACTTTCTGTTGTGCTTAATTCATTATTTTGGATATTATTAAATTTTGACCAGTTGAAACTTGCGTTCACTGAAGCTTTATAATTCTTTAAAAATGAACGACCATAATTTCCCATTCCGGAGAAAGTTTCATCTGCCAAATTAGAATTATAAGGCGATGACGATTGATTGATTCCTGTAAAATCAGCTTTAGTTTTAATTGCGTCTACTTTTTTGGTATAAGTTGCATTGGCAAAAATATTTTCAAAATTGAACATATTGTATTTGAAATAACGCAACGAATGTACCTGCGAAGTGGCATTTTCGAGATAACGGTTTCCTCTAAACAAACTACTATAATCTGATAAAACATAACCTGCAGCCAATTGATTAATGTCTGTAAAATCATTTGTTAAAGAAAAATTATAGGTCAAGGTTTCTGATTTCTTGATTTGATATAAAGCAAAAAAGTCAGGCAATACTTTTGTGAAATTTTGCGAATAATCTGCTCCTAATTGTGCGTTTTTCATGGTGTACGAATGCAGGCTAACACCAGGAGTTAAGGTGAATTTTCCGGTTAGAATTTTATAATGAAATCCTAAAAATGCATCATTGAAATTATAATTTACCTGATTGTTATTTTCCGGATTATTCAAATCATTTCTACTTCCATTATCTAACATTTGAAAAATATGCGAATTAAAATCCTGATACGAAAACGTGTTTCCAAGCGTGATATTGATGTTGCTTTTTGGCGTTACCATATAATAGTAATCCAATTTGGCATCGAGTTTATTTGTTTTTACAAAACGATCCTGATTAAGATCATTTCTTTGCTGACCCGAAGTATATCCGGATAAATCAAAAGGCTGTGTGCGCAAATTGGCATTATAAAAAGGATTTTCGTCTTGATATAAATGCTGCATTTCAAAGGCAAAAATATTCTTTGGGCTCTGCGTATAATACAAACTCAGATTTTGGTTTATAGATGTTGGATCTTGTTTTTTATTGGTAAAAATAGTTTCTGTTGTCGAGACGTTACTTACAATAGATTCACGCAACAAATCAGTATTTTCATTTTGTTTGGATATCTTGGTTAAGATATCATAATCAAACTGAAACTTATCATTTGGTTTATAAGTCGAACTCAATTTAAAAAGACCTAAATTATTTTTTTGATGTGTTAATTCATCACGTTTTTGTTGATCTCCAGAATCTAGAATTGTGGTTTGAGATTTGGTTTCAAGATCTGTTTTTGATGTAGAAAGAATTCCAAATCCGCTTATATTCCATGCTTTTGTAACGGAATATGCGAAGTTTGTTGCTCCAAATTTGGTTTCAATTTCTTTGGCGCGGTTATTTCTCAAAATCGAAATTCCTAAATCGTTCGAAGAAACATTAAAATTACTTCCTCCTTTTTTGGCCAAATTTTTAAATCCACCTGTAAACTTAAAATAATCCTGAGCCGTAAGCGGCAATTCGCCAATATTATTAAAATTGGTAATTAAATTTATACTGTATTTTGGACTATAATAAAATAATTTTGGATTTATAATATAACGGCTATCAAGCTCTGCAACTCCAATTCCGGCGGTAACATCTCCAAACCAAAAGTTCTTTTTTCCCTCTTTCAATTTAATATTCATTGCGACATTATCCTGATCATTTTCAAGACCTTTTAAGGCGCCAACTTCGTTGTAATTTCTAAGAACCTGAATTTTATCAATCGCATCTGCAGGAATATTTTTAACGCCAAGTTTTGTATCTCCGTCAAAAAAGTCCTTTCCTTCGACCATTAATTTACTCACCTTCTTTCCTTCAACTTCTATTTCGCCATCAGCATTTACCTCAACTCCGGGAAGTTTTTTCAGGACATCTTCTAATTTTTTTTCAGTTCCGGATTTAAAAGAATCTGCATTATATACAATTGTATCCCCTTTTATGGAAACTGGCATTTCGCGAACAATTTCTACGCCTTCGAGTTCGATTCCTGCATCATCCATCACAATATTTTGAACGATATTTTCTGCTTTAGTCGAAATCGCAATTTCCTTTGATTTCATGCCAAGATAACTCACCTTAACTGAATAAGTAGTATTGGGTTTTAAGGTCAATTGAAACCTCCCTTTGTCATTGGTAATTCCGTACGAATCCATTGCTTTTGTTGCAACGTTTACAGCCATAATATTGGCCATTTCCAACGGATTTTTCTGTTCGTCCTGAACAAAACCATCAAAACGTACACTTTGCGAAAAGGAAACACAGGTGCATAAAATAGCGAAGAAACAAAGTATCTTGTTCATTAAAAAAGCTTTAGAATAAATAAATCTCAGAATCCGAAGTTCTTATCTTCCCATCATAGGTGGTGGCCCGCCTGGACGTCCGCCATTCATTTCTCTAAACTCTTTCATTTTTTTAATTACGGTTTCATCATAATCTTTTTGCGAAATAACCTTTCCTTTTTTAGATGGTTTTATTTCTACTTTATCTTTTGCATTCAAAACAATTTTAGAACACAAAATAGTTGTTTTGCCATCGTTTACTTCTAAAATTAAGCCCGGTAAACCCCAATAATTTTCAGGACCTTGATTTACCGGAATTTCTGGCGAATACCATGCTGTAACGACAATTTCTTTTGGCATTTCAAAGTTGTCTTCAAAATTAGTTTTTGTTTCTCCCGAAGTTTTTTTCGTATCGTCCTTTTTATCTTCAGGCTTTTTGTCGTCGTTATTTTTAGGTCTAAAATTTCTAAAGTCGGTTTTACTGGCTTCTTTTACTGCCGTTGCTTTGTAGCAAGTATAACCACCAATTTGTTTGGTTTCTTGTTCTAATTTCCAGTTTAATTTTGGCAAAGAATCTACTACCAAAAATTCTTTACCCATAAATTCTTTATCCACTGTATAAGACTTAGTTTTTACATCTTTATAAAAAGTTCCGCCTCCGCCCATAAATGAATTCATCATAATACGCATTCCACCTCCTTGCTGTCCAGGAGCTTCAAGTTTTTCTTCTTCTTTATAAATTGATGCCGATTTATCAAAATTCAAAATAAAAGTTTTCTCTAGCATTTTTTTCATTCGCTCCTCCATATTCTTTTGCATCTCGGGTGTGATATCGCGATTACTTCGCATACCATCAAATTTTGGCGCTTGTGTTTTTGATTCGTAAACTGCCATTCCCTGAAAATCTTTTTGCGCCTGCATTTGAGTAAACGCAAGCATCAAGAAAATATAATAAAATCCTTTTTTCATTTTGTTTCCTTTAAAATTGAGTAAGCCCTTAAAACTTACACTCAAATGTATTATTTATTTTTAAATTATAAAGGGTTAAATATATCAACACCTGTAAGATATAGACAAAACCTACTATTAACTAGACCGTTACGATTTAATGAGGTTTTATAACTAAATCTAGAATAATTTAAACTATTTGTTCTTTTGTTTTTTGTAATTTGGCGGTTTAGAAACCTAATCTTATGAGCAAAACAGCACATATTTTTTTATGTCTTTTATTTATTATCTGCTCTTTTTCGGCTGTTTTTTCGCAAAATCCAAAAATAAAAGCAACTCTAGTCTCTCATTTTACAAATGATACAGATGAATTTTTAGGTTTTGACTCTTTTGGTTATTACTATCAAATAACAAATAATGTTTTTAGCAAGATAAAAGGAAAAGAGCTGTTTGAGTATAAAAATGTTTCGCTAGGAAAAATCACAAAAGTCGATCTACAAAACCCACTTAAAATAGTATTGTTCTATGAAGATTTTAATACGGTAGTTTTACTGGACAATCAACTAAATAAAATTACTGAGATTAACTTTTCTTTAAATAACACCCCCATTGTTGTTTCGGCAATTGGAATGTCAACTCAAAATCAACTTTGGACTTACAACACTTTAAACCAACAAATTGGTCTATTCGATTACTTAAAAAATGAATACAAAACAGTTTCAACTCCTTTTATAGAAACCATAAAATATTATCAAACTGATTTCAATACTTTTTATTGGATTGATAAAAAAAACAATTTGTTTTCATGTGATATTTTTGGAAAAGTGTCTTCTCTAGGAAAAGTAGCTGATTTTGATTCCATTGAAATAATTAACAATCATGAGTATCTTTTTAGCAAAGCTAATTTGTTGTATTTTAAAGACATTACCAGCACAAATTCAAATGGTTCTTCTGAAATTGAAATTTTAGAAAAATCGTTCGACAAATTCTGCTACAAAGACCAAATTTTATCTATTTTTACAACTAAAGAAATAACAAATTATAAAATCGTAATACCGTAATGCACATAGCAATAGCAGGAAACATAGGGGCAGGAAAAACAACTTTAACTAAATTATTGGCGAAACATTTTAAATGGGAACCACATTATGAAGATGTAGTTGACAATCCTTATTTAGATGATTTTTACCATCAAATGGAACGTTGGTCATTTAATTTACAGATTTATTTCTTGAACAGTCGTTTTCGTCAGGTATTGCAAATTCGCGAAAGCGGAAAGAAAATCATTCAGGACAGAACGATTTATGAAGATGCTTTTATTTTTGCTCCCAACTTATATTCGATGGGTTTAATGACGAGCCGTGATTTTGAAAATTATACTTCTCTTTTTGAATTAATGGAATCGTTGGTAAAAGCTCCGGATTTATTGATTTATTTAAGAAGTTCTATCCCAAATTTAGTGGGACAGATTCATAAACGCGGACGTGATTATGAAAATTCAATTTCTATTGATTATTTAAGTCGTTTGAACGAAAGATACGAAGCATGGGTTCAAACTTATACTAAGGGAAAACTATTGATTATAGATGTTGACAATATTAACTTTGTTGATAATCCTGAAGATTTAGGAAACATCATTAATAGAATTGATGCTGAATTAAACGGTTTATTCTAGAACACAAATTTCATTAATTTACACCAATAAAAAAATGCCTCTAAATATTTAGAGGCATTTTTTTATTTAGAACTTTATCAGTTACTTCAAAGCATCAATTTGAGCATTAACTTCCTTTTCTGTTCCTTTAAAAACCTTCGTATCAACTTTACCATTTTTAGTTGTTATAACTGTTCCAACAACGTGACCATTCAAGTTCACAATTTCAACGCGAACTCCCTCCGTAGTGGTTTTACTGTATTTTGTTGTGTCAAAACAATCCGTTTTTTGGTGTAGATACTTTCCGTTGGCATCATAATTAGCCAAACATTTTGCAGTTTCCTCTGGCGTACATCCTTTTTCTTTGCACATTTGGGCACATTCTTCTTTAGTCATTGTTGCCATTTTTGACATATCGCATTTAGCCGAATTTCCCCCCACATGCATTTCTGTTTTTACACAGCAAGAACCTTTTTCTGTCATTGCCGATGTCGAATGTCCTTCTCCTAAAATTGGAGCAATTACAAGACCAATCAAACAAGTCAATTTAATCAAGATATTCATTGATGGTCCAGAAGTATCCTTAAACGGATCTCCAACTGTATCTCCAGTTACTGCTGCTTTGTGTGCATCAGAACCTTTATAAGTCATTTCTCCATTTATTAAAACTCCTGCTTCAAAAGATTTTTTAGCATTATCCCAAGCACCTCCGGCATTGTTTTGAAAAACTGCCCAAAGAACTCCAGAAACTGTAACTCCTGCCATATATCCGCCCAACATTTCAGCAATTAACTGATTGTTATCTGCGTAAACTAATTTTCCTAAAAGCACAATAGCAATCGGAAAGCCAATCGTTAAGATTCCCGGCAACATCATTTCGCGCAAAGCAGCTTTTGTAGATATCTCAACGCACTTTCCATATTCCGGTTTTCCGGTTCCTTCCATAATTCCCGGAATTTCCTTAAACTGACGACGAACTTCGTACACCATATCCATTGCTGCTTTTCCAACAGAATTCATTGCTAAAGCAGAGAAAACTACCGGAATCATTCCACCCACAAATAGCATCGCTAAAACTGGCGCTTTAAATATATTAATTCCGTCAATTCCTGTAAAAGTAACATATGCTGCAAACAAAGCCAAAGAGGTTAATGCTGCAGATGCAATCGCAAAACCTTTTCCTGTCGCTGCTGTAGTATTTCCTACTGAATCTAAAATATCTGTTCTTGTACGAACTTCTTTTGGTAATTCGCTCATTTCTGCAATTCCTCCAGCATTATCAGAGATTGGTCCAAAAGCATCAATCGCTAATTGCATGGCAGTAGTTGCCATCATTGCAGAAGCTGCCAGCGCTACTCCATAAAATCCTGCTAATGCATATGAAACCCAGATTGCAGCCGCAAATAATAATACCGTTGGAAAAGTAGAAATCATTCCTGTTGCCAAACCTGCAATTACGTTTGTTCCTGCTCCTGTCGATGATTTTTGTACAATTGCCATTACTGGTTTTGTACCTAATCCTGTATAATATTCTGTAACCGATGAAATAGCTCCACCAACTACTAATCCAACCAAAGTGGCATAAAAAACACGCATTGAAGAGATGGCTTTAGAACCTTCTCCAAAAAAAGTCATTTGCATTGTTTCAGGCAACATATGTTGTACTAAGAAAAAACAAGCGATCGCGGTTAACACTATCGAAACCCAGTTTCCAATATTTAACGCTTTTTGAACTTGTGCCTCTTTTGCATTATCATCTGAAATTTTTACAAGCATTGTTCCAATAATCGAGAATAAAATTCCGAAACCGGCAATTGCCATTGGAAGTAGAATTGGACCGATACCACCAAAAGCATCTTGAATATTTCCACCCATATCTTTGATTACGTAGTTTCCTAAAACCATCGCTGCCAAAACTGTCGCTACATACGATCCAAATAAATCGGCACCCATACCTGCAACGTCTCCAACATTATCTCCAACATTATCTGCAATTGTTGCTGGATTACGAGGATCATCTTCTGGAATTCCAGCTTCAACTTTACCTACTAAATCAGCACCAACATCGGCTGCTTTTGTGTAGATTCCGCCACCAACTCTGGCAAACAATGCAATTGACTCTGCACCTAACGAAAATCCTGCCAAAGTCTCCAAAACAACTGTCATGGTCTCAGTATCTTTCCAAACACCGCCAGACAATAAATTAAAGAAAATTATAAAGAAAGCAGTTAAACCTAAAACCGCTAAACCTGCAACTCCAAGTCCCATTACTGTTCCTCCGCCAAAAGAAACTTTTAAAGCCTGAGGTAAACTGGTACGCGCTGCCTGAGTTGTTCTAACATTTGTTTTGGTTGCTATTTTCATTCCCATATTTCCAGCCAAAGCCGAGAAAAATGCTCCAAAAATAAAAGCTACAACTATTAATAAATGCGTTTTAACTCCAGGAATAAAAGTAATTCCCGCCAAAGCAACACTTGCAATGATTACGAAAATTGTCAATAATTTATATTCTGCTTTTAAAAAGGCAAGTGCGCCTTCGTAAATGTGATCTGAGATTTCTTTCATTTTGCCATCGCCAGCATCTTGTTTTAAAACCCAAGTCCTTTTTATTCCCATGAAAAGTAATCCTATAATTGCCATGACAATTGGCAAGTAAATCATAAATGCATTCATAATATTTTAATGGTTTTGGTTAATAGTCAATAAACTAACTAAAACGAATTTAAACAAAAAAGCAATACTCCTAACGGAGTATTGCTTTTTTTATAAAATATGAATGCAAAAATTATTTAATACTAAATAATCCTTCTGGTTTGTTTTCAATATCGTTAAAACGCTTAGTGCACTCAGCGATAATTGCAAAAGCTTCGTTTACATCTCCCCATCCTTCAACATCTACTTTTTTGTTTTCAAGATCTTTATAAACTTGGAAGAAATGCTCGATTTCTTTTACTAAGTGTGGATTCATATCTGAAAGATCCGTTAAAGAATTCCAAATTGGATCAGAAACTGGTACACAAATAATTTTTTCATCTGGTCCTTTATCGTCAGCCATATGGAAAACACCAATTGGCTTTACTTCCATAACACATCCAGGAAAAGTTGGTTCGTTTACTAAAACCAATACATCTAAAGGATCACCATCAAGAGCCAAAGTTTCTGGAATAAATCCGTAATCAGCTGGGTACATCATTGAAGAGAATAACATTCTGTCGAAACGCATTCTTTTGATTTCAAAATCGTACTCATATTTATTTCTGCTTCCTCTTGGTATTTCGATTAATACATCGAAAGTCGTTAGTTTGTCTGCGGTCATTTTCGTTTTTTATTTTTTCTATAATTTCGATTGCAAAAGTAACCAAAGAATCCTTTTTTACAATAAAAAACTACATTTATCTACACACTTTTCTTTTAAATAACAGACAGTTAATATGTAATTTTCCTATTACGCTTGTTTAAGTAATAATGCCAAAGCAAATATGTCGCATAAGATCGATAAGGACTCCATTGTTGTGCATGCATTTCCATTTCATTTCTGTCATGAATATCTAGCAATTCTTTTATTGTATTTACCACTACAATATCTCCTAACGGAATTAAATCCGGTTCTTGCAGGCAAAACATCAGATAAATATCAATCGTCCAATTTCCTATTCCTTTTAGCTTTATAAGCTCTTCTCTAACTTGTTTTGCAGATTTTGTTGCTAGACTTTCAATGTCTAACTCTTTATTTAAAACTGCTTCTGCTAGTATTCTAATGTATTTCGTTTTTTGACGGCTTACTCCTAATGTTCGAAAATCCTCATCTGATAAAACCGACATTGCTTGGGGATTACAAATTGTAAAAGCCTTAATTTTTAAAAATGTAGCTTTCGCCGAATCTATAGAAACCTGTTGTTCGAGTATTAGCAATACTAAAGTTTCAAAACCTTGTGGGCGTTTTGGTATTGGTGGTAATCCGTACTTCTCTATAATTTGCTGAAATATTGGACTTTTGGCTGAAAGAAAATCGATAGCTTCTTGCATTGCTTTAGTTTTTGATACTGAATCAAAATTAAGAAAAATGAAATCAACTCTTGCAAAGTCGGAGAGCAGCGAAGTTTTGCTTCTCGCTGATTTGGCAGATTGAGCAGATTTATTCTTTTCAAATGGTAATTAAAATTTCTTTAATCTGCCAAATCTGCAAGAAACAAATATTATACTACAAAAAAAGCCGCAAAGAATTTAAAACTTTGCGACTTTGTAACTTTGATACTTTGCACCTTTCTAATTAGAAATAGAATCCGAAAGATCCTTTTATAGCAAATTTATGAGCATCCGGCATGTCTAAATAGTTTCCTCTCCATGAAAAATCTATACGAAAAACTTTAAAGATATTTCCTATTCCGGCGTTGTATTCCCAATATACTTTTTCTGGTGCATTGTATGGCAATCCAGAAGCATTAATAGCTCGGTTGGCGTCAGAAATGGTTCCATGAACAGCTCTAACTCCTATAAATTCTCTCCAGTTTAATTTTCTCATAAACGGAACTCTGGCAAACAATCTTCCACCAAAATCATGATTCCATTGTAAAGTTGTATATTGATCTGTTACAAATTCGTAGAAATTCAAGTTACTAAACGTATTTTCGATAGTAAAATAAGTTTGGTTACCCGGAATTACACTCATTAATCCTAACGGAATTGTTCCAAATGTTTTTCCTGTTTCAAGGATAATATTTGATCGTCCTAGCGGCCCAATAATAATAGGCTGTTTGTAGAATATTTGAATTTTTTCATAAGCGAAATCACTATTCAAAACTCCTTTTAAACCATAACTAAAGTTAACAAAGAAATGACTAAATGGGCTGTCTACAAGACTACGCTCTACTCCATAACCAATTGTTTTACGATTGGGCATGTATTCAAATTGAATATTTGCTTCAGATTGTGTCACTTTGCTTTCTATAACACCTGTTGGGTTTGTTGTAGAGGGTAAGGTGGTGTAATAATCCAAACTAAAAGTGGGTGATGCCGACTCTAGCGTACGATAAGATAGTCCTGCCTGAATAAGGAAATTCTTTTTAGGTTCTATTTCAAACGAAACATTACTTAAATTAATATTCGTCAATTTACCATTGCTTCCCGTTGTAAACAACGCCGACGAGGCAAAACTACGTCCTAAAATATCATTTGTTGTCGTTAAGCTGGCTCCAATTTGTTCGATATCCCGCCTGTTTCCTCCAGAAATAATGATTCGATTTTTCTTGTCGATCATCCATTTTCCTGAAACTCCATATTTAAATTTATTATCATCAAAACCATAAGCGGTATAAGCTTGTATACGCCACGGATCGTTTGGTCCAAAATATGTTCGTCCTCCTGCACGAAGCCTCAAACCTTCGACCTCATTATATCCAAATGTTGAAAAAATGGGCCCAAAATCAAAGTTTTTAAACTCAACATAGCCACTTCCTAAAATAGAGACGAGACTATACAGTTGCTTAAATCGTTTAACGGTCTGCAATGTATCGAGCATTTTATAAATACCCGCTTCGTCTTTATTTAATTTCTCAAAGCGATTTTCGTCCCAAAACTCAGGCGGCCGTTCATAAACTGCGTTATCAACATAATTAACTTCTTCTTTATAAAACTTTTCAGGTTTTTGAAGATTGAATTTATGGTTTCGGTATAAAGTGGTACGTTTTCCATAAACTCCTTTTGATTTTTCTTTTTTATTCAAAGCAAAATCAGACATCATATAATCTCTTGTCAATAAAAAAACGGAGTCGTTTTCTACATCAAATTCCTGTTCTATATAAATATCTTTTACCCAGTTAATATTAGCACTTTTAGTAACGCCCATATTAATTTTCTTGATCGCAAAAGTGGTATCATTAACCCAAAAATCTCCTTTGAAGGTTAATTCATTTTTACGCCTTGGATAAAAAACAATATTATAACACCATTTCTTGTCTATATAAGCACTGTCTTTCAACACATAATTATACACATCAATTCCTGTTCTTGAAAGAGGACTTGTAAAACTTTTATCAAAAAACTTAAGGTGATTATCGTAGATATTATAATCTGAATAAAGATCTTTTACAAAAGATAAAATCTGTTGATTACCATTAAAACCAGACATTTTATTTCCGGTCATATTTTCTTTTATCTTTTTTATTTTATTGTCTCCGTAAACGTCGTAAACAGATTCATTAATAAAAATTGGAAGATATGTTTTTCCGGTAACGTCAGATGTATCAATATGTTTAAAGATAAACTCCATTCCTTTAAAGAGTTTATTCTTCATAAATGCACTGTCGATCGTGTTCATATCAAACTCGACTTTCTCGTACTTTTGCATTTGGTATTGATCAAATTGATAAAGTCCGTTTTTACGCTTTCTTTCCCAAATTTTCCTCAATATATCTAAGGCCGGATTATTCTTTTTAGAAGTTTTTCCGGTATAGATTACAACCTCACTAAGCACTTCGGCTTCATTAAGAACAATAACAAAATTGTAATTGACTGCTTTCTCTAAAGGCACTTCTTTATCCGAAAATCCTGCCGAAGTAACTAACAAAGCGGTGTATGTATTTGGCGATTCTAAATAAAAACGACCATCTTCATTAGAAACGATTCCTGTATTTGATCCTTTAAAAACAATATTAGCAAAAGGAATTGGCTGTTTAGATTTATCTAAAACAATTCCACTCACTTTAGTTTGTGCAGTAGCGATACTCGCAAATACAAGTACAAAAAACAGGCTGAGTAAAATTATTTTTTTCATAATCCGGCAAAAAAAAACTTCATCAATTAATTATGACTGATGAAGTTTTAAGAGTATTGTTTATTTGACTATTTGTACATTACTTTTTTTACTGCTTTTACTACATCAGCTGCATTTGGCAACCAGTCTTTTAGTAAAACAGGAGAGTAAGGCGCAGGTGTATCTGCAGTAGTAATACGTTGAATTGGCGCATCAAGAAAATCAAAAGCTTGTTCTTGTACGATATAAGTGATTTCAGATGAAATACTTGCAAATGGCCAAGCTTCTTCTAGAATTACTAAACGATTTGTTTTTTTAACAGAAGCAAGAATAGCATCTTTATCCATTGGACGAACCGTTCTTAAATCGATAATCTCGCATGAAATTCCTTCTTTAGCTAATTCATCAGCAGCGATAAAAGCTTCTTTGATAATTTTACCAAAAGACACGATTGTTACATCTGTTCCTTCACGCTTAACATCAGCAACTCCTAATGGAATTGTATATTCTCCGTCTGGTACTTCGCCTTTATCACCATACATTTGCTCAGATTCCATGAAAATCACAGGATCATTATCGCGAATTGCAGCTTTTAAAAGTCCTTTTGCATCGTAAGGAGTTGAAGGTACAACAACTTTAAGACCCGGAGTGTTAGCAAACCAGTTTTCTAAAGCTTGAGAGTGAGTAGCTCCTAATTGACCTGCAGAAGCAGTTGGTCCACGAAAAACGATAGGCACATTAAATTGTCCTCCTGTCATTTGACGCATTTTAGCAGCATTATTTATAATTTGATCAATACCTACTAAACAGAAGTTGAAAGTCATATATTCAACAATAGGACGACAACCATTCATCGCTGATCCTACTGCAATTCCTGTAAAACCAAGCTCAGCAATTGGAGTATCGATTACTCTTTTTTCGCCAAACTCAGCAAGCATTCCTTTTGAAGCTTTGTATGCTCCGTTGTATTCTGCAACTTCTTCGCCCATTAAATATATGGATTCATCGTGACGCATTTCTTCGCTCATCGCTTCGCAAATGGCCTCTCTAAATTGTATTGTTCTCATATTTATATTGTATGTTGAATTTTCTGAAGAGCAAAAATAAATATTTTAAATAACTTAAAAGCATAAAATAGATTTAA
>Ga0302173_10000569_pt1 | contig 19724 bp, 19 predicted proteins | sample I_Fen_N3_1_FD_198785 | JGI IMG/M metagenome (GOLD analysis project Ga0302173, IMG submission 198785) | Peat permafrost microbial communities from Stordalen Mire near Abisko, Sweden - I_Fen_N3_1 | ecosystem: Environmental > Terrestrial > Soil > Wetlands > Permafrost | place: Sweden: Abisko... | reverse complement strand
ATGAATAAAATAAGTTTACATATAACTTCTTTGTCACGGACAAACTCACCTGTAACTTCTCCCGAAGTACGGATACTATCTCTATAGTATTCACAGAGTTTTTCGCCGCGTATTTATTTATATTCATTTTTCATTTTGAAATCACATAATTTGTCCATTGGACAAACATATCCTAAAAGTATATATTATTTTTTAAATTTTCTTAATCAAGTTTTTGATTTTGAGAATGTTGCTTCTATTATGTCTATTTTTGTAGGATTGATTTCTGGATTTCAAACTAAACAATACGTTTTAATTTTTAACTCTAACTTCAACTATTGAAATGAAAATCTCTATTGTTGTTACTCAGGAAGAACACTTCAAATTCGCACAGGAAATTTGCGATACAATAGAATCATCTGCCTTGTTAAGAGGTACAGGGATTGCTAAAAGAACTCCTGAATACATTCAGAAAAAAATGTCGAACGGTGATGCGATGATAGCTTTAGCAGATGGGAAATTTGCAGGTTTTTGTTATATCGAAAGTTGGCAGCACGGTAAATTCGTGGCACATTCTGGTTTAATTGTACATCCGGATTATAGAAGTTTAGGTTTGGCTAAAAAAATCAAATCAAAAGTCTTTGATTATTCTCTACAAAGATATCCAGATGCCAAAATATTTGGTATTACAACCGGTTTGGCTGTAATGAAAATCAACTCTGATTTGGGTTACAAACCAGTTCCTTTTTCTGAACTTACTACAGACCCAAGTTTTTGGGCAGGCTGTAAAACCTGTACTAATTATGAAATTCTAAAAAGCAAAGAAAACAAAATGTGTCTTTGTACCGGAATGTTGTACGACCCGAAAGAAAAACAAAAAGATCCGCCAAAACATCCTTTTAACGAAGTTGTTTTGAACAGATTAAGAAAAATTAAACAAGCTTTATTCTTAAATAAATTACTATCTGTTTTTTTATCGTAAGAATAAAATAAAAAAGAAATCTCAAACTTGCTACATACGAAAGTATGAGCCTAAATTATAAAAAATGAAAAAAGTTGTATTAGCTTATAGTGGAGGATTAGATACCTCGTATTGTTTGAAATATTTAAAAAATGAAAAAGGATACGAAGTTCACACCGTACTAGTAGATACAGGAGGATTTGATGCAGAGGAATTATCGGCAATCGAAAAAAGAGCCTACGAATTAGGAAGCGCACAGCACGCAAATCTTACAATCGTAGATAAGTATTATGATAAGGCTATAAAATATTTGATTTTTGGTAATGTATTAAAAAACAATACATATCCATTATCAGTTAGTGCAGAACGTGTTTTTCAAGCAATTGAGGCAATTAAATATGCTAAAAAAGTAGGGGCAAGCGCGATCGCACACGGAAGTACAGGTGCAGGAAATGATCAAATTCGTTTTGATTTAATTTTCCAAACTATTGCTCCGGAAATTGAAATTATTACACCAATTAGAGATTTAAAATTGTCAAGACAAGAAGAAGTAGATTATTTAGCTCAAAACGGAGTTCACTATTCTTGGGAAAAAGCACAATATTCTATTAATAAAGGACTTTGGGGAACAAGTGTTGGAGGAAAAGAAACTTTAACATCAAGCCAGCCATTACCAAGCGAAGCTTATCCTTCGCAATTGAAAAAAGAAGGTGAAGAAAAAGTTACTTTACATTTTGAACAAGGAGAATTGGTTGGAATAAATGGTAAAACAGATAAACCATCTAATAATATTGTAGCACTTGAAAAATTGGCAAATGCTTATGCAATTGGTAGAGATATTCACGTGGGAGATACAATTATTGGAATTAAAGGAAGAGTTGGTTTTGAAGCTGCTGCACCATTAATTATCATTAAAGCACACCATTTATTGGAGAAACATACACTTGGTAAATGGCAACAATACTGGAAAGAACAATTAGGAAACTGGTACGGAATGTTATTTCACGAAGGTCAGTTTTTAGATCCGGTAATGAGAAACATTGAAACTTTCTTACAAGACACACAAAAAACAGTAAATGGCGTTGTAACCGTTTCATTAAAACCATATCATTTTTCGCTTGACGGAATCGAATCAGCTAATGATTTAATGAATACAGGATTTGGTCAATACGGCGAAATGAACAATGCCTGGACATCTGATGATGCAAAAGGATTTATTAAAATTCTTGGAAATGCACAAAACATATTTTCATCTGTAAATCATTTAGATCATGATTAATGTTGGAATAATTGGTGGTTCGGGCTACACAGCCGGAGAACTTATCAGAATCTTGATGTATCATCCCAATGTAAACATTGATTTTGTTTACAGTACAACAAATGCTGGTAAACCACTTTCTGTGGCACACCATGATTTGATGGGAGATATCGAGATGAATTTTACTGATGTTGTAAATCCTGACGTAAATGTTGTTTTTTTATGTCTTGGCCACGGTAAATCGATTTCATTTTTGAAAGAAAATCAGTTTGCTAGTCACACCAAAATCATCGATTTAGGAAATGATTTTAGACTAAATAAAGATGCTCATTTTGAAGGAAAAGATTTTGTTTATGGTCTGCCAGAATTGAATAAAGCGGATATCAAAAAGGCAAATTATATTGCCAATCCAGGTTGTTTTGCAACAGCGATTCAATTGGCATTATTGCCTTTAGCAAAACATGATTTATTGAATAACGATGTTCATATTAATGCAACCACCGGAAGTACCGGAGCAGGAGTTGGACTTTCAGAAACATCTCATTTTAGCTGGAGAAACAATAATATGTCGCATTACAAAGCTTTTGAACACCAACATTTGGGTGAAATTTCAGAAAGTTTAGTGCAATTGCAAGATGATTTTGAAAGCGAATTGCTTTTTATTCCAAACAGAGGAGATTTTCCAAGAGGAATTTTCGCAACATTATATACAATTTCGGATGAAAGTTTGGAGCAAACCGTTGCAAAATACGAAGAGTTTTATAAAAATGAGCCTTTTGTAACCGTTACAACGACAAACATAAATATGAAACAAGTCGTTCAAACCAACAAATGTATCATCAGTTTATTGAAAAAAGGAAACCGGATTTTAATCACTTCAATCATTGACAATTTAACCAAAGGTGCTTCAGGACAAGCAATTCAAAACATGAATTTAATGTTCGGATTAGAAGAAACCACAGGTTTACATTTGAAACCAAGCGGATTTTAGGAAAAATTTGTTTCAGGTTTAAAGTTTCAAGTTTCACGTTCTGTACGTAACTTGAAATCTAAATATAAAAATTTAAACTAGTTTCAAGTTTCAAGTTCCAAGTTTCACGTTCCAAGCGTAACTTGAAGCATGAAACCTGAAGCAAAAAAACAAAAAAAGACATGAATTTATTTAACGTATACCCACTTTATGACATAACTCCTGTAAAAGCATTAGACTGCACTATTACAGACAATAATGGAGTGGAATATTTAGACTTATATAGCGGACATGGTGTAATCTCAATTGGCCATACGCAACCTGATTACGTAGAAAAACTAAAAAATCAACTAGATAATTTAGGATTTTACTCAAATGCTATTCAGAATCCTTTACAAGTTGAATTGGCTCAAAAATTAGGGAAACTTTCAGGATTAGAAGATTACGAATTGTTTTTGTGCAGTTCAGGTGCTGAAGCAAATGAAAATGCTTTAAAATTAGCCTCTTTTCACAACGGAAAATCTAGAGTTGTAGCTTTTGATAATTCTTTCCACGGAAGAACCTCTGCAGCTGTTGCAGTTACAGATAATAAAAAAATCGTAGCGCCAATAAACGCACAACAAGTAGTAACTTTTTTACCGTTAAATCAAATTGATTTAGTTGAAGCTGAATTAGCTAAAGGAGATGTTACAGCAGTAATTATTGAAGGAATTCAAGGAGTTGGAGGTTTAGATCAAGGAACAACAGAATTTTTTCAGGCTTTAGAAAAAGCATGTAAGAAACACGATGTTGTTTTGATTTTAGACGAAGTACAATCAGGATACGGAAGAAGCGGAAAATTCTTTGCGTTCCAACACCACGGAATCAACGCTGATATCATTTCAGTTGCGAAAGGAATGGGGAATGGATTTCCGGTAGGAGGAATTTTAATTTCGCCAAAATTTACAGCAAGTTTCGGATTATTAGGAACTACTTTCGGCGGAAGTCATTTATCTTGTGCGGCTTCAATTGCCGTTTTAGATGTAATCGAAAAACTAAATTTACAAAAAAATGTAAACGAAGTTTATGAATATTTCTTAGAAAAAATCAAAGAAGTTCCTGGAATCAAACAAGTAAAAGGAAAAGGTTTAATGCTTGGAGTAGAATTTGATTTTGATGTAGCGGCTTTAAGAAAAAAACTAATTATCGAAAAACACATTTTTACAGGAAGTGCGAACAACAAAAATCTGTTAAGAATTTTGCCGCCATTGACAGTTAAAAAATCAGATATCGACACATTTGTTGTAGCTCTAAAAGAAAGTTTGGAAGAGCTTAAAAACTAGAAATTCCAAAATGAATATTTCGAATAATTTTAAATCAAACAGAATATTTAGGATTTGGATGTACACTGTTAGTCATTCAACATTAATTTTGAGAAGTGAAAAACAATATGTTGATGTAAATTATGACTTTAAATACGATGATCCTGAGGCTACTATCGATTTAATTTTTAGTGCAGTCGATTTTATTTCTATTCCAGAATGGTTTGATGCTGTCGAAATTAAAAAGCATGACGATAAATTTATTTTCAACAATAATGAAAATTGGTTTGTAAAAGCTGCTTTTTGTAATGTTGGAAAATATTCAGGAGAAAATCAAGATGATATTTGGCATCGAAATTTAGAATATGATGAAGTAATAAATATTAAATAAATATCCTGACAGGTTTCAAAAACCTGTTAGGTATTAATAAGTTTCGATCAAAAGAAACAAACCAAAAAACAACCAACCAACTATAAATTATGAATCCATTATCAATTGAAAAACGTAATCTGGTTTTGCGTACTATGGCAAAGTTTGTCGAGCAGGAGCGGAATGAAATTATTCTTACCAATCAAGAAGATTTACTTGCTTACGACGGCTCAGATTTAGCAATGGAAGAACGTCTAAAAGTAGATGATAAAAAAGTCGACGAGATGATTTTATCTTTAAATCAATTGGCTTCGCAAGAAGATCCGGTTGGAGTAGAGCGTTTTCATTTTGTTCATGATAATGGAATAAAAGTCATTAATAAAACAGCTGCTTTTGGTACGATTTTAATCATTTACGAATCTCGACCTGATGTTACAATCGAAGCGGGAGGAATTGCCTTTAAATCCGGAAATAAGATTTTATTAAAAGGTGGAAAAGAATCTTTAAAATCAAATTTGAAAATCGTAAGTCTTTGGCATAAAGCTTTAGAAGAAAATGGAGTTTCGAAAGATTGGGTTGAATATCTGAATTATAATCGTTCTGAAATACAAGCTTTCTTAGAAAAACCAACTCAAAAAGTCGATTTAATAGTTCCAAGAGGAGGAGAAAAGTTAATTGAGTTTGTAAAAGCACATGCAACTTGTCCGGTAATTGTTAGTGGACGTGGAAACAATTTTGTTTATGTTCATGAAAAAGCAGATACAGATTTAGCTTTAAAAATAATTTTAAATGCTAAAACCTCTAAAATATCGGCTTGTAATGCAGTTGATAAAGTTTTAATAGATTCTAAATTGCCCAATTTTGAGGGTTTTGCAGCTATTTTGATCGAGGAATTAAAAGAGTTTAAAGTTGAAGTAATCGTTGATGAATCTTTAAAAAGCTTTGAAGATACTGAGACAATTCAAAATGAAGATATTTGGTACGAAGAGTTTTTAGATTATAAAATTGTCATCGGAACAATTGATTCGGAACAAAATGCTATCGAAAAAATCAATAAATATTGCGGAGGACATTCTGCAGTAATTATAACGAGAGATGACAAAGCAGCGCAAGAATTTATGGATGCCGTAGATACTGCAGCTGTTTATCAAAATGCTTCAACCCGTTTCACTGACGGAGGACAATTTGGTCTGGGTGGAGAATTAGCGATAAGCACGGATAAATTACATCAAAGAGGACCAATTGGGCTTCAGCATCTTGTAACGAACAAATGGTACGTTTACGGAGAAGGACAGGTGAGGTGATTTTAGATTTTAGATCTTAGATTTTAGATTGATGAATAACGATTTTTAATTTCAGATTATTGGAATTTTATAGATATAGCTTTGCGAACTTAGCGTTTGTAAACACGAACAGAATAAAAAAACCTTGTGCCCTTTGCGGTAAAAAAAATACAGCATGTCAAAAAAAAGGATTTTATTAAAAATAGGAAGTAATACTTTAACCAAAGAAACTAATCATATTTCGCGGGGAAAGATAGAAGATCTTGGAATACAGATTGCGGCTTTAAACGACGAATATGAGTTTATCATAGTGAGTTCTGGAGCCATTGCGGCAGCAAAGCAATTTGTAAAACTGGATAATCAAGATAAAGATGTTTTTGTGAAACAAGCTTTGGCTTCTATTGGACAGCCTCATTTAATGCGGATTTACAATGAAAACTTTAAGGATTTAGGGTTAAATACCTCACAGTGTTTACTTTCTTATTCTGATTTCGAAAAAGAACAGACCAAAAAGAACATTGTAAATACAATTAATGTATTGGTTAAAAATAATTACATTCCGATTATTAATGAAAATGATACCGTTGCCACAGATGAGATTCGGTTTGGAGATAATGATAAACTAGCGGCTTTGACAGCAGTTCTCTTAAATGTTGATATTTTGATAATTGCCACCAATACAAACGGAATTTATACCAAAGAATCGATACATGATGAAATTCCGGAAACTATTAAATTAGTAAAAGATTTAAAATCATTAGAAAAAGAAATTGGCGAATCAAAATCATCACACGGAACAGGCGGAATGCAATCGAAAATTGAAGCAGCGGGAATCGCAAAAGCCGCCAACATTGAAACTTGGATTGTGAATGGATTAAATGATAATTTTATTCTTAAAGCATTAAAAGACGAAATTCCTTTTACTAAAATTGTTTAATTATAACGCTGATAATACGGATTCGCTAAAGCGAAAACGCGGATAGACGCGGATTTTATATTTGAGTTTAATTTTATTGTAGTATATTTCATTCAGAAATTTAGATTATGAAATTATTGCATCAAGAGCTGACCGATATTATCATCAAAACTTTTTACGAAGTTTATAATGAATTAGGGCACGGGTTTTTAGAAAGAGTTTATCAAAATTCCTTGTATTTAGAATTGAAAAATAAAGGTTTGTATGTTGAAGCTCAAAAGAAAATTAAAGTTTATTACAAAGGAATGGAAGTTGGAGAATATTATGCCGATTTGATTGTGGAAGATTTAATAATTTTGGAATTAAAGGCAGCAACTTGCATAATGCAAGAATTTGAAAATCAAATTTTGAATTATTTAAAAGGCACAAACTGTGAAGTCGGTTTACTTCTAAATTTTGGAACAAAACCAGAATTTAAACGGAAAATCTTCGAAAACAGTAGAAAATTAAGAATATAAAAATCCGCGTTAATCTGCGTCTTCGCGATAGCGAATCAGTAAAATCCGCGTCTAATTTTTATACATCAATAAGAAAAACAAAAAGCAAAAAGACATGAACTATATTTCAATAAAAGATATTGACTCATTATCAAAATGGGTAAAAAGCGCGTTAAAAATCAAAAAGAACCCACTTAAAAATCAAGCCTTAGGTAAAAATAAAACTTTAGGAATGTTATTCTTCAATCCAAGTTTAAGAACGCGTTTGAGTACTCAAAAAGCGGCTTTAAATTTAGGTATGAACGTTATGGTGATGAACTTCACCAACGAAGGTTGGACTTTAGAATTTGAAGACGGAGCAATTATGAATTCCGGAGCTTCAGAACATATTAAAGAAGCTGCAGAAGTAGTTTCTCAATACTGTGATATTATTGCAATCCGTGCTTTTGCAGGTTTGGTGGATAAAGAAAAAGATTATCAAGAAACTGTAATCTCTGGATTTTTGAAACATGCAACTGTGCCAATTGTAAACATGGAAAGTGCAGTTCGTCACCCAATGCAATCTTTGGCAGACGCCATTACGATGGAAGAATATAAAACGAAGCACAAACCAAAAGTGGTGCTTTCTTGGGCACCACATCCAAAAGCTTTACCACAAGCCGTTGCGAATTCATTTGTAGAAATGATGCAAATGCAAAAAGATATGGATTTTGTAATTACACATCCGGAAGGTTATGAACTAAGCCCGGAAATCACAAAAGATTGTAAAATCGAATACGATCAAAACAAAGCGTTCGAAAATGCCGATTTCGTTTATGTTAAAAACTGGAGTAACTTTAACGATTACGGAAAAGTAACAAACTTAGATCCAACTTGGACTGTTACAGCCGAAAAAATGGCATTAACCAATAATGGGAAATTCATGCACTGTCTTCCTGTTCGTCGTAATGTAATTGTCAGCGATGAAGTTTTGGATGGAGAAAATTCAATCGTAATTCAGCAAGCGAATAATAGAACGTATTCGGCACAATTAGTTTTACAAAAGATTCTTAAGAAGTTAAAATAAAGGTACAAAGGTACAAAGTTGCAAAGGTTCAGAGGTTTTACATACTGAATCTAGACTTTGTCCCTTTGTTCCTCCGAACCTTTGAACCTCATGAAAAAAGTTACTTTAATAAAAATTGGTGGAAACATCATCGATAATCCAGCAGAATTAGAACAATTCTTAACCGATTTTTCTAAAATCGAAGGACATAAAGTTTTAGTTCACGGCGGAGGAAAATCGGCTACAAAAATGGCACAGAGTATTGGTTTGGTTCCGCAAATGATCGACGGACGCCGAATTACCGATGCTCCAATGCTTGACGTTGTCGTGATGATTTACGCAGGGCAAATCAACAAACATATTGTGGCGCAATTGCAGGCAAAAGACAATAATGCAATTGGTTTTTCTGGAGCTGACGGAAATTTGATTCAGTCAACCAAAAGAAATCATCCAACAATTGATTACGGATTTGTAGGCGATGTACAGCAGGTTAATACCAAATTATTAGCCACTTTATTAGAAACAGGAATCGTTCCCGTTTTCTGCGCCATCACTCACGACAAAAACGGACAATTGTTAAACACAAATGCTGATACTATTGCGAGCGAATTATCAATCGCATTGTCTGAAGTTTTTGATGTTACATTGACATATTGTTTCGAAAAACAAGGCGTTTTGCAAGATTCAGAAGACGATTCATCTGTAATAACAGAAATCAATCAAACACTATATAATAAGCTAAAAGAAGAAAAAGTAATTCATTCCGGAATGATTCCAAAACTGGATAACTGCTTCAATAGTTTATCAAGAGGTGTACAGAAAATCAAAATTGGACATCATAAAATGCTCCAAAATCCTGATATTCTGCATACAACGATTACTTTATAAAGAGATTGCTACGAATTACATAAATTGACACTAATTTTTTCTGTTTAAGGAGAAAATAATTTTAGACGCATGTAAAAAAGTTTATTTTGATTTTAAATCTTTAACAAAAAGATAATTTGTGAAAATTAGTACAATTAGTGGCAAAAAAACAGAACTGCACAGTACTTTTAAATTTTAATTTAAGAAATTTGCGCAAATTAAAAATGTCACAGATTTAATTAAAAACTTCGTGACTTTGAGCCCTAGCGGCAAAGAAACCATAACTATGAAAAATATTGCAACGCTTACTCAGGAAGCAATTAGTTTATTAAGAAGCCTGATCGAAACGCCTTCATTTTCAAGTGAAGAAGACCAGACAGCACTTTTAATAGAGAATTGGTTCAATCAAAATGAAATTCCTTTTAAAAGAGAAAATAATAATGTTTGGGCTTTCAATAAATATTTTGACGAAAATAAACCAACACTTTTACTAAATTCACACCACGATACTGTAAAACCAAATCAAGCTTACACCAACGATCCCTTTAAAGCCATCGAAAAAGACGGTAAATTATTTGGTTTGGGAAGCAACGATGCCGGAGGATGTTTGGTTTCATTATTAGCCACATTTGTACATTTTTATGAAAATAAAAATTTATCACATAATGTTGTAATTGTAGCTTCTGCTGAAGAAGAAAGCAGTGGAAAAAACGGTTTAAACAGTGTTTTAAAACACTTACCAGAATTAGATTGCGCGATTGTTGGAGAGCCAACTTTAATGCAATTAGCAGTTGCAGAGAAAGGTTTACTAGTTCTTGATGTAAAAGTAAAGGGAACTGCAAGTCACGCCGCACATCAAAACGATGATAATGCATTATACAAATCAATTCCGGTAATGGAATGGTTTAAAAATTATAAATTCGACAAAATTTCAGATGTTTTAGGTCCCGTAAAAATGACCGTAACACAAATAAATGCAGGAAAACAACACAATGTAGTGCCATCAGAATGTGATTTGGTTGTAGATATTCGTGTAACAGATCGTTATACAAATGCCGAAATTCTTGAAGTAGTAAAAGCCAATGTAAATGCCGAAGTAACGCCAAGATCAATGCATTTAAATGCATCATCTATTCCGGTTGCACATGGTTTAGTTCAGGCAGGAATAGCTTTAGGAAGAACAACTTATGGTTCGCCAACTCTTTCAGATCAATCCGTTTTAAGCTGTCAGTCTTTAAAACTTGGACCAGGAGAAACATTACGTTCGCATTCAGCAGACGAATTTATTTTCATCAACGAAATTGAAGAAGGAGTCGATTTGTATATTAAAATACTAACCGATTTCTTTAAATTATAATATTTTTTAGGAGCTAATCCCGCTATCCGTTCCAATCTTTTCCTGGCTAAAGAAGCCAGAAAAAGGATTTCCACTACTATCAGGGCTAGGACTCTCAGAAATTGAGAAACATTACGTAAAAAAAGAAACTTTGTGAATCTCCGAGCTTACTTTGAGTATCTCTGTGAAACAAAAAACATACATCTTATGAAACTTTGGGAAAAAGGAATACCAACAGATAAACAAATCGAGCATTTCACCGTTGGAAACGATCGTGAACTAGATTTAGTTTTAGCAAAATATGATGCTTTAGGTTCAATCGCCCACGCCAAAATGCTGGGACAAATTGGTTTGTTAACTCAGGAAGAAACAACTTCTCTAGTTGATGCATTAAACGAAATTATTGCTGATGTTGCGAAAGGGAACTTTGAAATCGAAGACAGTTTTGAAGACGTACATTCTAAAATAGAGTATTTACTTACTGTAAAACTTGGCGATGCAGGAAAAAAAATCCATACAGCACGTTCACGTAACGATCAGGTTTTAGTAGATGTTCATTTGTATTTAAAAGACGAATTGAAAGCTTTAAAAGAGCAAGTAAAAACATTGTTTGATTTGTTGATGGAATCGGCAGAGAAACATCAAAATGTTTTATTACCAGGTTATACACATTTACAAATTGCCATGCCATCATCATTCGGAATGTGGTTTTCTGCTTACGCCGAAAGCTTAATTGACGATGTAACGATGTTGAATGCAGCTTCAAAAATTGTAGATCAAAATCCGTTAGGATCTGCTGCAGGTTACGGAAGTTCATTTCCAATCAACAGAACATTTACAACGCAGGAATTAGGTTTCGAAACCCTAAAATTCAATGCAGTTGCGGCACAAATGAGCCGTGGAAAAGCAGAGAAAACCGTTGCATTTGCAATGGCAAGTGTTGCAGGAACTTTATCAAAACTTGCTATGGATGTTTGTTTGTATATGAGCCAAAACTTTGATTTTATTGGTCTTCCTGCACATCTTACAACAGGTTCAAGCATTATGCCTCACAAGAAAAATCCGGATGTATTTGAATTAATTAGAGGAAAATGCAACAAGATTCAGGCACTTCCTTATGAAATTACTTTGATTACGAATAATTTACCAAGTGGTTATCATAGAGATTTACAGCTTTTAAAAGAAGGCTTGTTTCCGGCACTTCAAAATCTAAAAGCATGTTTAGATATAGCTATTTTCTCTGTAAAAGATATCACCGTAAAAGACAATATCTTAAAAGATAAAAAATACGATTACCTATTTACAGTTGATACTCTAAACGAAATGGTTGTTGCAGGAATGCCTTTTAGAGATGCATATAAAGCCGTTGCCGAACAATTAGAAGCAGGAACGTATCAATCTCCAAAAGAAACAAAACATACACACGAAGGCAGTATTAATAATTTATGTCTTGATGCTATTAAAGATAAAATGAAAGCCGCTTTTTAAAGGCATTTTCATCCATAAAAAAAACCGATTTGTACTCAATACAAATCGGTTTTTTTATGCCAATAAAGTTATATTTAACTTTTACAATTTGAAGAAATTACTCCAATAGAACTTACCTGAAGCGTAGCTCCTGCACCACAAGATTTATTGGCAACAAATTCTTCTACTTTTCCAAGGGGAATAGTGGTATAAGAATAAGTTGGTTTGCTTACAGCCGTGCCAAAATCCATTGAACCTTTACGACAATGGTCGAATACAATGCCTACGGTTCCGCCATCAGTACTAATATATTCTTTAAAAACTTTGTCTACTTTTGCAAAATCAGTGCCTTCAACATAGCAAGTAGAGTTTTTCGCTCCACCACCTAAACCAATTGCAAGAGAACCAGATTCTGAAGTATTGTAATAACAATTTAAGATATGGATTTCGGCATTTCTGGCACGAGGCATTCTTTGTTTACAACCATTTCCCCAATAACAATTTTTAAAAGTTATACTATAGTGACCATCAGCAGGAAAATCATTTTTTCCCGAACCAATCAAATTACTAAAGCTATGATCATCAGCTCCTCCGGAACCACCAGCTTTTGGAGCTTTTAAATAAGTAAACTTACACCATGAAATAGTAACATTATCTGTTTTTCCTTTATTATCAAAGTTTCCATCCTGACCATCTTGAAACTCACAATGATCAACCCAAAGATTTGTACAATCTGCAGTTAAATTATCCTGACCATCAATGTCATATGATCCAGGGCCAATAAAAACTAAATTTCTAATGATTACATTGTTAGAACCTGATTTTAGATATAGAATCCCAGCTCCAGGATTGGATTGATTTTCATTGATAAGTTTAGCGCCTGGTAATCCAATGATAGATTTATTTGAAACTACTTGTTGTATTGGCTGGCCACTTGGAATTATAATGGTGCCTGAAACTAAAATTACTGCAGGAGTTGGCAATTTAATTTTTGCCAGTAAATCGTCGTAAGATGAAACAGTAACTGGAGTTGAAGTTCCACCGCCTGTAGTTGCTGCTCCAAATCCCTCGGGAGTTGTCATGTAATAATTTTGCGCAAAAAGATTAGATATACTCAATACGAAAAAGAGTAGTAAAAGTGTTTTTTTCATTTTGAAAAGTCTGTTTTGTGGTTTTTGTTTAGATAGTTCAATGTAATCGATTACACGAATGTAATTTAATAAAGTTTACAAACAATAATTTTACCAAAATATTGTAAAAGGTCTTAAAAAAATATAAAATTCTAATTTTATTTAATAAGTTTATTTTTACTCTTAAAGTTTTAATCAGACAAAAAAAGAGTATTTTTGATTTGCACGTTTATAAATTTGAATTATGAATAAGTTTGACAACCAAGCGACTGATGCGCTTCTGGAGAGGAAATTAATTACGGATAATCAATATCAGGAAATTAAAGTTTATCGAAGTTTAAATATTTTTTCCTTAAATGCCGAATTAAAGTTTTTTCTCTATTTATCGGTTTTACTTTTTACTTCGGGAATAGGAGTTTTAATTTATAATAATATTGATACAATTGGTCATATTGCGATTCTTTCGATATTATTAATTGTTATTGGAGTTTGTTTTTATTTCTGTTTTAAAAATTCAAAAGGTTTTCAAAAAACAGAAGTTACGTTTGAGCATCCTGTTTTAGAATATTTGGTTTTAGCGGCAAGTATTCTAACCTGTATTTTTATAGGGTATTTGCAATTTCAGTATAAACCTTTTGGTACACATTATGGTTTGGCTACTTTAATACCCACTTTAGTAAGTTTCTTTTGTGCTTATTATTTTGATAATAAAAGTGTTTTAACAATTGCAATAACAGGTTTGGCAGCCTATGTTGGACTATCGGTAACACCTCAGGATTTATTAAATAATAATAATTTTTACTCTGATCAGAGTTTGAGTTATTCTGCAATAATGTTGGGTGTTTTACTTGTTTTATGGACAATATATAGTTCAAGAATTCAACTAAAAACGCATTTTAATCTAATCTTTCTAACCTTTGCTTTGCACATTATAAGTATCGCATCAATTAGTAATTTAATAAATGATTATTATGGTATTTGGATGATTTTTGCCCTTATTTTGGTTGGTTCATCTTATTACTTTTTTAAAGTTAGTCATGATTTAAAAGCAATTTCGTTATACGTTTTTATGATTGTTTACGCATACATTGGCTTTAATATATTTTTGTTTAGAGTTTTTGAACATATTGATTTAGGAGATGTTTGGATGTTGCTGGTTATAAGCCTTCCAGCTTATTTTATAGGTTCGATAATACTATTTATTAAATTGATTAAAACCTTCAATAAAGAAATTGCAGCATGATAGTATACGATAAAAGATTATTAGATAATTTGGCTTTGGTTGAAGAGGCAAAATCATTACAGTTCGGAGGTTTTATCAGTAAAGAACAAAAAGATTTCATTAAAAAAGAATTGCCCGCTTTTAAAAGGCAAAGCAATATTTTGGTGCGCTTAGGGTTTTTTCTTTTGGGAGCATTTTTGTATTTGTCTATATGCGGTGTAATTTCATTATTTGGACTAAGTGGAGAGAGTTTATTTTTTGATATATGTTGTTATATTTTTGCTATTGCTGGTTTTGCCGGGGCAGAATTTTTAGCACATCAAAATTATTATGAACATGGATTAGATGATGCTTTTATTTTAGGAGCAATATTAAATGTAGGATTTGCTATTGCTATTACAACAGAAGGATATGAATTGATTATTGCCGTTTTTGTGGCTGTAGCTTCTTTTATACTTTATAGAAGATATTTGCATTTACTGGCGTTAGTAGTTTTTTGTTTAGCAGCTTCGGCAGTTTTATTTTACGGATTATTCGAGTTTGGAAGTATCGGAAAAGCAATTTTGCCTTTTGTGGCAATGTTAGTTTCGGCAGGATTTTATTTTTTTACAAAAAAAATAATGAGTAATTTAAAAGAAAGTTATTACTATAAAGGCCTTTTGATAGCAAATAGTTTTTGCTTAATTCTATTTTATCTTTCGTGTAATTATTTGGTTGTAAGAGAGCTTTCGGCAATGCTTCTGGGTAATGAAGTTCTTCCAGGTAAAGATATTCCATTTGCTATATTCTTCCATGCTTTTACTTTAGTAGTTCCTGTTCTTTATTTGGTTCAGGCAATAAAAACAAAAGACAGAATTATGCTTTGGATAAGCTTTTTAGCCATTGGGTTTTCTATTTATACCATTCGTTTTTACTATTCGGTTTTGCCAATAGAAGTAGCCTTAACAATTGGTGGATTAGTTCTATTTGCAATCGCGCATTTTTCGATAAAGAAGCTAAAAGATAAAGAAACAGGGTTGACTTTTAAGCCAGACAGAATTAATAATTCGAATACATTATTAAATACTGAAGCTTTAATAGTTGCATCAACATTTGGCCTAAAACCAGAAGTTAAAACAGAATCTCCAATGGATTTTGGTGGAGGTGGTTTTAGCGGAGGAGGTTCAAAGGGAAGTTTTTAATTAATTGTGAATTGTGAATGGTTAATTTTGAATTGAAAAATGATAGAAAATAAAAAGTGAGATGTAAAATTTATATTTTTTACATCTCACTTTTTATAAATAGCATTTCACAAAAAAAAACTATACTTTATCTTTCAGCGCTACAGCATCAATATCGCTGTGTGAAACATCATAAACGGCTTTACCATTTTTGATTAAAATAAGTTGTGGCGATTCGTGATAAACATTAAATCTTGAAGCAATTTCGTTTGAGATGTCTCTGTGTGCAATTAGATCAAGAAAATAAGCATCTACAGTTTCATTTAAGTCAAACTCGCGCTCAAATTGTTTCAAAGCCATACGGCTAATACTACATCTTGTGCTGTGTTTGAAAATTACAACTGGTTTTACATTAGATATTGCTTCAATTTCCATCAATTGTGCTATATCTGTTAATTCTGTCCAATTTACATTGCTTTTTGGAGTATCTGTATTCTCTGAATTTCCGAAGATTGAATTTAAAAAACTCATATTTGACGTGTTTTACGACTTTTTGTCGCTTAAATTGAATTGAAAAACAATTTTTAACGACATTTTGTCTGTATTTTTAGTATGGAATATAATTTGAATGTTCTTTAGCAAAGTTATATCATTTAAAGTTAAAAACTTAAAACAATAAGTTGTAATTTTAGAGGTACCCAAATTCGTAAGTAAAATCAACCATAAAACCACAGACATATGAACATAAATAAATTTACAATAAAGTCGCAAGAAGCCATTCAGCTGTCACAGCAATTGGCTCAACGCAACGGACAGCAACAAATAGAGAACGAGCACATTTTTAAAGCTATTTTTGAAGTAGATGAAAATGTAGCACCGTTTATTTTGAAAAAACTAAATGTAAATGTTCCGTTGTTTTTGCAAATATTAGACAGTACAATTGAGAGTTTTCCAAAAGTTTCAGGAGGAGATATTCTGCTTTCCAGAGACGCTAATAAAACATTAAATGAAGCGGAAATCATTGCTCAAAAAATGAATGACGAATATGTTTCGATCGAGCATTTAATTTTAGCAATTTTCGATTCAAAAAGTAAAGTTTCTCAGATTTTAAAAGATCAGGGAGTTACAGGAAAAGGACTTAAAGCTGCGATCGAAGAACTTCGTAAAGGAGAAAGAGTAACTTCGGCTTCAGCAGAGGAAAACTATAACTCATTAAATAAATACGCTAAAAACCTAAACGAGTTAGCGCGTACAGGAAAACTAGACCCTGTTATTGGTCGTGACGAAGAAATTCGTCGTGTATTGCAAATTTTAACGCGTAGAACCAAAAATAATCCAATGTTAATTGGTGAACCGGGAGTTGGTAAAACAGCAATTGCCGAAGGTTTAGCGCACAGAATAGTTGATGGTGATGTACCTGAAAACTTAAAAGATAAAATCGTTTTCTCACTTGATATGGGAGCACTTATTGCAGGTGCTAAATTTAAAGGAGAATTTGAAGAAAGATTAAAAGCAGTTGTAAAAGAAGTTACTTCTGCAGAAGGTGATATCGTTCTATTTATTGATGAGATTCACACTTTAGTTGGTGCGGGTGGAGGAGAAGGCGCAATGGATGCGGCTAATATCTTAAAACCAGCTTTGGCTCGTGGTGAGTTAAGAGCCATTGGTGCAACAACTTTAGATGAATATCAAAAATATTTTGAGAAAGACAAAGCCCTGGAACGTCGTTTCCAAAAGATTTTAATTGATGAGCCAGATACAGAAAGTGCGATTTCGATTTTACGTGGAATCAAAGAAAAGTATGAAACACATCATAAGGTTCAAATAAAAGACGAAGCGATTATTGCGGCGGTTGAGCTTTCTCAACGCTATATTACAAATCGTTTTTTACCAGATAAAGCGATCGATTTGATGGATGAGGCAGCTTCTAAACTGCGTATGGAAATCAATTCAAAACCAGAAGAATTAGATGTTTTGGATCGTAAGATCATGCAGTTAGAAATTGAAATCGAAGCCATCAAGCGTGAAAAAGAAGAGAGCAAGCTTAAGATCTTGCACATGGAGTTGGCAAATCTGAAAGAAGATCGTAACGAAATTTATGCGAAATGGAAATCAGAGAAAGATGTTGTTGACGCAGTTCAAGCCGTAAAATTAGAAATCGAAGATTTTAAATATGAAGCAGAGCGTGCTGAACGTAATGGTGATTATGGAAAAGTTGCCGAAATTCGTTACGGTAAAATCAAAGAAGCACAAGAACGCCTTGATGCTTTATTGAAACAATTACAAGAATATCAACAAGGTAATTCTTTGATTAAAGAAGAGGTTACTCGTGAAGATATCGCAGAAGTTGTAGCAAAATGGACAGGAATTCCTGTAATGAAAATGCTTCAGACAGAAAGAGAAAAATTATTGCATCTTGAAGACGAATTACACAAACGTGTTGTTGGTCAGGAAGAAGCAATCGAAGCTGTAAGTGATGCAGTGCGTCGAAGCCGTGCAGGACTACAAGATATGAAAAAACCAGTTGGAACATTCCTGTTTTTAGGAACAACCGGAGTTGGTAAAACAGAGCTTGCAAAAGCCCTTGCTGAATATCTTTTTGATGATGAAAATGCTATGACGCGTATCGATATGAGTGAGTACCAAGAACGTCACAGTGTGAGTCGTTTAGTTGGTGCACCTCCAGGATATGTAGGTTATGACGAAGGTGGTCAATTGACAGAAGCCGTTCGTAGAAAACCATATTCTGTAATTTTGTTAGATGAGATTGAAAAAGCGCATCCAGACACCTTTAATATTTTATTACAAGTTTTAGATGAAGGTCGTTTGACAGATAACAAAGGTCGTTTGGCTGATTTTAAAAATACAATTATCATCATGACTTCTAACATGGGAAGTCAGATTATACAAGAGAAATTTGAAAATTTAAAAGGTGGTGTTGAAGCTGCAACAGAAGCTGCAAAAGTCGAAGTTTTAGCGTTGTTAAAACAAACAGTTCGTCCGGAGTTTATAAACCGTATCGATGAAATTGTAATGTTTACACCATTAACTGTCGATAACATTTCTAAAATTGTGAGTTTACAACTTAAGAGTGTTACAAAAATGCTTGCCTTACAAGGTATTGCAATGGATGCAACTCCAGAAGCAATTAAATACTTGTCAGACAAAGGTTATGATCCACAATTTGGTGCAAGACCAGTAAAACGTGTGGTTCAGAGAGAAGTATTGAATCAATTGTCAAAAGAGATTTTGGCAGGAAACATCACTACAGACAGCATCATTTTATTAGATGCTTTTGATGGGCAACTGGTATTTAGAAACCAAACCCATAATGAAAAATAATTTTTTTTGGTTTTAATATTTAAAGGCACTAGCGGAAACGTTAGTGCCTTTTTTTTTAAATATAATTACAATCTAGAAATGATGTAATTTTTTTTAAAAGTAATATAAGAAAGAATTCTTTTTTAATTTTGATCTTTACATTTTAATAATCAATTATTTAATATAAATACTAACCTAAAACAAAAAGACATGAACAATATTTTTAGAGGATTAATAGCAGGTTACGGGGCAAAAAAATTAGGAGGCGGATGTTTTGGTACCGTTTTAGTTTTTATAATTATTTGGGTACTTTTAGGACAATGCAGTTAATTTTTATAAAAAAAATCAACAAAAATTCTTAGATTCGCCTACGTAAATCATTTAAACTCGTAATTGAAATTGGTTGTTCATAACCAATGAATTACGATGTTTTTTAAAATAAAAAAAAATATAATGGCATCAGGTTTTTTCGTACTATTAGATGATATTGCAGCAATTATGGATGATGTTGCTGTGATGAGTAAAGTTGCAGCAAAAAAAACAGCAGGAATATTAGGAGATGATTTAGCTGTAAATGCCGAGAAAGCTTCTGGATTTGCATCGTCTAGAGAACTTCCGGTTCTTTGGGCAATTAGCAAAGG
>Ga0302173_10000568_pt1 | contig 19733 bp, 26 predicted proteins | sample I_Fen_N3_1_FD_198785 | JGI IMG/M metagenome (GOLD analysis project Ga0302173, IMG submission 198785) | Peat permafrost microbial communities from Stordalen Mire near Abisko, Sweden - I_Fen_N3_1 | ecosystem: Environmental > Terrestrial > Soil > Wetlands > Permafrost | place: Sweden: Abisko... | reverse complement strand
TATCTGATTGGACATTCTCATTTGTAACTACACTATCTAATTGATGTCTACTATTTGTAGTTACTTCTGTATAACCCATAGAACCAGTTAATGAAACTTTATATTCACCTGCAGGTATATCTTTACCTACTTTATACATTCCATCTTTGTATAATCCATCTGATGGAATTATAGAAGGAGCTTCTGCTATAGCATACATTTCTCCACCAGTTAATTTAAAATATTCTCCATCCTTTAGAGTAACGTAACTGTTGCTATTAGCAGTTAAATTATCATTAAATACTACACTTTCTAATGCTCCTGTACTATCCTTTGTACATTCTATATATGACATACTTTTTGCTATAACTAAATATTCTCCAGCAGGTAGATCTGTGCCAACTTTATAAGTTCCAGATTTTATTTTATTATCTTTCTTTTCTTCTTTTTTTGATTCTGTTACATTCTTAGTATCATCAGAACTTGTCACTGTTGATGAAGCAGTATCTTTTGTAGTTTCCGTTTTACTTCCACCAGAACTAATTGCCACTATTACAACTAGTAGAGCAATAAGTATAAACCACCATTTTGTATAAAATGGTTTTTTGTTTTTAACTCCACATGAAGGACAAGTTTTAGCCTTTTTAGCTATATCATTTCCACAAGTTTTACATTTAATCATTTTTGACATTATTTACTCCCCCTTAATTACATAATATTATTGTATATTATTTGGTACTTTTGTCAAATATATTTCAATAAATCTATTTTTAGGCAAAAAAATAAAGAGCACAGGATTAACTCCCATACCCTTAAAATCTAACTTAATTTTGTAGCGGCTCCATCACTGCCAAATCTGTAACCATACATATCACAATCACAAATCATTGCTCCTGAAGAATATAAGCAATAATCTTTTCCATTATCTTTTATCCATCCAGTTTGCATCTCACCATTTAAATTGAAATAATACCACTTTCCATCAACTTGTTTCCAACCAATCGCCATATCACAACCAGTAGAATCTAAGTAATACCACACATCTTTCTTATCTTTATAAGTTTGATAATATATCCAGCCAGTTTTGCACCATCCATCTTGGTCAAATAAATACCACTTACCATTAATTAATTGCCATGTTGATGCATAGTAATACTTGTTATTTACATCTGTGCAATAAAACCATCTATTACCACGTTTGTTCCATCCTTCTTTCCATTCTTCTATTATGGTAACTTGTAAAATTGCTTCGGCAATAGCTTTAGCTATTGTGTCTGGATTATATTTGCTTGGGTCATTACAATCTACAAACATGCATTCAATTAATATAGCCTTCATTGGAGTTCTCTTAAGCACTATTAGATTTTCTTCTTTAACACCTCTATCATCAATGCCTAACACACTTGAAACATTTGATGATATTCTTGCTGCCATTGTAGTTACTTCTTCATTTGCTCCAGAATTTACACATACTTCAGCACCATCACCTGTTCTATTCTTACCACTATTCAAGTGAATCTCTATATACCAATCTCCACCTATTTGCTTAGCTTGACTTACTCTTGTATAGCAATCTTCACAATTATATAAATTACCTCTATCTATCCTAAGATGTACAGTTTCTTGGCCTTGACTTTCTAAGTACTGACATACTAATGGTCCAACTTCCCTGGTGCAATTGCTTTCGTCTAATTGGTCTACTGCACCACATCCTGCATTACCTGATGCTGTATGACCATCTGCTATTATATATTTACTCATTTCTATTACTTCCCTTCTAAATAAAAATAAGAGTAACCATAAAGGCTACTCAATTATAATTTTCCATTAAGCTCTATTATTCTAGCTATTGCTGGGAGTTGTTATATTATCTGTAACAACTGATTGAATTTGATTTAATGTTGCTTTTAATTGTTCATTTTCTGCTTGAATTGCTATTGGATCTATTACTGGTGCGGCATTATCATTTGATGAATTTATAACTGAATTATCAATATTAGAATTTGTTTCACTTTCTTTATCACTTGCACTTGCAGATGCATTATCTGAACCACTTTGACTATTTTCTGTAATAACACCATTTATTCCTGTAGTAGAATCTTCTGTTTTGATTGTTTCTTTTGTTTCTGCTGCTTTAACAGCTTGTACAGTTGTATTAGATATAACTTGATCGCTTAATCCTTTAGTAGAATTATCTACAGTTATACCAATCAATGTTAATATAGAAAAGATAATTCCTACTAAGTTTGCCCAATCCTTTCCTATGTACTTAGTTAAGTCTAATCCGAAATAAGCACAAATTAACACTGCTCCTGAAATAATTTGTATCCACCAATTTTTATTTTTCATTCTCGCTTCTAAATTAATAATAAACATTTTTACATTCCACCTTTTCTAATTTTTTGTATTACAAAAGAGCAGCTATAAACTACTCTTTTATTTCTTTTTTCTTTCCATCTTTTAACTGTGCTAATGCATTTTTTAAACCTTCTGGAGCTGGAACTCCTAAACCTATTGCATTTTCTATTAAACTTAATCCTTCATTTGCTATATAAAAATAGCAAGTCATTGTTCTAAATACCCAAGTTCCTGAATTTATTAGTCTATCTAGTAATACAGCAACAATTAAAACTGCAAATATTACTGCTTTTCTAGCAATTCCTTTAAGTCCTACATCAGAACTTAGTTCTTTGTTTAAATACCCTCTCAAGAATCCAGTTGCATAGTCTAAAGCCATAAATGTTACTAATACCCCTAAGGGTGTGTCCCATGCTCCAAACAGCCATGTAAATATTGTTCCTAACAATGCTACTATACATTTTAAAATCTTTACTACATTTTCCACATTACACCTACCTCTAAATTCAAATTTTATAAAAATAAGCACAAAAAAAAGACCTCTTAAAAGTCCTCATTTATGCTTATAATTTTTAATTATTTACTACGTCATATAATCCTATGACGTATATTATTTAGCTAATGCTAATATAGTTGCATCATTCCATCTTGGAGGTACTTCATCAATTGTCATTAAACCTTCTTTTATTCTTCTAACATATATAACAACCATTATTTACCACCACCTATAATTGTTGCTAGTTCTATAAGTGCTGCTTCTTGTTCTGCAACTTTTTCTCTTAATATTTCTGTTTCACTCAATGGAATATCTTCAAATATTGGCACGTTTGGAGTTACTTTTGTATTAACTCTTATTAATATTTTATCTGTTGGTATTTCTATTTCTAAAAAGTTTAATGTACCTTCTGGTTTAATATAACCACCTGTTATTGGTGATGAGAATATTACACCTAGACCATCATAAATTACTAATGTTTTCATTTATTATCATCCTTCCTTTTTAATATTTAACCTATTGCAATCCATGTGTATGATACACTTTTAACACTTACAGGTAATACAAACCCATTTGAAGTGACACTTGCTGGTAATGTTTCTCCATTAAAACTATATCCAGTAGATGAATTAGTATTACTTGAGTGAATTGTTACAGATATAGGTTTAGCGCATGATTCAGGTACTTCTGAATAAATAGTAGTAGGTATAGAACCCGCCCCACCTGCATAAGTCATTAGATATATAAACGTGGGTTTAAAACTTAAACCTGTAACTGTAACATATGGCATAACATAAGTAGTTGAATTGTTTTGAGCATAGAAAGTTTGTGTTGTAGCACCTGATGTAACTGTACCACTAGCATATTGTTTTCCACCCAAGCTTGCTATGCTTGCATTTCCCCACACATCACTTCCATTAATCCATGCATGGTATCCACTAACTATTTTAGATGCATCTGCATTAGATGGAGTTTGGCTCGCTAAACTATTCGCTACAATACTTCCTCCACTTGTATGTCCTGCTGGTACACTAAAACTTTGTCCACAATTCAGGCTAGCATTTAATGCGCCATTTTCAGGCATTGAACCAGATACAGGTCCACTATCCCCTGTTCCTGTTTTATTTATTAATAGGTCTGCCGATGTTAAATTCCCACCACCCCCTTTACCCAATACAATAAAATTTGTGCCATTATAGCATAATTGATATGGCAATCCAGCTTTTAAACCTCCACTAGTAATAGCATTGCCTAATGTGTCTAAAATTGGCTTAGCGCCAAGTGCATTTATATTAAGAGTACTTGATCCTGTACTTGCAGTACCTATCTTTATACGAACTGTTAACCCATCTATATATGCAGTAATTTTACTATTCGTTACAGTATAAGCATTAGTACCACTTGTAGCTCCGCAATAATATATTTGATTCTTCCCCATATCTGACAATTGCGTATCACCGTGATCTAATCTAGCCTTTAAATTTTCATAAGTTCCTCGTGCATTTTGTATTTCTGTGGCAATTGTATTCACTTGATTTTGAACTACTTCAACTTCACTCTTTTTAGCAAATATTACTGTTGGATCTATTTTAAGAGTAATACTTGAAGTATTAGATATTGCTAATACCATTTTCATAGTTATTTCTTTTGTTGCTCCATCAGCAGGCAATGGCTTATAAGTTTCGGCACATTTAGCAATAGCAAGCATATTCCCATCAGAATCAAACACTCCATATTCACGAATAAAAAAACCACCATCTGCTGGTGGAATTAACACTTCTATATTGATCCAATTTGTATTTTCTTCATCTATTTCAACATGTGTAATAGCACCTTGCCAAACTGTATGAACTAAATCAAGTTGAGATTCTGTAGGATCATAGAGCGTTCCTCCACCATCTCCAACTTTCATTGTTACAAAATTTATTTTTGTTCCTAGTCCTGCTGCATTTGCAATTTTAGCTTTTCCTATATTAGTTAAAATCGTATAGTATTTATCTGTAGTAGCCATCAAATTACCTCCTTTGGATATATTATTATAGTTTCATTTCCTGACATTTGAGATGTTGCAATTGGAATATTAACTGTACCTGCAATATCGTGTGGTGTCCATGGATATGTTACAATTTGTTCTCCTGTAATTGAAGTTGCTCCAAAATATATACTACATTGAGTAGAAAAAAATATATTTATTACTTCTATCCATGAACGCTTATTTTTATAAGCATTTACTAAAGTTTCTATTTTTTTTATATTCTCAGGTGATGCTCCTTGCTCAGTAACATTAACATCTAACTTAAAATAGTAAGGTTCAGCCCCATATTCAAACCATTCCGTTAATTTTGTTCTGCCAAAAACAGATGTTGCTACATCAATTACAGCCTGTGGAGTACCTTTTATTCTATGCCATTTTATAGAGTTTTTAACTAAATTTCTTCTTACGTCTATTGGCAGTGTATTATCATAAAAATCAACATGCATCTGCCAAGCAAGCAAATCTATAAGGTCACTATTATTTATATCATCTATTTTAGGTAGTAAAATGCATTCTTTTACTTCATTAACTATAACTAAAAATTCATTATCAACTGCTTTTGATGCAGCTATAATATCAGGATCAATTTTTAAATTAGGAGGTATTAAATCTAATATAGATGCCTCATATATACTAATCATCTTCAAGTCCTCCATATGTTACTGATATATTAGTTGAAGATATTGCAATCTTAGTATCTGTTAATGCGGTATAAACAGGACTTGTAATAACTGACCTTTTAGCACCCGCATTTTTTATTCTTGTTTTTAATTCATCAGAATTAATATCTCTTCCTATCTTACTTTTTTGCCATAAAATATAATCCTGAATTGCTGTGTTTACATTAGCCTGAATAGTTGATGCAGATGTTGAATCATCAGTTGAAATATAATAAACAAGATTAATATCATAATTTACGGTATCTGGGGCATTAGTCTGAACATTATCTGTCAATGGTCGCTTAGTCTTGTCACTTAAGTAATTCCCTAACCCTTGAAGAAATGTAGCTGTTGGTATTTCTCCATCTGTAAGTAATACTCTAATATCAACAATTCCTGGACTTGGTGTAGAAACTTTTACGTCTATAATAGATTGATTATATTTTTTTGCAAAATATTCATATGCCCCACTTGGACCAGCAACACTATAAGCCTCAGGAGCTTGTCTTATTTCATCTCTTAAATCATCATCATCTTCTTTATCAGCACCACCTTGACTTTTATCAATATTAGTTACGCTTGAAACCCATGGTAATGGATCTGTTAATATATTTATTTGACCTGCTATAAATCCATTTCCTGAAATTCCACTAGTAGTACACGTTAATACTGCAGTTATACTTGTATTACCTATAGGAACATCAATATCTTCTGTTGACGCAAAATAAAGGCCACTGGATGTACTAACTCGTGTACCTTTTGGTATTGTTTTAATAGTACTTTGTGGTGTGCTTAAATTAAATTGTTCAGTTACTGTTGCATAACTAGCAGCTGATCTTTCAACATCCCAAAATGCTCCTAAGTTATCTAAATAATCTCCTGAAGAATATTTTAATAAATTCTGTCTTCCTGAAACGTTTATTAATTCTCGTAATTGAAATTCTCTTAAAGCCTGGGTATATAAAAATATTCTTATTTATCTCCTGGATAAAGTGTAATTTTCTCTCCAGTTTCTTCATAATAAGCATTTTCATAGCCAGTGATCATATCATTTAATATTGTTTCTATATCTTTTTGAGCAAATGTGACATCTGGAAGATTTGTTAAATCCATTATTCAACCCTCACTTTCGGTATTAAATTATTATTATCATCACTTTCAAAAGTAACTTCTTTTACATTTACTCGAGGTTCGTATAATTTAACTTTTCTTATTATTTCAACTGTAATTAAACCTTGTGCTAAATTAATAGGTTCGTCTAAAAGACTCATATCCATACCAAAGTTTCTGTCAAAAGGTACAGTTCCTTCTGGTGTTGATATTATATTATTTATATTCTCACTTATTTCAGATGTAGTTCCTATAACAGTTGTACCATTCAAATCAATCATCAAATCACCTCAATATATTCTTCTAAAGTCACATCAATCTTGCCACTATATAATTCTCCTTTATTAAATATTACATCCCAAGCATTACTCACACTTTTTACAATCCATTTATCTTTTCCAAGAGCTTTATGTCCTATTACAAGTATTTCTGCAACTCCATTATTAGCCATCTTAGTCCACTTTTCCATTTCAGCCCGTGGTTTAACACCATTAGCTCCATTTAAATGTATCGTAAATGATATAGTGTCTAAATCAGGTCCTATAAATTCACTGGTTGGTTTTTTTCCTATTACATTATGTTTCTCCCATCTTCCAGCTGCACTGTACTTTAAATCTGTAAAAGTCAGTACTTTCTTATGTGATGCTTTAAAAACAACTTTTCCAAAATAACCTATCAATATTATCACCTACTTTTTATTAATGAGTATGATGATTAGAATTTCCACCTGCATCTAATATAGTTCCTGTTGCATCAATATTACCTTTTACAGTTAAATTACCTGTAATATTAACATTCCCTGCAGCAGTTATATTTAATTCTTTAGTTTCTTTGTTGTATTCAATCCAAGTATCATCGCTAAATTTCTTATAATATATATTTTTATTTTGTACTGGTGGTGGATTTATTAAAGAATTAAAACCTCCTAAGCAAAATCCTTGTTGCAAACCATTTGGAAGAAATATGCAAACAACTTGCTCTTTAATATCAGGAATATTATATTCAAAATTAAATAGTGGTAATTCATCACTTACCATATCATCTTTATCATCAAATATCACCCTAACAGTTCCGTTTGTTTCATTAACAGAACTTACAATTCCTACTCTGATTAAATTTCGTATAGTGCCTTCATCCATTAATATCCCTCCAATACTCTATGCAGTTCTAAATCAACATTATAATTAGGAAACCCATGGGAAGATTTATCTATGAAATACTTGCCACTAAATACTCCAAAATCTACTAATTGAACACATGCTGCTCCAACGTATATTAAATCTCCAACAACATTTAATGAAGCTGTAACTTCCTTCTTATTATATTTTCTAAGAGTTTTTTCAGCTAATCTCATAGCCTCCTCCAAAGAAGTAACAACTTCATTAAATACATATATTTTATCAGTGTCCTGTAACTCTTTAACTGTATATAAATATTCAATTACTTGACCCTTTTTGGCATCTCGATATTTAACTTTGCATCCACCATAACTGCTATTGGTAAGTGTAGTTTTGAAACTATAGCTATTAATTAAACCACCTGATTTACTTAATATTATTACATTGGGTTTTTGTTCATATTTAACTTCATCATAAATTACCAATTTACTGTCTGTAACTTTAAATCCAAATCCTTCTTTTTTACAAAGATCTGATATAAAACTCATATCGGATGTTTCACTTTGGTCTTTTCTTTCATACAAAGGATCTGCATTTATATCTAAAAATAAATCAAGCCCAGCACTATCTGCAATATTCTGTGCTATAGCACTAAGCTTGATATTTTCCCATGCTTTACTCTTTTTAGTTGTTGTAAAATTTGTATTACTTGGCGTTGAGATAGCTTTTAATGTAATTTTACTTGGAGGACCCGCATATTCAGGTTCATCTATAATAAATGTTCCACAATTAAGACTTTTTGATTCACCATCTTTGTGCCAATTTAAAGTTTTAATTGTAGCTTTTAAGGTATCACCTTTACCAGGAAACCAACTATTTAACCATTTAGCTTTTTCATCTTTTAATTCTATTTCAATATCATCTGCATTTTCTGCAGCATTATCAGTATATTTGAAACTCAATAAATCAGATTCAACATATTTAGTTATATCAACTCCAGCGTATTCAACTTTTATTGATGCTCTACGTGCTTTCACTTGTACTACCTACTTTCCATGGTGGTAATGATGATACATCACTTTCAGTATCAATATCTGGAACTGTTAATTTTATTCCTGCTGAAAATATAACAGTTTCTACATATTCTAAGTTAGCCTCAATTAATTCTTTAGCATATTTTTCTTTACTATATATTTTAAATGCTATTATATCCCAAGTATCACCTAAAACTGTTGTATATGTCATAAATCCACCCCCTATTAATTACTAAATGATACTCTCTGTCTTCTCTTATTATAATTATCCATCATTCTATCAAATTCAGATTGGCTCATAGATATTGCTTGATAAACATCATCTTTTGATGCATTACCTTGAATAGTAACCTGTGGAGCATATGTTAAAGTTACTTCTTGTTGCGGTGTAGAACTATTAATTATATTTTTAAGTTTACTTACTGGTGAAACTATTTCATCTTCATTTCCTTCACCTATATTTGCGAGTATTCCTCCTGGTCTACGTTTAATATAACCACCATTTGCCAACTGTGGAATATTGCTAACAGTACCTATATTTACACCCGGTACTTTATTTGCAGTCTCAATTACAGTATTAACTCCACCAATAAAACCATTAATCATACTTATTCCAGAATTAATTACTGATTTAATAACATTCCAAATATCCATAAAAATAGATGAAACCGTACTTTTTATGCTACCAAAGATAGAAACTATCCCATTATATGCACTTGTAAATCCATTTACTATTGTAGTCCATATATTGGTTACTATACTTGAAACAGTGCTATATACTGTATTCCATATAGTTACAATAACGTTCCAAATTGATTTTAAAACTGTTGATACTGCATTATATATAGTAGTCCAAATAGTAACTATTATATTCCATACCGAAGTTAAAATTGCTGATACTGTAGAATATATGGTGCTCCAAACAGTAACAATTACATTCCATACTCGTGTTACTATATTAGATATTGTTGTATAAATTCTATTCCATATAGATGTAACAACTGTCCATATAGTTGTTAATACTGCTTTGACAGTTGTAGATATGCTAGTCCAAATAGTAACAACTTTAGTGTAAATATTATATACAACTAATATTACAACCGCTAATATTCCTTTGAAAATTGCTGAAACTACTTTAAATAAAGCACTATTGGTTATTGCTGTAACTATAGATTTCCATGCATTTGAAACTGCAGTTGTTATTGATGCCCATGCACTTGAAACAGATGATTTTACCTTATTCCATATGCTATCTAATCCTGCTTTAATTTCACTCCAATGTTGAACTATTAATAATGGTATCCCTATAAAAGGAGCTACAACTGCAAGTATAACGGTTCCCCATTGACTTAAAAAACTTTTTATCCAATTCCAAAAGTTCATAAATGTTGTTTTTACATTAGTCCATAAAGTACTAAAAAAAGTACCTATGGTACTCCAATTTTGATATAAAAGTACACCTACAGCTATCAATGCAGCTATAGCAAGTGCAATCATTCCAACCGGATTAGCTGCCATTGCTATGTTTAATGCATCTTGTGCTATTGCTGCTAATGTCATTCCATTTCTCATTGCTCCAATAATTCCTGTTGCTACCCACCAAGCTTTACTTAAGGCCTCAATTATTAACGCAGCCTTTTGTTTAACTGTAACTGCTGCTATAGCTATTCCATAAGAAGTTACTCCAATAGCTGCCGCTTCAACTGCAGTTTTTACTGCACCAAAATTATTATTTACAAAATCAACTATTCCATTGAATCCATCTAATGCACCCTTTAATGCAGATTGTATTGTATTAAATGCTTCTCCTGGATTTAATGAACTCCAAACTTTATCTAATCCACTTATTTGCGTGAATTTAATTAAACTATTCCATATACCTTCTACATTTGGTTTTAATGAACTTAGGGTATTTATCACATTATCAAAAGTTGAACTTAATACAGAACCTACTTGGCTTAATCCACCACCATTAAATACTAATAACATCTTATTAAGATATGGTAAAACTTTTGTAGCTATAGCTGCTCCCATTTGAGATAAATTAGTTTGTGCTATACGCATTTGGTTAGCAAAAGTATCACTTGTTTTATTAAAATCTCCTTGAGTATCTTTGGAAACATTCATTAAGTAATTGTACCTAAGTTGTGTCTGTTCAGCTTGGTTCATGCTCTGATAAGATTTCGTTATACCTTGTGATAAAGCATATGCCTGTAAGTTTGCTACTGACATATTTATACCAAGGCTTTTTAACGGTTCTGTTTCACCTGATATACCGGATTTTATTTTTTCAAATGCTTCTTCTATGGGTAAGTTATAAAATGATGCAAAATCTCCTGATAATCCCGATAAATTTTCAGACATAGTAACAAGACTATCTCCTGTTATTCCACTACTTTTCATTAATGCGCCCATTGTTCCATTGAACTGTTTTGCCTGCAATTCACTTAGTCCAAATGCATTAAGTGCTGTTTTGCTCCATGAATCAATTTTACCTGAACTTTCTCCAAACGTAGTATCAACAACATTTTGAACTTCTACTAAATTACTGGCCAATTCTACAGATTTTTTTGCAACTTCTGCAATTCCTATTCCTGCAATAGCTCCGGCTGCTACTTTAAATGCTTTTGTTGCACCTTCCCCTAATCCAAGAAATCCTTTGCTGGCATTCCTAGATCCATTTTCTAAATTTCTAAGGTCTGTTGATGCTCTATTAAATGCATTACCATAGCTTGATAATAGCTGTCCTCCTAATTGAAAGGCTATTTGATACACTCTACTTGCCACTATTATTCGCCTCCTGTACTTCTTGAGCAATTTCACATAACTCAATTATGCTTAATTTCAAGAAAAACTCTATTGACGAAAAGGTATTTAAACCAAGACGGACAGATAACTTTCTAAGCATCTGTCCGTCTCCTGGTTTAATACCTAATTGTACAAAAAATTTATCACTGCAGTTTTTACTTTCATCCCCTCATTAGCTGGCAGACTAGTAAAAAACTCCAAAGACTTTTTAGTAGCTCTACTTGCAATTATGCACGCATAAGCTAATGTCATTTCTGCAGTAGGTGACATATAACCTAACTTTGTGTAAATTTTATCTACTTCTAAAAGATCCTTAGTAGATATATTCTCAATATCAGATAAGTTTACTCCATCATATGTTTCTCCTTCAAATACATAAGGTTTCTTAAATTTTATATTGTTTATTGAATCAGTATTTGCATCTTCCATAGTTTCATATACTTTATTTTCTGTAACTTCTTTTTCTTTCATGAATATTCCCTCCATTTAATACTTATATTTGACTTCTTATAGCTGCTAATACATCTATCCCATTTACTTTATAGATGAAATTTAACTTATCAACTTCTATAAGTGTCTTTCCATCTTCTTCAACTTTAAGATAAATTGTTTCAAATGTATTTTTAGTACCAGTTTGTTTTCCAACAGCTAATTTTCCTAAATCTACACCTTTACTTAATACTTTTAATGTTACTTTTAATGCTCTATACGTAATATTTCCACCAGCTACGTCATAACTTTGCTGAGATGCTCTAAATACTAATGATTTAGTTCCAGGTACTAAAAGTTCAGCTGATTGTTCACCTATGGTATTAAAAGAAATATCTGTTTCTAATTTTCCAAAATGACCAGGTGTTGGACTTTCATATTCTCCAGCGATTCCAGCTCCTGAAACTGTTGATGTCATTGGTTCCAATTTAGGCAATGTTACGTCTCCATTTAGTCCAATTAATCTATCATTTCCATAATACACATTATAATTTATTAATTTTTCTGGTATTGCATTTACTCCCATTAATTATCACCTCCGGATACTGCTGATGAAACCATAGTTGGATCAAATTGTAGTATATTAACAATATTTTCAGCTGGACTAAATGCTCCTATTGACTGCCTAAATACAATTTTCCCATCTAAAATGCTATCTATTGAATTATCTGAATCATTAAAAGTTATTTTAGCACCTGCTATCTGTCCTGCTGCTTGATATCCATTTGCTTTTAAATTTTCATCATCTATCACAGACTCTATAAGTCTATAATTGGTTGGATCATCTACTTTATCAAAGAAATCTACTACAAAATTATTACCCCACCAGTCAAATACTCTTCTTATTGGAATCCACCTGTCTTTTGGATCTGTACTTGCTGGATATATGGCTGTGTTATTCCCCCATGTTCTCCACCCTGACATATTTATAGCTGTTACTATTCCTGATGCATTAAGTGTGTTCGCTTGAACTTGATCTAAGAATACTTCTGTCCCATCTGCCAACACTGTTGAAGATATTGCCATCTTTTTATTTGATGGAGATTTAAAAGGAACATCACTATTTTGAGTATCTACATACACCATCATTGCTGCTAAAATTGTACTATACCAGTATATCTTTGTATCAATTTTTATCTTTGGCCATACAACTATTTCTCTTTTATCGTTATATCCATTTGTAGATTTCCATTCGGCAGCCTTAGAAAATACTTTAACTACTGAAGAATCTATATCTGCTATAACTTGAGCATTAAATGAACCATTAATAAATGTATTTTTAGCCTTTAATGCTTCTTCAACTGCTTTCTTTTGACTCCAACCTGGTGCAATTAATAATCCTGGTACTAAATTTAACATAGGATATACCTTTGTAACACACTCAATTCCTTTATAAATACCTGTTGCCTCAGTATATCCACCAATAATATCATTTTCTGTTACCTTTGATGGATCTAACTTTGTATAAGATACTTCTATCTCTGTCTCAACTGTTGAAATTGTTCCAGTAGATAATATAGTTATTTCCGGATATCCTGAATCATTAAATGACACCGTATAATCCGTACCTTTTGTATATGTTATAGCTCCTGTGCTATCTTCTACTATAAATGTATTGTTAAGTAGAATTCCTTCAACTTCAACAGTAGCTATTTTATTATTTATGGCAACTGTTACAGTTATTGGGTCAGTTTTATGAGTAGCAGGATCAAGTACATTTATAAATATAACTGGTGCAACTGCAAATTGTTTGAAAAATGCATCTGTAACCTGACATAAAGTGTACTTATCCCAATCATTACTATTACCTATTGCTGCTATAGCTCCTTCATAATCAGTTGCTTTTATAGGTTTATTTACTGCTGAACTAGGATCATCTAATAAGTTTATTGGTGCTGTACCAATTGCAACAGTTATAGTTGCAAGCGACTGGGTGGGAGTTGCAACTGGAGTTGCTACCTCACCAATCGATATTCCATGTAAATATGACATATAATTTACCTCCTATTTTTAAATTAATGGATCTTCCCTAAAAATTGTTGGCATATTCCAATGTGTCTCAATGCCCCCAAAATAATATGGAAATGTATCTTCATCATGAACTAACCATTTCATTGGTGTTGTTAATTCAAACCGATTATCATAATATCTTTTAGTTTTTAATCTATATATTACTTTTTCAATAACGTTAAGAATATCTTTATCCCCTTGATAATCGTCTGACTCATCATATATTCCTACTATAAACGTTATTTGACAGGTATTTTTTGTTTCTTCTTGGTCTTCCTGTTCCTCACCTTCAATAACTCTAATAACTACATATGGAAAATGTTCTGAATCTTTTTGTCCCTTTTTAGCAGGCAAACTTTGTGCATATATATTAAAATTTACCCTTTCATCTTTAGCATTTTTAAGTAAAAAATTGCTTAGTTCTTGTTTAAAGTCATTAACTAAGCAATCTTGAAGTCTAGTAGGAGTCACTAGCTATTACCTCCCAACATTCTTTTAATTTCATGATCTAACCGTTCATCAAATACTCTCGAAGCTTCATTTTCTATATATTCTCTTATGTTATCGGTACCTAACATTTGAGGTACCGCTGGTCCAAATAACTGTTGAATTGGTAATCTTCCACTTGATGTTCTTTTAAATACCTTATTCCCATTAACATCAGCAACAAAGGCTCCTACAATTTCCTTTAACCCACCCTTTTTTACTGAAACTCGTAAAACTTTTGGTGGGTTTTTAGGTCTTGGAGCCGATGGACTAACCTTAAATTTTATAAGTGGTATTCTTTCACCAGCAGATTTTATAACTGCTCCTAAAGTAGATTTATTAGCTCTAGCTATGCTGATTGTTTCCTTTACATTTTTTGATTTTATATTATATTTTTCTCTTGCTTTTTTCGAAGCATTTGTACCAACATTAGATGCTGCTCTATTAAGTGCCCTTACTAAAACTAAATGAGTTTTATTGCTATATTGTCCAAGCTCTTGCGCTACTTCTTTAAATTTAATTGCATCAATTGTTATCATGACTTATTTGCTCCTAAAGTAATAATATACATTCCTGTATCTTCTTGAAAATCAGTTACAAATTTAATATCGCCATCAAATTTAACATGTTGACCTCTTGCTGGTTCATCTCCGAAATCTTCTTTTTTAATGAAAAAAAGGATGTCACCTAAATAGGTACCATCCGCATTTTTTGCCTTTCTTTCCTTTAATAAATCGTGGTCAATTATTATATTAACGACTTTATTATCAATAGTATGATCTTCTCCAAATTCATCTGGATTAAAAAATACATTTAAATCCTCTATAAGTTGATCTTTAAAGCTCATTTTTTATCACCCAATTCAATAATATTACTATCGTTATAGTACTGTAGCTACTACCCAACTATCAACATCTTCTGGTGTAGGTAATGGCCTTGCAGTAAGTCTTAATTCATCAATTTCATTCTTATCATCAGTAGTATATTTAGGCACTCTAGTTCCTTCATATGTTATCCATGAACCTTTTTCCTTTTGAGTTACAGCCCCATAATAACGCTTACCACTATTGGTTACCCCAACAATAACTTTCCCATCTGGAATAAGTTGTGCTTCTGTTTCCTCTTCATCATCAGAAATATAATATTCTGTATAAGAATATAACTCTAATCCTAGAGATGGTAATTTTCCTATAAAAGTAACCCCTTGCCCTTGGTAAGTTGGTTCAATTGCTCCAACATTTAACCTTTGAATATCTAACAATTTTTGAATTTCTTCATTTTTTATGAATTCATCAACAACATTATCTGACATTATGCAAATATCAGGAGTTTTACCTGTTGACTTTATTATTTGTTTTCTCCATACTTTTAAATCTGCAAGTGGATCTGAACCAGCTACATTCCACTTTGTAGTTGCTGTTTTTTTATTTGTAAATCCAAAATCAATATTTTGAGTTGCACCTTCAACATCAATATCAATTGCTTCTCCTAATAATACTTGAGCACACATCCATTCTTCTCTTCTTGTTATAGCTTCATCAAGTTCTACTAAATCAGTAGCAAGCATTACAGCAGCTCTTTCTTCTGGTGTTTTTGTACTATACACATTTTCGCCTAGTGTTCTTTTCTTAATATCATCTGCTGTTATTACTCTTATTGGAGCTATTTTAGGAGTTGTAATTACATCGGTTTTAAACCCTTCTCTTGTCATTACTTTTCCACCTATCCTAGGTGCTACAAAAGGAGCAAGTTTTCTTTTTCCTTTTTTAATGTCCACCTCTGCCTTTTCTGTTAAAAGAGTTTCTATACTTGGAAAAAATGTATCTCTTAAGAATGTAAATACAGGTTTCTTTTGTTCAATTGCTTGTAGCATTGTTTTAGTTTCATATATACTCATTATCTATTCCTCCCTAATCTATAAAAATATTCATTTTTCTTAATTCTAATTCTACATCTGCAGCTGTAGTTCCATCTGCAAATAGCAATGCATTTTTATGAAAATATCCACATATATAAGCACTTGCTTTTGTTGTTGTAGTACCTTCTGTTGGAACTACTATATCATCAGTTAAAATACCAATAACTGATGAACCTTTTGTTTCTGTTACCACTGTATCTGCTACTGCAAATGTACTAGATAATTTAGTTTTATCTAATAGTTTGGCATTTCCATCTGTTGCAGCCATTAACACTGAGCCTCTAGTATATTTCCCACTTGTTGTTGGTGCTAAATTTATCCCTTTAACAAGTACAGGAATTTCATTTCCAGCAAAAATACTATCAGGTACAAAGGTTTCTTCATTTCCATATAAATTCATTATTTAACGCCTCCATTCATATAATTTGCCATATAATTAGCTGATTCCTTATCTTTTACTTCTTCTGATTGATTATTTTCAGGTGCTGATACATTATCTACTTGAAGCAAGTTAGCATTTTCTGCATCCTTTTTAACTTGATTAATATATTCAGTTCCTTTTTTCTTTTGAGCATTTACGATTTCAAGTGCAACAGCTCCTGCTGTAATTCCAGTTTCAAATTTTGCCTTATTTATAATTTCTTCATTACCTGGAAGAGCTAAATCTTCTATTGATTTTATCCTTTCTCTTTCGTTTTTGATTGCTTCATTTGCAACTTGATCATAAACATCTTTATGTTCATTCTTTAATGTGTTTAAATCCATTGGTTTATCCTCCTCATTATTTTTTAATTTATTTATATCTGTAACTTCATTTATAGGTACAGCTATAGGCATACTTGCTTGTTTAAATATCTTATCAATATTTTCTGTAAGCTTTTTCTTTAATTCATCTACATCGTTACATTTTTCAAGTTCAGACATTAATGTATCATCTGAAATAGCATTATATAATGTTGGAGTTGGATTAGAATTATTTGCGGATCCCTCTCCAAACATTACTTCGTCTATTAGTCCAAGATTTTTACAATCTTCTGCTGATAACCATGTTTCATTTTCCATTAAATTTCTTATTTCATCTTCACTCTTACCACTTTTAAGTACATATGCTGTAGCAATTGTATGATCTGTTATCTGTAGCATGTTACTTGTACTGTCCATATTTTGATGTGGTCCTTCACTGTATGTTGATGCATTATGTATCATCATTTCTGCCAATGGTGACATCATACAATTTCCAGCCATACAAATAAAAGATGCTGCACTTGCTGCTAACCCTATAATTTTGAATGTAACATTCCCTGAATATTCTCTTACAAGATTATAAATTTCATAACCATCATAAACACTTCCTCCACCACTATTTACATAGATTTCAATATCATCTCCATTAGCTTCAATTAATGCACTTGAAATATCTTGTGGTGATGTAGCTGGTATTCCAAGCCAATTGTAAATCCATTTACTGCTTTGAGGAATTATTCTTCCCTTAATATCAATCTTCTTCACTCTATTTCGTCTCCTTTCCAGTACTTAAATTATTTTGACTTAATGCTAATACCTCTTGTCTCATTTTTTCTTCTTTAATTCTTTGCCTATTGTTTTTAACAAAATCTCCACCAGTAAGTTCCACTGTTTCTTTAGATCTAGTTGAAAAACCATTTTCAACACGAAGTACTGCAGCATTTGCTTCTTTTACTGGATCTAATTGTCCTTGAGATGGTCCATTCCATTCTGCATTACAATATGCTTTTCTTATTATTGGGCTATCAAAAAAGCCAGGAGCATAAATTCTACCCTTGGCTATAGCTTCTGAAAGCCATTCTTCATATATAGGTTGACAAAAATCATTTGAAAGCCATGTTCTTCTCATTCTAAACATTTTCCATGCTTCGAGTAATGCTGCTCTACTTGCTGAGTATGAAGCATTAAATTGTTTTAATAATAAATCGTGTGGTATTTCAAGTGCTGTTCCAATTTGCTTACACACTGAAGCTATAAATCCATCAAATGCTGTATTAGGTCTGCCCGGATTAGTTTCTTTGGCAGTTTCACCTTCTCCTAAAGCAATTATTGCACCTGGTGCTAACTCATATGAATTTTCATCTGCAGTATCTACCTGTTCATCTACTGGAATTGTTTCACCAAGTGGTGGATCATCTTCTGTATTTTTGCTTTCTATAAAGACAGTAAACATTCCAGATATAACTGCTGCCATTAATTCAGCTTCTGTATATCTTCCTAACTGTTTTAATGATTCAATTACTGGTGCAAGAATCGGAACTCCTCTACGTTGTCCTATACGTTCACTCTCCATTATGTGAATTACATTCCTTCTGCCTGTTGTCTGTCCAAATGCTTCTACTCTTGTCCATGTAAAATTAGACTTATAAGTTGATAAAGGATGAAAATTTGCTATATGGTAAGCTATTATTTCTCCATTATCATTGCATTCAACACCTGCACTTATATTTTGAGTGCCTTTATTGTAAGGATCGCAAACTCTATCAGCCTCTATAAGTTGTACTCTTAAGTCATATGGCATTCCAACTCTTTGAGTATAAGGAAGCAAAGCAAATGCATCTCCACACATGAGACTACTCATAAATACAAGCTGTTGCAATTCATAAAAATTATTAAGTCTTGCTAAATCACAATTAACACTATCAGCCCATAATGAAAATTCTCTTTCAATGGTAGCTTCAAGTTTATTTACTTCATCATCACTTAATCCCAATAATTCATAATCAATTTGTGATTTTAACCTTAGTCCAGCACCAACTACATTGGTTCTTAATGTTTTTATAGCTCCTGTAGCAATTGGAGTTCCCATATATAGGTCTCTTGATCGTTCTCTTAGCACCTGAATATTATCTTCTATATCTTCTTTTGGACTTCCACCACCAAACATCCAACCTATTAAACTCTTTTTGGTTCTACTGCCTCCATGATGTGAATACCCACTATTCATTATTGATAATTTCTTTCTTGCAATTTCTCTTTTTAATGCAGTTGTTGGTGATATTGCACCTATTGCTTTATCTATTACATTCAATTATCTCACCTCCTCCTATATATTTTCACTCTATAAATCCCTTGGAACTACTCTTATAACTCTGTTTCTTCCTTTTCCATTCTTTATATTGTTTGCTTTAGCTACCATACTACTCCAATACTGAATTTGATTCCTTATTTCAGCCAAACTAGCCTTATTTAGCGTTCTAGTTCCAATT
>Ga0302173_10000567_pt1 | contig 19737 bp, 21 predicted proteins | sample I_Fen_N3_1_FD_198785 | JGI IMG/M metagenome (GOLD analysis project Ga0302173, IMG submission 198785) | Peat permafrost microbial communities from Stordalen Mire near Abisko, Sweden - I_Fen_N3_1 | ecosystem: Environmental > Terrestrial > Soil > Wetlands > Permafrost | place: Sweden: Abisko... | reverse complement strand
TGCATTAGTAAGAGCTAACTTATCTATTGCTGTTACCTTTGTTCCTGCCGCCTTTGCACCATCAAATGTTATTGTTGCTGTTCCTAATGCTGTAACTGCATTATTTACTTCCGTTTGTGTTGCACTTATATTGTTAGCTACTGTTTGTGCTGTTGCTATTGCATCTGTGTAAGATGTCATAACTGCTGATGTTACCCACTTATTTGCTGGATCTACATCACTTCCATTTACACTTACTACTGCTGTAGTCTTATTTGTATTTGCTGATGCTACTGCATTAGTAAGAGCTAACTTATCTATTACTGTTACTTTTGTTCCTGCTACCTTTGCACCATTAAATGTTGTTGTTGCTGTTCCAAGAACTGTAACTGCATTATTTACTTCTGTTTGTGTTGCACTTGAATTATTAGCTACTGCTTGTGCTGTTGCTATGGCATCGGTATAAGTTGTCATAGCTGCTGATGTTACCCACTTATTTGTTGGATCTACATCAGTTCCATTTGTACTTACTACTACTGTAGTTTTGTTTATATTTGATGCTGCTATTGCATTTGTAAGCGCTAACTTATCTACTAATGTTACCTTTGTTCCTGCTACCTTTGCACCATCAAATGTTGTTGTTGCTGTTCCAAGAACTGTGACTGCATTGTTTACTTCTATTTGTGTTGCACTTGCATTGTTAGCTACTACCTGTGCTGTTGCTATTGCATCGGTATAAGTTGTCATAACTCCTGATGTTACCCACTTATTTGTTGGATCTACATCAGTTCCATTTGTACTTACTACTACTGTAGTTTTGTTTGTATTTGCTGCTGTTATTGCATTGGTAAGAGCTAACTTATCTATTACTGTTACTTTTGTTCCTGCTACCTTTGCACCATCAAATGTTGTTGTTGCTGTTCCTAATGCTGTAACTGCATTATTTACTTCTGTTTGTGTTGCACTTATATTGTTAGCTACTGTTTGTGCTGATGCTATTGCATCGGTATAAGTTGTCATAACTGATGATGTTACCCACTTATTTATTGGATCTACATCAGTTCCATTTGTACTTATTTCTACTGTATTCTTCTTTGTATTGGCTGATCCTATTGCATTATTTAGTGCCATCTTATCTACCAATGTTACTTTTGTTCCTACTGCCTTTGCACCATCAAATGTTGCTTTTGCTGTTCCTAATGCTGTAACTGCATTATTTACTTCTGTTTGTGTTGCACTTGTATTGTTAGCTACTGCTTGTGCTGTTGCTATTGCATCTGTGTAAGATGTCATAACTCCTGATGTTACCCACTTATTTGCTGGATCTACATCAGTTCCATTTATGCTTACTATTGCTGTAGTCGTGTTTGTATTAGCTGCTGTTATTGCATTGGTAAGTGATGTCTTGTCCACTATAATATTTTCTGTAAATGCTTTAATACAAGTATCACCCGTATAACTCATAGTATTTGTATTCGTAGTAATATCAGTAGTTATCTTACTCTTTAAACTGCTCAAAGTAGATGCTATATAACTAGACCTTTCCACAATCGCATTTGGAGCCGAACTACCTTCTAATGGAATTATCTTAGTAACAGAACTAGTACTTTGGTTCTGTACTTCAATTGCAACTACGAATTTATCAGAATTTAATTCAACAGGAGTATCTAATATAAAAGTATAATATCCTGCATCATCAATTTTATAGCCTTTTAAAGCATCATAAGTATATCCAGAATTTGCTGTCTTTTCAGAGAAAGTTTGTCCTCCATCTATACTTACATATAACTTTATATAACTGTTTGGATCTATACAATATGTTGATATTGCTGATAATTTTTCAAGTCCTGAGTTTTTTGTGTTAAACACATTTGCATAATATGCATCATGATTATTAGCATACCCAACCATAGCTGCCTTACCAAAGGTATCATATTCATATATATTATTAAAGAATCCTCTGTTTTTGATTTCTTTAAATGCATTAATTCCTGAAAATGCATTCGGATCCTCATATGAAATATAAAAGTATCCGTTTTGCCCCCAAGCTTGTCCCCAGTTATTTTTCACTAAGAATGCACCTGGTTTAGTTGGTTTAGATCCTGTTTTAAAATTATCTACACTATAATTATCATCCCATCCTACAATACATACAGCATGGTTTGTATTTCCTACTGCAACAGTTGGATCATAATATGCTTCAGTAGTCACGCCATTATTAGTATACCTATTATAATAATTAGTATCACTAAAATAACTTAATGTAACAGAACCATATGTTTTTATAAGATTTTTTATTTCATCTTTTCGTGCTTGCTTTTCTATATCTGTAGCGCTAGTTGGTACGTTTCCTAATCTTATTACTTGAGTTGGATAATAATCTTGAACTGTTTTGTTACTAATTTCAGATAAACTCCTTACAGCTGTAGCTGTAGTCGATATTGTATTCACTGGATATGGATCATCACTTTCATTTACTGCTCCATTCATTTTCCCTCTAGTTAGATAAGCTAGTGCCATATCAAAGTTTCCACCATCATCATTTCTTCTATCAAAACCTAATGTATTTCCTCCATCTGATGATAATGCATATCTCATATGATTTTCCGAAAAATCATATTTATCTAAATCAGTTGCATAATTATTTTTTCTTAACAAACTTGATTCCAATGTTCCAAGTGCAGAAAATGTCCAACATACACCTAATTGTCCTTGATTTTTAACTGATGATATATAATCTTTACTTGTAGTATTATAATCTGAATCGTTAATAGCTTCATCTAATCCAAATACTGATGGTAAATTATTATTACTCTCTGGTTTATAAACATATGGTATTTCTACAAATTCTGGAATATAACCAGTTGCATGCTTTTCACTTTCGTTAAATACTGCACTTATTGTATGTCCTGATTCTTTTAAATTTTCAAATTCATAATATGTACGAACTCCTTTACTTTGCCCATCTACTATTACGTCCTTAATTTCATAACCACCATCTGGTTTTATTATGTATTTAAAATATCCGTTTTCTTTCTTTGATGAAGATTCATCTAATTTTACAGTACCATTTGAAGCTTGTTGTATAGTTATATAATTTGATAATACTGATGTATCTGTCAAAACAGTTACAGCTTCTTCTGTAGTTGAAATAGTTACAGCTCCTCCAGTAGTAGCAGTAGTTAAATTTTTAACTATAGTTAACTTATCTAAATTGCTCTCTTTACTTAATCTTAAGTTTAATGATGTATCTTCATTTGTGTTAATTCCCAATGCTGTTATTATTGAACTACTTAATATGCTTGTACACATACCTACTGCAATAAATCCAATAATTGCTTTATTTCTGTTAATCATTTTTATTTACCCCTCCATTTACAATAAACCATAGTCTTTCTCAAAACCCCGAAACTTTGATATATGTAGTTTTACATTTATATTTTTTTTATTTTTTATGCCTTATATAGAATTCATCTTTAAAACTTTTTATTTATAAAAACATTAATACCCTTTTTATAAATAATTTAGCAACAATAATTTTATCATAATTATCTACAAAAAACTATAAAGTATTGTAATTTTACATAATAACTTATTCTAATAATATAAGGCTAAAGTTTACTTTCTAAAATTTATTTGCAAAGATGAATAACGTAAACTTTTTCTGAGAATAATAAAATTTAAAGTAATAAGGTGGTGATACTAATGGGTGGCTCTCAATACAACAAAAATAAGAACGAGAAGAGTAATACTGACAAAAATGAAGATGTGAATAACAAAAATAAAGGAAATAATAAACTAAAATAAAGAAAAACCATCTGCGTAAAGAAATTTATGTCTCTACGTAGATGGTTCTATACTATAATAGTATCAAATTGATCAATTAATATATTAATAAATACTTTATTAGATCTATAATGCATAATCTTTATTTATATCAAACCAATTTTCCCAAGGTCCAATTAATTTTTCATATGGTTGAATACATCCCCTTCTATATGGAAAACTATCCTTTTTATAAAGACCTCTTTCCTTTAGCCCTGATAATATTCTGTTCATTCTCATATCTCGTTCTTCAATAGATTGACTATATATTAATATAACTCTGTCACTGTCTATTTCCCCACTTAGGTATCTATCTGGCTTCGCCTCTTCTGGTATTGAATGACTTATTCCAGTACCTAATCGCATTCCCTTTTCCTCGTAAATGAAAGATATCTCTCTCGTCATTTTTCCGCTTAAAGTATGATCTCTATCTGACTCTTCTAATAAATATAAAAGCGTTTCATCTAAATTTGTAAGGTTATCTCCCCAAATTTCAAACTTCCAACAATTTATACATTCATTGTTTGGGTTTATATCAGCTTTAAGCTTAGCATAACATCTAGAACATTTATTGTCCCAACCATCTCCATGTCCAAAATACATCCAATAATCATTTTCTGAGAAAGGTACCCGTTTTGTAAGTTCATTAAATTTATCTAGTGTTTCTTTTTTCACTTTTACCTCCCTGATATAAGTGAATTAATAATTTATACTTCTCTAACTAATTCACTTAAATCTTTTCTATTTGTAAATAAAACTTTTTTTGATAAAGTATGCCCTATTGGTAATAATGCAATCGGTATTTCATCTGCTCTACAATTAAGCAGTTCTCTAACTTTATCTTCTTCAAAAGCTCCAACCCAAGTAGAAGAAATGTCTAAAGCTTCACAGGCAAGCATTGCATAAGTGCATGCAATAGTTGCATCTTGAATACAATACAGTTGTTCTCCTCTTTCAAAATATATTTTTGAAGATTCCTGTGTTTTCGCTACGAACACCAATACAATTGGTGCTTCAGCTATAAACTTTTGATGTAATGAAGCTTCATATAGCTTTCTAATTTTATCCTTAGATTTTACGACTATCACTTCATATGCTTGCAAATTGCCTGCTGATGGTGCGCTATTTATAATATTTAGTACTTTTGTTATTTCATCTTCTTCAATTAATTTATCAGTAAATTTTCTTATTGACTTTCTACTTCTACACAAATTTTCAAATTCATTTATCATCTTATTCTTCCTTTATTAATCTTCTTTTTTCATTTCTAAAATTAAAATATGGGCATTTTCTTTTGCTTGGATTAAAATATCTTCTTCAACTATCTCCATTCCATCCCTATCATTTAAATCAACATCATTTATTATAGTGCTACCCTCTATTTGAACCAAATATACTTGCCTTTTAGAATTAACTTTGAAACTAATTTCTTTTCCTTTATCAAGGTCTAAAGAGTAAATATTTGCATCTTGATTTATTTTTATTTGTGCATCTCCATCTTTGCTTGAAACCATATGAAGCCATTTGTTTTTCCTATCATCCCAATTAAATCTATAATCTCCATAGTTAGGTTTGTACCCTTGCTTATCTGGGAAAATCCATATTTGTAATAATCTCAATCTATCTTTTCCTAAGTTATGTTCACTATGATATACTCCTGTTCCAGCACTCATATATTGAACATGACCACGAGTTATTGTATTTTTATTCCCCATGCTATCTCCATGTGTAAGTTCTCCATCAACTACATATGATATTATTTCCATATCTTTATGAGGGTGAGTATCAAATCCCGTATTTGCTTCAATTAAGTCATCATTTATAACTCTTAAAACTCCAAATTTTATATTACTTGGATTATAATATTCTGCAAATGAAAAATGAAATTTACTTATTAGCCATCCTAGATTACTACTACCCATATTTCTACTATCAATCTTTCTTAACATTCTATATCCCTCCTATTTATTATTTTAATTTAAATAAGTATTATATCTTTCTATAAAAATCTTTTTAACTTACAAAAATTCATTTCAGTACCTTAATCCACCCAGTTACATTTAGTAAGTAACTTTAAATTAATTATCACATTTTTATTATAATTAGTCAATATTATTTTTGTGACAAATTTTCAAACATTATTTTCGTATAAATAAAATACAAAGAACCCCCTAAACTATTATAGGAGATTCTTTATATCATTATAATACTTACCTCATAAAAGCAAGTAGCTTATTATATTGAAGTTACTAATTATCATTCCCTAATTTCCCCAAGCAATTTATTCATTATTAAATTGCTACTAATACATTCTTATCATTGTTAAATACCACATCACGCATTGATGCAAATATAACTGTTTTCTTATATTGTGCAGCAACTTCATTTATTAAATTCATTTCCTCAACTGATAGCCTCCCTTTAATTACCATAAGTATACTATAGTTAGTTTCTTGTATTGATTGAATAATATCAATTACATATTTGTTTTGCATTTTAAATTACCCCTCATAATATTTTTTTATACCTCCATTACAGCATTGCCAACATATTGCCACAATATTGTAAAGATACTGTAACAACCATAATTTATAATTACAGTTAGTAGAGTAATTTAGAAATCATACATATTTCTACACTTAATAACTTTACAAAAGGAATGACTTGCTTGCAATTAAGTCGTTCCTTTATCTTTATAACGTTTTTTATCTACATTCATAAAATTCTTTATTAATCATTTTCAACATATCCTTATTTCTTTATCGATACCTTAATAATCTTCTTAATAGCTTTTTAAATTTTTTTTGATTGTGCCTAACTACTATACTAAAAGTCTTAACTTGAAATTTAGTTTTTAGATACAATAGTTGCACGCTACAATTAATTACGTTATTATTTCCCTAAGGAGTGATATTTTTTAAAGAGAAAGGATTACAATTAAAGCTCTTGGTAAAACTAAAAATACATCTACTTGCTACAATAATATAAATAAATAAAGCAGAAAAGAGTTCTTCTAATACATTTTTATTATTAATGAAAGAACTCTTTATTAATAATATTGGAGGATTTAGTAATGAAACAAATCAAAGAATATTCAGATGAAGTAGAACTAGTGGACTATAAAAAAGCTAATGTTGAAGAAATGAAAGAATCTGATTGGGACGAAGTTTCAAAAATATATCTAGAAGGTATTAATACAGGAATTGCTACTTTTCAAAACTCAATACCAAACTTTGATGACTGGAATAATGGTCATATTAAATCTTGTAGATTAGTTGCTAAATTAGATGGAAAAATACTTGGTTTTGCTGCATTAAGCTCTATTTCAAGCAGACAAGTTTATTCTGGTGTAGCTGAAGTCAGTATCTACATTGGAGAAAACTATAGAGGCCTTGGAATTGGACATGCTCTTATGATAAACCTAATTAAACTATCAGAAGAAAATAATTTTTGGTCATTGCAATCTGGTATTATAATAGAAAATACTTCTAGTATAGAACTACATAAAAAATGTGGTTTTAGAGAAATAGGCCAAAGAGAAAAAATTGCTAAAATGGATAACGGTGTATGGCATGATACAGTCTTAATGGAACGTAGGAGCAAATTAGTTGGAATTGAATAGATTTAAAGTAATTTATAGCACTAAAAAACAGGCTTATATTATAAAAATATATTAGCCTGTTTTTCTTATTTACTTTATACGATTTTTTATGATTTATATATCACACCTTATAGTATGAGAAATATTTTCTTCCCCAATATAGAGCAACATTTACTAATCCAATCATTACTGGCACTTCTATTAATGGTCCGATGACTGCTGCAAAAGCTACCTTTGAATCAATTCCAAATACTGCAACCGCAACGGCTATTGCTAACTCAAAGTTATTACTTGCAGCTGTAAATGATAAAGTAGTAGTTTTGTGGTAATCTACACCTGATTTGTAACTTATATAGAATGATACAGAAAACATTACTATAAAATATATTACAAGTGGTATTGCTACTTTCACAACATCTAAAGGTAATTCTACGATATACTTTCCTTTAAACATAAACATAACTACAATTGTAAATAGCAAAGCTATTAATGCTAATGGGCTTATTTTAGGAATAAATTTATTTGTATACCATTCCGTTCCCTTCATAGGTTCTAATATTAGCCTAGTAAGCATTCCAAGTAAAAATGGAATACCTAGATAAACTGCAACAGACATTGCTACTTCTCCCATAGAAATATGAACTTCATATCCTGTAAGACCAAATATAGGCGGTAAGACTGTAATGAAAAGGTACGCAAATACAGAATAAAATACTACTTGAAATATAGAATTAAATGCTACTAACGCTGCTGCATATTCACTATCTCCATCAGCTAAACTGTTCCAAAGAATTACCATAGCTATACATCTAGCTAATCCTATAAGTATAAGTCCAGTCATTAACTCTGAATCAGATTTTAAAAAGATAAAAGCAAGTATAAACATTAAAATTGGTCCAATAAACCAATTTTGTACTAATGACAACCCAAGAACTTTGGGATTTTTAAATACCTTTCCAAGTTCCTTATAATTTACTTTAGCAAGTGGTGGATACATCATAATTATTAATCCTATAGCTATTGGTATTGATGTAGTTCCAAAAGATAGTTTTGCGAGTCCTGCTGATAATGATGGCACTCCCCATCCAAGTAATATTCCTAGTGCCATTGCAGCAAATATCCAAATAGTTAGATATCTATCTAAGAATGATAGCCTTGATGCTTTATTACTCAAAGTAATCCCCCCCTATTTTTAATTATTAATCTAAATTAATTTCATTATTCTCAATTCTCTTTGCTAAATCTTTTATCTTCTCTTCTATACTTTTAGCTGTAGCTATAAATTCTTCCTGACTCTTACCTGTTGGATCATCTAATCCCCAGTCTTCTGTATGCTTTGCTGGAAAAAAAGGACATACAACATTGCATCCCATTTTTATAACAATATCTACTTTGGGAATATCTGATAAAAGCTTAGATTTTTGAGTTTCATTCATGTCAATATTGTATAAATCCTTTATAATCCTTACTGCATCCTGATTTATTTGAGGTTTTGTTTCCGTTCCTGCAGAATAACTTTCAAATACAGAACTTCCATAAAGCTTTCCTAGTGCCTCCGCCATTTGTGATCTACATGAATTATGAACACATATAAACGCTACTTTTGTTTTCATATTTTTTATCTCTCCTTTATTTATACACTGAATTTCATTACTTGCCTTTGCCTTTAATTTTTATAATTAAATCTTTATTTACAAGTACAATTAGATTTATCTTTACAGATACAATCTTCCGTTTCTGTAACAAGATTCATCATAAATAAAGTAATCTTATTACAATTATTCATATTTAATGTGTAATGATTCCAAAGACCTTCTTTCCTTACAACTACAAGACCGCAATCACTTAATACTTTCATATGATGTGAAAGTGTTGGCTGAGTAAAATCAAAATCCTCTAGAATTTCACATGCACACTTTTCACCACAGGATAATATATCAATTATTTTCAATCTGCTCGAATCACATAAGGCTTTAAATATTTTTGCATTTTCCTCATAATTCATCTTCATTCACACCTCCTTATATAGATATGTTTCTATATACAATATAAATCAATATCTATATAGTGTCAATGCCTATTCTTATTAAACAGTAACTTTTACCAGAACTATATATATAATAATCTATATAGTTATCTTATGCATTAACTATATTGTTGTTACAAAATAGTATCATGAAAATTTTCTATATAACTATATGCATTTTTTAATTCCTTTATATAAAAAAACATCTTTTGTATATCAGTATTTAAACCGATTTACAAAAGATGTTTATCTAATAATAATAGTTCTTGGAATGATTTATTGCATCTTAATTATTTATTATTTTTGTTTCCAAATTTATTTCCTTTATTATTATGGTACTCTAATTTTTCTTTTTCTTCATTATGTCCATTTGTAATCCCACCAAAGTTATTATTATCAACAGCTACATTTGTTATTTCTTGGTTTGTAGTATCATCACTAGATGATATAGTAACATTAACAGCTGATCCTGTAGTAATATTGACAGCTGCTCCAGTGGTAATATTCACAATCCATCTACCATCATCACCTAAATAATATCCCTCAATAAATGTATCATGCGCCATATCACCATTGGGACTTAAAAAATACCATAGGCCATTTTCTTGTATCCAACCACTTTGCATTTCTCCATTTGCATTAAAATGATACCAATTTCCATCAACTTGTGCCCATCCAACTGAATCATTGTTATTATTATCCTTATACTTCCACTTTTCATTGTTATCTTTCTTCCATTTTGCACTTGCACCTGATGGTAACATTACAACTGTTGTTATAACTGCTATTGTTAAAGCTATTAATCTTGATTTCATAATACTTGACCCCCATTCATAATTACACTAATGTTTATACCATAATTAGATAAATATCAATATAAACATTAATATATTTTAATAAATCTTTAACTTTGATTTATTAAAATATATTAACGTTTTGAATAATACTACTAAATTACTAATATCTTTTCATTATTATTAAGGCACAATTAAACTAATTTGTGAATTCATTAATTTACTTTTAAACACCATAATGGTCTTATGATTACTCTCAAGTATTGCTTGAATAATCTCTATCTCATATGAATTTTGCATTTTCTTTTCTCCTTTGTTATGTATTCCTTAATATTTAATTCGAAACTTATTTTTAAAATCTGACACTATTTTTTATTATTCAAAAATTATTTTTCTTAAGTTTTACCAATTCCTGGCATAAAAAATAAGACACCTCCTAATCAATTTTTGTTAAAACTGATTAAGTGATGTCTTATAGACAAATTCTAATATTTATAGGTATAAATTAACATATGTAATTTCTTCTCCATTTTCTATAGCCACATCCAAAAGAATATCACAATCTGGATAAATACATTAATTATTTTCAATATTCAATTTCAACTATCAACAGTGCTCTAAACATAAATTTTAAATGCACCAAGACCATGCTTAGTGCATTCATTATTATTTATTTATCTTTTATAGTCCTTGTTCGTAGCTTTGTACCATTCTTTTTACCATTTCTCCACCAACGCTACCATTTTGTCTTGAAGAAAGGTTTCCTTTATCTGTGCCTTCGTAGTTTTGTAATCCAATTGATGAAGCAACCTCAGTTTTAAATTTGTTTAAACCTGCTTTTGCCTCTGGTACTAAAGTTCTGTTACTTGAAGCCATATCTTTCTACCTCCTCAAAATCTTATTATTTATTATTTATTATTTATTATTTGCTAGCACTAATATGTTAACCTCTCTTACAAATTATACTCTATAAACATTTTAGTAAAAATAGAATTGATAGCTTGTATTAGATAACTTTAGATATTTTTCCTTTATAATTATATTTTTATAAATTTGCATTGATGTACATTACTTGATTTAATTATCTGGTTATCTACCAAATATCTGAAAAAGGCTTTTATATTAAGTAGTTATATGTTTATCGTGTTATAAGTTTCTATAATTGTACACAACAAAAAAGCTAGGCATATTTCAACCTAACTTAAGTATTAGTTAAATTAATATTCTTTTTCTTATTACGTTCTCTCTATATTTTAATAATAAAAGAACCCTATTTCTAGAGTTCTATGTTTTAATTATAATACTAAGCTTTCATATCTATTAAAATTTCTTCTATATATATGTATTCACTTACTCGTTTTAATTCGTTAGATACTTCAACATATTTCTCTCTTACTTCATCATAATAATTTACATAATCTTCAAAAGTCATCTTACTGTTTTCTACGTTATTTTTTTTAGTAATTACACTTTTTAATAATTCAAATGCCTCTTTACTTAAATCAATTATAGTTTTTTCAGTTATAAAAATTGACATAAAATTATATTTATTTGAAAGTTCATAAAGTTTTTCAATATCTTTTATATGATTTTCATGAAAAACCCTTCTATTCCTTAATGTATTAAATACATAAACATTTTCATTTAATGCAACTTTATGATTAATATCTACTGCTTTATTTATTATTTGTTCAATCAATAAAAAAATATCTTTATATCTCTCTAACTTTTGGTTTATAAGTGTGATATTATAGTCTTTATTAAATTGAGATTCTTGTTTTTCCATAGAATCTATATCAAATTTACGTTGTTCAAACAAAGATGCTGAGCTTTGTTTGAAAGTGTAGTATAATCCACCTGCTGTAATAAATCCTGTAAAACATCCACCAATAATTGAACCATAATAAACTAAAATATCTTTTTTATCTATGAATATTGGAAATTTATTTATGTTAATATAATAAACAACTACAAAAATTATAAAAGGTAATGCTATAGCAAAAATACCTACTAAAGTAAATAATTTTTTGCCTACATTTTTCTTATTTAAATTATTGTTTATGCTGTTGCTTCTTCCATCAATAATAATTCTATATTTACTTATTTCTTCATCCCTAAATATATACTTCCAATATTCTTTATTTAACAAATTTACTATCAAGGTGTATGTTCCCATAAAAGTTAATTTTTCTAATACTTGTTTTTTGATTATCGTTTTTCCATTTCTTTCGAGATTAATGTAACCTTGTTTTTCTAACCTTTTTAGTTGCTTCACCATTGTATTATTAGTATTAGTTGTAAATTCTTCAATATTGGTTTTATCAAAATATTCTTTTAAATCTTTAATTGAATTAATAATTTCCCTGTTTATTTCATTCAAATTCTTTTCATTAAATCTATCCAAATGCTTAAATTTTAACTTAATTTCTTTACTAAGTGATTGGTGAATACTTAATTTTTTTTTATCAATTATTAAAAATTTTGTTACTCTAATAAATTTAAATTTTAAATATACATAAATCAACATAGTACATACTAATGCATAAATTACCCAAAATATCATTTCATTCATTTTATCCCCTCCATAGTAAATTTTATACTATATAAGGAATTATGTGAAGCTAATTTGTTGAAAAATAAACAAAGCTAGATATATTTCAACCTAACTCTATTTAATATCTAATAATAATTTTCTTATTTATGTTCAGATGATTGATTTTCATTATAGTATTTTATTATTGCGTAAGCAGTTCCTACATCTATTATATTAGTATTAAAAGTTTGATTTCCTATTTTAGATGCACTTTTAAATTCTTTTTCATCCATTATCATAAACATATCAAATTTAGAATATCTTTCTTTAATCTTATAAAGATATAAAGCATCTTCATATAATTCTTTAGTTGTTAATGCATTAATTATTTTAACATGAATTGTTTTTATACTATTATTCATTAACTGTATTTGTTCTATTATGTCGATATCACTTTCTGGATTTAACAATAATTCTTTTTTTAATTCAGGCTTCATCGCTTTAAAGTTTTCTACAAAAAATTTATTATTAATTGAAAATTTTATTTGTAACTTCCCATTCTGCAAATTTTTTTTCACTTTTTGATATACCTTATCACAATGTTGCGAATAATTTCGATATTGTAATATAAATCTATAATGAAAATTATTATCGTATTCATAATGAGTTGCTGATTTAAATATTTCTTCATATTTTGGATATTCCGAAATATACTTTTTTAATAAATGTGGCGTACTATCTAAATATGTCTTTATCTGAGTTAAATAGCTTTTAATTGATGTTGAAACTTTTGATTCTATATCATGTTGCGAAATAATACCATCTGAAAAATCATTTAACTCTTTTACTAGCTGATTAAAAGCATTACTTATATCTTTTGTGCTTTTTTTAAATTCTTTAATTCTAAAAATTTTTAATTCTATTTCCCTAATACGTTTTTCTATATTAGGAATAACTTCTTCCAATTTTACTACAGAAGGAATTAATTTAGTATTAATTCCATACAAACAGTTATATCTCATATAATCCTCCTAAGTAATTTTTTAAAATTTATTTACTCATCTTATCCAAGACATTTATATGTATAGTTTGTACCTTATTGTGCCTTTATTATTGCAGTAACTAATGATAATATAGCTGTTGCAGTAGTTAACCCCTTTGTTCCAACCCATTCCATTGTTGGTCTTAGTTTAAACCATTTTTTATTATTGCTTTCATCTGAATTGCTTATCTTTTCTATATCATTAATTTTCTCTAATACTTCATTTATATCTTCTTCTGACATAGATTCATCTTTTTCTATTTTTATTCTTGCTTCATCAAATAAAATCTTTATATCTGCATTATTGTTATTTGTATTATTATTTGTGTTATTATTAGTATTATTAATATTTATCTGTGGCATTTGGGTTTTTAAATCATTCATTTTTTTCTCCTCAGCAGTTAGTTTTTGTGCATATGATTTTAATTTAGTACTTATTCTTTTTAAGTTTTCTATGTAATAATCCATTTTAGATTCATTTACATATGTTTTCTTCTCTACTATTGCATTTCTTATACTTTGAATATCTTCTTCAAACTTTATAATTATATGTTCTTGCAATTTCATTAATGTGTCTTCAAGTATTTCATGGTCTGGATCATTTTTTAGACGTTCTAATATCCCATCTATTTGCCCTATTACTATATTTACACTATAAAGTTTATCTTTATGCTCCATAACTTTCACTTCCCAACATATTAAATTTTTATTCTACAATATTAACTATAATTAAGTTATCGTTATTTATTTTGTAAACACTTTGCTATTAATGGAACTATAATAGTTGCAATAAATACTCCTTTATTTGCTATCCACAAATGTATTTCTCTACATTTACTCCATTTATCCTTTTTACTGTCTTCTGAATTAAATATAGTTTCTAATTCCGTAATCTTATCTTTTATTTCTTCTATTTGATGATCTTCTAACGATTCATTTTCATCTATAGTTTTTCTTGCTTCATCAAAGACAAATTTCATATCTATAGTATTATTATTTGTATTATTATTTGTGTTATTAATATTAAATGTAGTTTCATTCTTTTTAACTGAAATAGTTTTATTTTTTTCTGATTTTAATTTAGCAAGATAAGACTCCAACTTACATTTCAGTAGTTCTAAGTTATCAATGTAATTAGCAGAACTGCTATAAAAATTTCTATTATTAATATTTCGTATATTATAAGATAAACCTTGGTCTAGCTTAGATATATCATTTTGAAATGCTGCTATAACTTTTGATTGCATTTTTCTTGCTTTTTCTTCATTCTTGTATTTTAATATATCTTCTATTTTACTTATAAAATCTTCAGTAAATTCTATTTGTTCCAAAATGCTCACTTCCTTTGTAGTAATTTTATAACATAATAGGAATAATGTGAAGCTTATTTGTAGAATATAATAATAAAAGAACCCTATTTCTAGAGTTCTATTTATACATGTTATTTTACATAAGCTATTAATCCTGTTTTATAAAGGTATTTTTACACTTCTTGTAATTTCATCATCTAAACCTTCTAAAACATCATCTTCTGTTAATGTAAAGATTTCTTCAGAATCCCAAACTATTTCATGCGTTACATCAATTAATCCATCACAAATTAATATCATATATCTATTATTATTTCTTGCACGCTTAATAAAGTTTTTGAAAAAAGTAGGCACAACTAAAACATCTACTGATTCTGGATAAGTAATATGACTAATATAAATTTTAATTTTAGTATTAACAATAACTCCTTCAATCCCATATTTATTTGTTTTAGCTATTTCTATTTTTATATCATATATTTTCTCTAGCCGTGTAATTAAATAATTAATTAGTTTTTTATTATATGATATTTTATTATTTTCATCCTTAGTGGATGGTACAGCTGTATTAAGTTTAGATTGTAATTTTAATTTTGCTTCATCATTCAAATTTCTATCATTTTCGATAACTGAATATACATCAGCCATAACCTTTTGTTTTATATCGTTTGTATTATGTTCTAAATTAATTAATTTTTCTGTAATAGCATTATATGTATTACTTGCACTTTCATTATATGATGTACTTTGTATTATAGCTATTACTGCTAATGTTATAGATGCACCACTTGCAATCATAGATATTATATTTACCACACTATCATTATCATTTAGTCTCCATGTTAATATTATTCCTATAATACCTAATAAAATTAAAATAAACCAATTGTAATCTTTTTTATCCCAGTTTTTAAATAAATCCATTTTATCCCCTCCATAGTAAATTTTATACTATAAAAGAAATTATGTGAAGTTGTTTTGTAGAAATATAAAAAGAACCCCATTTTGAATATTACGATTTTTTAGAGCCAGTATTCCGAAGTGAACTGAGCCATAAAACCGTTGTGACTGAGCCACCAATTTTAAGTGACTCAGTAATTTTTTTTATATAATTTTGAATGCCCTTTCTTTTTCTCATATACTCTTGACCATCAATACGAATGGAATATGAATCATGAACAATTCTATCTAGAATAGCATCCGCTAACGTACCTTCTCCAATCTTTCCATGCCAACCAGCAGTAGAAAATTGAGAACAAAATATTGTTGAAGCTTTCTTATGCCTTGATTCAATAATTTCTAGTAAATCTCTTGCTTGCGTATTTGTTAACGGTACTAATAGCCATTCATCTAATATTAGTAATGCTACATTTTTATAATACTTTATTACCTTTTGATATGATCCCTCACCTCTTGCTATTTCAAGCTCATTTAGTATATCAGGTAGACGAACGTATTTTACGGTATAAAAGTTACGACATGCTGTTATCCCGAAAGCAGAGCTAATATAGGTTTTTCCTTAACCTGATGCTCCAAGAATAATTATATTATGCCTTTCCTCTATATAATTACATGTGGATAATCTTGTGATTTGGGCTTTATCAAGTTTTCTATCACCATGATATTCTATATCTTCAACACAAGCTTCAGAAAAATATATATCAGATTTTTTTATTAGCTTTAGTAATCTATTATTCTTTCTTCTTGACCATTCCATATCAATCATAAGTCCTATACGTTCTTCGAAAGATAAATTATTAAATGAAGTATCTTGAAGTTGATTACGATATGCGTCAGCCATTGCGTCTAACCTCATATCTATAAGTTTATTTATTGTAGTTTCATTAATCATTCATAAAGGGAGCATACCAGTTTTTATTACTCCTAGCCTTATCTATTGACCATATTTTTAATAGTTGATATGTAATACCGAAATTACATATAACTATAATTGTTTATAGTTGCAATACATCCTTACTCTAATCCTCTACCACTTTTTTATATTCTCTAAAGGACTATACTTCTGATATGCATTTCTTAAATCTTCATCAGATAAATCCAAATATGCCTTTTCAGTAACAGTTACAGAACTATGTCCTAATAATCTTGACAATGTATAAATATCACCTTTAGAAGCTATTAAAAAACGTCTAGCAAAGTTATTTCTTAGTGAATGTGGTGTTATATTCTTATTTAATCCTATTCTTAACATATAACTTCTAAAGTTTCTTTCAAAATTACATGCTGTGAGTATACTATTAGTCTTTTGTATTGGAAATAGCAAATCACTACTTTGCATACTATCTTTAAACCTAAGCCATTTTTGTAATATCTTATTCATTATTGGACTATAGAATACTACTCTGTCTTTTTTCGATTTATTGATTTCGGCTGAATTAGTATACTTCTTCTGTCTAAATCAACATCATTAATAGTTAAATTAATGCATTCTGTCAATCTTATTCCTGTATCTAAAATTAAATTTGTTATTACATAATCTCTGTACTCATGGAACTTTGTTAAATCCATAGCTTTTATAAGAGATTTCCACTCTTCATCCGTTATTTGGTCTTTAGCTTTTCTTTTAACTTTTAAAAATTTTGCTTTAGATACAGTATTTATTTTGATAATTTGATTCTCTTCTAGCCAATTGTAAAATACTTTTATATTTCTTAAATAGCAATTTATTGTAATTGGACTTACTTCTTTCCCTAAATCTTTTCTATTTTGCTGATAATTGATTTCTAAACTCTTATCATTAGCAACATACGAGTATTTTCCTCTTTCTTTAGTAAATTCTAAATATTCCTCGATTATGTTTTTATTAACTTCATCTACTTTTGATATTTGCTTTTCTTCTTCCAAATACTTACTAAATAGAGCCAATGTTTGATAATAACTTTTTATAGTTTTAATTGACAGATTTTTAAGTTTACAATAATCTATAAAATCCTGAATATGAATGGTAAACTCCTTTTTTGTTTTTATTTTTGGCATAAAAATAACCTCCTATTAGTTAGATTGTTACACCCAACTAATAAAAGGTATTAGTCTTACATAATTTTAGAGTATTAATTGCTACGAAAAACTATTAGTCGCTATTAATATATAGATAGGAATAATTCCCACGACTTTTTATCTAGCAATTCACTTTGTTTCAAGCCCCTAGCTAACTTTATTCTTAAGTCTTAATTTATCAGCGATAATTGCAATAAACTCTGAATTTGTAGGCTTGCCCTTCTCTGTATGAACAGTATATCCAAATAGTCTATTAATCGCGTCTATTTGACCTCTACCCCACGCAACTTCTATTGCATGTCTTATTGCTCTTTCAACTCTTGAAGCCGTTGTGTTGTACTTCTTAGCTATTGAAGGATATAATTCCTTTGTTACAGCTGATAATAGTTCCATATCGTTAACTACCATTGTTATAGCTTCTCTTAAATAACTGTATCCTTTAATGTGAGCTGGTACACCAACTTCATGTATTATACTAGTTATTTCTGTTTCTAAATCCATTGGTACCTTCGTTCTCGTTTCACTTGGTGAAGATATCATTGATGATGTTTGATATGAAGTTCTAATATTTGTGTTTTCTATTGGTGAAGTATTAAACATTTCTCTTATTCTTTTTGTAAATACTTCCATGTCAAAAGGTTTTACAGTATAGTAATCAGCTCCAAGTGTTATAGCTTGTTGAGTAATCTTATCTTGCCCAACTGCTGATAATATTATTATTCTTGGAACTTTTTCTAATTGCATAGTATTAAGTCTTTCAAGAACTCCTAGTCCATCTAAATGCGGCATGATAATATCTAGGATAACTAAATCAGGTTTTCTTTCTACTATTAATTCTAAAGCCTCTCTGCCATCCTTTGCGATTCCTGTAACGATTATGTCCCTTTGATTTAATAGATAATCATTTAAAATGCTACAAAATTCTTTATTATCGTCAGCAATAAGTACAGATATTTTTGAATCTTCCATCTTTTTATCTCTCCTTCTAGTCCATTCTTAATTTATGTGTTGGATTATATTATTTTGACCCTTATAATCATATCTTATCTAATTGTTAGATTATTAAAAACATCACACAAGATACTATTTCTACATTTTTTTGTAAAATCCTTTTTTTAATTATTCGGGTATGTAATTTTTTTAATAGATATCCCACTTCTATTAATATATTTCGCTTTATATAAATATTTTATATGTTTGATTGTTATAATGTATTTATCTTCCACTATTTGTAAATTATACACTTTTTTTCTCAACAAGTAAATAGTTTCTTTAAAAATACTTTAAAGTATTTTTTTAAATAAAAATGTAACTATATATTTCCTAAATTCTCAATTATTATTGAATACATTTATATTATATAATTATATCTCTTTTTCTACAATGGTATATCCACTATCTTTATTAAAAGTATTTTTTTAGGCACATGAAAATAAATAACAAGTCCAAAGTTGCAATGTATATTTTTCATCAGGCAAGGAGATGAATTGCCCTCATAGCGAGCCTATTATGGTAATTTGTCGACGAAGCATGATGGAAAATAGACTTGCAAATGGACTTGTTATTTATTTGATTGTGCCTTAATCCTTTATATATACATATTAATACA
>Ga0302173_10000566_pt1 | contig 19752 bp, 24 predicted proteins | sample I_Fen_N3_1_FD_198785 | JGI IMG/M metagenome (GOLD analysis project Ga0302173, IMG submission 198785) | Peat permafrost microbial communities from Stordalen Mire near Abisko, Sweden - I_Fen_N3_1 | ecosystem: Environmental > Terrestrial > Soil > Wetlands > Permafrost | place: Sweden: Abisko... | reverse complement strand
TTTGATCTTGTAGTTGTTGCAATGATGGAGGTTGAACGTTTTGGAACATCTTTGAAATGCACAGAGGTCTCCATCATCAATTGATAGATGTTATTTGTGTCTCTTGAAGTTCTAGTACCTTTAGAGCTATCAATCAACACGTACTTTTTGCCAGAGTAAGAATGATCGCCCCTATACAATATTGAACCTTTTTCTGCCGCTGCTAGACTATGGCTACAATGTTTCTTTAGAGCTTTTAACAGTTCCGCTTCGTCGTCACCACTTCTAGCTGTCCACTTTTTAACTACTTTTTCCTGAAGATATGTCTTGAATGAGATCATTTTATTTCTTTAGTACGTCCATCTAAATTGATCATCTTTAATATATCTTCCCTGTTAGCAACTACTAGGTTGTTGGTAGTCTTACCACCTTGTGCATAAGGGATAAAAGCCTGATTGGCTCTCTTACGATCTGATTTTACCTTTGCTCTACTGTTCGCAGCAGCCAAAGCTATGTTAAGATAATTTGCCGCAACTTCAGCATTTCTAGCTGCATATCTTGGTTCAATAATTTCAGTGTAAGCAGTCTGTTGTTGGAAGGTTTGAAGAGCTATGTCATAGACATCATCAAGTCTTTTTTCAACAAGAACGTCGTCTTCATCTTTGTGATCAACAGGAGGTTCAGTCAATGCAACAGCATTCTGTGGAACTTCTGTCATTCCATATTCTTGTTCAATATCAAATGAACCAGATTCCATTCCAAAAACGTCTTCTAGTGGGTGAGTGATATTTTGTTTCATTTACGTGTGCCTCTTGGTTTGTTTGTTCCCCGTGGTTTATTAGTTGTCTTTCGTGTTATAAGACCTGCTAAATCCCTTTCAGTATAAACTCTAAATCCCCATCCTTGTGTTTTAGCAAATGCCATTGCTGCTTGCCATTTTGCTGCGTTCTGTAAAATCATTGCTCTATCATAAACATTTTTAGATTTTTCCATCACAGCTTCTTTTAGTGGTTTAATTTCAACAATGGTAATAAAACCATTTGTGAATTCAACAACAAAATCTGGCCAATATTGTGCATTACGTTTTTTAATAGGATTGAAATACGTTATGCTAAATGCTTCTGATGACCATGATTTAACAGATGGTGATCTATCGACTGCTGCAGCATATGCTAATTCCCATGAAGAACGAAATACTGGTAATCTATTACCAGCATATTTAGTAAATCTTGGATCCACTGACTGTCTAAGTCTAGGAACGCTTACGTTTTCAGACATTTTTAAATTCCTTATTATCTTTCTTACCCTGTCTATAAATGCTGTGTTCAGTTATAACTCTAAAAGTCATACCACGAGATTCACAATATAGACTTGCTGCTTTCCATTTTGCAGTATTGATTATCAAAGCATCTTTTGATCGCTGAGACTTTGCATATTTTTCTTCTGATTCATGTCTAGGTTTTACTTCAACTAATTCTTTCTTAATTTCGCCAGCCTTATCAACAAACTCAACATAAAAATCTGGCCAATATTCATGTACTCTAGAATCAAGAGGGCTCAAATATGGAACAACAGTCTCTTCACTCTTCCAAAGTTTAACAGCAGTTGACACGTCAAAAAATCGCATCACTGTTAATTCCCAAGATGATCTTGCGAAGATTTTATTTAAATCACCGATATATTTATCGGGATTCTTTGGTATGAATCGTGCTCTAAAAGGCATTTAAGCTCCATTATCTTTGACTACTGAACTAGAAGGTTTTGCTATACCTTGTGCAATTCCATTACCGGTTGACTTTAACCAGCTACCACCAGCACTGCCAACAGTTCCAGCTAAATTATAGATAACACCACTGAGGGCACCGCCACCAATTCCACCTAAAGATTTATTCAATAAGCTACTTAAAGATGATTGTGCTAAACGTTGCCCTTGACGTGCTAAAATGTTAATGAATGGACTTGCTGCACTAACTTGAGCTGCTGTTGCATCAACATCAAACAAAATATCACCTTTAGGATTTTGTGATACTAAAGAGGATGTTCCATCTTGATTAGTCATTATGTTCAATGAATCATAATCAATAACCATTGAGACAGTATTAGCTGCTCCACCTTGTTCGTGATCTTGGTCACTGATATCAAACTGTAGAATTCTTGGGTTAGCAAATGTGAATCTATTTATTCTTACTAAGCTTGACATGCGAGTTGAATCTTTACGTGACATGTCGATATAAAACTGCTCAATAATAAGTCTTCTAAAAATATCTTTTCTATTACCAACGATAGCACCACGACTAGCAGTGTCAATACCAGAATACACTGGGTTAAATGCGAAACCGTAATCTTCTAACCGTGCTGTTGGGCTCTGTGAGACACGTGAGATTGGGCTCAATATCTGCATGTAGATATTGATCAACGTCATTGCATGATTGGCAACGTCATCATACATAATGATATTCAAATCTCTATGTCGAATATTTTTAAGTACTTTCGTCTTAAAATTGTACATGTTGACTTCATCATACTCAAAGTCAACCTTAGGTAAATCTATCTGCTTAATAACAAATGTAATATCTCTGCTGATTTCTGATGTATCAACACCTAAACTTGAAGCCATCTGTGCAGCTTCATCATGGAATTCAAATTTTACTTTAAAGAGGAATTTTAACTTTGGGTCATATCCACCAGAAAATGAAGCTAATGCACTTGCATATGGAGTTGGATCCCAAACACCATCATCACTCACCCCATCTTTAGGGACTTCTTTGTTACCACCGATATTGAAATATTTGCTTAATGCTCCACTAGCTTGGTTTTCAACTGCCGCACCAAACATCTTATATGCTTGAGATTCTAAAGCAACACCTGTTCCACCTAATAAGCCTGATATATCTGCCATAATTATCCTAATAATGATATGTTATATTTATTGAATCAGGGTTAAAAATAGAACTGATATGCTTATCCGGAACAAATTAAAAGGCTTCCAATGGAAGCCTTTATCTAAAATGTAAAATTAGACAGTTGGCGTTGGGGTAGCAGTAGGTGCTGGAGTAACTGGAGGAACAACTACTGGAGTTTCTTCCCAATCTACTTTCCAATCTGCCTTGGATGTTTCTGTCCAATCCACTTTAAAATCCTGCTTAAGACCTGCCATATTAGTGTAAAGGTCTTTTAAAGGTGTTGCTTGAGTTGCCATAATTATTGCTCCTTAATTGATTACTGAAGATTACCAGCCAATGCAGTACCATAACCAGTACCTGTAAGTTCTTGTCTTGCATGGTCAAATCTGATTGACAATTGAATCGTTGCAGCTTCAGAACTAGAATAATCTAAATCACCGTAGTCTGCTGAAACTATCCAGCATCCTTCTAATTTCCACTGTTCAACAACACCTTCATTACCATCAAATTGCTTAAGCAATGCACCGAATTTATAATCGGAACCAGTAGCTGAAGTGTTGAACCAATTACCTGGTAAGTCACCACCAATCAAACGTTGTTGAGTTTCTAATTGACCTTGAATAGCATAAGATGCCAAACCGGTAATATCATCTTCTAACGTCAATGAAAGTGGTTGCCATGAGTGTTTACCACCGATATATGCAGTGCTGTTATATCTGTGCATCTGAACTTCTTCAAATTCCAAACTAGGTCTAGATACTGAAACTGCTTGACGAGTTAGTTCTCTAGAAGAAACAGCAGGCACCAGCTTTGCAAAATTCACAAATGTAATTTCCCACTTATTCTTCTGCTTTGGGTGCAAGATACCAAATCCTGCACCAGGAATCCCAGCTTGACTTAAAGTTGCCATGATTATTTTCTCCAATATTAAATAATGCGTTGATCCTATCAACCGTTTATTTATTTATAGAGATACTACAAAATGTACCATTTTCCGGTTTATGAAACTTTAGATAGAATATAGGTATATGCTTTACTGTAGTTTTCTAAGTTAGCAATTTTCTGATCTAGTTGTGATAACACTAATGGGAATGGTACCATATAATACCCATTTGATTCATAAATCAAAATTTCATGTTTGTTTTTAATTGCTTTAGAAATATCTGTATCTGAATATAAATCTAATCCCGTCTTTTTAAGAGCACTAATGAATATTTCATATGGTTCAACTTCTAATTCAATAGGTACCTCTATTTTGAAAATATTATTGAACGCCTTTCTTAATGATTTATCACCATTAAAGAAATCGACTGGATCACCTAAATCACAGACATAGGCAAATGCCCTTATTACATCATATTTCAATTTTTTGTCTTTTGGGAAAGATGTATACATTTCATTCTTAAGATGCTTCAAAATACTAGATTCATCGCTAAATGAATCTAGTATTTTGGGTGAATTGATAAATTTGAAATTATCTTTTGGAAAACAAAAATGTGCTGTCCCATATGCTAAAGCTTCATCAAGATTACCAGTAGCAAAGATACTTTTTCTACGTATATTTTTAACACCAAATGCCAAATCTATCATACCATTAAAGACGTTATTAAACAGTTGATCTGAGTTTCTTGGTGTTCTATTTTCTGGATGGTTAATAAAAGATATGTGTTCCATCTTATCTTCTGTATAACCTGATTTATTGGATATAGTTGTTCTAATTCTAGGAGTTCCTCTATATAGGGGTTGACCATTAGAAGCTGTTAAAAATGGCTGACAGTGTTGCTTTATTTGTTTACACCCCTGTTCAAAGTTGTATTTTGACGGTGACTCTAACAAAAAGTTTTTAAAGTTCATTTGTATTTCTCAATATTAACTATCAATTCATGATAATCATCATAGTCATCAAGGTACACTCCATAATAACCAGAACAATCAGTAAACATTATCTCATGATTACTTTTTAAGGCGCTGGTTAAATTACTGATATCATATTCGAGCGATATAAAAGCTTTGTTGAGAGCTTTAATAAAAAGCTTCACAGTTTTCTCTATATCATTGTCAATCAAATGTTTACTGAAGGCTTTATCGATTGCTGTAAATCCTAAAATTTTATTAGGATATTCTAATCCGTTGTTAGTATTATCGACCCAGTAGTCCGGTTTTATTTGTGAAGCTAAAATATCAAATATTTGATTGACTTGGACAGCATCATTAATAGTGTTAAAACCTTCCACAATCATTGCATGTTTTATTCTTGAATAAATCTTATAATCATCTGCATATGGATCATTTATGTCTTTAGACCAAACGCATTCAAATCCATCAGTCGGAAATATAGCATATGTCGGTCCATATCCCTGTGCAACATGTAAATCATGTGTACCAAAGAAACATTTACTTCTAATATTTTTGATTCCGAATTCATGATAAACTAAGGCATTAAGAACAAATGTTAATGCTTTGCCTGAATCTTTACTGACCCTATCTATTGGAGTGTCAGAATAGAAATAACTAAATGCTTGTTTAATGCCTCTAAAGACTGGCATACCGCCAGAATGAGTCAAGAACTGTCTGCATTCTTGTGCAATACGTCCGTGAATAATTTCTGGAGAATCAATTTTTTCAATCTTATTCTCTGTTAAAAAGTTTCTGAATGATATGTTCATTTTAATAAGTCTAGTAAGAAGCCATATTGATCCGATGCTGGAACTTGGCTAGAGTTAATCGCATAATATCCATCACATCCCGTAATAAGTATTTCATTATTACTTTTTATAGCTGATACGATGTCTCCTTTATTATACGCTTTTTTAGCATATTCTTTTAAGCACTCTGATATCATTGAGACTATTTTTTCTATACTGTAATCAGGAGTGACAAGTCTCTGTAAAAAATGATTAAATTCTACCTGTTTTGAAAAAGCATCTGACCAATCTGTACCAGAAGTATTATCAACCCACCTTTCAGATCCTATAAATTTTTCAAGGTCGTCAAATAAATCATTCATAGATGAATAGCTAATTGAATTCCCTTTATATTTTTCACGGAATAAATCAGATATATCTAAAATGATTTCTGTCTCTTTTCCAAATGGGTCAGATATGGTAGGTGACCATGCACAAGTATAATTATCTGTTGGGAAAACATACAAGACGGCTCCATACCCTTCTGCAACAAGATCTGAACCAGTTGCAAAAAATGAATTACTTCTGATGTTTGGTATTCCAAACTTGTATTGAATTGCTGCATTCAATACAAAATTTAAATTTGGACCAGAGTCTAAACTTTTTCTATTGACAGGTGTTGGGCTAAATATAAAATCACCTAAATTTGAAATTACTCGTTTTCCTATGCCTCTGTACAATGGATAGTTTTTAGCTTCATTCAAGAATTGTGAACAATCTCTTTTTATCAAAGGGATAATATCTTCAAATCCTTTAAACTTTTGACTAGATGCTTGTTCTGATAGATACGATTTAAAATTCATCATAGGTACTTTTTAATTTCTTGTAATATTTCTGTGTACGTCACATTGGCTTTAACAGGTACTGTATAATAACCTCTACATCCCACGAACATTATTTCAACACCTGATTTAATAGCAGAATCTAAATCCATGTTTGAGTATTTTAGCGAATCTCCTAATTCAAATAGTGTTTGTGAAAATAAATTGACAGTTCTGTCTAAATTACCATTTATCAAAAACGGTAAAAATAATTTTTCTATTGTTTCTTCTAATGGTTTTCTAAGTAAAATTGATGGATCTTTTGCATATTTAATTGAGCTAGTCATGTCAGAAAAACCTAATATCTCTTCAAGATCATCAGCATCAATTTTGAACCCATGCTCCTTTAACTTTTCAGCAAAATGAATTAAAATTGTCGAAATGAATTGATCATAGGGGTCATGAATCTCCGGTGACCACACAAACTTAAATCCATTAGTGGGAAAAATGTAATATGGATATCCATATCCAGCTGCCATTTCTTCATCACCAGTCCCGAAAAAACATTTACTTCTAATATTCTGAATTTCAAATTTGTCAAAAATGATTGTATCCATTAAAAATGTCAATTCATCAGATAAATCAGTTGACTCCCTATTAACAGGTGTTCTTATGAATTTAGCAGGTGATGATCGCCCTAAGCCTCTATAAATCGGACAATCATGTGACATATCCAAAAACTGCTTACAATTTTCTGCAATCTTTTTAAAGACTGATTCTAGCTTAGCACTATCCTCTAATAGGTATTCTCTAAATCTCACTTTATGTTCTCCGTATCATTGGTGATAATATCAACAATCTTTTTAAGAAACTTCTTAAATGTTGGATCTGAAGTTTCAAAATTATGTGTGTACCATTTGATAGCTTCTGACCAAGCACTAAGTTTATCAAGCTCTATACTAGATGAAAGTTTTGATAAGATTTCTGTCTTACTAAAATGAGATAGTAATTCTAATGCGGCCTGTACTGCATAGCTTTCTAACTCTCTATGATCCTTTAGATATTTAACCATATTATCAGTGTCTGGAGCATTATCAAAATTCTTCAATGACTTAAGAACTTGTTCTCGATGTGTTAATTCATGACCTATCAAAGCTGTACATAAATCTACAAACTCACTGTAATAAGATCTAGTATCACCATTGAAAAATTCATCAGCATCTGACATCACGTTTATAGTGATCCACCCAGATGCTGAAAAACTTCCACCATCTAATCCAACAACTGAATAGTTAGAATTTGCATTAGAATATGTTTCTTCAAATCTTATCAAGAATTTACCGAAAGTCTTATTCAGTATGTCGAGTATGTCTCCAACTTCTAAATTTTTGTCCCATAGTTGTGGTTTCAGTTGATTTAATTCATGCCTGACAAACCCTAAATGCATAGGCGTTTTAGTTTTTTCTGACAGAAATTCTTTAAATCTCATGCTAAATTAACTAGTTTGTATTTTGCTCTAAAGATTGCTGAAATTAATGTATCCCATTCATTTAGTAAATTTGTATCTTCTGGAGCTATTGATGCTCTAGATGCTTCAGCCCAATCTGCTAATTCAGTAACAAATTCAACTGGCTCATATTCGGTATCATTAAACTGAGGATTTGGAATTTTCATTATTCCATATTTACCTTGATATATTTCTGCTATTGAATCTGCTAGTTCAAGTAGAGCATCATATAAATCATTAAGGGCGACATGTTTAGCAAATGACTTTGTTCTTAGGTGAAGCAAATGTACAGTGTCTCTAGCAGCGAAAAGATGGGATATTAATTCTTCCACGATATTCATCCAAAAGTTAATGATGTTTTATTTATTGATTAAATCTAGAAGCTCTGATTTTTGAAGAGAGCTTCTATGCCATTTTGATAGATTATCACGCCATGGTATAAACTGTAAATTTGCAGGGTGTGACAATTGCTCTGGTGTAACATCATCTAGCCATCCTTGAGTAATTGATAACTTATGATCAACTTGCCAGTTATCTTTTGACTTACTGCACCTTCCTCTTTTAGAGGCATCATAATTTTCTATAAGATGAGCATTGGCATTTGTGAGCTTCCAAACTTCTCTTCTATACTTTTTAACTTCTGGAATATCCTTCAAAGGCGTCCAATACCCACCCAGTTCTTGGTTAAATCTAATTTTAGAATATGACTTCAATACACCATCACTTATGTTCTGTTTTTCTTGTTTAGTTCGAGGTCTATTAAAACGTGGTATATACTCTGGTCCATTTATCCAGTTTTTAGTTGATATGCGTTGTTTTTCTTTTTGTTCTTGGGTAAGAGTTAAGCCCTTACAAGATGCACTTATTTTTGATTTAGTTTCGGGTGACGTTTTATTACCCAAATTCCAATGTATTAATTCACCGGATTCAAATTTTAATTTCCGTGTTCGAGATTGTTTCTCCCGCTGTTCTATTGGTTGGGGTATTCCTTTATTCCACGCTTGACACCCCTTTTTAGACTGTGAAGCTTTATTTTTACTTTCTTCTGTTTGTATTCGTAATATTGAACCTGGAAATTTTATTTTGTATTCTTGACCAGAAATACCATGACGTTTAAGATGTGATGGTGAAATCATAGTTTCGTGTTTGTATCCACATATTTTACATTCTAACATTATTATCCTTAGATGTTGCTGTTAAACATATTTATACAATCTTAACCTGGGCAAAATAAAAGGGACCATAATGGTCCCTTTTATTAAAGTCATTTTTATTAAAGTCATTTTTATTAACTTGGAAGCTCTGCACCAGTAGCAAGAACTCTGATAGGAATGTAGATAAATTCTGCAGCACGGACAGGCTTCAATGCTATATCGAGCCAAAGTTCGTTATTATCAATTCTAGTTGCAGTGTTATTTGATTCATCACATAATGTAACGAAGTCATAGAGACCACGTTTAGCCATAATGTCATTTAAGAATCCATCTGCAGCAGATTTCAAATCATCACGAGTAACCTTATCATTAGGTTCGAAACAGAATGGGAAAGCACTCTTACGTAATTGACGTTTGATGTACATCAATAAACGCATTACGTTAACTCTATCTAATGCAGATGTTGCATTATATGAAGTCTTTTGTCCCCAGATAACAATACCACGACCAGTAAAATAAACTATTGGGTTGATGTTCTTAAAGAATTCATAAAGGTTATCACGTTGACCTTGGTTAAGATTTGACTCAACGAAGGTGGTTGCGGTACCTAATGTTCCAGTTACATAACCAACAGAAGTGATACCTGAAACTGTACCTCTACGAGTACCTGCAGGAGCAAACCAAACATATGATTGATTGTCACTGTTCGTGTAAGTGCGTAATGCAATACCAGATGGAGCAACGAACACGTTATTTCCGTCTAAGTTAGATGCAATACCCCATGGGTAGTAGTACGCAACATTCTGTGATCTCACACGTTCACTTGTTAATGCCCATACAGCAACTTGTTCTGGAGATTTGTCTGATGGTGTATCAGCAATAACAAATGCTTCATCATTGATAGTATTTGAAAGAGCGACCAATTCATCAACAACTTCTGGGTATCCAGGAGCTACGATAAGATTGTACTCATACATTTCAGAACGTACTTCAGTATTGCTGTTAATTTCTGCTTGTAAAGCTGTAGCAATAGCAACACGTTTAGCAGCATCATTTGCACCCAATGGGTTGTAAAGATTAACAGTGGATAACGTCAAGGTGAACTCATCATCTGCAACAAATGGAATACTTCCAGCGTGCATTGTAAAGTTGATGAAGTTGTTATCGTATGCAACACCAACAACACCAGATGCATCTGGACCAGAGGTTGAACCAGTGACGGTGAATGTAGTTGGAGAAGTTAAGGTGACAGTCCACGTTTCATTGATAGCATTTACATCTGCTGCAATAGAAGATATTGTACCATTGCCTACACCAGTGTAGGAAGTTGGAGCATAAACTAAATTGAATTGGAAATAATCATCTCCAGAGAATGCAGTTGATCCAGAAGTTACTGTGAAATTAACCTTCGTTGAAGTGAATGGAATACCAACAACACCAGAACCAATAATACCAGTGACATCACCAACAATACTGAATGAAGTTGCAGATGTGAAGATTATTGTGATAGTTTCTGGCTTAACAAAAGCTGAAGTTGCAGAAATTGATGTCAAGGTACCATTACCAATACCAACTCTGATAGGTGTGTCAGCAACTGGAACACCAATGCCAATAAAACTATCAGCAGCATCTGTCAAATCGATATTAGCACGAACAACAAAAGCTCGGTTACCTAAACCTAAATACTGATTAAGTGCAAAAAGACCATATTCATTACGTGCATCACCATGATATTGATTACCAGATGAATCTTTCCAGAAATAAGGAACTCCGTAAAGTGAGACACTTTGACCTATTGATGTTACAGTACGAACAACTGAATTTTCAGTAGTACCAGCAGCAATAGTAGTTCCATTTGGTTGATATTTGCTCTTACGTGTAGCGACAAAAAACAACGGAACCGTAGCAGCTGCAGCTGGAATGTAGAACGACTCGTCGATAATTGTAACTGAAACTCCGGCAGAAACTAGAGTAGCCATAGATATCTCTCCTTTAAATTATTACCATATTTGCAAATTCATTTTGCATTTAACTCATATGATATTTATGAAAAAGAGCATTTTATCCAGCAATTCCACTACACTTTCTAAATTGTACCATCAATGATTGTTGTTCCATAATCACCACCAACATCAAAAGGTATCATGTTTCCTTCTGCATCAAATTCATTTATTCTAAATTTGTCTAAGTCGCCGAGTCTGATTATGATTTTCCTAACAACATCATCTTTGATATCGATAGGTGCAGAAATGTAAATAGGAACCTCAAAGGTTAATGTCCAAGTAATGATACGTCTATCTCCACCTGCAGGATAATTTTCCTCATTATTGATACCAGTCAATTCAACAGTTGTTATTTTTGTCCAATCAAATGATACATCTGATGTTTGAATCTGAAGAATAGGATCAAATAACATGAGCAACTGTTCTAAAATTTGATGCATCTGATTTGTATTTGATGCATAGATTGATAACTCAGTACTCATTGAGTAAGGAATTGGCATCACTCTAGTAACAGTTTTTAAATCGTTTGGAAATATCCCACCTATTGGTAGATATGTTCTTTTGTCAATAACACCAACACCTTTTCGGGTCTGTGCAAGATTGATACCTGTGATATTCACGACCATTGCTGGTACAGAAAAAGGTTTGTTCTGTGTATTCCCAGCTTGAATAGCCGCAACAACTCTATCTCTACTACCAATTGAAATTGGTACTGACATAAATTCTTCATCTCCACATTCACCAACACCCGTCTTAACTTGTAGTCCAGCAAAGATGTTAGCAAATTGAAGAAGATAAGTTCTAAGTTGAGAATTATAAAAGTAATCTGTTATCATTTTTTGTTAAGTGCCTGTTTTGAAGAAGATTGAAGAATGTTTCTAATAGATGGTTTGTGTGAACTGTAATCACTACGTCTATCTGTTTCTTGATAAATCCATTTATTTTTGAGTGTAGAAAATCTATACAACCTAGGAGCTATTTTTAAATCATCCTGATAATAAAGTCTGAAATATTCACCATTAGTAGCAGTTGATGTATCTGGTAATGCATATCCTTCTGTGTAAGGTTCTCCACCTTTAGGTAAACCATCTTCAATGTAAATATTTGGTTTTCCTTTTCCATATGTTGGAGATGGTGTACCTTTTGCGTTTAGTGGTGGTAGTGCTGGAGGTAAATGTGTACCAGCAATTGTGACACCATCATCTGAACCACGTTCAGGAACTGCATTCAATGCTTCTTTTGTTATCTCTTCCATCTGTGTGAGTGGTGTCACGTCTAATTGTGGAGCGACGCCACCCATAAGAACAGAATCCGCAACTAGATATTTTTGAGTATCTAATGTTCCGAAAATGTCTCTTGTTTCTTGAGATGGAGTGGCTTGAGATGCAGAAAATCTGTAGATCGTTGGCTTCCACATGGTACTAAATCCATCAGAAGCCCAACCTGTATCTGTTACTTCCATAAACTTTCTTACAGGTTTAAGATTGTGATCATATTGCATTTCTGGAATGACTTCGATGATGTCACCAGTTACAATTGGTCTACCTAAAACATTAATCATTGTTGCAAAAGAAACATTAAATGAATATTGATCGAGGATTGATAATCCAAATCTACTTAAATCAGACATTGAATCTGCAGGAGCATATTGGACCTTCAACACCACAGGTTCTAATGCATAATCTCTATCTCTATTTTCATTGAAGAATAAATCTTGGATATTGTTAATGTCTGTTGCTGGAGAATCAGAAACATCAAATCCATAAACAGACCAATTGCTTGTTCCTGAGAATAAAGTAGGTATGACTCGTACAGCTCTAACATTAAGAACAGTGTTAAGATTGAGAGTTTGTGGTAGTGGAGATTGAGTCAAGTTGAATAAACCTACTCTCTTCCAAACATATGAAACAGGTACAAAAAATGTGTCACCATAAATAAATGGAATTTGACCAACATTAATAGTAAAGTTGATAATAGTACTTAAATATTGTGTACCGAATCTACCATTAGGTAAAATGATTGTGTGACCGTTTGAATGAAACTGTACTGCAAATTCTGTAGCTGAAGATGCAGTTATCATGAGTGTTCCATCACTCACATCTGGACCCATACCATTTGGTGCAAAAGTACCATTACCAGTTCCAACAAACTTAGGAGTTTTTATTTCGCACAACCCATCAGTTATTTCAACTTTAACCTGACGAGCATATTCATTTGGTATGTTAGATTGAGTTATAGATATTGAACCAATTTTTGTCCATTTGTTCTTTGGTGGTGCATATTCCGTAACACCACTAAGAAGAACCTTGATGCCGAAATCTAAACCTATTGCTGCATTCAATACTACATTTGATCCAGTGTCAAGAGATTTCCATGGTTCACCGGTATTAAGGTTTGTGATTGGGTAACCCGGACTAGAAGTTGATGCAAATATCTTACCTGATTCTAAGACTGTTCCTTGACCTTGTTCATGTATCCCAAGCAACCTATAAACATTTATTGGTGCTCCAGAAATATTCAATACTTCAGCAACATAAGCTTCTTGTCTTAATTGATCAGATGTTTCACAGTAACTATCTGGATTGACTTTAGATATTTCTAAATCACCGATGTTAGGAGTGTATGGTACATAAGGAGAGAGCGCAGTAATATTGCGTCCCGTTTGAACATCTGATCCATTAGGATTATTGATACTGCCTGAACCGTTTGGGCATGTTGGTGTTGATGACATTATTAAAAAATTCCTCTACTGTTTAAATATTCTTTCAATGGTCCATTTTTACCTGTGTATTTGACAGCTGCAACTTCACCTTGAATCCATATTTCAACTTCATTCTGTGTATGAAAATTATTAGAAGATTCAACTGAAAAACCATTTTGTTCTGGGTCAAAAACTAAAGTCCAAACTTCAAACATGTTTGATAGACCATGCTGTTTCATAAATTTTAGGAGATCATCAATAAAATCATTTACACCTAAACGTTCTCTAAGACCTCCATCTTTAAAAGTACGTAATTCATTTAGAGAATTAACTGTCATATATTTTAAGAATTTAGTCAGTGCTCCATAATTATGTTGAGTATCACCAAATGGTTCTGATAAAAAATGTTCTTCTACTTTAATCAAATCACTTATGCATGTGTTCCATTCTTCAAGTGAGCTTATATTAAAACCATCAACTAAAAATTTTTCAAATGAATACCAAAAATCATTCTCAGAACATACCCCAATTTGTAAATTGTCAGAAGGAATAATTACATAACACGTTTCACCATATCCATATGTCGTATCTTCCGATGTAGAGCATATGTATGATTTACTTCTCTTAGGATATTTACTCCAATCTGGAGAATTATCTAACCAGGTCGTGTAATAATTAAAAGTGTTTCTAGATTTTCTGGTAAAATCATTCGTGTTAATGATTCCACCATTACCTGATATTGAATTCATTCCTCTAAAAATAGTTGATGATCCAGATTTTAAATAGGTGTTTGCATTTTTTTCACACCATTTAATAATATCCTCGTCGGGCATTGGTTTAGGGAGCATCGCATCTTCAACTAGATAATTTTTAAAGCTTATCATTTTTATCCAATTAATAGTGCTGTGTTACCGAAATTACCTGAACCATTACCCACTTCATTATCTAGAATTTGACGTAGTAATTCTGCTTGCATTTCTGTTGCCATAGACAACAATTGATCACCATTCATCGTGATACCACCGTTTGGCCCCGCCAAACTTCCATATTTAGACCTAATCATTCCTAACATTTCTAAACATTCAGATTGTGCCCAACCTTGTAACCACTGTTTAGGCCATCTATCTAAAAGTAATTCTTGTTCTGTACGCTCCATAACTACTTCTAAAACGACTCGTTCCTCGGCTAAACTTATTCTTCTAAGAATCATAAGCTGTCTAGTTGCTTCATCCCAAGTAAAAACTAAATTACCAGCGAAGATTTTTTCGTATGTTTCAGATAATTGGTTCATCAAGAATATCGACAACACATCAACGTTTGAACCTTGATAAAGTTGGTTGAAGAATGCTTGTGCATAGATACCATTTTCAGATGAAAGTGAACTTATACCCAAAGTGTTAACGCGATGTATTTTTAATACGTTCACAATCTTATCAGTTTTATCACGAGGATCATTCAAATAATAAGTACTTTGTCCCTGTTTAACAGTGAATGAAATATGACGATGCAAATAAGCATTATCAGCTCTACGTCTAAATTCATCTAAAGCATTGTCAATAGCAACGTTAAATTGTTCTTCAGATAATTCAACACAGACAGATGGCCAACCCAATTGGTGCTTAAGAATTTTTATCAAACGTAAACGTTCATCATATGAACCGTCTGTACCAATTCCCATTTTATCTGTTGTAGGGGTACCTTCATTTTCAGTTGTTGCTTTAGTCCATGAAGATCCATTCCACACTAAAAGATCATGTACACTTTGATTATAGAAAAAATCACCGACGTTTGGAATTTGTGGGTCGAATGCTCCACCGAAGGTTTCACATTCAGCAATATTATTCCATGAAGATGACTGAACCTTTACTAAATCTTTTGTTGGAACTAACCAGCTACCCAATGAGAAGAATTTTAATGTCACTGATGCAGGAGCAGCAACAGGTTGAGAAGAATAGATATAGATAAAATCACCGACGTTTGGTGATTCTGGATACACAGATGCTAATTCACATTGAGTAAATGGTGCCCAAGCCATACCCATTTTTACCATCGTGTTAGTAGGTGAACATTCAACCCAAGCTGTACCATTGAAAAATTTCAATTTCTTTTCAGTCGTGTTGAAGAATAATTGATTAGGACTGAGTGGTGGTAACAATCCTACTGGCACAGTATTTTGGTTGGATTTAACCCATCCTCCCATATCATCATTCCACATTAACACAGAATTTGTGGTTGAATCAAAATAGACCTGTCCATTTTTAGGATCACTTGGTGCTATTTGAGATGCCGGAATTGATCCAGCATATGTTTCAGATGCCTTTTCGAATCTAGAAGATTCTAATGGGTATGATTGTGTTCCTATTGTGTAGTATTGTAGAACATTTGATGCAGCATGAATTGAAGCGTAATACAATTTATCTGGATCTACATTAGTTACTATGACAGATGTCTGTGTCGTGTCATCATTAAAGTAACCATAGAATGCACTAACCACATATGCAGTTCCTATTTGATCTGCATGTGCTGTCCAATTATTTGATGCAGCGTATCTCTGACCATCAACTGGGAATTCCATCGATGTAAATTTTTCTTCAGATAAAAGAACAATAGCCCCATCGTATGCAGTTATAGGAGATGGAATATTCCAACTTAACTGAATAGTTGTAGCATCTATCTTGCGTATAGATAGAGTTATTGTTCTACCATCTATCCACAGCTCATGAGTTGTTAATTGAAAAGAACTTGACATTAGAATTCCCTAGATAACATTAAAAATATTATTTATAGCAAATATCGCTGTTCTCTAAATACTGATCTGAATCAGCGATAAATATTAAAAGGAAATAATATGAAAACAGACAACCTAAAAGCCATACCAACTATCCTAATGCCAGGGAATACAATCTCGGGTCTGATTAAAAAGATAAATCTCTTTAAAGCAGACCCAGAAGAAACGAAATTACTTTTAAAGCAGTTTGCTAATATCAATGAACCACAGGTTTTAAAACCTGGAATGAGAGTTATGATACCAGTTCTATCAAGATTAGAAGATGAAGTTTTTAACCATTGAGGTAATCTTGAAGCACATCAATCATTGCTTCTAATTCTACCTTTTTGGTGCGTAGATTGAACAGTGATGAGTCAACAACAGTCTGACTATGTACTCTGATCTGTCTAGAGTATGATGGACCCTGAAGATTAGCTATTGATGCTGATATCAGTTTATGTTCTGCAATAAGCTTATCGCAGAATTCTTGTGAAAAGTGGTTCATATGTTTTTCCTTATGGGTATTTGATTTAAAAAATCTTTTGAGTGATAGCTTCACATTATTTAACCTTTTTTGTTATCCTGTATTCTTTCTATTCTTCTTCTCTCACTAAATAAATTCAATAAAAAGTGAACGCATAGAAACATATTAAGTCCTATCAGTCCGTGTAATGCTATCCAATCATCAGCTTCAAAATCCTGTGATTGAAATAAAACATAACATGCATGATAGATAAAATATGCACCTATCACAATTGACGTGTACGCTGTAACATATCCACGTTGGATAACTTTATTGCGAATTTTTTGTCTGAATCTGTTATGGATATAATCACGGTAATAATGCATGAATGGTATTATCACCCACCCAGCAAATATACCAGCAATACCAGCAAAAAGAGAAACAACAATATTAATTGCTAGGACTGTTGGAGACATAATTTTATAGTGATGCTAAATGCTCTTGTTCCTCTTTTCCTAATTGTTTTTCAGCAGCTGCAATAATCTTAGCTTCATCATGCTTAGCTTGCCATTCTGATCTATTATCAACAGCAACCAATTCAGGTTTAGTACCTGGTTTCCTAAAGACAACATTGACTCCATAATAGTCTATATCATAGTCTTCATCTGAACCATCATCACCCATAACTAAAACCATAACACCATCCGGTTCATGACTCACCTCATACCCCGTGTAATGAAAATCTGGATCATCTGATTCTTTTATGCTCTTGCACTTTTTAATCTCATCTTGAAGCTCACGTATTTCACTACGGATCAATGTACGGTTCCTATCATCCCCAGGACAATTACCTCTTACACTTTTAAGATCGGCTTGTAACTTAGCAAGCTTTTCACGTTTGTCATCAAGGTCACTCTCATTAAGAGATTTACCTGGTAACAACTTCAGCATCTCTTGAATCAAGGGTAGTTTAATCGGTGTTGGTGATTCAAATTTCTTAGACCATTTTTCCAAGTCTTTATCACGATCTCCGGTGCCCTTATCTCTATCAATGTCTTTGTACTTCATAAGTTTCTCCACTTGTTCTTTTGCTAAGAATTCATAATCATATTCCCATTCTTTAGGGCCTTTCCATTCTTTAGCGGTTGATTTGACTACCCACTTCTCACCATGTTGTGTAATAGGGTAAAGCTTTTTACCAAGTTCCCACCAATCTTCTCCTGCATACTTATCATCAAAGGCTTTATTCTTAGCCTTCATTTCTGTATCCATTAAAGATTTAGCAAGTTTTTCAGTGGCTTCAATTGTATGTTTTTGTAAAGGTGTTGGGGTTTTACCAGCAGCCTTTTTCAATGTTTCTAAACGAGCATATGCTTGCGCAGCAGTTTCTGTTTTAAATTTACCCATTACTCAATACCTCTTGATTAATTTGATAATATCTTTTATGAATGGAATTGCTTGTTCAGCAATGAATGAGTGTGGAAGACCGATACGGGTGACCATGTCAGATGACGATTCTGAACGGGGTTGAGCCCAAAATGAATCTATACCAGCATCATCCGCAGCATGTGCAATTATACCAGCAATGATCGTACCTTTTTCACGATCAACAAATTTAGATGGCAGATTTGAATCTTCAATAGCCAAGCTTAAGCATCTGTTGAAACTGTCCCATTTAATACCGAGTGATATTTCTTTTCCAGCTTTAGTAACAGCAGGAATTCCTTTAATACCAGTCCAAGTATCATCACCTATTTTAAAATCAAAAGCTTCTCCACCAACTGCTTTAGCGATCTCTGGAATTGCAGCTCTTGTTGCTGCTTCTCTTTTCTTAAGAGCAGAACGAGCATCACCTTCTCTTTCCATTGCACCCGGTGCATAATCAGGATCAGCAAAATTCTTTACAGTTGGGCTCTCAACAATCATTAAATTAGAAGCATCACCAATACCACGTTTAGAAGTAGCATTGAACTTTATAACCTTACCCAACTTATGATCGTAAACAGTAATCATAGTAGGAGAAAGTTTGTCAATATTAAACTTTCCGTATGTGCCCATATCCTTGCCTTTTAAGTGCTGATGAATTTTAACAACATCACCAACAGCAAGTGGTTTTTCAAATATCTTCAATAGTTCCATGGAGCACTCCTAATTATTGTTTGACACCAAATGTCATTCTACCTTGAGAAGGTTGGTCAAATCTCCAACCCTGTTTCCTGAACATTGAGTAGAATGGATCAATAGCCATACTAATATTTTTAGCAGTTGCTCCTTCAGTACCTTGAACAATTGAGCCTACACTAGGATTTCCTGCACTAGGATTGACAATCAATGTTACACTCCCATCATCATTTGTAACATCATTTACTGTTGCATTTGTTTTGTCTTCAAGTGCTTTTTTAATTTTTGATGCATATTGTGCAGTGGCTTTTGGATCCCATTCCTGTGCACTTTCTCTAATATTGTAAAGTTCTGATAATTTCATATTGATTCCCTAAATAGAATGATGATCTATTTATAGTAATCTAGAACTCTAAGCACAATATCAGTTGTTCTGTACTCAGTCCAACCACCGTCTTCACCGGTATATTCATTCCCAATCTTCAAGATCTGTTTGCTAGTGTGTTCGTTACCTTCTGGATCAATCCACTTTTTACGTCCTTTGATAAAACGTGCAACAATAGAACAGTATTCATCTACAAATGCAATAGCAGAAAGATGATCGGCACCATCCAATTCACATACAGATATTGAAAGCATGTCACCACTATCACCGACTGAAAAATATTTCTTATTTTCAATCTGGCTAAGTATGATCATATAATCAACG
>Ga0302173_10000564_pt1 | contig 19835 bp, 18 predicted proteins | sample I_Fen_N3_1_FD_198785 | JGI IMG/M metagenome (GOLD analysis project Ga0302173, IMG submission 198785) | Peat permafrost microbial communities from Stordalen Mire near Abisko, Sweden - I_Fen_N3_1 | ecosystem: Environmental > Terrestrial > Soil > Wetlands > Permafrost | place: Sweden: Abisko... | reverse complement strand
AAAATGGATTGAACCCGTAAAAGCTGACTCTATTTATGAATTTGAAAGAAAAAATGCAGATAAAATAGTTTTTAATTACGACAACGAAGTTCCTGAATACAACCTAAGGAATAACTGGAAATCATTAAAAAGCTTAGCGATTACCAATCGTCCTATAAAATTTAATTTTGCCAAAGATCTTGAGGATCCGTACTATAACCAAATTTTATATATCCCAACGCTTACTTATAATTTGTATGATGGTTTAACACCCGGAATTCGTTTTCATAACAAAACTATTCTGGACAAACCTTTTACGTTCGATATTACTCCCGCCTACTCTATTAATGCAGGAACGATTTCGGGCTCATCTGCCTTTTCGTGGAGCCAATATTATCGCAATAGTACACTTTATAATATTAGGTATTCTATTAGTCAAAATTATTTTCATTACGCGCCGGATGCTACTTATTTGAGATTAAATCCAATGGTTCAGTTTAGAATTCGTGAGGAAAATTTTAGAGATAATAGAAAACAATTGTTTATGTTTCGACAAGTTATTGTAAATCGTGAAGCCAGTGCCTACATTACTGATAACTCTAAACCAAATTATTCGATTTTCAATGCTCGTTATATGAATACGAAGACAGAATTGATTGATCATTTTAGTTTTATGACTGATATGCAGTTTGCAGGAGATTTTGGCAAACTATCCGGCGAAGTCGAATACAGACGATTATTTGAAAACAATCATAAACTAAACGTACGGGCATACGCAGGAAGTTTTTTATATAACACAACAAACTCTGATTATTTTAGTTTTGGTTTAGACAGACCTACGGATTATATGTTCGATTACAACTTTTATGGAAGATCTGAAAGTACTGGATTTTTTAGTCAACAATTTATAATGGCAGAAGGAGGTTTTAAATCAAAAATTGCACCTTCGTTTGCTAATCAATGGATGGCAACTATAAATGCGAGTTACTCTATTTGGAACTGGATCGAAGTATATGGAGATGTTGGTTTTATGAAAAACAAACATCAAAAACAAGATTTTGTATATGATAGCGGTATCCGGTTAAATTTAGTTCCGGATTATTTCGAAGTTTATTTCCCGGTTTATTCTAATAATGGATGGGAAATTACTCAAAATAAATACGATGAAAAAATACGATTCGTGATGACTTTGTCACCAAAAACATTAGTTAATCTTTTTACTAGAAAATGGTTCTAATTGAATAAATTTTAAACAAAAAGATGCATTATTATTATTAAAAACTGTTTTTACCTAGAAATAACATAAAAAATATACGTAGTTTTTTGATTTTAAATACAAATAATTAAATTATATTTATTTTAAAGAATTATGATTATTGATTGTTTTTAAGTAATTTCGCAGTCTCAACATGACCCTACAAGATTATGATAAAAGAAAAAAGCAATACTACACTGACATTTGAAGATTTCAAAACTGAGGTATTGAACGACTACAGGATTGCAGTAACCAGCCGCGAATGTAGTCTTCTAGGTCGTAAAGAAGTATTAACAGGAAAAGCCAAGTTTGGAATATTTGGCGACGGTAAAGAAGTGCCACAGCTTGCTATGGCAAAAGCCTTTAAAAACGGAGATTTCCGCTCCGGATACTACCGCGATCAGACTTTTATGATGGCTATTGGCGAATTAACTCCTAAACAGTTTTTCGCAGGTTTATATGGTCACACTGATTTAGATTACGATCCAATGTCTGCCGGAAGACAAATGGGCGGACACTTTGTAACGCACAGTTTAAACGAAGACGGATCTTGGAAAGATTTAACAAAACAAAAAAATTCAAGCGCAGATATATCTCCAACAGCCGGGCAAATGCCAAGATTGTTAGGATTGGCTCAGGCTTCAAAAATATACAGAAATGTTGATGGAATTACTACCAAAGATAAATTCTCTGTAAACGGAAATGAAGTAGCTTGGGGAACTATAGGAAACGCAAGTACATCTGAAGGTTTATTTTTTGAAACTATAAATGCTGCCGGAGTTTTACAAGTTCCGATGGTAATGAGTGTTTGGGACGACGAATACGGAATTTCTGTTCACGCCAGACATCAAACTACTAAAGAAAATATCTCTGAGATTCTAAAAGGATACCAACGCGACGAAGATGCAAATGGATACGAAATTTTCAGAGTTAAAGGTTGGGATTATGCCGAGTTAGTTTCGACGTATGAAAAAGCAGCAGCCGTTGCACGTGAGCAACACGTTCCTGTTTTAATTCACGTAAACGAATTAACTCAACCACAAGGACATTCTACTTCTGGCTCTCATGAACGTTACAAAAACGGAGAAAGATTGGCCTGGGAAAGAGATTTCGACTGTATTCGTCAGATGCGTTTATGGATGATTGCCATAAATATTGCATCTCCTGAAGAATTATCCGAAATTGATTTTCAATTGAAAAAAGAGGTTCTCGAAGCTAAAAAAGAAGCTTGGAGCTCTTTCATCAATCCAATTATCGAAGATCAAAAAAATCTTTTGGCTTTATTGGAGCAAATTGCAGAAGCAAGCATCAATCATAAAGAAAAAATTAGAAAATACATTTCAGAATTAAGTGTAATAAAATCTCCTTTAAAGAAAGAAATGCTGGTAATCGCCAGAAAAATTCTTCGCTTTATTGAAGTTCCAAACAGCAAAGTTATTTTGTCAAACTGGATTAAAAACTACATTGAAATTACACAGCCAAAATTTAGCAGTAATTTATATTCTGATTCAGATTCAAATGTATTTTCAGTTGAAAAAGTACTCCCTGAATACGCGGATAATGCCAAAGCAGATTTAGATGGGCGCATGATTTTGCGCGATAACTTTGACGCTTTGTTTACAAAATATCCTGAAACTTTGATTTTTGGAGAAGATGTTGGAAACATTGGCGATGTTAATCAAGGTCTGGAAGGAATGCAGGAAAAATACGGAGAACTTCGTGTTGCCGATGTTGGTATTCGTGAAGCCACTATTCTTGGGCAAGGAATTGGAATGGCCTTAAGAGGTTTGCGACCAATTGCAGAAATTCAATATTTAGATTATTTACTATATGCAATTCAAATCATGAGTGATGATTTGGCAACATTACAATATAGAACTGTTGGAAAACAAAAAGCTCCATTAATTATTAGAACTCGCGGGCACCGTCTTGAAGGTATCTGGCATTCTGGTTCTCCAATGGGAATGATTATTAACGCTATTCGTGGTATTCACGTTCTTGTTCCTAGAAATATGACACAAGCAGCCGGATTCTACAATGCTCTTTTAGAGACTGACGAACCAGCTTTAGTTATCGAATGTTTAAATGGTTACCGCTTAAAAGAAAAAACGCCTTTGAATTTTGGTGAATTTAAAACACCAATTGGTGTTGTTGAAACGCTAAAAGAAGGTTCAGATATTACTTTAGTTTCTTACGGATCAACTTTAAGATTGGTTGAGCAAGCTGCCATCGAATTACTTGATTTAGGAATAGATTGCGAAGTAATCGATATTCAGTCTTTACTTCCGTTTGACGTTAATAAAGACATTGTAAAAAGTATCGCCAAAACAAATCGTCTTTTAGTAATCGACGAAGATGTTCCGGGTGGAGCTTCGGCGTTTATTTTACAGCAAATTCTGGAAGAGCAAAATGCTTACATCCATTTAGACAGTAAACCGCAAACTCTTGCTGCAAAAGAACACAGACCGGCTTACGGAACTGATGGTGACTATTTTTCTAAACCTTCTGCCGAAGATATTTTCGAGAAAGTTTACAGCATGATGAACGAAGTTAATCCATCTAAATACCCTAGTTTATACTAAGGATTTAGTTCGATTTTAAATATAAAAAAAGCTCCAAATTTATGATTTGGAGCTTTTTTTGCTTTTTATAATCCTGAGCGAAGTCGAAGGCGCGCCAATTGGAACTTGGCCTTCGACTTCGCTCAGCCTGACATTCGTTAATAACAACTCTTTACTAGAAATCTGTATAAATCCGCGTTTTCGCGCTAGCGAATCCGTGTCATCTGCGTGCCATTATCCGCGAACTATGAACCCAAAATAGCCCTGGCCTTTTCCAGATCCTCAGCCGTATCAATCCCGATTCCAACGTGTGTTGTTTCGACCATTTTAATTCGTTTTCCGAATTCTAAATAACGAAGTTGCTCCAACTTCTCCGAAGCTTCTAAAGACTTCATCGGAAGGCTATAAAAGTCTAATAAAGCTTGTTTTCTAAACGCATAAATTCCAATGTGCTGAAAATAACGTACACCAACATCTCTATCTCTAGGATATGGAATTACAGAACGAGAAAAATATAACGCAAATTGAGATTGATCCACAACCACTTTTACATTGTTTGGATTCTTAATTTCGTCTTCATCAGTGATTTCTCGCATCAGCGAAGCCAAATCAATTTTCCAATCTTCATCATTTTTAAAAACAGATAAAACCTGTTCTAAAGGTCCAGCCTCTGTAAACGGCTCATCACCTTGCACATTTACTACAATATCAACCTCTAAATTTGCAATAGCTTCAGCAATTCGATCACTTCCGGATTCGTGTTCTTTGATACTCATAATGGCTTTTCCGCCATGATTTACGATTTCATCAAAAATCAAATCAGAGTCGGTTACCACAAATACATCATCAAACAATTTTGTTGCAACGGTAGCTTCATAAGTTCTTAAAATCACAGTTTTTCCACCCAGATCCTGCATTAGTTTTGCAGGAAATCGTGTTGATGCATATCGCGCCGGAATTACAGCTATTATTTTCATTATAAATTTATTTTTTTTAGTCAAACAAATGTAACTATTCAAAACTTAGATTAAAAACATAATTTCATCAGATCGTTATAAAACTGATTGACAACAGTTTAAAAAATATATTATATTTATCAGAAAAAACACCATGAAAAAACCGTTGATTCTGCTACTGCTTTTAGTGAATTTATTTTTTAGTAATTCGGCTTTAAGCCAAAAAGACAATTCTAAAATAATTAATGCTTTTTCAGATCGCGTTTTTAATGGTGACGGATATCGACCTCTCGAAAATTTAAAATGGAAGTATAAAACTGATGGAAAAATTTTCTCTTCGCCAATTGCAAAAGATGGCGTTGTTTATATTGGCAGCGAAGACGGTTTTCTCTTTGCAATCGATGAAAAATTGGGAAACTTAAAATGGAAATTTAAAACGGGCGGAGCGATTCACAGTTCTCCTAGTATTTATGAAAACATCCTTTATTTTGGCAGTTTTGATGGAAATTATTACGCTGTAAATAGCACAAACGGAAAACTACTTTGGAAATTTAAAACTGGTGGCGAACAGTGGCTTGGCGAAGTTGGTATGGGCGGAATGAAACCTGAAACGCAATACATGGAAGATTTATGGGATTTTTACTTGTCATCGCCTGTTGTTTATGAAAAAGGAAAATTAGCATTCGTTATATTTGGAAGCAGCGACAGTAACATTTATTCGGTAGATGCTAAAACCGGAGAACTAAAGTGGAAATTTAAAACAAATGGTCCTGTTCACGGAACTCCTGTAATAGACAAAAATAAAATTTACGTTGGTGGTTGGGATGCTACTTTATATGCTTTAGAAGCCGAAAACGGAAAACTGCTATGGCAATTTCAAACAGGAACACAAACTGGTTTTAAAGGAATACAATCGTCTGTAGCGGTTCATGATGGTAAAGTTTATTTTGGCGCAAGAGAACCATTCTTTTTTGCTTTAAATGCTAATACAGGAAAGTTGGTTTGGAAATACGATGCCGAGAATTCTTGGATATTAAGTTCTGCTGTTATCAAAGACAACATTGTTTACGTTGGAACATCTGATACTTATGCTTTATTGGCTTTGGATGCAAAAACTGGCGCCGAAAAATATAGATTTAAAACAAACGGATGGACGTATTCATCACCGGCAATTGCAGGAAACACAATTTATGTTGGAGATTTTACGGGAAATTTATTCAGCTTGGATTTACTTTCAGATGGGAAAAAATCTAATCTGATAAGCACTGAAAACCGCAAACAATTTGCTTCATCCATTTTAAAAAATGACGTACTTGATTCTGGATATACCGCAAAAAACGCAGATCTCGCAATTTATGATAATAATAAAAAATTGATGGATGAATTTTATAAACTGGGCTCAATTCTTTCTTCGCCTTTTATCAGTAATAACACAATCTATTTTGGCAGCGCCGATGGTTATTTATATGCTTACAATTTAGAAAAATAACTTCTTTGTGCATTTTAACCGCAAAGCACGAAAGTTTTTTTTACTTATATGTGCTTAGTATAAACGCAAAGTTCGCAAAGCTTTATCAATATAGCTTTGCGAACTTTGCGTTTTACGAACTTACCGAAACATAAAAAACTTTGCGCTCTTTATGGTAAAATCACTACATAATTTTCACTGATGTCATACTCAACGAACCTGCCAATAATTTATCATTAAACAAGCTCAATTCTTCTGATTCTTCTTTTAAACCTAAAGTGTAAAGCAAAGGCAAATAATGATCTGGTGTTGGAATCGCCAATTGTGCTGCTTTACTTAGTTTTTCGAAATCAATTAAAGGCTGAAAGTTCCCGTCTAACAAATAATTATTAATTGTTTCGCGTGCTTCAATCGCCCAATCGTAACCGTAATTGTCTTTGTCAAAATTTCTAAAATCGACCAAACGAAGGTTATGAACGATATTCCCGCTTCCGATAATTAAAACGCCTTTATGACGTAGTGATTGTAATTTTTGAGCTAACTCAAAATGATATTGTCCTGGCTTGGTATAATCTATACTTAATTGAATTACAGGAACATTTGCTTCTGGATATAAATGTTTAATTACACTCCAGGCACCGTGATCTAGTCCCCAATGTTCGTCTAAATCTACATGAACAGGTTCTAGTATTTTTTTAGTTTCTGCTGCTAATTCCGGACTTCCTTTTGTAGGATATTGCACATCAAATAATGCCTGCGGAAATCCTCCAAAATCATGAATTGTTCTTGGCATTTGCATCGCAGTCACTTTGGTTCCATTTGTAAACCAGTGCGCCGAAATGCATAAAATCGCATTGGGCTGTGGTAATGTTTTAGCCAAATTACGAAAACCAGCCACAAACTGATTTTCTTCTATTGCATTCATTGGGCTGCCGTGTCCTAAAAATAGGACCGGCATTTTATCTGTATTCGAAAACGTAGATGAAATCGAATGTAAGTCGTTTAGTGTTGTCATTTGTTAAAAGTTTTTTTTCGCCACGAATTAACATTAAGTCCTAATTATTTAAGCAAAAATTATTTTTTTCTTGCCACAGATTAAAAGGATTAAAAAAAATTCTTCACTGTATTTAAAAAATCTGCGAGAATCATTTTAATCTGTAGCAGAAAACTATTCCTCAAAACTCTCGTCTTTAAATCCTATCAAATATAATTTATTTTTGGCACGCGTCATAGCGGTATACAACCATCTAATATAATCACGATCGATTCCGTTTGGTAAATACGGTTGCTCTATAAAAACGGTATCCCATTGTCCACCTTGCGATTTGTGACACGTTATGGCATATGAGAATTTCACTTGTAATCCATTAAAGTATTCATTCTCTTTTACTTTCTGGAACTTCTTGTATTTTGTAGTTTCGCTTTCATAATCCTTCATCACTTCTTCATACAAACGATTCGATTCTTCGTAGGTTAATGATGGAGATTCACTTTTAATGGTATCCAATAGTAAAACAGTTTCAAACGGTTTTTGATCCGGATAATCGACCATTCTAATTTTTACTCTGGCAAAAGTAAATCCGTACAATTCTTTGATTCCAAACATTTCCAAAACTTCAATAATATCACCATTGGCAATAAATCCGGCTTCATCAGTTTCTTTTAGCCAAAAATAATTATTCTTAACAACCATTAAAAAATCGCCAACCGAAAGTTCGCTTTCTTTAAACAAAATTCGGGTTCTAATTTGCTCGTTGTATTGGTTTGCTCTTTTATTCGAACGCACAATAAAAGCAGTATCTTCAATACTATAATTGCTATATGCCGAATTTATAGCATCCTGAATATCATATCCATCTGTAAGACGTACAATATCTTTAAACTTTTTTACATTAAACTTAAACTCAGTTATAAAACTGTCTTTTAGTAATTCACGTAATTCAGTCGCATTAAATAAAATTCCCGAACTTTCTTCCTGACGCATTACTTCGTCAAGTTCGATATGTTCGATTTCTTTACCGTAATGAATTCCTAATGTATGTGTATCTAAAGCGGGGCTAATATCTAAATTTACGGGAGGTAACTGAGCCGTATCTCCCAAAAGAATCATTTTGCAGTTGGTTCCTGAATACACGTAGGATATCAAATCGTCTAGAAGTGATCCATTATCATACAATTTCGAATCAGAATTGCTATCTGAGATCATCGAAGCCTCATCGACTATAAAAATGGTGTTTTTATGTTTGTTTAATTGTTTGGTAAAAGCCACGCCTCCACCAGCCGATTTTTTAGGAAAATAAATCTTTTTATGAATTGTAAAAGCTGGCGTATTCGAATAATTGGCAATTACTTTTGCAGCACGACCCGTTGGTGCAAGCAAAACAAATTTCTTATTAATATCTCCAAGATTATTTACAATGGTCGAAATAACGGTTGTTTTTCCTGTTCCGGCATATCCTTTTAGAACAAAAATGGTATCATTGTGCGTATCAGTCAAAAAAATAGCTATTTTTTGAAAAAATATATCTTGTTTTAGAGTTGGTGCAAAGGGAAATTTTTTTTGTAAAAGGCCGTAAAAAAGTGCTGAATTCATAGGGGAAAAATTGAGATACAAAGTTCGGCTTTTTAAATGGCAATTTCAATTATAAAATTTTTAAACCATATAAGTAATATAAGTTAATTTAAGTTCAAAACTTACTTCACCAAAACAAATAATTATGTTACAAAAAACTTAATCAAAAAATTAATATGAACTTATATTACTTATATGGTTAGAAGAAAAATAATACAAATATAACATGGCGCTAACTTTGGTTTGAAATTGTTTTTTGAAATTGCAATTATAATTGTTCCTTTTTAATTTGTAAGTTTGTGGTCGCCTTAAATTCTTTCTTGTAAAACAGGTAACGAATTGTAAATCAATATGTCATTACAAAATACTAACATCACTTCAAAAAATTACAAAAAGCTTTCTATTCAGGTTTCCTTGACTGGATTGTCGTTTTGTTGTTTTGATACTTTAAATAATACAATTACTTCTTTAAAAGAAATTCATTTTGAAACTTTTCATAAAGCAACCAAAATAGAAGAATTATTTGGAGATGCTTTCAAGAACAATCCCGAATTAAAAGATAATTACGACGAGATTTTAGTGATTCACAACAACAATCTTTCAACTTTTGTTCCAACGGCTTTGTTTGATGAAAATTATCTTGGAAGTTATTTACAGTACAACACAAAGGTTTTTGAAACTGATTTCTTTGCTTTCGATCAGGTTTCTAATTATCAGATGAATGCGGTTTATATTCCGTATGTTAACATTAATAATTTCTTTATCGATCAGTTTGGTGCTTTTGATTACAAACATGCCAACAGTATTTTGGTCGAAAAAATTCTGGATGCTTCGAGAAATAATGACGAAAAGAAAATGATCGTTAATTTTAACTATGGTCATTTTGAAGTGATTGTGGTTCAGAATCAAAAACTATTATTATTCAATTCGTTTGAATATCAAACTCCCGAAGATTTTATTTATTACTTATTATTTACGGCCGAACAATTGAGTTTGAACCCAGAAAGTTTTCAACTTGAATTATTGGGTACAATTGATCAAAACGATCCGTTTTATGCCATTGCATATAAATATATCCGAAACATTTCATTTTTTGATGTAAGTACTCTACAACAAAAAAATAGCTTTTCAACTGCACAAAATCAAAAACATTATATCTTATTTCAATCATGAGAATCATTTCAGGAAAATACAAAGGACGCCGCATTTTTCCGCCAAAAAACCTTCCTGTAAGACCCACAACTGACATGAGTAAAGAAGCATTATTTAATGTTTTGAACAATCATTTTAGCTTTGAGGGACTTAAGGTTTTGGATCTTTTTGCAGGAACAGGTAATATTAGCTACGAATTTGCTTCGCGCGGAAGCGAACCCATAACATCTGTAGATGGCGATTTTGGATGCGTAAAATTTGTTAAACAAGTAGCATCAGAATATGATTTTAATATTGCTGCAACTAAAAGTGATGTTTACAAATTTCTAGAAAACTGTAAAACGTCTTACGATATTATTTTTGCCGATCCTCCTTATGGATTAGATCAAAATGCTTTTGAAAAAATTGTATTAACAGTTTTTGAAAGAGATTTACTTCACGAAGACGGAATGATGATTATTGAGCATTCCAAGTATACCAAAATGGAACATTTAAGTAATTTCTCTTTCCAGAAAAATTATGGTGGATCATTCTTTAGTTTCTTCGAATTAAACTCGACTGATGATGACGAAGAACTTCCAGACGATACTTCGAAAAAAGTTACTGAAGAAGACGAAGGATAATTTTCGCGTTTTAATAGTATTCAAAACCCCTTGTAAAATATTACAAGGGTTTTTTTGTGCTTTTTCTAAAATAAAAATATACCCTAAAATACAGCTAAAAAAACTTATATGGGTAAAGTAAAATGTCATATCTCTATTTATTTGTAGAAAAAATTATTCATGAAAAAATTACTTTTACTACTTAGTTTAATTTCTATAATTTCCTGCTCTAAACATGATGACGATGAATATAAAGAAAAAATATACAATGGTCCAACATATCTGGAGCCGCCTACCTGGCTTCAGGGAATTTGGATGGATGACAAACACAGAGGATTTAAATTTACAGAATATGATTTACTGTACAAATATCCAATGCCAAATTACATTTCTGCAAGCAGTGAAATAAATTACTATGCGAGCCAACTTGACGAAGATGAATATCCCGATATTCAGGAAATTGAATTAAAAGATATCTATAGTTTAAAATACTACTTGTACTCTGGACAAAGTAGAAAATTCATATTTACCAAAATTTCAGATAATCAGATAGAATCTAGTGGTTTTATGCCGGGAATATATACAAAGCAATAATTAATTTAGTATACAAATCCGTAGAGAAGATTAACGGATTTGTATATTTCTCTATTTTCTTATTCCAAAATAATACCTGACTTCTAGTCCTCCACCAATTTTACCATAATCAATGTTATTATTAGGAAGATTATTTAAAGTTTTATTTAAATTAACTTTAAGAAAATTCATATTAGCAGCAAATGCAAGAGAACTAGAATCTCCAAAAGCATATTCCATCCCTAAAGTAATCCCAAAAGAAGGTTGCCAACTAGAAGATTTGACATTTATGAGTATACTATTTTCTGGGGTAGTATAATCTATAAGCATATAATTACCATTTGCTACAATCCTTGACATGATTAATTTTGGAGTTATATACAAATAACAACAAGACTCCTCAATATCATCACCATCGTACAAAAAATATATTTTAGAGCCTAGATCAAAATTAAGCATATAAAGATGTGCTGATAATTTTTCTAATGTATTGCTTTCAAAATCATAATTCCCTTCTCCGTTTTCTATATACGGATAAGAATAGCTAAATCCTATTTCCGGCTTGACTAAAGGGTTTAGTTTAAACTCAAGTCCGGCACCCCAATTTCGTGCTAGGTTGCTTCCAAAATTATCATTGAGGTTACTAACAGAAAAACTTCCAAAGCCTCTAATAGTTTGCGCATTTGCGGTAGAAAGAAAAACCAAAAGCATTAATAAAAATAAGTTTTTTTTTATTGTAAATTTTGAATATTTCATTATAATAAATTATTGTATTAATTAAAATACAAATATAAGCAAATATCTCAATTGTAGTATTATTCTTTCAAAAATTAACTTTCACTATTTAACCCTACCTTCATTGTCATCAATATTTTTCTCCTTAAATTCTGTTGCACCAATACTACCAAAAGAATATCGTATCGCAATTGAAACTTCATGATTATCCACAACATACCTGGCTTTAGAAGTAACATTATTGATGGTAAATTGTTCTGATTGAATGCTGTTTTTAAAAACATTATTCAAACTTAAGGTGCATTTCCATTTTTTGAAGAACGTTTTTGAAGCGGCTAAATCGAGTACAAATCTCGGACTTGTTTCAAATACGCCAGTATATTGTTTGGTTAATCCCCAAAAATTCAAAACCAAAGCGTATTCTTTTGGAAGTTTAAATTCGTTATTAGAACTAAAATAAGAATAGGGTTTTGAAGCCATAAACTGAGCCGTATGGTCTTCGATTCTTTCTAAAATAAAAATCAAAGAATTAGTTGTTGTCCAGAGTTTATAGGTGAATGGCAATGTAAAATCGACTGTAAATGCTGAACTTTTATCAAAATTTATATCCTTAAAAGTCATTATATTACTTTGATCATCAAAAGAAAAACTATTATAAACCGGATCTTTTGATTTGGTAAAACTAAATCTTACTGACTTGTTATGGTATTGAAAAGTTGTCGAGATTTCGTCGATAATAGTAGGATCTAAAAAGATATTTCTGGCATACAAAAAATACGGATTTATATAGGTTGCTCCCTGACTTAAGGAAGAATAATTAGGCCTTGAAACGCTTTTTGCATAATTTACGCTAATACTTTTTACACTATCAATTGGAAACGTAAACTCTGCTTTTGGAAAAAATTTGGTGTAATTTTTATCAATTAAAGGCTCTAAATCACTTTTAAACTTTCCATCTACATTTGTGTTTTCAACTCTAAATCCAATCGAGAAATCGACCTTTTTAATTTTTCCGGAAAGCTGACTGTATCCGGCTAGATTTTGCTCGCTAAAATCATAATGACTAATTTCATCTTTATTATTTTGGTAGTAAAAAATATCAATATCGGATTTTGAATTTGCTGACGAATATAATCCCCCAACTTCTAATTTCGTTTCATTTTTAAACTTTTTCTCCAAATCTATTCTTCCTGAAAAAACATTAACTTTAAATCTTTGATCTCGATTTTGGGTCCATTCAAACTCGGTATTATTAAAATTATCCTGAACACTGCTTAAAGACGTCTGATCGAAATTTGAATATTGCAATCCGGTAAAAACTTGTGCATCAATCGATTTTATTTTTTTCTGATAATTTAAAAATGAGTTTACAAAATTCTTTCTTCCGCTATTATCACTATAAGTAACGACATTATTTATTACATCTTTATTTTTATTATCTGTAATGGTATTGATAGGAAAAGTATCTGATTGCAATTTGCCGCTTACATTTACAGAAAAATAATCGTCCTCATTTATTTTGTAAAACAAGCCACCGCCAAAAACATATTGTTTTCTTTTCGTGTCTGCCGTTACATCGTATTTAGAAGCAATTTCGGCACTTGGAATCTGGTAATCTATACTATGGTTTTCCCAAGGATTAAGTCTGTTATAATTAAAATTAGCTTTTAATTCGAGCTTGTTTTTTTTGAAACTAGAATTGAATCCTAAGTAATTGTTATAATTTTTCTTGAACGAAGCAACTTCAGAAATTTCAGTTTTAAAACTGTCTTTTTTACTAAATTTTCGGGTAATTAAAATTACAGATCGTCCTTCGGCTTCATATTTAGACGATGGATTCTGAATAATTTCAATGGTTTTAATATCGGCGACAGCCAAAGTATTTAGATCGTTCAACCCTACTTTTTGATTGTCAATATAAATAAGCGGACTTCCTTTTCCGATAACGGTAATAGCTTCTCTGTCTACACTAACTTGTACTGTTGGTAATTTTGCCAATAACTCAACTGCATTTGGAATCGAGCTGAAAATCGAATTTGCGACATCAACTTTTATAGTACCGTTTGTATTGGTAAAAGTCTTTTTGCTTTGATTGATAACGACTTCATTCAATTTGTTCGAAATACTGTCCTTAGGCGTTTCATTTTGAGCTTTTGCAACTAACGAAAGTAAAAACAGTAATACAATAAGAATAATTTTAAATGGCATTTTGATTGATTTTAGATTGAAACGCAACAAAAGTGCTTCTAAAAAAGAGTTCTGGAGGTTAATTGAAGGTTAATGCGGAGTTAATGCGCAAATTGTCTCACAAAAGCATTATTTTTGAATTAAGAAATAGCACATGGTTTTTTACTGATTAAACGGTGCCAAAATTAAAAGTAGTAATGAAACAAAGAATCAATTTATTAATTGCATTATCAGTAGTTGCACTAATCGTTTTGTCGGTAGTACAATGCTATTTGGTAAAAACTACTTACGATTATAAAGTTGCGCAGTTTCATACCGAAATAAAAAACGAAATCGCCAATATATCTAACAATTACAGTGATATCGATTCGGTACTTGTTTCAAGAAAGGAAGCGCTTTATAAACAATTATCTGAAAATTACATTCAGGGAAAAAAAAGCAAAATTGATATTAAAACCGGTATTTTATATAATGAATATCAAGATGCATTAACTCAAAAAATTCAGCGTAAGTTTGAAAGAGAATTACCCAATCTTCAAATTGATTTTGCTATTGTTCTTAACAAATTCATTCTGTTTCAAAACACCAAAAAAGCAGATACTATTTTCTCTGAAAAGCCTTTTATCAGAAATAAACTTTACGGAAATCTGGCTTCTTTAAATCATGCTTTTCTGGTTCGGAATTATGTGGGAACTACCAACGGAACTTATAATAATGAGGATTACCAATTATTGACAGAAGACTCGATGTATGTTTCTGTAATTGATTGGGAAACGATTATTTTAAGACGAATGACGTTTATTTTAATTCTTTCGCTTCTTTCTATTTTGACACTAATAACTTTGTTTGTGATTGCATTAAAAGCGTTAATCAAACAAAAAAAGGTAAGCGATGTTAAAACTGATTTTATTAATAACATTACGCACGAACTCAAAACACCTTTGGCTACTTTAGGTATTTCGACTAAAATTCTGGAGAAAAAAGATATTCGTGATAACGACGAGAGTTTTAATGCTATTGTCAATACCATTTCACGTCAGAACAATCGTTTGCAAAGTTTAATCGATCAGGTAATGGCTAATTCATTGACCGAAAACCAAATCGAATTGCAGAAGGAACAAATAGAAACCGAAGATTTTCTGCGATCTATTATAGATGATTTTAAACTTACGTATCCAAAAATCAATATTATAACTGATTTTCAAACTGAAAAAACAAATCTTGTTTTAGATAAATTTCATTTGACAACTGCGCTTTTAAATGTGCTCGAAAATGCCGTAAAATATGGTTCTAATACTATTATTCTAAAAACAAAACTGGCTCAAAATCAATTTTCGATAAGTATTGAAGACAATGGAATTGGCATTTCAAAAAACAAACAACCTTTGCTTTTTGAGAAGTTTTATCGTGTAGAACAAGGCAATCTTCACAATACAAAAGGACTTGGTTTAGGGCTTTATTATGTTGATCAAATTATAAAAGCACATCAGGGTTCTATTGCTGTTATGAGCGATTTAGGAAAAGGAACTCAGTTTACTATTTTATTAAAAGTTTAATTACCTTATTTTGAAAAAATTACTTTTAGCCGAAGACGATTTTGATTTTGCTGCAATTTTAAAACAATATTTAGAACTGCATCAATTTGAAGTAACATGGGCAGAAAATGGCGAAATAGCTTTAGACTATTTTAAAAATCAAACTTTTGATATTTGCATTCTTGATGTAATGATGCCCAAATTAGATGGATTTTCTTTGGCAGAAAAAATAATTACAATCAATCCCGAAATTCCATTCATTTTTTTAACCGCAAGAAAGTTAAAAGAAGACAAAATCATTGGATTGAAACTAGGAGCAGACGATTATATCGCAAAACCTTTTGAAGTCGACGAACTTATTTTGCGTTTGCAGAATATATTGAAGAGAATCGAACAAAAGAGAACTTTAGATGGAGTTAATACCATTGAAATTGGTTCGTACATTTTTGACAACGAACGTTTAACACTCAATAATAAAAATCATGTTCAACAGCTCACAGAGAAAGAAGCTACTCTTATTGAGTACTTATATCTAAACCATAACCAATTATTAAAGAGGGAACAAATTTTAATGTCGGTTTGGAAAAAAGACGATTATTTCTCAGGTCGAAGTATGGATGTTTTTATCAGTAGATTAAGAAAATATTTTAATTCTGATCCAAAAATTAGTATTGAAAGTGTTCGAAATATTGGCTTAGAATTTAAAATAGAAAAACCTTGACGAATCAAGGTTTTTCTGCATATTGTATTTTAATTATTTTCCAATAACCCAACCTATACTAAAGTTCACTACAGCAACAAATTCAGTATCATATTCATCAAAATTAACTCCCGGACCTGCGTTAAACTCAAGATTAAATCGGCCTTTGTAAGTACGTTGTAATCCCCAAAGTGCTGCAACAGTAAACGAAGGAACTGCTTCTCTATAATCAACATTTGTCGAAATAGACTCGAAATTGTAATTAGCATTTAAGGCTAGAAAATTTCCTGAATTACGAGCGGTTCTCTTTCCTTTATTTGCTCTTTTTTCCAAATTGTAATAATGACGAAATTGCTCATCGATATTTGGAAAAATAGCAAAATTTGAACTATTTGAGTTTGCCGAAAATCCTAAACCTAATCTTGCTTCAGAATGCAGCGTGTTTTTTGCATCAAAACCATGTTCATACACAAAACCAGGTGCAAGTAAATTAATCTTAAATTGATTTTTTTCGACAGTTGTTGGAGCGTTATCCTGCGCCTCGACTGCATTAATAAAAAGAACGGATAAAAATAAAAACAGGTAATTTTTTTTCATATTTGGTTTTAAATTAGTTGAGTCAAAAATAAGATTTTAACAATACAAACCAATAGAAAATAAAAATATTTTCTTACATAAAAAACAACACCTTCAAACTTCTGGGAAAAAGCAAATTCTTACTACAAAAACATACACTGTGAATGATATAAGTTTTAAAATCAATTGTATAACACTTTAAATTAAGAACATACTACATTTGTTATCAACCTTTAAAACTAAAATCATGAACTTAAAAAGATTTTTCGGAGGATTACTTACTATTCTGGGAATAGTTGGTTTAATCTACACTGCAGTAATATTTGCTGGAACATCTGGTGAAACACGAGATATTAAATCACTGATTATTTTCGGTATACTTGGTATTGTTTTTTTTATGTCCGGAATCAGTTTAGTGCGAACTACCAAAGATGAATCGTAAAATTTACGACAATAATACATCCGCAATTTTATTATAAAAAGGAGTTTTTACGTTGTATTTAATTCCTTCATTTACCACAAATTTAGTCAACGAAATTGCTTCTGTATTTTTGCCCGCCAATAAATCTCTGTGCATTGATGAAGTCGCCTCTTTTGGTGATTTTTCCAATTTTATTATGGTTTGTTCCACTATGTCTTTGGGCAATATTAAACCTTTAGCTTTGGCAACAGCATCAATTTCATTAAGCAATTGCACATACAATTCTTTTGATTCTGCATTACTTAAAACTTCACCAATATTCTGATTTAAATAAGACGTTGTTGAAGCTAGAGCTGATATAAATATGAATTTTTCCCAAACGGTTTCTTCAATATTTTCTACCAAATAGCTTTCAATTTTAGCATTTTTAAAAATATTTTGCAACTCTTTTAATTTTGAAACTGAGGTAGTTTTTGAACCAAAAAATAATTTTTCGTAAAAACCCATTTTTCTAATCGTTCCCGGTAAAGTAATCAGCGAAATGATATAAACACAACCTTGCAAAATATCATTTTCGGGAAATATTTTCTGAATTCGTTCCGGAGCATCAACACCATTATACAACGGAAGAATTACTGTTTTTAATGTGATACATTTTTTTAAAGCCATTAGACTTTCTTCAATATCATAACTTTTAGTGGCGCAGATTAAATAATCCAAAACTCCAATTTCATCTGGATTATTCGAAACCAATTTTGGATGAACAATTATTTCCGAATCATCGGTTACGATTTTTAATCCGCTATTGGCAATTGCATTTTGAGTGCCACCACGAGCGATAAAGATAATTTCGACATCATTAGACTTATAATATTCTTTGGCTAAAAGTCCGCCAAAATAACCGCCTACTCCGCCGAGTCCTAAAATTCCAATTCTTGTTTTCATAATAACTTCATAAAATACCGTAAAGGCGCTAAGTCACAAAGATACAAATCAAAAAAGCTAAAGAATTAGTTTGAAGAAAAGAAAGAAAAAAATGCAGACCTATAAGCCGGATTCTGTCTCTGATAAATCAGAGCCTTATCATTTATCTAGATCCCGCATTACTACGGGACTCGAGCTACCTACCCTTCAACAACGGACGAGAAGCCCTTAAATGCTGATATACTTGGTATTTCACCGCATAGAGTTTACCTGGTTTCACTACAGCATTACCTGTACATACTTTCTGTTGCACTTGTCCTTGCGCCATTTCTAACGCCGACGGGTGTTACCCGCTATGCTTCTCTGTGGTGTCCGGACTTTCCTCCCTCCCGATGAATCGGGACGACGATAAGGCGGTCTGCGGGGCAAAAGTAACGATTTATGTACTAAGAATAATCATTTTAAATTTTAGATTTTCAAGCCATTTACGTAATGATTTAATTTTAAATTGGTTATCTTTAAAATCCATAATTTTAAAATTCAATTATCATGACAAGAATGTATCACTACGCAACTGTTTCAAAAGCTTTAGATCAATTGAATGAAAAAGGATTTACGTTTGATTTTAATTTAAACTCAGACATGATTAAAAAAAATCCTGAGAAATTTGAAATTGTACATGTGTATCGATACGAGGGTAATTCAGACCCGGGCGATGAAGCAGTTGTATACGGAATTAAATCAACAACAGGTAAAAAAGGTGTTTATGTATCAGGTTTCTCCGCCGACTCAGATCAGGAGACCGAAAAGTTTTTAAGCGATTTGAGTATAAAAGGAAGGTAATTCTTTAGGAGCTATTCCTGCTGTTCGCTTTATCTTTTCCTGGCTAAAAGAGCCAGAAAAAGGATACCGCTTCCATCAGGGCTAGGACTTTAAACTTCGCAAGAAAATTTTATACTTTTCTCACAATCTATGTCATTGCAAGGAACGAAGCAACCACACTTTTTATTCTTTACATAAATTATGTCATGTTAGTGATATTACTTCGTTCCTTGCAAAGACTAAAGATACATTTGCGTACGCTCTCAAACCAATAAACCACAAAAAAAGTCCATCATAAAATAATGGACTTTCAAAAAAAAAAAAAAATTATGCTGTTGGTATTTTTAACTTCCAACCTGCCTGAATCAAATCAGGGTTTTTAATGATATCTCTGTTGGCTTCAAAAATAGCTTCCCAAGAAACTCCGTGTGCTTTACCAATTTTAGATAAAGAATCGCCGCTTACAACGGTGTAATCTGTAGTTTTTCCTTCGGCAACAGCAATATTAATTACTGCATCTGCAGATCTAAAATCCGGATCAAGTTTTCCGTAAGCACTCCAAATTTTTTCTTTGTCTTCTGCAGATTTTGCTGTTCCATCAATATACAACACATTATCTTGCTCTCTAACTTGCAAATTAGCCACGCCCAAATTGGTAGCCAAATCTGTTAACTCTCTATATTTATCTAGTAAACTCATGACTTATTTTATTTAATGGTTAGCTTATTTTCAACTTTTTTAGGTTTCAATTCCTGTACACTTTTTATCAAGTTGGGCAATTGTGCTTTTTTGATATCTCCCGTAAGTGTTACCACAC
>Ga0302173_10000562_pt1 | contig 19864 bp, 10 predicted proteins | sample I_Fen_N3_1_FD_198785 | JGI IMG/M metagenome (GOLD analysis project Ga0302173, IMG submission 198785) | Peat permafrost microbial communities from Stordalen Mire near Abisko, Sweden - I_Fen_N3_1 | ecosystem: Environmental > Terrestrial > Soil > Wetlands > Permafrost | place: Sweden: Abisko... | reverse complement strand
AAATAATCTATTCTCCAGCCAATATTATTTGATCTTGCACCTGCTCTGTAACTCCACCAGGAGTATCTCTCAGTCTCGTCAGGATGCAAACGGCGAAATGTATCTGCCAACCCGCCTCCTACGAACCTGTCCATTCCATCTATCTCCTCCTGCATATAGCCGGCTGTTTTATTGTAATTAGCTTTCGGCCGTGCAATATCAATCGCTTTATGAGCTACATTAAAGTCACCACAAACAATTACAGGTTTGGCCTTTTCAAGATCTTTGAGATAATCATAAAAAGCTTTATCCCAGGCCTGCCTGTAGCCTAACCTCTTAAGCTCACTTCCTGAATTCGGCACATAAACATTTACAAGGATGAAGTTCTCAAACTCCAGGCATAATACCCGGCCTTCAGTATCATGTTCCATTATATTCATCCCTTTTGAAATATTCAAGGGCTTGATTTTTGAGATAATTGCTGTTCCTGAGTAACCCGGTTTAATCGCAGAATTTGAATAGATATGATAACCATTCAAGGGGTTAAGTGTTTCGGCGACGTGATGTTCCTGGGCCTTTATTTCCTGCAAGCAAAGAATATCGGGTCTAAGAAGTTCAAGATCAGTAAAGAAGGTTTTTTTTGCAATAGCACGAAGGCCGTTTACATTCCAGGATACGATTTTCATAGTTTCAATCTTGATAATTTGTAAAAATAGTAACTATGGTGAAATAAAGAGGAATATCAATATTCAATTTTAATTTTTGCTGAACCATTAAAGGGTGCAATCAAAACGGATTCTGAAGCATAGTCATAAATTCCTCCGGTAATATTTACGGGTTTCTTAACAGAGGGATGAGGTATTCTCAATATAATCTGTTTCGGCTTCCGGTCTGAGCTGCATTCAATAGTCGCTTCAATGAAACCTTTATTAATATTTGAATTGACAACAAGTGACAAAGGTCCAAAGTACGTTGCTACATTTTTCAGCTCTATTGTTTTGCCCTCTTCCAGCCATTGGCGGGGTATCCCTGGAAGCAGTTTAAGTGTTTGGTCTTCTTCAAGATATAACATCCATCGGGTTTCCATTAAAAACCAGGCTTCTTCATGGGTTTTATGTACGCTGACCTGGTGGAGATGCTCCCAGAATGTATAAGTTTCACGGTCAGCAAGGGCTGAAAAAGAATTATAATATGTTTTTATAAAAGGCTTCACCAATCCCTGTTTTAACTGAACCCAATCGTGCCGACTATAATATGGCTGACTGAAGGCTGCATTTCGCTGATATAACATCTCGGTATGGTATTTTAACATCATTTTGGATGCTTGTTCTGAAGGATCCAATACTTCGCAGAAAATAAGGTACAATGGCCCCAGCAATCCATCCGGTACGGTGAATGTGCCATGTGACAGATATACGTCAGGATCAAGATAAAGCAATCTTGGAGCCCTGGCTTCGGTCCAGGGAGGAACTGTCGGGCACCATGTCCCGTCGCCTAAAGGAACTACAGGAGACATTGCCATAGAGTTAAAGAGAGATGTCCGTATATCCTTCTTCCAGTCTTCTGCTTCACGTTTCAGCCGTTTTGCATTCGCTGTATCCACAGAGCTTAACATTTCTGCCACTCTTATGAGTCCCAGGTAGCCATACCCGTTCAGCATAAACTGATGATACGGGTCTTCAGGGTCAGCCACTTTGCCGTCGATCATACCATAACCTTTTCCCTGCAAATCTGATTTTTTATTCCGCTCACGCCATTTTATCAGGAAATCACAGGATTTGACCAGTTTCAATCTGACTTCTTTCACCCAGACAGTATCATGAGTATATCTGAAATACTCCCCCATGCTCCATAGCGCAGCGCCGGTTTCAACCATGTATCCCCCGAAATTCTGAATCATACCATCCTCATGTTGTTTGTCCAGAAAGAACATTAGTGATCTTTTAGCAATATCATCAAGTCCCATCGAGCAATAGAATTGAATAATTGGTGAACTCTCTGTTCCGATCGGTGAATAGACACCAATACATGGTGCCAGTGTTCCATCAGGGTCGTTACCATAGGTTATTAAATCGAGATGCAGCAAACCTGCCTGGATCATTTCATCAATCCGTTTTTCAGGCACCTTTATCCGGGCAGCGTTAGCCAGTTTTGTTTTCCAGAAATTTCTGCATTCAGTCAATTTCTCATTGAATGACTGATTGGCCAATTTGAGGGCTCTTTCTTTTGGGATTGGATTATGCGGAAGGCAGAATTCAAAAACGGCAGTTTCATTTGGTTTTAGCAAAACAGCTATTTCTTCGTTGTGCAAAGGTTTGCCATTCAGCTTTGAAACTCCAAATACCCTGTCGGGTGAATAGCTTGATAAACCGGTTTCTTTATCATACGTATAACCTGATTTTTTCCACCAGCTACCCGGACGGATGGTCTTGAAGAAGGCATAACGGGGTACAGAAGCCTTATTGGTTGCCTCTGCTCTTAAGTACAGGACAATCTCTTCAGTTCTGGTTGAATCACTCTTAAGAAGCGGCTTTAATAATTTTTCCTGCTCCGGGGTAAACATATGTCCTGCGCTATAGTAATCAGCGACTAGAAAATTTGTTCCAATGCGTGTATTTTTATTAAGCGTAGATGATTCAAGAGAAGCAAAGGCGGTGACTTTGTATTCGATATCATCATCTGTCTGTGACGAGTGAAGGATTGGTAAAACGCCCTCCTCAAGTCGCCGGACTGTGTTTTTTTCAACTCCTTGTCCGCGGCCTGCCATATAATTATATACAACACCTGTGTTATCCGTTTCAGGCAGATTGATTGAAGAGGATGCCATTCGTGGAATAATATTTTCCATTTCCAGTGAGCTTCCCAGTTCAAAAATGCGGATATCCCGGCTAATTCCAAGCCAGATGGGACAAACCTGGTTTCGGGTATGTATAGCTGCTGAATCAAATGATTCTTCCGGTTCATTTTCTATTTTTTCCAGCTTTGTCAGCGTCTTGCGGTTTTTAATTTCTTCTTCTATCTGTTGAAAGGAACGATTATCATCAAACCGGCATACCACAACATTGTATTCCGGGATAAAAATCGGATATTCATAAGTTACGTCGCGGAGCAAAAAGGAAAAGGAATGGTTCCCGTTATTAACAGATACCATCGTAGCGCCACTGCCGTAATTGGTTTTTGTATTTTTAAGAGAAACATCAAGCATGTTGGATCCTGAAGTGCTGAAAATGAATTGATTATCATGAATTTTCCCTTTTCCCTGGAGAAGTCCAATTTTTTCCAATCCGCCGTTGTATAATTCAATGTGGCCCTGTGGTTTTTCATTAAGCCATTTAATGAGTATTCTTTGCGCATCCTGTGCATTTAAGCATAAAACATTTAATATACCTGTGTATGCAAAACATGAAATCAAAAGAAGCAATTTTGTCCTTTTCATTCTTTTGTGGTTTTTAAGGATAAGGTTTTCAGAAGAGTCACGATGGTTTTATTTATTAAAAGATAAAACGAAGGTATATATTTCCTCCTGATCTGCACCATAGACGCCCGAGCCTGATTGTCAATACACAGATTGGTTCAACAGACAACCGCATTTTGTGTTAATCGGAAATCGAACAAAATCATTTACAGGATGTTGATGATGTCGGATAATCCCGTTAAATTTTATTTATACAATGGCAAGCATTATTTCCGGTTATGAGTATGATATCTTCATCAGCTATCGTCAGAAAGACAACAAATATGACGGATGGGTAACCGAATTTGTTGATAATCTGAAACGGGAACTTGAAGCAACTTTTAAAGAAGAGATCAGTGTGTATTTTGATATCAATCCTCATGACGGACTTCAGGAGACTCATGATGTAGCTGCTTCACTAAAAGAGAAACTGAAGTGCCTTGTTTGTATACCAATCATATCGCTCACCTATTGCGATCCGAAATCATATGCCTGGGAATATGAGTTTAAGACATTTATTGAACAAGCCTCATCAGATCATATTGGATTGAAGGTGACATTGCCCGGAGGTAATGTGGCAAACCGTGTGCTGCCGGTAAGGATTCACGATCTGGATACTGCTGATATTAAACTATTTGAATCGACACTGGGAGGAGTTCTCAGATCCGTGGATTTTGTTTATAAAGAAACAGGTGTGAATCGTCAGCTGCGTGCCAAAGATGATGATGTTATCAGAAATCTGAACCAGGTCCTTTATCGCGATCAGATAAATAAAGTAGCCCACGCCATCAAGGATATTATAGAAAGTATCAAAGCTGCTGAAACTCGCAGCCCTGGAAACAACAATGAAAGTCTTTTTAAGGAGACCTTAAAGAACAAGGAACCTCTGATTGATGAACCTATTCAACAGGACTGGAGGAAATCAAAACGTGAAGTTATTGTTGGAGAAAACAGGTCCGAAGGAGATAAAAGATTTCTGAGATTAAGGAATCCAAGAACATTAGTCCCTGGTGTTCTGCTGATTATAGCCATTTTTGTAACATTATTTTTTCTGATAAATAAACATTCTAAAGTCAGATGGGCAAAGGAGGTGGCTATACCGGAAATTGAACAATTCGTAAATAATGGTAATGTTCAAGCTGCATTTAGCCTGGTTCAAAAAGCAGAAAAATATATACCAAAAGAACATAAATTGAAAGAATTATCTTCTTTGGTTACCTCTAAATTAACCATTTTAACTGATCCTCCCGGAGCTGATGTCTATATCAGGGAGTATTCGGATACAACCGGAGAATGGGTAAAACTGGGAAAAACACCTGTTGATAGTGTCAGGATAACCGGATCTTCATTCTGGCTGTCAAGCACAACCTATCTGACAAGGATTGAGAAACAAGGATATGAAAATGTTCTGGCAGTTGCCTCGACAACTAAGGATTCTTTGTATAGAAAACTATTTAAACAGGGATCAATACCTCCGGGCATGGTATACGTGGAAAGTAAGAATGGATTCTTTATTGACCGTTATGAAGTAACTAACAGGCAGTTCAAAGAATTCATCGATAAAGGAGGATATAACAATCCTGAATATTGGAAAATTCAATTTAAAAAAGATGGCAAAATCATCAGCAGGGATAAAGCAATGGCTTACTTTGTTGATAACACGGGAAGACCAGGACCCGCTACCTGGGAGGGCGGATATTTCCCTGACGGTCATGACAATTATCCTGTATCAGGCATCAGCTGGTATGAAGCAGTGGCATATGCAGAATATGCAGGTAAAAGCCTTCCCACAACTGACGATTGGGAGAGTGCAGCCAAATGGTTTTTCAGGTCTGATTCCAAAATTGTACCAGCCAGCAATTTTAACAGGAAGGGTCCTGAACCGGTAGGGAAAAATGGTGGTGTGAACATGTTCGGTGCCTATGATATGGCTGGTAACGTAAGGGAGTGGTGCTGGAATGAAACTCCTATTGGCCGGATTATAAGAGGTGGTGCATGGGATGATGCTACTTATATGTATAAATTTCTGAGTCAGCTGCCTCCATTTGACCGTTCTCCGAGAAATGGATTCCGATGTATTAAATATATTGATAAGGAAAAGATACCTGAAAGTGCATTTAAGCAGATAACTTATGATGAAGGGGAGGATTATTCCAAAAAACAACCTGTACCTGAAAACATTTTCTCAATTTATAAGAATCAATTTCAATACGACAGTGCTGACTTAAAATCTGTTATAGAAAATAAGAACAAGAGCCCTGATGGATGGATCACTGAAAAAATATCTTTTATGGCTGCCTATGGAAATGAAAGGATGATCGCATATCTTTTTTTACCCGAAAAGGTATCTCCTCCTTATCAGACTCTCATTTTTTTCCCTGGTTCAGGAGCTCTTTTTGAAAAAGATCTCGTTAAAAGCATCGAGACGAAATGGCTGATTGATTATATCATAAAAAGCGGGCGTGCAGTCATGTGTCCAATTTATACAGGAACATTTGAGAGAATTGATAATCATGCACCTGAAGTTAGGAGTGGGCATCAACATTCCGAAGGGGTTATCAAATTGGTTAAAGATTTCAGAAGATCCGTTGATTACCTTGAAACCCGGCAGGATATTGACAATAGAAAACTTGGTTACTACGGTTTCAGCTGGGGCGGTCTGATGGGCGGTATAATTCCGGCTGTGGAGGATCGTCTTAAAGTGAACATTTTAATTGTCGGTGGATTAACGGGAGGATCTCTCCCCGAGGTTGATCAGATAAATTATCTTTCAAGGGTAAAAATACCAACGCTCATGCTAAATGGAAGGTATGATTTTACATTCCCTTACGATAAGGCAGTTTTACCTTTCTATAATCTTCTGGGCACTCCGATCAAAGATAAACGGCGCGTCATTTATGAAACAGACCATTATGTACCAAAGAGCGAAATGATTAAAGAGGTGTTAAACTGGTGTGATCGTTATCTGGGACCTGTAAAGCAATAATCCTATATGTAAGCATTATCAACGGCTACGAATACGACATCTTCATCTCCTACCGCCGCAATGATAACCGTTCAGGCCGGGTAACGGAGTTTGTAAATGCCTTGCAGGAGGAATTGGCATGTATCAATAACCCCACTTTTTCATTGCGGCAAGATCATCTTTTACACAGTCCATCGGACTTTCGTTCTGGTAGGCCTCCTGTTCAATGATCATTAACCAGGCCCCGTTTTTTATTGAAAGAGCCATAACGTCTTTAATATTGAGAACACCTTTTCCGAGAATTGTACTGTCATGCATATTCTCTTTATTCTTCTCCTTCAATAAATCTTTTACGTGCAGGGAGACAAATCTTCCCGGATATTTTTTAATTACATCCAGCGGATCAGTGCCCGATGCATTGTACAAATTGGCAATATCAAACTGATGAATAGATATTTTCGGATCAGAAAACTTCATGATTATATCGAATAACTTCATGTTGTTCATAACTACGTCTGCATTGAAATCATCGTGGTATCCGAATTTCATTCCGAATTTCTGGCAATATTCACCGCATTTGTTCCAGAGATCAATCACTTTTAAAAGTGTATCATAATCCTTCTGGGCATCTCCGGCCAGCTCGGGAGTGATTACAAATTTCTGTCCCATAAAAGCTGCATCCTCCACAGTATGTTTCCATTTATCCGTAAAATCCTTTTTCGAAGCATCCCACGACTGCATTCCAAATTCGACATGGCCGCTGTGCATCTTCAGATCCAGGTCTCCCAGGATTTTCTTAAATTCTGAAGGCTCAAACCCATAAAATTTCCGATCGGCATAACCGGCATGTTCAACCACCTTATAACCCATACCGGCTAATTTCTTCAGCGATCCTTTGGGATCACTTTTCATATCATCGCGTATAGAATACAACTGTAACCCAACCGCCACTTTCTCATTTCCGGCGGCAAATATTGATTGTGGAAAAACTGCTGTCCCCAGAGCGATCATAGCACCCGATTTTACAAATGTCCTTCTTGATGTTTTCATTGATATGAGTTTTTAGGTGTAAATCAAAATTGAGAATTGAATTAAAATTATTTACAGATAAAGTTATGAATTCGGACAAACAATTCAAATAAATACTGACATCTGCAATCCCGTGGATTGCTGACAGAAGTGGAAATGCCAGCGCCATTGACCACTATTCGCCGATATTAATTGATTATGAAAGACCGCAGTTAAAACATTGATTTATAGAGAAATAATATTATGACAATCAGACCAGCTAAATGTGGTCAATTCGTTCGGCTTTTGCAGTTTTTCCAAGGCGTAATGAATTTTTCTTAAATTTGGAGTAAGCATACATTCAAAATAGATACTTCAACTTCAAATTCCCGATAAAATCATTAAAGCACTATGGAAAACTCTAAGAACAAATTATTTAAGAAAGTAATCATTAAGATTGCAGCGATTCTGATCGGATTTTTACTGATTATGGCAAAATCTGTCCCCTGGCCTGAAAAGAATATACTTCCACCGATGGGATGGGAGCCATGGAACATAGACCATTGCGGTCAGTTATCCAACTGGGATGAAGCTTATTACAGGAAGCTGGCAGATTTTTTTGTAAGCTCCGGATTAAGGGATATGGGGTACACTTATCTGACATTTGAATGTCATGCACATTACCGTGATTCAGACGGAGTATTCCGGCCTAACCTGAGTAAATTTCCCAACGGCTTCAAACCAATTAATGATTATCTCCACAGCAAAGGACTGAAATCAAGAACCTACACTGATGCTGGAAAAGGCAAGTGCGGAGGCTGCTACGACGGCAATGGTTCATTTGGTCATTATGCCGATGATGCCAAACGCTGGGCAGAATTTGGATTCGATGGGGTCAAAATCGACTGGTGCGGCGGTGCAGGAGAGAAACTTGATGAAAAAACCCAGTATATGGAGTTTCATAAGGAGATGGCAGCTCAAAACCCCGATTTCAATATTGAAATATGTACCTGGGGCAACGGCAATCCATGGGAATGGGGTCGTGATGCCGGTACATTCTGGCGGACCTGCGGAGATATAGATGGTTATGTTGAAAACGGTAAATGGAGCGATGCAAGTGGAGGATCATGGAAAACAATAACCAGGAATATCGATGCAAACAGGCATCCTGACAGAAAGCTTGTCGGACCAGGACTGGGCTGGAACTATCCCGATATGCTTGAGGTAGGGGTAAGCGGAGGATTGAATGAAACCGAAGAAAGGACGCAATTCAGTATGTGGTGCATTATGGCTTCTCCGCTGTTTCTCGGGAACGATGTTTTTAACATGCCACAGTATGGCAGGGAAATAGTAATGAACAAAGAGATGATCGCTATTGACCAGGACCCGCTCGGAATCCAGGGAGATGTTGCAAAAGAATACAATAATGGCACACTTCAGGTATGGGTCAAAGAACTGGTCGACGGCGCTAAAGCGGTTGCATTGTTCAACCGGTCAGAAAAAGCTGAGAAAATATCTGCAGTGTGGAAAGATTTGGGCTTTGCGGGCAGAATGAAAGTGAGGGATCTGTGGGAACATACTGATAAAGGGACCTTCCCGGAGACTTATTCTGTTGAAGTACCATCTCATGCTGCAGTTGTAATAAAGGTATCCCGACCATGAATTCTTGCCACAAACCTTCTGAAACTGAAATTAAATTTAATATCCTTCATTTTCTGAGCGCCGCAAAATTCGGTCTGATAACATGAGACAATCATAACAAAACCACAAGGATTTAACTCCGACTTTGAGTGGTCAGTACTTGAGTAGATGGGAAATAAGCTGAAACAGTAAAACCTCTAAGCCCAAGGGTACTCATATTCTTTTGGAATAATTTTATTATAATGGATAAAGTAATTCAGAATACTTCTCAGGTTTCTAATGTTGCCTATGAGTTGAATCTATGATTTTCTGAAAATGAACTAAGCTGCGAAGGCTATCAAAAATAGGATCAATCATTAGCTCACCTAATGACAACTCACTTGGGGTAGATAATAATAACTCTATCTTTTCTAAAGCAATATCATAATTTTTCGTAAAAATGTAGATTTCCATTAGATCTTGTTCTTTTACTATGCCCTGCCATGCGTCTAACTTGACTGGTTTTAAGGCAATTGCTTTTTCACCACAAGAGATAGCTTCTTTGTTATCCCCAATGAATGCATAGCACTTACCTAAGGTTGCATAGTACCTTTCATCATTAGGTTTTTCTTCTAGTTTTTCCCGCAGAATAGTAATTGCGGAATCTGCATAGATTTTAGAATAGGATTTATTCCCACTTAAAAAATAAATTAATGCGATGTCATAAGTTTTAGGATGATAATAAAACTGGTCTTCAAGTTGAGTTGTAGTATCATGATAAATGAACTCAATTAACTTTTTGTATTGTCTTGAATAATAGTAACTTGTATACTGAATATTTTCTTCTTTTAATCCTGATTCTTTTAATGCAAGATTGAAATCAGCAGTCTTGTTTATATATGCCCTGAAAATATTTGAATTAAAATCAAAGTCAGGTATTAATGATAATCCTTTTTTGCACCATTCTATTTCATTATCAAACTGGTGCATAAGATCATAGGTGTGTGATTGTTCATTAATCTCTTTTGCATCGAGTGGATCAAATTGTAGTCCTCGTTCTCGTTCTATTATTGATTCATTCCATTTTCCTTGTCGTCTTAGAATATTTGATGAAATTGAATATAAGGATGGCATATTGGGTGTTATCTTCTTTAAATCAGCAATTATTGATAAGACCTTTTCATAATCTCTATTTATATAATAATAATAAGATGCTTGTGCAATTTTCAATTCAGGTAATTCTGGATTAATAGAGAATCCTTTCTTTATATCTTCCTGAGCTCTTAGATCATAATCTTTTAATTTTTCATCTTTAATCCAATATAGATATAAATATTCACCTGCTCTCTTGGCATAAGCAACTGCAAAAAAGGGATCTTCATGAATTGCTTTTGAATACAAGTCAATGGCTTTAAATGATTCATATTTTGTTGAGTAATCATTAGCCTTCAAATAGTAATCATATGCAATTAGATTGGTAGTAGGGACTTCGTTCTTATGCAGATCAGTTCCATTATGTATTAATGTGGATTTCAATCCCTGAGCAACATTTTGAGCTACTTCAGTCTGAATTGAAAATACATCTGAAAGATTTCGGTCAAATGTTTCGGACCATAAATGAAAACCTGTTTTAGCGTCGATTAGTTGAGTTGTGATTCTTACTTTATTACCTATTTTTTGAACGCTTCCCTCAAGAAGGGCTGAAACATTTAATTCATGAGCAATTTCTTTTAATGATAGTTTAGTATTTTTATATCTCATTGATGATGTGCGGGCAATAACTTTCAAATCACCCACCTTGAAAAGGCGATCTAGAATCTCATCCACCATACCATCACTAAAATACTCCTGTTCCTGATCATTGCTAAGATTAACAAAAGGCAATACCGCAATAGATTTTTCAACTTTATCGTAAGAATTTAACCGTTTTGGTATAAAGAAATATCCAAGTAGTACCAGTGCTAATATTGAAATACAAGATAGAATAATTATCGCTTTCAGATTCTTTGTCTTTTCATGATATGTTTTAACAGCCTCTTTTGGATCTTCTTCAACCAGCTGATTATGTTTCTTTAGTGCCGCTAAAATTTCTTTGACAGAATTGGCTACCTTATTTATCTGGTTACGATATATCGAACTATTCAAATTTTTCTTTTCATCATCTTCAGGTTTGAGAGGTCTGTTAACTCCAGGTTCTTTGTATATAAACTCTATTCCACGTATGAATCCTCCGAGTTCATTTTCAAGGAGAGCTTGATCCTCAGCATCGAGGTTATGAATCTTAACTGACAATATTCTGCTAGAAACATTTCCACTAGCAAGTTTTATATCTCTTCCAAAATAATCTTCACTTGCTAGTTTATTAAAAGCAACAAACTCGTGTTGCCACGCAAAACTTTTTGAATCACAATAGGTTTGTGATATAATAGGGATGAAGATTAAACATTTAAGTTTTTCTTTTAAAGAAGCACCTACATCATGAGTCTCTAACAATCCATCATGGGGGTTGATATCAAAATAAACGCTTACCTCCTCTTTAAAGGTTGCATCGAGTTCCCTCTTCAGATGGTCAACAAATTCTGTTACCCAACCGTCGTATTTATTGTCTTTCTGGCGGTAGGAGATAAAGATATCGTAATTATAGCCTTCAATAATGCTTGACATTTAAGGCTTAATTTTTTCATTATCAAATATAAATTATAATCAGACTTAAAGCAAAAATATGTTTGCCGTGATAGTTTAGAGAATTGAATCTGTCAAAAATGGGATCAGAATTGTGTAGATGAACGTTTTTTGATGTGATTTGTTTAAGGTAAGTATTTTGTTCTAAACAGGCAATTGATGACCTGTTATGAAAAAAGTAGGTGATCTTAATTAACCAAATCTCAGGTTAATTCTTCTGCATCCTATTGCAAATTGCATTAGGATAAATTACGGTCATACCTTATTGATCTCCAAACAGGTGTTATGACTGTTTTCGATTTAATAATCAAAATTAATTCTACAAATTAACGAAAGGGAAATAAATTATGTCAACCGAAGATGAAGTCCGCAATGCATCAAATCAGTTTTATGCAGCGCTAAACAAAATGGTAAATGGAAGTTCTCAATCCTTGTCAGATATTTGGTCACACAGTTCGGCAGTTACCACTATGCACCCGATTGGAGGACGGCAGGTAGGATGGAAGGACGTTTGGACAACATGGGATCAAACCGCCCAGGTAGCTTCAGAAGGTCAAGTCAAACTACAGGATCAGTTCATCCGGGTAGTCGGGGATATGGCTTATGAAATTGGCGTCGAGAACGCAGGTTTCAGGATTGCCGGGCAGAAGGTCACTGATCAGGTTCGCGTAACGAACATCTATCAGAAAGAAGGCGGAACGTGGAAGATTGTCCATCATCATAGCGATCTCTCCCCCGCAATGGTTGAAGTACTTCATAAGTTACAAAACGCGTAAAAACAAATTGAAATGAAACCTGATAACCGCTCAGGTTTATGGTTTCAGGAGAGGTTCTAATATTCAACCGGAGTGTGCAAAAAATATCAGGCACCTCCGGTTTAATCCTGCTGGTCCTGATTTGCACTTCCTTTAACCTGATCCTTGTAGTATTTATATGAGGTCCACTATCATTATGATTAAATTCATGCTGGTCTGAGCTGAAATGCTTATTTTTTTATAAACTTCTTTATAAGTGTGCTGGTATTACTAAATATTTCTAATATATATATCCCTGCTTTGACATGGTCTAAGCGGATTTCTGTTATTTCTTGTTTTATGTTTTGTTTCATCAATACGTGGCCTTGCAAGTCATAAATTAAAATATTCATTTTTTGTATATCACCCAGGTCATGCAAATCTATGGTTATCATATCATTTGCAGGATTAGGGTAAATCACAATATCTCTTTTCCCAAAAGTATTAATAATGTTTAGAGCAGTTAGTGATATATATCTGAGTACATAGCGGTAAGTTTTAGATACCATGTTGGAATTCATTAATTGAAATGAGGTAGCGGGGGGCTGAATAATTCCTTGAGGTCCTATTGGATCTCTCCCGAAATATGAATCAAATGGCAACCATTCTCCTTTGTCTAGGTCCAATCGTTCATATTTACCTGTCTCTGTATTTCCATGGGCATCATAAGTAAATGTATATCTCGTAATAAATTGCCAATTAAATCCATTAAAAGAATTATGCAAGGTTCTTTCATCTAATTCAATCAAAACATTTCCGTTAGCATCGTAAGTAAAGGTCAGTTTGGCTCCAGGTTCTTCACTTATGTAAGACAAGGCCTTTCCATAAGTACTATATGTATATGCTGATCTAGATTCGGTGATCCATATGGTGTCTTGCCAATGTTCATTTAATGTAGTTAAAACTTCTCTATTTGTATTATAACTAAAACTACTTCTCTCAAAATTCGACCATGTATTTCCTCTATATATTTCATGTAACTTACTTAATTCATTCCCATTATTGTCAAAAACATATGTATATCTCTGATCACTCACCCATAAGCTGTCATCTGTCCAAACATCATCTAATTCAGATAGCAAATTACCATTTGTATCATAAGTGAATATATTTCTGTCACTATTTACCCATGTATTGTTTGGCCAAATTGAATGTAACATGGTCAACTCCTTTCCATCGCTATTATAAGTGAACGTATATCTGTGATAATCCACTAATACACTATTTTTAAAATGTTCAAATAACTCGGTCACCTTATTTCCAATGTTATCATAGTTATATGTGTATTTTATAGAATCAAAATATTCATAATTTATCCAATTCTCACTTATCTCTGTCAATATATTTTCTTTATCATCGTAAGTATATGTAAATCTATATTCATTTCCCCATGAGTTCTGTAATAATCCTTCCCTTAGACAAGATAACTCTTTCCCGCTTGCATCATAAGTATATGTATCTCTATAATCATTCACCCAAGAATTGTTTAGCCAAACCTCAAATAAAAAAGACAACTCTTTTCCGTTGGCATCATAAGTATATGTATATCTTTGATTGCCTACCCATATACTATCGTTGTTATAACTTTGATCCAATTCCGTTAATATATTCCCATTTGCATCATAAGTAAATAGATGTCTTATACTATTGATCCATAAACCGTTTATCCAATTTTCTCCTAAATTATTCAATATATTTCCAGCAGCATCAAAGCTCCTAGTTTCCCGATATATTAATTCATTTGAAGTATTGTAGATAATAATAGTGTCTAATAATTCAGTGTCTGTTTTATAAGAGTTGAACTGATTTTTACCTGATTTATTTTTGTCAATACTAGTATTGATGCTTTTTATTGAGTAGTCAGTATGTTGCCGGTTTTGTGCATTTGTAGAATTAAATGCAAAAAAAATGGCTAATAAAATGTAAATTTTTTTCATCTTTTAACTTCATTTTGTAAAGTAAAAGCGATGCTTATTTAATAGCCTATTTTTATATAGATCTATTAAAGGTAGACATAAATAATTCATTTAGTTGGCAGACATTCAATTTTATTTGTCCTAAAGGTGTTTGGGTTGCACTCATTATGTTGCGAGTTGAAAATCTCTTGTCTTAAATATGCAATTTAAATCGCAACTAACACTCGTCGACGTCCTTCCAAGCTGCAATGAAACAAAACAAAGGAGCCACACAATGTGCGGCTTCTCATGTTCTATGGGCCCAGCTGGGCTCGAACCAGCGACCCCCTGATTATGAGTGTTATATTTGGTTTTTTACCAGTTTACATAGGTTTGTTTCTGTTCTCAGCATCCATGATTTTTGTATTGAAGATTTCTACAGATAACACTGGGTTTCATAATAACTGGCAAAATATCTGGCCAATTGATTTCAAATGTTCTTTCAGGATCTATTTTTGATAGGTATAGTTCCGTGACACTTAGTACCAAACTAAAATATAATTAATTAGCTACCACTCCACAATATTATTCCGAAGCGCAAATTTTATCATTTCAACGGTGCTTTTGAAGTTATACTTCTGCATAATATTGTTCTTGTGAGTTTTTATTGTAAAAACACTAAGACTCAGCTTTTCAGCAATCTCGTTATTAGTGTAACCCTCAACGTAAAGCTTCAATATCTCCTTTTCACGAGAGGTTAACTGATGTTTTTTGGAAACATCACCAACACTTGTATTTTTAACATTTTTGAAAAAACTCTTTAATACAATTTTTGAAATTGAGGGACTATAAAATTCATCTCCATTTGAAATGGTTCGTATGGCTTCAAGTAAAATCTCAGTGGTAGAATCTTGCTTTGGAAGGTAACCTTTGGCGCCTGCCTGAATTGCACTAAAAATATACTCTTCATTATTAAACATCGATAGAATAAGCACTTTAATATCAGTAGAGAGCTTCATTAATCTCTCTGTCAGCTCAATTCCCGACATATTTGGCATTGACAAGTCAGTAATCAAAATATCGGGTTGGTTGCATTTTATAAAATCAAGAGCCTCTTTACCGCTTCCAACTGAGCCTATCAGCTCAATGTCATCTTCATCCTTAAGCAGCCGCTTAATTCCATCACGCACAATCTGATGGTCATCGACGATCAGAACCCTTATTTTACTCATCTCTTTGATTATAAATTTTCTGCATCGTAAGTCGTTTCGGAATTTTTAAACGTATGGTAGTTCCCGAAAGTGGTTCGGACTCAATATCCAGTTTTCCATTAAGCAGTCGGGCTCGCTCTTTCATATTATAAATTCCGTTGCAGGGAGTGCATAAGTTAGGATTATACGTAAATCCCTTTCCATTATCCTCAATTAACAGAATTATGCTATCCTTACTTCCAATAAGCTGAAGTTGAACCTTTTTTGCTCCAGAATGTTTTATCGCGTTATTCAAGCCCTCTTGCGATATCCGGTAGAGATAGAACTTAACCTTAGGGTCGTTGGTAGAATAATCGCCATAGACGGAGAGTTCAATATTAATCTTTGAAGTTCGGTTTAACGAATCACAAAGGTTTTTAAGTGCGATATCAATTCCCGATTCCTTAAGAATGTTTGGTGCAAGATTATTGGAAATCTGCCTGACTTCATCTATTGTTTTTAGGAAATCGACCTTAACCTCTTCTATGGTTGACCTGACTTCACCGGCATTTTGTTTGCTAGTACTCTCGAGCTGAAGTTTTATTGAAATTAGCTTTTGTCCAAGGCCATCGTGTAATTCCCTTGATATTCGTTGCCTTTCAAGTTCCTGGCCATCATAAAGCGCAGACATTCTCTTTAATCGCTCCTCCTTGAGTTGCTGCGCCATGATATTAAACGCTTCGGTTAGTAATCCTATCTCATCGGTTGATTTTGGTTTGATGTTAACATCTAAATCACCCTCTCCAATCTTCAATGCGGCATTTTTTAATTTGACTATAGGATTTGTAATAGTATGGGAGATAAATCGTGCTATTGAGAAGAGGAAAATGCAGATTATTAAGGATAAAAATATAATATCATTCCTCAAGGAAACAATCGGAATCATTGCTTCGCTGTAATCAATTTCGGCAATAATAGCCCAATTTAATCCATGTATCGACAACCTATCAAAGGAGCTTAAGCAGGCAACCGTTCGGTAATCATCAATTAAAGACGAGCCAATTTTATCTTTGAACGCATTAAATGCACTTATCGTTTTTACTGTGGTATTCAGTACAGAATTTGGAATAAACCTTGAATTACTTCTCATCAGATAATCATCGCCAACAAGATAAACTTCCCCTGATTTTCCCAGCCCGTTCTCCGGACTATCCTCAAGCATAATGTTATTGATATCGTGAATAGGAATTTGAAGGGCTAATATGCCAATATTTTTGCCGCTTTCAATAATTCGTTTGCCAATAAAACAAAGCGGATCGTTATCATTGTTAAATCGTTTACTAAAATCAACAAAAGTAGGCTCATTCGTTGATGCTGCGACCTCCCAAATTTTTGATAGCTGATTAATTAAAATGGTATCGGGGTTCACATTTTCTATTTCTGAACCGTTAACATTATATACCTTAACTGAATTCCGTTCGGAACCAATTATCAAATACATGCTATTAAATCCAAAAATTGTGTAGTCCAGAGAGAAATTGGGATACTTCTGATTTACAACTGTATGATTCATGTTTTTACATAAATCCGAAGCTATGTTCTTCAGGTAATCATTTTCAGCTAAAAGAGTGATATTCTTTTTGCGCTCATTGAGGAAAAACTCAAGCTGAGCTTTCTTAATAACTCTGATAGATGTAAGTTGGTCGAGGGTTCGCTTGAGTAATGCATTCTTCGCATTGAAATAAGCGTAAATTCCAATTACAGAAAGTGCAGATACTCCGACTGAGAAGAATAGCACCATCAATTTTCTATTTATCGACCTGCCAAACATCATTTAACTGGTTAAGAAAAATCAAAGGAAAGAAATAACCACTTCAAAATATAAATAATAAAGGCTCATATTTCAGAGCCTTTATTATTTATTAAATTTTAATAATTACTATAGAGCTCCTTCATCGTAAGCTCTCTCCCCTAGTAGAGCATTATCCAAACCTGCTAGTTCTTCTTCTTTTGAAACTCGTACAGGTGTAATCAGGTTAATGATAACAAGCATAAGGTAAGTAAACACGAACGCGTAAACTGCGGTGGCAACTACAGCAACTGTTTCCTTTAAAAGGAATGAAGCTGAGCCAAAAAGTAAGCCATCGGCCCCTGCGGAATTCACAGCTTTAGATGCAAACACACCAAGAAGAATTGTTCCAAGAACACCTCCCATTCCGTGAACCCCCCAAACATCAAGTGCATCGTCCCATTTCATCCTGTTTTTAAACTGTACTGCATAGTAGCACACTAAACCAGCGGCAATCCCGATCAGTGGAGATGCCCACAAAGGAACAAAACCGGCACACGGAGTAATGGTTGCCAGGCCTGCAATTGAACCCGTCAGGAGACCTACAAACTTAGGCTTGCGTTCTCTTATCCATTCAACCGCTAACCAGGCGATAGTAGCAAACGATGCAGCAATATCAGTATTTAGAAAAGCAAGGGAAGTCACATTATCAACCTGAACCTCGCTACCAGCGTTAAAGCCATACCAGCCAAACCACAGCAAACCACTGCCAATTGCAACCAAAGGAATACTGTTTGGCGTTGAGTTTTTGTCAACACGCGCACCAACATAAAAAACTGATGCCAGAGCAGCAAAGCCAGCAGTAGCATGAACAACGATACCACCTGCAAAATCAATAACGCCTAAATGAGATAATAGCCCACCACCCCAAATCATATGTACTAAAGGATAATAAACGAATATCTGCCAGACGGTAAGGAAAATAAAATAAGCTTTAAAGGAGACCCTGTTTACAAAAGCGCCTGTTATAAGCGCAGGAGTAATAATGGCAAACATCATCTGATATGCGATGAAAACAAACTCTGGAATTTTACCATTGCCCGACCATAAAGTATCCATACCAATTCCTGACAGGAATGCTTTATCGAAGTTACCAATTATGCCTCCATCACCACCGCTAAAACAGAGTGAGTAGCCAAAAATAACCCAAAGTACAGTTGTCCAGCCAAGAGAAACGAAACTCTGAATCATAATCGCGAGAATGTTTCGCTTTGTAGCCAAGCCACCATAGAACATTGCAAGTGCCGGAGTCATAAGCATTACAAGGCTTGTGGCAAGAAGCATAAACCCTGTCGAACCTGTATCCATAACCGCCACTGTCTTAAATAACATTAAATTTAACATAGGTTTAATGATTTATTTGTGAGAGTTAATTTGTAGCTGCTCCAAATTATATGCATTATTCATTTTGAGATAGACATGTACAGAAATTATTGAAAGAAATACCAAAACTGCGAATGCTCTAAAAAATCTGTACATAAACTAAACGGGTTAGAACTGTAAAAGTATCTGTTGTCTATTTGGTTATCAATAGCACTTGGTATGAAAGAAGAGTAATACTAAGTTGTAGATTTTTGATATAATTTTTAGTTTGAATTAATAAAAGACATGCATATAATTTCAATTTTGTCCGAAACCTGGCTCAAACCTGGCGCATAAAAAAAAACCGTTTACAAAGAAAGTTTGTAAACGGTTGATTTTCATTGTGGGCCCAGCTGGGCTCGAACCGGACCGAGCGTTAATAAAATGCCCGGTGGGCATTTTTAGCTAAGGAGACAGCTTGCCGCGGAGGCCCTAGCCCAGACAGAAAACAAAAAAGGCAGTCAAATGACTGCCTGAGTGTGGGCCCAGCTGGGCTCGAACCAGCGACCCCCTGATTATGAGTGAGATAAGATTCTGAAATTCAGATTGTTATAACTTGTATGGGTCTTCATTGTCATTCACTTACGATTTTCGTCTTTTATGGTTTTTCACTATTATTCATTAAACCTAGCGGACTACCTGGCGGATTTTACCAGCCATATTACCGTTAAAGGATAGGATCATTTATTCCAAATGTGACATCAGGATTAAGACCAGCCAGATAATGCTCCGTGATAACTACATTACTGTGCCCCAGCATCTGGCTTATCTTCTTAATATCAGTGTTATTTTTATCAAGAGTGTTGGCATAACAATCTCTTGCCGATCCTAAATTCAATGGTTGAGAGAGATCGAGTTTCTTTCTGATGCCTTTCAAATTCTGATTTATCTTCTGCCTGATCTTGTGGTTTCTATTCTTAAAGAAGATTTCGTCATAACCTGGAAAAATCGGTCAAACTGAGCACCTGATTCCGGACCAAAGTGAGCACCCGATTCCGGAGCAAACTGAGCAATGGATTCCGGAGGAAAGTGAGCAATCAAAAATAAGATATTTACCAGGCTATTG
>Ga0302173_10000554_pt1 | contig 20033 bp, 17 predicted proteins | sample I_Fen_N3_1_FD_198785 | JGI IMG/M metagenome (GOLD analysis project Ga0302173, IMG submission 198785) | Peat permafrost microbial communities from Stordalen Mire near Abisko, Sweden - I_Fen_N3_1 | ecosystem: Environmental > Terrestrial > Soil > Wetlands > Permafrost | place: Sweden: Abisko... | reverse complement strand
TCTGGTGTCATATTAAAAAAAGCTGACATTTCAGGTGAACCTGCCTGCATTGCGATACCAGTAGAGCCATGGAAACCTCCATGTACGCTAACTACTCTTTTCCTTTGTGTTGCATATCTTGCAAACTTTACAGCAGCATCAATTGATTCGCCACCACCATTATTTAAATTAATATATTTCATATAATCAGGAGACACAGCTAAAAGTGCTTCACATAGATCGTTTTTTACCTTGGAAGGGAAATAATGATTACCTGCATCATATTTTTCAGCACCTTCAATGAGAGCCTTTTTAACCTCTGGATTACGATGCCCCAGATTGAAAACTCCTCCGTTAATATGCATATTGATCAATCTTTTTCCATCAATATCTTCAAAACAATATCCTTCTCTTTCCCCTAATACAATATCAATCCCCGCTTCACGAAAGATTTTAACCTTGTCAGGATTCCATACCTTAGCGGCCTCATCATAGATTTCTTTTTTTTCTTTGCTCATAATCATCCTCATTCCTGCGCAATCATTTTGCGCACATCTAATTTTCCCGATTACTTTTTAACTAGTAATGGCAACTTTTCATACTTCTTAATATACTCTCTAGCCAAAATAGCTGTACCTTTTGCGTAAAATGCCATAATTTCAGGTGTAAGTTCTGCTGATTCGCCACTTCCTGCTTGGGTATTATCAATGTGATATATAATTGCCTGAAGTAGTCCTATTCTTCTCATTAAAATAAATGTTTGAATTTCTATTTTATCTTCATCTGATAAACTCGTGTGTTTTCTGTAGCCTTCCACTATTATATCAATAATGTTTTGCAAGTCTGGACGATGTTCCATGAAACCAACTACACATGCAAGGTCATACATGTACCAACCTTTACCACAATCGTCAAAATCTAAAACCGTTATATTTTCTCCCTCTATCAATAGATTTGGCATTCTAAGATCACTATGTATCATACCATAACGTTCTGGCGATTTTCCATATACTTCGGTACGTTTTTTTATCAACAATGCACATTCATCTATTACTTTTATATCAGAATTGCTTAACACCCCTTTTATATCGGTATAATGTGCACCATAATAATTGTTCCAGCCTTCTCCAAATGTTGTTTCCCAATCCCATTCAATCCGTTTATAAAAATCTGGTGGCGTCCACTTTTTCGAATTATCATGTAATGCAGCGGCGATCTCACCCAATTTATGATACATTTTCACATCTTCAGGCGTAAGCGTATTCTTTGCCAAAGAAGGGAATATTTTATAAAATCGTGCATAAGCAGTTGCTGCTAAACGAAATGTAGGAATTGTGATTTTGTTTGGTATTTTTTGTAAAACAGAGGCGATTCCTCCTATTGTTTCTGTGTCATCGTGTGAATCCTTTGGCGCCTTTCCATTTACATAACTAAAGCACACTACATTTCTTTTTTCTGCCATCTGTGGTGTTTCAATTGTCTGTACATAAGTGCCATTCAAGGCTTTCAGCGGTGTTGCCAGATTTATATCCGTTCCACTCTTTAAATCCAGTATCCATGCGATTTCTGTTTGAATTGATTCCTTTTCGGCATAATGCAAACGGTGCACTCGCATTACGATTGTTTCGTGATCTGGATGTTCTACTCGATAAGTTGCATTTTCTGTTATATTCAAAAGCTTCAACTTCGAATCCTGAGGATACCCCCATAAATCTAATGCCCTTCTTGCAACATTTTCATAGTGTTCTTTTTGTTTTTCAAAAGATAGGCTGTTAAAATCAATTAATTTTGCTTCTTTCACTTCAAAATTATCCATTATTTCCACTCCTTTTTCATATAATAATTATTGTAACTGTTAAGTACCTGAACAATTACACACTTCGCGCAATACTGCCTTCTGAATAGTTACTAATTATTTATATATAAAAAAATAGCAAAGGACGTCTAAAATAGCGCCTTTGCTAAATACTCATGCATTATTGAAGTTAATAATACTCATTTATCACAGCTGAATTAAAATGGCTGTCCGATTTATTAATCACTCAATACAATATTAAATTCTATTCACTTAATATATCATAAAAATAAAATGATTATATCCTTATTTCCCTTTTCATATTAATTTTTCTTGACATTACAATTGATTTTCCTTATTATTTTCATAAACCAAGATGGATTTACAACATAATTCATCTATTGCAAATCAGGAGGTAGCATATGTGTCTATCAGAATATGAAATATCATTAATTCAGTCATTCTATAATTATAATAGAATTCCTTTATGGATATACAATAAACAGATGAAACTTCAGTATTCTTTTTTTTCTGAAAATCTCCCTGGGTTAACAAAGAAATTATCTTCTCATATGGATCAGTTAGTAACGAAATGTAGAAATTCTAATTTTGATATCTTGTATTATGATAGTGAGCTTTATTATATTTTTTCATTTGAACGTAATCAGGAAACTTTTTACTGCCTGGGCGGACCAATGCTATTATCAAATATATCAGCCTCTACAACTATGTTGCCTTTTTCTTTTTCACATAATATGAATTCACAAGAAATAGATACACTTATAAAGATTCTTCCGGTGATATCATTTCCTACTTTCTGTGCATTCCTGCGGATTATCATGCTAACCCTGAAGAAGACTTCCCTGAGTTTAGATGAAATCAACACCTATCAATTATCAAATCTACAGGATTCCTTGAAATTCACATTCATAAATGAACTCTTTGAAAATCGAGAGGATTTTCGGATACACTCTTCCTACAGTGAAGAACTGTCAATATTAAGTTGTGTAAAAGAGGGCAATGTTTCTCAATTACGAGCCACTTATAAAGCACTTCCTCAATTTAAATATGGAAATATGTCAAATAATCCCCTCAGACTTTTGTTTTATGGCTGTATTGCAAACACTACTCTGGTATCAAGATATGCGATTGAAGGTGGGCTCAACGAAGAAACCGCATTTACCCTTGGAGATGTATATATCAGGCAGATGGAAAACTGTAAAACTGCATATGAGCTAAATGTATCAAATGAAAATATGGTAGTAGACTTTACAGAGCAGGTAGCCAAAGCGAAAACATCTAACAAGCCGGCTTACACAGAAGCTATATCAAGTTGCATTGACTACATTGTTAAAAACATTCATGAAAAAATCACTTTAGATACACTCGCTGGAGAAGTATATCTGACTCCAAAATATCTTTCCCATCTCTTTCGTAGAGAAACTGGTCAAACATTAAGTTCTTTTATTAGCAATCAAAAAATAGAAGAAGCAAAAAATCTTCTGAGTTATTCCCATTATACTTATAGCCAAATTAGCAATTCGCTTTCCTTTCATTCACAAAGTTATTTTATAGCTATTTTTAAAAAGAAAGTTGGAATTACCCCAAGAAACTACCGCAGTGTATATTCCAAATCCACCCAAAAGGACAAGTTTAATGTTTCAAAATAAATCTATTTACAAATTTTTTTCAATGCATTACATCTAATCTTTTCTTAATTAATGGCATTAAAGCAAAAAAAAATTCCATATTGACAACTCAACTAATATATTATATAGTAACGGCAATATATGGAAATTAACTCACGCAAAGAGGCATGACAGCTCTTTGTGTGAGTTTTTTTATACCTACCCATCACTACTAGTTTAACGGGATGGTGCTGATTGAAAGGAAGCATAAGAGTGAAAGATTTGTGTCTGCGCAAGGCACAGTCACAAACTTAATATGCGCATTATCTCGCAAAGCGAGTCAATAAAAGATGCGCAGGAATGAGGGAAATTATGAACGAAGAAAAACTTACAGAATTTAAAGTGTATCGTTACAGATGGTTGGTTTTAGCGCTCTATATAGGAGTTGCAACAATGATTCAGATTCTATGGGCAAACTTTTTCTCGATTACTACAATGGCTTCTAAATATTATAAGTTTACGGATCTGGCCAAAGGAGAAAGTGCAATTGGTGCCTTATCAGTCATCTTTTTTGTTGGTATGATCATCTTCTCCATTCCTTCTATGATGGCCTTTGAGCGCTTCGGGTTCAAGAAATCTGTCGGGTTTGGCGCTGCAATCACGGGAATTGCAGCCATGGTACGAGGTATATGGGGAGATTCCTATATTGTTGTTTTAATATGCACAATTGTTTTTGCAGTTGCTCAACCATTTATACTCAATGCCGTTAATATGATTTCAAATAAATGGTTTCCAGAAAATGAATGTGCAACAGCGAATGGACTTGCAATGCTTTCCAACTACATTGGCGTAATGCTTGGTTTGTTACTGACCCCTGTTATTTTGGATCATGGTATGAATATCAAGCAGATGCTTTTGATATTTGGTATCGCAGCTGCTGCTATTGCCGTACTATTTTTGGTATTCGTCAAGGAATCACCAAAAACACCGCCCAGTGCAAGCAGTCAATATGAGCGGTTGGAATTTGTAGAGGGCATCAAGGTTGTCTTTAAAAAAAGAGATTTTGTGCTGATATGTATTGCATTTGTATTTGCGCTTGGTGTATTCAACATGTTTTTCACCCTGATAGAGCCTATTATTTCCCAACTGAGCAATGGATCGATTGATTCTACAGCTACTGGCATACTAGGTGTTATCATACTTGGCGCAGCCATCTTAGGAAGCCTTATTATTCCTATTCTCTCAGACAAAGATAAATATAAAAGAAGAAGAATATATTTCGTTGTTGGATATTCAATTGGAATTTTAGGACTTGTATCCTTTTTGTTTTTACATACCTACTTAGAAATGTGTATCGCAGCATTTGTCTATGGATTCTTCTGCCTAGGATGCTCTCCTGTCCTTATGACCTACTGCGCTGAAATTGCACATCCTACTTCTGAAGGAACTTCAGCCGGGATTCTTTTATTACTTGGGAATCTGTCTGGAGCAGTATTTCTTGGAATTGACGGAATATTTAATGGCAATCATATACTTTCCATGTATTTGTTGCTGGGATTGACTTTGATCGGGTTAGCGTTTATGTTGGCCTCCAAGGAAAATAAATCAGTACCCAAGACATTAGTCGAAAATCAAAATGAGGTCTTGAATAATTTATAAATTTTAATTTAAATAAAAATAGAACGGCCGCAATATCAATATATTTCTGATATCGCGGCCGCTCTTTAAATCTTTGCTCTTTAAATCTTTGTTCTTTAAATCTTTGGTTCTATTATTTCTGCCCACTTATAAAACACTACATTTGAAGTATTATCTTATTCGAGAAAGTTTCTACACTACGTATTATGGAAATAATATAAGTTTCTGCATGTCGGATCTATAATCCTCCACCTTCACAGCTTATTAAATACTTGATTTCTTGACTACTGTTTATACTGTTCAAGATAAATAATATGCCTTTCCATTTTTGTTTATTTACACAAATGAGGAATCTTATAAATATCTTTTTGGTATATATTCAATATAAGTACAAGCTTTTTAGTGTGCCTAGTAATCTTTATCACTTTGGATTCGTTTTATTATGCATCATAACTTAGATGCTTTTTATTGGAATTTTACAAAGGATTGGAATAAATATTCCTATTACTGGTCTTTCCTACGGGAACTCCTTGCAATACCTCTTATATGAATCAATAAATTTAATTTAACCATTGGATTTTCCTCCATCTACAAACAACTTTATCTCTTTTTGTTGAAATGATTATTTCTTGTAAGATTTCTTTTGTTTGTATCTAAATACTAACACTTGCCTCTACAATTGTCAATACTATTTAAATATTTTTATTTAATTAATTACCAATTAGTGTGCAATCTTGCTTTTTAATTTTAAATTTAATACATTTTATGCTAATTTTCAAACAATTATAATTCTGAATTACTTTCCGGTATCTATTGTTTGAATTCTGGCCTTAGAAGGCAACGCACCCATGACAACTTTTTCCCAAGGGGCACCTATTACGGAGTCAAGGATAACGATGGAACCTTGATCATTCTCGGTTCTTATCAATCTCCCACATCCTTGTTTTAACTTAAGTCCCATTTCAGGATAATCTACTGTGATGACTGGGTCCAATCCTTGTTCAATTGCCTCTTTTCGTTGTACTTCGATGATAGGATCTAGCGATGGAAAAGGAAGTCTCCAAACGATAAGCATGGTTAATGCCTCACCAGGCACATCGATTCCTTCCCAAAAATTTGCACCAATCAATACAGAAGTCTCTTCCTCTCGAAACTTTCGAACAAGATAGCCTCGATCACCTTTATCTTCCCATAGCATCTCGAACGGTAACTTATAACCTTGTAAACTTGCTCTGATCTTTCGAACTTCGTCCAAAGAATTTGTGAGCACAAGAGCTCGTCCCCCATTTTGATTTAACAAGGATACTAATTTTTCAATACCAAGATTATACTTGTCCTCTAAACCATTAAAATCTTGATGTAAATACACGACAACTTGATTTTCGAAATCAAATGAGCTTCCCACTGTTGATCGAGATGGGTTGTTTAACCCGAGTGTTCGTATAAAATAATCAAAATCACCCTCATTACTTAAGGTTGCGGAGGTAAACACCACTGGTACCCGTTTCTTAAATAAATGCTGGTCCAAAAGTTCATTTAAATTTCTAGGCACAACCCAAAAGCTGCCGTCTCTTTGATCTACCCAAGATATAATATCTGCACTTTTATTTCTACAGAAACTATCTAATGCTCTAATTGCTATTTCAATCTGTCCTTCATATGCTTGTATTAGACTTGTTGATAAAGATTCTAAGTATAATTCTTGTTCGATTTGCATCTCAAGAAGAAGATTATCTAAAGTTTTTTTAAGCGCCTTTGCTGCTTTTTGTAATGGCTCATTAATCTGGACCGCTAGTCTTACGGAATGTTCATCTTCTATAACCGAGCGATCTAGATTTGTAAAAAACTCAATAGATGCTTGTTCCATGGCAACCATTATCAAACTTAATGAATCTCTAGCGCCTTGTATTTCTTCAAGCGAGAGGATAATATCATCAATATCTTCCTGATTAATCTGCTGACCTGCCTGCATAATTGCTGGAAGTAATACCTTATGACCTTCATCAAAAATGACAGCCGAATAATTTGGTAGCAAAGGCAACTTTCCATCTGCAACTCTTTCATCTCTTGTCCATAAATCATTAAAAAAGAGATCATGATTTACAATAATCAAGTCTCTCGCAGGTCGATATTGTTGCCTTGCCTGAACAAGCTTGCAAAATCCGCGGCTTAGACATGTCTCACAAGCCATTGTCTCATTCCACCCAATTTTTTTCCATACACGGTCCGGTATCGTCGGTATTTCAGAGCGTTCGCCACTTTTTGTTTTATTTAGCCACTGACTAATCTCTTTTGACATTGAGTTTAATCCTTCAGTCGCTTCACTTACTCGAACATCACAGATATATTGATGTGGATCCTTTGCCATTCTGGCATCTATATCTAATTCAAGTAGTTGAGAAAGCTTTATAATATCTCCATCCAGTCCTGCCAGCTGTTCTTGAAGTGCTGTAGTAGCACAAGCAATCACTACCGGTTTCCCAATGTGACGCGCGTAGGCAATTGCAGATAGTAAATAAGCAAATGTTTTACCAGTCCCTAGTCCTGCTTCCGCTAAGTGGACCTTTTTAACACAGATTGCATCCGCAAGTTGAAATGCCGTATATATTTGTTCCTCCCTAACTTCGTATCCATGTTCTGGAAGGAAATCATAAAAAATATCCCCAATCCAATCACCTAATTTAGCTTGAAAATCTTCGTTGTTATCATAATCAAAGGGTTCTTTCAGCCTTGCACACATGTTTCTTTCCCTCCTATTATTGCTCTTTCTATTTTATCTCGAAAGCTTAGTATATTACATTTTTCAAATCTTAACAATAACAGATTTTTTATTTCTAATATAACGTATAAAATCCGCTATCCCCTTTGAATGGAGAATAGCGGATTATTTATAGTCTTATCATTGGGAAGTTCATCCCTTGCTATTGTTTATATGGAACTCTTGCTGATGGAACTAATTTAGAGGCTTTATTAATATGTACTTGTTGATCATCAAAAAACATATGTGCCCCAAAGGATTTTAGCACATCTTCTTTACTCATTCCACCTAAAAAGAATGCTTCATCTATTCGGACATCCCATTCTCGTAATGTACGTATAACCCTTTCATGCGCAGGAGCATTTCTAGCGGTTACAAGAGCGGTCCTAATTGGAGCTAATTCTTTTGAAAATTGATTCTGTAAAACAGAAATGGTCTTTAATAATTTTGCAAATGGACCTTCCGGCAGTGGGCTTTTCGCATTTTCTTTTTCATGTGCCAAAAATGCATCTAGTCCTTGTTCTTGAAAAATCTTTTCAGAAGTATCAGAAAACAAAACGGCATCACCATCAAATGCAATTCTGATTTGTTCAATCTCCTTATTGGGATCAATCGTAAATTCCGGATGCGTACAAATAATAGCCGCTGCTACGTTACTATTTATGGACTCTTGAACGTCTTCTTCATTTGCTGAAAGAAACAAATCCGTTTTAAATGCAGAAAGATAAGGTGATAAATGCGCCCCTCCAGACAATGCCGCACGCGAAATATCCAATCCATAATATTCAATGGAATTAAAGATTCTTAGACTGGTATCTGCGCTATTACGAGACATAACAATGATTTCTGTTTTTCTTTCGCCTTGGTCAATTGAATTCAGTTTTAATAGAGCTTTTACTAACTGAAAACCTGCTCCTGGTTTTAAAATATCCTTTTCGTGATCAATCTGATATTGAGAATAAGTAGCCAGACCTTCCTGATCATATATTTCATTTTCTTCTTCTAAATCAAATAATGCCCGTGATGATATCCCTACAACTAAGCAATCTTTAAAATCAAGTGACATAATCCAATCCCCCCCTCATATTTGTTCATCTTGTTGCACATCTCTAGTTTGCACAAGTATCGCTCAGACACAAACTTGTTCCTAGCTATTATTATACCAATAACTACTAATTTTTACTACTTATATCTATTTCCATACTTCTTTTGCAACTTCTCTCACCAACTTCAGCTTTGCCCACTGCTCTTCTTCGGTAAGCATGTTACCTTCTTCTGTAGATGCAAACCCACACTGTGGGCTAAGGCACAACCGTTCTAATGGTACGTATTTTTCAGCTTCATGAATTCTTCTGATGATATCCTCTTTCTTCTCTAATTTTGCTGACTTTGTTGTTACCAATCCAAGTACAACCTTTTTATCATCACTCAGATATTTTAAAGGTTCAAAATCTCCAGAACGTTCATCATCAAATTCCAGATAAAAGGCGCTTACATTTTCATTAGCAAAAAGGTCTTTCGCTACACGTTCATATCCACCCTGACAAGCCCATGTGGAATGAAAATTTCCGCGACAGATGTGAGTGTTAACTACTAGATCTTTCGGTTTATCTTCAATGGCAAGATTATTGATCCTAATTAATTTCTCAATAATTAGTTGTAACCCTTTTTCGTCAGTTCCTAAGATGAGGCAAGCATTAGGATCAACGCATACCCCCCATGTGCAATCATCAAACTGAATATTTTTACATCCTGCCGCATATAACTCCTGTATTACTTTTTTATAGCCTTCTGCAATATCATAAATTAAATCTTCTTCGTTTGGATAAATAATTTTCGTACTTTCTTGATTTCCTGATATAATCATCTGAAATAGGAACTGTGCAGGAGCAGGTATTGTCTGGCGTGCAGTAGTAAACTCATCTTCGAATTGTTTTACGAATTTAAAATGTTCCACAAATGGATGATGGTCAACAGATACTTTCCCTGTAAGGAATGTGTCGTCAATCAGAGCGGGCTCTCCATGAAACGGAATTCCATCCTTTGTCTTTTCATGTCCAATTCCGTTAAATGCCCACATAAAGTCAAGATGCCATGAACTCCTTCTAAATTCTCCATCTGTTATAACCTGAAGCTCAGCGGCTTTTTGTTTTGCAATTAAATCTGTAATCGCTGCATTTTCAACTTCATTTAATTCTTTCGCAGTTATTTTTCCATTAGCATATTCTTTTCTTGCGGACTTCAAATAATCAGGTCTTAAAAAGCTTCCTACAATATCATATTGAAACGGTGCATTATTTTTCATTTTCTTATCTCCTCTTATGTTTATTTGTTTTAAATCAGATGCCACTTCGTTTTATTAAATTAATTTTCTATAATTTTTTCCCTTGAAAGCCTTATTTGTGTTCTCTCGTCTTCCAATTTGAATCTCTATATGTTTGTAATCATAATACGCTTTTAACATATTGTAAATTACGAAAAAATGTGCAATTGTTATAGTTTAAGACTATAACAGCTGCACATTTCATTTTCTATCTCTTTCATTGCATATATAGTGACCTGTATAATTTCTATCTTGCTTTATCCGTCTTAACTACAAAAGATAAGATCAATAAAAATATAACAAGTGCCAACATATATAAAATTTCATTCATAGCATTCATAATACCATCACCGTACAAAACGGTCTCTGCTGCTTTTAAAAACCATCTTGTTGGCATAAAGTCACTGATTCTTTGAAGATTTTGGGGCATTACTTCTCTAGGCCATAAACATCCGCCAAGCATCAACATAGGAAGATTAATTAATGTGGTGATTGAACCTGCCATCAATGTATTTTTTGAAAATCTGCTAACTACTATACCAATCGAGATGCATACCAGCGCGAAAATACAGCAAATCAAAATCACTTCGTTCACCATTGTTGTATCCCCATAACTTACATCAACTAACTTCGGTATAATATTAATCACTGCCACTATTTGAATCACTGCAACTATAAAATAACTAATTAAATGTTGAATAAAATATTGAGATCGTTTTAACGGAGTTGTCGCCACTCTGTCATAAACTCCTGAGAGTTTATCCTCTAATATAAGCATGGTGGAAAATGACATTAGCAAAACTATACCAAATGCAATAAACCCTAACGAAGTAACGGCTGTACTTACCCCTTCTGTAGAAGCAGAAGTGAAATTTTTATATTCAACAGCGTATTCATTCTTTTGATAGTTATTCATTCCTTTATAGAAGGATTCTTCATCTTTATTTGAAGCTTTCGCAATTTCCTTTGACGCCGAAATATAACTAGATACGTACATTTCAATTGGTTTTGAACTATTTGTACCTTCCATAGCATAGGTCTTAACATAAACATCATTTCCCAATATCATTTCGTTTGTAAATCCAGTTTCAAAATCAAATACGCAATCCACCTCACTGTTTATAACCATGCTCTTAATGTCATCATTATTATTCAACATTTTAACATTACAAGTTTTTTCTAATCGAAATATAAAGTCCTGCGTATACTGAGTAGAATCATTATCCAAAATACCAATATTATACTTGATTTCTCTTGTTGAAGCCGAAATAATCAAAATATTCAGAACAATTGGAATGATAATCATAAATATAATATTTGATTTTTTTCCAAATATTCTTTTTAAATTATTACTTAAAATTGTCATGCTCGTTTCCTCCCAACTGCAAAAATACTGATTAACGCAAATGCCAAAGTGATGATACACATCATTTCGATATTTTGATAAGTAATATTGATATCTCCCTCATATACGATATTAAAAATTGCTGTTTTCGCATAATAGCTAGGTGATAATCTTTGAATGTTTCCAAAATCCATTACTACAAAGCCACCTGCAAGAAATGTAAATGCAATCGTGGCAATCGTAACAATTGAACCAGCTTTTACAACATCCTTGGTAACAATGCTTAACATGGCTCCAAACGTAGTTGTTAAAAGAGAGAAAATAAATATGATGAGAAGTAATAAAGCGAAATTATTTCCCCAATCGACATGATATGCATATTTAGTCAGCAATATAATCACTATCCCATTGAAAAAGCTCACAAAAGAAAGTCCAATAATTTTACCTATATACTGTTCAAACGGTTTTATTGGAGAAAGCTTAAGTCGATCTCCTAAAATGCCCAAATAATCCTCTCCAATAAAAACACGACCGTACTCTGCGCCGGATAAGAGTAACATCAAAAGCATTGCGACTCCATAATATCCCATCGCGCTAGGTGATTTGGAATTTGAAAGCGGCTCTATATGGAGACCACTATCTGCCACAAATTTATAACCCTCCAATGTACCTGTCATTTTGTATATAACACTTGCAGTATTGATCCCATTAATAAAGCTGTCTACCACATTCTGAATTACCATAGCGTTTACTCCTGAATGTTTTTTTTGGTAAACTTCAACGATATTGCTTTCGTTTTCATTTTTTGCCTGATCTGAAAATCCCTCTGGAATATATATAAATGCCTCCGCATCATTACCTGTTACCATCTTTTGCGCTTCTTCAAAAGAAGAAACCTTAACAAATTCTACAAGCGATTTTATTGACTCGACTTCTGTCAATGCACTAATAAATCCTTTTCCACTTTCTCCAGTATCATCATTACAATATACTATTTTAACTGTATCAAGATCACTTACCTTGAATGCTTCACTAAAGGCAGACCCCAATATTAAGATAATTACCATAAAGGTTATCAGCTTAATAAGTACCGGCTTAATATCCACAATAATACGCTTAGCCGTATAATAAATCTGATTGATTATATTCATATTAAAATTCGATTCCTTTCCCATACTTTTTCGTTATTTCTGTAGTTTGCTTTCGTAATACACTTTCCAATGCACTAATCTCGTAATTTTTTTCCCGTCAATTGTAAGAATACCGTTTCTAAAGTAGGTTTTTCTAATGTAAATGATTTAATCTTGATATGATTTTTAACCAGATTTTCTAACAATTCTAAACGATACTGCTCATCCTTTTGCATTTTTATATAAAGCATATTACCTTCTTTTTCAGATTTAATTACACCCTGTGTATTCTCTATAACTTTTATAACATCATCAGGTAGCTCCGAGAATTCTATACTGACTTTATTGGTTTTTGATATAGAATCAATGAGTTCTTCAATCGTTCCAAGTGCAATCACCTTTCCAAAATCCATAATTGCAACACGATCACAAATTGCTTCAATTTCCTCCATATAATGCGATGTATAAATAACTGTAGTACCATTTTTATTCAACGTTTTTATAGATTCAAGTATGTTGTTACGTGATTGAGGGTCAACTCCTACCGTCGGTTCGTCCAAAATAAGAATTCGTGGCTTATGTACTATTGCGCAGGCAATATTCAATCTTCTTTTCATACCACCTGAAAAAGTGCTTGCTTTTCCTTTTTTTCTGTCAACAAGTCCAGTAAGTTCTAATGCTTCCTCTGTCGCCTTTCGCAAATCATTGCCTCGTAATCCATATAATTTACCCCAATATGTAACATTATCAATTGCACTTAATTGCTCAAAAAACGCAAGATCTTGAGGCACGTATCCTATCATACTTTTTACTTCTCTCGTATTTTTGGAAAAATCTTTCCCACAAATTTTAACCGTCCCACTGCTGATTTTTAGTAAGCCAAGTAAAGCATTCAATGTTGTAGATTTACCTGCACCATTCGGGCCTAATAGCCCAAATATTTCTCCGTCTTCAATGTTTAAATCTACACCGTCAACTACTGCAATATCCTTAAATTTTTTAACCAGATTAGATACTTCAATTATCATTTTCATTCCCATACCTTTCAATTTTGATGACCTATTCAAATTTGAATAGAATTATTTTACTAACTAACGAAAAAAAATCTTTCTTCTAGATTATTAATCTAAAAGAAAGATACTATTAATACTATTATTTGACAATACACAAAAAGGTAAGTTGCAAAAAGGCGATGTAAGATACAAAAAATCATATAAAACGTTCTATTTACCTCATTAATTATTCATTTTCTGATATGATTTTAAGTCCTTACTTAGTTCTTCTGCTTTTTTGCAGTCAATAATCCACATCGCCAACTGCACCATCATATAAACGATCGCAATGGAAACTACAAATGGGAAAAAGCGGTCCCATGTCCATGTACTACTTAAGCTATTCAATAACACTAAAAAGATTACGATAAACATAAACTGTATCACTTTTCTGATCAGTATCTGTCGAAAAGATAATTCTTTTTTTGAATATAAGAAAAAAGAGGGTAATATACTGATAACCCCAATGATTAAAGGTGAAAAAAAAGCTTCATAACCAAAAGTCCTACCTGGATCATAAATCAATCCCATTAATCCCATAATAGCTGAAACACACGTAACTATAACAAAATATGCGATAAACATTCTTTTAAGAAATTCAGTAAGTTTCATATGTTACCCCCTTTTAATCTATTCTTTAACTGCGAAACATATTGTCTTGAAATTATTACGTCTTCTCCATTTAAAAGTTTTACCGTGAACCGCCCATTGAGTGCAGGCTTAAAGCTTTCGATTTTCATCAGATTTACAATAACTGACTTGGAGCAACGAAAAAACCGACTCATTTCATACATGCGCTCAAATTCATACAGTTTGTATTTTAATTCATATACATCATCTTCTAGATATGTAAAGACCTTATTATCAACAGATTCTATGTAAAAAATATCCTGAAGGAAAATACTATAGATTTTCGCGTCTTTCATGCCACTTAATGTGATATCTCGGGATTTCACAAAGTCTATAATTTCATTCACTTTACTATTTATTTCAAAACATCGGATCAGTACCTGTTCCTCTTTTTCATTCTCTATACGCTCAATATTTACTTTCATACGCACCTCATATTTTGTCATTATACCATTTAGAAACATGTCTGTCAGCATGTACTTTGTCATTTATTTTAGATTTGAATAAGGGCCTGGTTCTCTCGAACCATGCCCTTATAAATATTTACGAACATTTATATATTAGTCTCTAAAATAAATATCTCGCGTGTAAACCTTATCTATCACTTCATCAAGTTCCCTATTATATCTATTTGCGATTATAACATCCGACATCGATTTAAATGTTTCAAGATTGTCTATTAACTTACTCCCAAAATATACATCTTCCTCTAATGTTGGCTCATAAATTACTATATCAGCGCCTTTCGCCTTAATACGTTTCATGACACCTTGGATAGAGCTTTGTCTAAAGTTATCAGAATCAGCTTTCATTACAAGCCGATATACGCCGATGACACAATGATTACCAGGTATTCCATCCCTCCCCACATTTCCATCAAAATATCCAGCTTTTTTTAATACTCTCTGGGCAATAAAGTCTTTCCTTGTATTATTTGCTTCCACGATTGCACCCATAATATTGTTAGGAATATCATTATAGTTAGCAAGTAACTGCTTTGTATCTTTGGGTAAGCAATATCCACCATATCCAAAGGATGGATTATTATAATGGATTCCAATTCTTGGATCCAAACCAATCCCTTCTAAAATCTTTTTGGTATCTAATTCACGAACTTCTGCGTAAGTATCCAATTCATTAACAAAGGACACTCGAAGTGCTAGATATGTATTAGCAAACAATTTTACCGCTTCTGCTTCTGTCGGATTGGAATAAATGATATCAATGTTGTCTTTTATCGCACCACCCACTAATAATGCTGCAAATATTTTAGCTGCTGCAACCAAGCATTCATCATCCAATGAAACACCAATTATGATTCTAGATGGATAAAGATTATCGTAAAGTGCCTTTCCTTCTCTTAAAAATTCAGGGCTAAATATAATATTATGAAATCCCATTTTTTTTCTTATAGACATTGTATATCCAACTGGTACTGTAGATTTAATCACAATAACAGCATTGGGATTGCATTCCTCAACAAGTCTAATTACATTTTCGACAGAACTAGTATCGAAATAATTCAACTCGGAATCATAATTTGTTGGAGTTGCTATAATAACAAAATCGGCATTCGTATAAGCCCGCACTGCATCGGTCGTCGCAATTAAATCTAGATTTTTGGATGTTAAATACTCCTCCATTTCATTATCAACAATTGGGAGCATTTTATGATTAATCAAATCTACTTTTTGCAAAATAATATCCACTACATATACTTCATTTTCCTGTGCTAATAGAATCGCATTTGATAAGCCCACATACCCGATTCCGGCAATTGCAATCTTATAACTCTTTCTTGATTCCATATTTTTTCCTCCTGAACGAAATTGCTTAAGTACAGATCAAAATTCACCATAAGTTCAACAGAATGCTATTTTAACTATTTACACCAATCATCTCTTGCTTTTCTGAAGCGATTAGTTCTCTATATGTATTTGTCAATTTATCAAAAATACTTTTCCAAGATCTAGTCTTGCAAAATTCCTGCGCTTGTTTACTAATACAATCTCCAACTTCTGGTGATTGATATACTTTTTCCATGCAGTTAAACAAAGACTCTGAATTGTGTGATTCAAATTTCAATCCTGTTTGCTGATCTTGAATGATTTCTCCAACGCCTCCTGCGTCTGCTCCGATTACGGAAAGCCCTGATGCCATTGCTTCAAGAATTACATTACCAAATGTTTCCGTAGAGGAAGGACAGACAAAGAAATCACAGGACGCATATAATTCAAACAACTCAATTCCTTGCTTAAAGCCAGTAAAAATAGTATCCACTGGAAAACTTTGCTTGCATTTCTCAAGATACGGTCCATCACCGGTTAGTACCATTGCAACTGAATCTCCATATTTTTGTTTTAATAAACGATAACTTTCGCACAGTACATCTAGGTCCTTTTCGAAAGCAATTCTACCCACGTATAAGAAAGACTTTTTTTCATGAATACCAAGTGTCTTTCGAAGGGGAATGTTTCTATGGTACGGATGAAAATTTTGAATATCAATTCCTCTACTAAAAATCCCTGTGTTAGGAATCCCATTTTCCTTTAATAGCGCTTGCGCTACGTAAGATGGACATAAGGTAAGATCACTTTGATTATGAAACCATTTCATATAATTCCAGACAGATTGCTTTAAAAAGTTTGCATTGTAGTAATCCATATATTGAGGAAAGTTTGTTGTATAATTTGAAATAACAGGAATTCCATGCTTCTTACCATAATTTAATCCAGCAACGCCCATATTAAACTCAGTCATAACGTGTATAATATCAGGTTGAAATCGATCTAGTATAGCAGAAATCCGGAATGTATTTGGGAAAGCGATTCTGCTTTCAGGATAAAGAATAAATTTCAAACTAAAGAAGCGTTCCACATTGGAATTTGTAACTGCACTGGCATAATTAGGTGCGAATAATCTATACTCTATATCGGAATCCGAAAAATATTGTATAAGCCGGTTTAATGTATTGGTAACTCCATTGATCTGAGGTAAAAAGGTATCTGTAAACACTGCTACTTTCATAATAGTTGTTCCCCCTGCATATTCGTAGAATGTCCATTAAGTTCAAAATCGAAAGGAAGCGATGATGGAAAATGAATCCCTTCCAGAATTTTTTCGCAGATAACAAGTGAGGTGGATAGAGCAAAATCCATATCTTTTTTCTTACTATTGGGTTTTGTACTGTAAAGTTCAAACATTGTGTGAAAGGATGAAATAATTGGATTTTCAAAAGATGATGATAAAAGATTGGGATCAACGATACAATTAATTTTTTCAAATCGATATGTAATCAAACTAATATGCATAGAAATTTCGTAGAAAAAGTGATGCAAGTTTTTCTTATGTAAATGTTCATTCAGGTGATAATAGCAAAAAAAGTCACTAATATAGTGACAAATTTCTCCTAGCTGTATTGAAAATTCTTGCACCGTAATTTCTTCCTTTTTCAAAATCGAAATCTGATCAGAAACTTTTTCAAGATAGTTTTCTTGTGTGTGATGTTTCCTGTTTTTAGATGGAATATCTGGTTTAATATTACCGTAAGAAAAAGAATCGAAATCCAAAAGTATATTTTTTGATAATTGTTTATATAACTCTTTTGCAATATAAAGATGAGTATAAAAATACATATGCACCCTCCTATGAAAAAATATTCTTGGTTTATAAATTGATAATATCAGAGGTATCTTAATTACAAGTGAAAACTATGGGGTTTCCATGTAAAAAAATTGTAAGTGCAATATCATTAATTTCAAGCATGACAATTATGTCACATTTCTCTTGATATTCATTATATACATGTGATATAATTGTCACATATATATAATGAATAGGAGATAGTTGTATGATTTCATTACGAACGAAATACTTCTCAGAAAAGGTTGTATTTGGGTTACTCTTTATTTTCTTTGGAACGAGTAATTTATATTCACAAAAGATCTATCATCTGCTGTTTTGGCCAGTGTTAATCACTGTATCAGTATTATTTTTAATCGCACATCTTAAAAAATCCGAACCAGATGATGAACTTGCAATTAAAAATATGCGACGAGCAAAAGCAAGTGTATACCAGCTGATTGTATACTCGGTTTTGGCTTTCGCCTTATTAAGTTATGTCATGGATGAAACAACTTTATATTTCACAAAGAATGTTGCTTTCACTTTATTTGGTTATTTACAAATAGCAGAGTATATTGAATTTATGATAAGTGAAAAGAGATTAGACAATGAGTAAAATGGTAACTCAAATAACACATTATAGACAAGAAAAACAGATAAAACAAGATGAATTAGCTACAATGGTCGGTGTACGTCGTGAGACTATTAATCGCTTAGAAAAAGGGCAATATAATCCATCGTTAAAATTAGCATATGATATTGCTAAAGTATTTGGAGTACCAATAGAAGCGTTGTTTACCTTTGAGGATGATAATTAAAAATAGTCATGTAAACAATGCTGTTATTGACTGTAGAAGTACAGAAAAAGCGGCTCATTTTGAGGTATCAATAACCCAAAGGAGCCGCTTTCTGTATGTGTAATTTATCTTATTAATGAATTTATCCATGAAGCGCTGTGCTACTAATCTTTATTAAATAGATGCCTTATTAAATGGATGCCTTATTAAATGGATAATGCTTATTGAATAGATGCTTTATTGAATGGATGCTTCATAAATCGATTGTATAGATTTATCTAACATATTGTTAAAGTCTTCATCACTTTGATTTACATTTAATCCTTCTGTAAGTGCCCTTGAAAAGCTTGCAATTAATTTATGATTTCTTCCTAATTTCTCATTCGCATCTTCTCTAGAATATCCTCCTGATAGGGCCACAACTCTTACTACATTAGGATAATCCATGAGATCTTCATAGAAATTATCGACATCTGGTATTGTGACTTTAAGCATTACCTGGTGGTCTGGGTCCATTTTTTTTAAATGTTCTATAATTTCCTTTTTAAGAATCACTTCTGCTGCTTCTTTATTGAGTGTATGAATATCTACTTCTGGCTCTAAAATCGGAATAAAGCCAGCTGCTGCTATTACGTCTCCAATTTCAAACTGTTGATCTACTATCGCCTTAATTCCTACTTCATTTACCTCTTTTATAACAGAGCGCATCTTCGTTCCAAATATATGACGCTCTTTTGCACGTACTAGCAATTCAGTGAGCTTTGGCATCGGTTTCATTAACTGGACCCCATTTTGCAAATCTAATAAACCCTTGTCTACTTTTAGAATGGATAAAATCCCTTTGGTTTCCCAAAGATAATCTGCACTGTATTTTCCAGCTACTTTTAAATCCATGGTTGTTTCAAATAGGATAGCCGCAAGGATTCTTTCTTTCGTAAACCCTGGACTTTCCATGATTCTTGTTCTCATTTTATGCATTAATTGCACCATCTGGTCTTCATTCGTATATGCTTCTTTTGTGATTCCGTATAGCTCAAGTGCCTTAGGTGTGCTACCGCCACTTTGATCTAGCGCAGCAATAAATCCTTTATTATTTTTCATTCTATCTAATTGTAACTTGTTCATAAAAATACCTCCGTATTTGGATTTCGTTTATTTTGAAGACTGTTTGATTATGGAATATATTTCCTTTTGTATTATACATCTATCTTTGTTTTAACACTAATGAAATTTTTATATATTAAAAATGGGATATATTTCGCTTTTCACCTATCTATTTTCTTATGAATCCACCATGAATAATCTTAGAATCATTCACAACCACTACCGCATTT
>Ga0302173_10000552_pt1 | contig 20081 bp, 14 predicted proteins | sample I_Fen_N3_1_FD_198785 | JGI IMG/M metagenome (GOLD analysis project Ga0302173, IMG submission 198785) | Peat permafrost microbial communities from Stordalen Mire near Abisko, Sweden - I_Fen_N3_1 | ecosystem: Environmental > Terrestrial > Soil > Wetlands > Permafrost | place: Sweden: Abisko... | reverse complement strand
AAATATGCAGGTGCAAAAAATCTTGTTGATGAGATGACTATTGTACAGTAAAATTTTGAAATATGCACTTTAACCTAATTGAGATTCTTGCTGCTTTTATGGTTTTGTTTGCAATTATAGACATACCGGGGTCTATTCCTATAATAATTGATTTAAAAGCAAAATCCGGAGAAATCAAATCAGCTAAAGTAACTCTGGTTTCATTTTTAATTCTGCTGGCATTCCTGTTTATAGGAAGTCCTTTACTTGGCATTTTTGGCATCGATGTGTCATCATTTGCAATCGCCGGTTCTTTTATTATTTTTTTAATTGCTATGGAGATGATCCTTGGAATCGAACTTTTTAAACAGGATTCACACGGAGGTGGATCGATTTTCCCCATAGCATTTCCCCTGATTGCCGGAGCAGGCTCAATTACTACAATCCTCTCACTCAAAGCGGAGTACCATACGATTAATATTTTCATCGCCCTGGTTCTGAATATGGTGGTAATCTATCTTGTTCTGCGATTAACATATATATTTGAAAAGATATTGGGTGCAGGGGGGCTGCAAATTCTTAAGAAAGTCTTTGGTGTCATCCTGTTGTCGATCGCAATAAAGCTTTTCGTTACCAATACAGGAATAATACTGCATCATGCCAAATGAAATTACTATATATACAGATGGCGCCTCAAGCGGTAACCCTGGTCCAGGAGGCTATGGGACAGTACTCATCTCGGGAAAACACAGGCTCGAAAAGTCAGCAGGATACAGCCTTACTACAAATAACAGGATGGAACTTATGGCAGTCATTGCAGGGCTGGAATCTCTGAAAATAAAAAAAAGCAAAGTCGTAATATATACCGATTCAAGATATGTCGCCGATTCTGTCGAAAAAGGATGGGTATTTCAATGGGAATCAAAAGCTTTTAAAAAGAAAAAGAATGCTGATCTCTGGATCAGGTTTCTTAAGATATACCGGCAGTATGATGTCAGAATCGTTTGGATAAAAGGCCATGCCAATAATACTGAGAACGAGGTCTGCGACCGGCTCGCGGTAGAGGCTTCAAAAGGTGCTCTCCTCGAGGATGCCGGTTATCGTCCTGAAGAAGAAAATGAAAAATTATTATGATCTCAGCGTAACTTATTCAGTATGAGAGGACAAGCAGAACTTTACCGGCTTTTTGAAAAGCTTTCAATTGAATTTGAATATCATGAACATCCTCCTCTGGCTACAATCGAAGATGCCAAAATTCACTGGGCTTACTATAATTCAGGGAGATGCAAGAATATCTTCTTCAGGAATCATAAAGGTGACCGGCACTATCTCGTAATCCTAGAACACCTCAGACAACTTAATATAAAAGATCTTGAAAAAAGGCTTAAACAGGGCAAGCTTACATTTGCTTCAGACCAGCGCCTGAAAAAATACCTTGGCGTTGAGCCTGGCTCCGTATCACCTTTTGGTCTTATTAACGACCCTGAAAAACACGTCCATCTTTTTATTGATGAGAAACTGAATGAATTTGACAGGCTTACCTTTCATCCGAATGTAAACACTGCCTCACTGGTTATTTCTAAACCGGACTTTAAGAAGTTTTTGGAATACACTGGTAATTCATATGAATTTATCCGGCTTTACGATTAGGGTAAATGCTCCTCAAAAATGTTTTTTTCTGTTAATCTCCTGAAATTATTATTTAGAAAAAGAAAAAATAGATGACTATTTGCATCAAAATCTATACTTCTACGTCCTTAGGGAGAAAACCACTAAAAGAACACCCTTCATGAAAAGAATTTTAATAACTATCTCCCTTGTATCTCTGCTTATTCCGGCTCTCTTTGGACAGGATCCCGAAAAAAGGCAATATACTGCTGTACAGATAGCTACGCCGCCTGTAATTAACGGTACTCTCGACGATGATGCATGGCAAACAGGTACCTGGGCTGGTAGTTTTACTCAAAACCAGCCATACAGCGGGAGACCTGAAACACAAAAAACTGAATTCAAAATATTGTTTGATGATAATAATATTTATGTGGCAATTAAGTCATATGACACGGCTCCCGACAGTATTGTTAATCGACTTACAAGACGTGATCAGGCTGACGGGGACCTGGTAGGTGTTATCTTTGATAGTTTTCACGATCTGCGTACAGGGTTTCTGTTCGGAGTAAGTTCGGCAGGTGTTAAGTACGATCAGATGTTTACTAATGATGGCCAAAGCCAGGACGCTTCATGGGATCCAAACTGGTGGGTGGCAACCTCCATTAATAAGGATGGCTGGGTAGCAGAGATGAAAATTCCATTCAGCCAGGTGAGATTCGATAAGAGCTCACAGGAAGGATGGGGACTCGATGTGGCAAGAATATTGTACCGGAAGAACGAACAGTCTTTCTGGCAGCATATTCCAAGAGAAGCACCTGGGCTGGTTCATCTTTTCGGAATAATGAAAGGGCTTGAACAGATCAAACCAAGGAAAATTTTTGACGTTACTCCCTATGGAGTTGCAAAGACCGAGACCTTCGAAGCTGTCCCTGAAAATCCTTTCCAGGCAAAAGGTAAATTATCAAAATTAAACGGGGGTATAGATGCCAAAATAGGAGTCACCAACAATATGACCATGGACCTCACAATCAATCCCGATTTTGGCCAGGTCGAAGCTGATCCTTCAGTCGTAAATCTTTCAGCTTATGAAACTTTTTTCAGTGAGAAACGACCATTTTTTATAGAAGGGAACAATATCACTAACTTTGCCCTGGGTATCGGTGACGGAGGTGTTGGTAACGATAATCTATTCTATTCCAGGAGGATAGGAAGACAGCCGCAAAGATATCCCGACCTGAAAGATGGCTGGTATGCTGATGTGCCAACCAGGACCGATATTCTGGGAGCAGCAAAGCTTACCGGAAAGACCAAAGACGGTCTTTCAATCGGTATTGTAGAAGCAATGACCGCCCAGGAACAAGCTGTAATTGACACAATAGGGGGGAGAAAATTATCAACTGTTGAGCCGTTTACAAATTATTTTATAGGACGAATTCAGAAAGATATTAATAATGGCAACACTCTGATCGGCGGGATATTCACGAGTACCAACAGAGAACTTGATGCTGATGTGGCTGACCTGTTACATAAGTCCGCATATACCGGTGGCATTGATTTTACACAATACTTCAAGAATAAAAGCTGGATGTTTAACCTCAATACTGCGTTCAGCCTGGTTGAAGGTTCTAAAAAAGCTATTACCAATACACAGGAATCATCTGCACATTATTTCCAGCGGCCTGATAAAAACTATGCACGGCTGGATACCAACAGGACTTCACTTGCAGGATCCGGTGGTAGAATGCAGGTTATGAAACTTAACGGACACTGGAACTTCCTGGGTGCAGTTTTATGGAAAACCCCTGGTTTTGAAACTAATGATCTGGGCTACATGAGAGTAACAGATCAGGTCCTTTCAGTCCTTTGGGCAGGTTACAACCAATATGAGCCAAAAGGGATTTACAAAAGCTATAATATCAATTCTGATTTTTATGGCATAAATAATTTTGGAGGAAACTGGCTCGGAGGTGGCTATGAATGGAATGCAAACATAAATCTGAAAAATTTCTGGAATATATGGACAGGAGGCAGCGTTAATACTGCATCACTTTCGAATGACATGCTTCGTGGCGGACCAATGATGAAATTACCCGGAAGTGTAAACTGGAGAATAGGGGTGAATACTGATAACCGTAAGAAACTTGTAATAAGTATTTACACAAACGGAACAAATGGCTTTGAAAAAAGTAATGATTATCTATCTACAGGATTGGATATAAGTTATAAACCAACTAATTACATTGTGTTTACTGTCAGTCCCGCATATAACAAATCCTTTTCGGAGCTTCAGTATGTGAATCAGACTTCATACAATGGCAATGACAGATACATTTTTGCAAGTATCAATCAGAGAACCATCAGCACTTCTTTCAGGGTAAATCTTAATCTGAGCCCTAACCTGACCTTTCAATACTGGGGACAACCTTTTGTTGCTACCGGAAAATATTATGATTATAAATATGTTAATCATCCAATGGCAGGTTCTTATCACAACCGTTTCCAACCATATTCCGCCAGCCAGATAAGTACGGATGGCGATCATTATAATGTTGACGAAAACATTGATGGAAATACGGATTATACAATTGATAAAAGTGATTTCAATGTAAAGCAATTCCTTTCTAATCTCGTTATACGATGGGAATATAATCCAGGATCATCAGTATACCTTGTTTGGAGTCAGACAAGAAGTTACAATACAGATACGGGCCAGATGGATTTTCTTAATAATCTGGGTGACCTGTTCAATAAAGGGAAAAACGTTCCGCATAATGTTTTCCTGATTAAATTCAGCTATCGGTTTGGATTAAAATAGGTTTAATTACAATTGGTACTGTAGAGACAGGCCTTACGACCTGTCTTTACTTTTTGTACCTCTCGTAAACTGTACAATACCTCTGAACTTTGATCCTGAGATAATTGATCTTTAAATACCCATTCCACCACCCCTCTCTATATTATCCTGGTTTTGCATTCTTGATGGTTAAGAGATGCTATGTTTAAAGATCACCATTCATACATTATAAATAATACATCGCCTATAATATATAATACATATTACATTAGGCTGGCACTCTTTTTGCTCTTTAATATTCTGATAGTTACCTCTGAATTTGAATAGTTACACGGTTGTCTGTGAAGTATTAACAACTAAAAACTATCAGCAATGAAGAGGAAAAATGAAAAGTTCCCGCAATTTGATGAGATCATTTTCGAGAACCGAAACAAATCTTACGGAGCTTACGATCTCCGGAAACGCTACAAATCAGCTCTGAGCCTTTCTATCCTGGGCACTACAGCATTATCTGCAATATTAATTACAACACTCTCTTTTACACCGAAAGAAAGTAATACTACATTAAGACCCGAAAATTATATCATCAATCTGACAAAACAGACAGATCCGCTAATTGTACCTCCTCCTGTTTTGAATCCTCCTTCCGGACTGATAAAAGCAATAAACAATTTAGCGCCAAAGGTTGTTACAGATTCATCTGAAGCAACACCATTTATTCCTATTACAGACATTATAAATGCTTCAGTACAAAATGGCAGTATTACCGATTCAGCTGCCTCTGCTGACCCTGGCATACAGGTTATGCCACCAGAGGAGAAAATATTTATCGTGGTAGAGGAGAATCCCGAATATCCTGGTGGAAATCCTGCTCTTTTTAAATTTATAAGTGAAAATCTGATTTATCCTCCCGAGGCAGAGAATAACAAAATTCAGGGCCGTGTTATTCTGAAATTTGTTGTGAATACAAATGGTTCTGTTGACAGGATAGAAATTCTAAGAGGAATTGATCCGTTGCTTGACAATGAAGCCATCAGGGTTGTAAGAGCTCTCCCGAAGTTTAAACCCGGGAAACAGGGAGGAGTGCCGGTCCCTGTCTGGTTTACACTGCCGGTATTGTTTAAGATTGAAAGCAACTAATTATAATCACACCTGATAACCCTTTTCAAACCCTCTCTTTTATCCAAAGAGAGGGTTTTTATCGTATACAATTCATTACATCCTCAATAGAGATTTTCTGTCAATAAGCACGAATAACAATATCTAAAACACGCTGATGATTTTTCTCCCTATAAGAATAACCTGAGTAAATAATTCAATTTATTGAAAGTTAGAAAAGCATTGAATATCTTTATAAATATTCTTACCAATACCTGATTAATTAATTCTGTTAATAAAACAATACTCAAATCCCTTTGCATTATGAGATTATTATTTTGTCTGGTGCTTCTGTTCATCTTCACCAGTTCCTATTCTTATGAGCTCGCGGATACTTCAAAAACAAAATTGGAGGCTGGCGCGGTAGTCAGCCTGAATAGCAACGGGATGGCATCCATTCCTGCATTTTCACTTGGCAAACCGGCAATTATAGCTTCAATATCACTTGCTAAAAACAGGTTCAGCTATACTCCTACACTTGCATACGGATTTGATCTAAAGCTATGGTTTATTGATAACTGGCTAAATTATAAAATAATCCGAAAGCCTGCCTTTGAACTTACAGCCGGATTCAATCTTAGCACATTTGGCAGTAAATATAATCTGCCTGACGGATCAATATTGGAAGCACAAAGATATTTTGCCTATGCGATGACAGGCGTATATAAATTTTCTGAAAAAAACTCCCTGACGATTGCATACTGGAATGATAATGGTCAGGAAAAAGGGACTCTTAGAGGTCATTTCATTAATCTTGTCGGTGAGAGAACTGATATGAATATCGGTAATAATGTTCAGCTTTCTGCAGCTCTTCAGATCTTCTGCATCAATTATGATGGTAATAATGATGGCTTATTTGTAGCTCCTAAGATTTCATCTTCAGTAAGGAATATTCCATTTTCCATTTTTCTTCAGGTCACACAGGCTTTAAGCAGCAATATCTCTCCTTTTCCGGGGTTCAGATGGAATTCAGGAATAGCCTATAGGTTTTAATACATCCGGCATAAAAAACCCTTCTGCTTCCATTACGGATGCCGAAGGGTGAAGTTTAATAAATAAGGTCAGGCCAGGTAATTATGCTCTGTCGGCACTGCCTAGCACATTTACAACTTTATGTTTGTAAAGCTCTCTCAGCTTATCACGTGCAGGGCCCAGGTAATTACGAGGATCAAATTCACCAGGTTTCTCAACAAAAACCTTACGGATAGCGGCGGTCATTGCAAGGCGGCCATCACTATCTATGTTTATTTTACAAACTGCAGATTTTGCTGCCCGTCTGAGCTGGTCTTCAGAGATACCGACAGTATTTTCCATTTTTCCTCCGTATTTATTAATCTCAGCCACTATATCCTGCGGGACTGACGAAGCGCCATGAAGAACAATTGGAAATCCCGGGATACGCTTTTCGCACTCTTCCAGAATATCAAACCGCAAAGGAGGAGGCAATTCTCCTGTTTTTACTTTGAACTTGAAAGCTCCATGTGAGGTTCCGATAGATATGGCAAGAGAGTCAACTCCGGTTTTTTTCACAAAATCTTCAACCTCCTGAGGTCTGGTATAAGATGTATGGTCAGATGATACTTCATCTTCAATACCTGCCAGGACACCCAGTTCCCCTTCCACAGTTACGTCGAATTGATGTGCGTAGTCAACAACTTGCCTGGTCAGTCTTACATTTTCCTCATAAGGAAAATGTGACCCGTCGATCATAACCGATGAAAAACCGCTTTCAATGCATGACTTGCAGGTTTCAAAAGTATCGCCGTGATCAAGGTGCAATACAATAGGAATTGCATAACCAAGCTCTTTTGCATATTCCACGGCTCCCTTTGCAAGATATTGGAGCAAAGTCTGGTTGGCATATTTACGTGCGCCTTTTGATACCTGAAGAATGACCGGAGATTTAGTCTCAACACAGGCGCTGATAATTGCCTGCATTTGTTCAAGATTGTTAAAATTGAATGCAGGAATAGCATAACCGCCTTTAAAGGCATTTTTAAACAATTCTCTCGAATTTACTAATCCTAATTCCTTAAAATGTACCATAATTTATGTTTTTAAATGAGGCCCAAAAAGTAGTTATTTTAGACTTAGCAGCCAAGATATTTTATTTAATTTTATTTTACCGGTTTATTTATTTATACTTTGAATATTCAATTTTAGCTTTTGGAATCAGGATTGAAAACAGGGAAATAACCATTAGTGAATAACAGCCCAAAAAAGGTTTTTTTTCATCTTATTCATTTATGATACTCCAGGTTAATTAGAAATATCTGCGGGTAAACTTAGGAAATAATCAAGTACAGTGTTATTCAAAATATAAATTCTTGTCTTACACCGAAATTAATATTTTATGACTTTATACAAGCTACAGAACTTCTTACTGAGGTGACAGATGTCACCCAATATTTAATAAATAAGGAATATCATGGTGAGACTACTTGTTCTTTTTCGTGTACTTTCAAGTAGTCTTCTTGCTAATGATGTAATGTTTTCAATTATCTATTTATTCCCTTCTGGTTGCTTAGCCTTTAAATTTTTTTCAAGAAATTTTTCCATAGCACCATAAAAATCAAATTGGTTATCCTGGTTTAGAAATCCATGTCCTTCATTATCTTTCACCATGTATTCTACTTCTATTCCTCTATTTCTAAGCGCATTTACCATCTGGTCACTTTCCGCTTTATTTACTCTTGGATCATTGGCTCCTGCAGCTACAAATAGAGGTGCCTTTATCCTATCTGCATGGAGTACAGGTGAGGCTTCCGCCATTAACAGACTATCTTTTTTGGGATCACCAACCATTTCGTAAAACTGATCTAAATATGGTTTCCAGTAAGGCGGGATAGTTTTCATAAATGTAAATAAGTTAGCTACACCAACATAATCTACGGCACAAGCGTATAAATCTGGCGTAAAGGTAACGCCAGCCAAAGTAGCATACCCACCATAGCTACCACCATAAATTGCGATCCGTTTAGGATCAGCGATACCTTCCTTCTTCAGATATTCTACTCCATCGGTAATATCGTCCTGCATTTTTTTACCCCATTCTTTAAAAGATGCTTCCCAGAACTTTTTACCGTAACCGGTACTTCCTCTGAAATTCATCTGGAATACTGCATAACCTCTATTGGCTAAAAATTGTACTTCCTGATTATAGTACCATCCATCTCTTGCCCAGGGACCTCCATGAGGATTTACCACAACCGGTAGTTTTTCTGCTTTAATTCCTTTTGGTAAAGTAAGGTAACCATGAATGGTCAATCCATCTCTTGTGGTATAGACTATAGGCTTCATGTTAGCCATATCATTTTCATTAATCCAGTTATACGGATTAGCTACTTCAATTGCTTCTTTAGAGGAGAAATCATAAACATAATATTTACCGGGGAGTCTGTCGCTATATTCATATACGATCCCTTTTTTCATTGCATCATCCCAGCCGGCAAAACCTGTCTCATACCCTTTAAATTGTTGTTTCAATCCATTATTCCTGGTTTCCCAGGTCTTATCAAAAAAATAATCCTCTTGTTTTTCTCCTGTCCAGGAGACACTGGCAAGTACTTTATTTTTTTTATCATAAAATGTGCCTGTTAAATCATGATCAGGATTTGAATATATTTCTTTTACATCTTTGTTAGCTATCGGATCAAATAATATCAAAGCTACTTTATCTCTTCCGATATTTGATAAAATATAAATTTGCTTATTGCTGGCATCGAATGATTGCGGATTAAAAGTCTCTTTGAATGAAGTAGTAAGCAATAATTTAAAAGTATCCTTTTCGGTATTGCGATAGAGGTAAGAAATATTAACCCCATCGGTTTTAGTAGCCATCCGTATCGTACCATTATTATCGGTATACCAGCTGTCAAAATTTTGCCTGTTCTCGTACATCAGTGTAAGTTGTCCTGTTTCTATATTGATCAGATATGGATCGAAATATTGTTTGTCCCTTTTATTAATCTGCACCAGCATTTCTTTTTCTTTTCCGGGAATATATCGCAAAACATCCAATACGCCAGTTCGATATCCCGGAAAAGGAGTAAGTGCCTTAAGATCTTTGCCCGTTACAGCTACTGAAAACAGCTGATAATTTTCATCACCGCCAACATCCTGTAAAAAAACAATATGATCCCCCTTCCAGAAATAATTCCAGATGCTTCTAAGGGTATCATTTGTAATACGTACTGCATTTTCATCCCCAACCTTTTGAACATATACATTGTACATATTTTTATAATTGGCAATGTATGAGTAGTAATTGCCATCAGGGGAAATTTGGAAATTATTTTTCTCAGCATTTTTAAAAAATAATTTCATTTCAATTAAAGGAGCGGGTGTTTCCTTTTCTTTGGTGGAAGTTGAGCATCCTGCAATAATAAATAAAGCAGTTAACGAAACTAAAAGCAGCAGATATTTCTTCATACATTTAATTTTTGTAATACCAAATTTAAACAATGACATAGCCAATGTCAATTTTTTCTTTTAACAAGAATATAGGATCTTACTCGCCGCTCACGGTATCATATTTATAATTGATCAGGGAGATTAGTTATCCAAAACTCTTATATGACAAAGCCTGTTTATCTAACTGATGAACAGGCTTCATTTTTGTTTCTTTGAGGTAGGGAAAACCTCATAAGAATTCAGCAATTTAGCATATGAGTTTACAAGAATGGCAGCTATTAGACCTGAATTAGAAAAAAGTAACAACTATTTGATAAAATAGATTTCAGGGCGATTATCTTCAGGTAATTTCAAAACTTTTAAAAAAAAGCCCATTATTCGGATGGGCTTTGATATAATTAAGTTCTTTAATTTACATTTTGGGTTTTGTAACATCAAGCAAATCCCATATTTCAGACTTTACAATTGTCCTGATTGCATCAGTTTTGCTAATCTGATCAATCATGTCATAAACTTCTCCGGCCTTTTTTGATGCCATCACCTTACCCATTAAATCGTTGTAATCACCACTGTTTATATCTGAAAATTTTGAATAACCGTCAACAGCGACAGCCTGTACATTATTATCTTCATTAGGCCAACGAGTCCATATGCCCCAGGAATTCCTTTGTCCTGCCTTTTTTGCCTGTTCATGTATTGGCATATAGCCTGTTTTTTCCATATTAATGTATTTTTCAACATTATCGGTGTGAATTGAATTTATGACAAGATACTTATCAGGACTATCAGAATGGATCCCGACCTGCAACTGATAGGTCTGTGAGTAGATAAGATCTCTTGAAGCGACTGTCTTTTTCAGAAATTCAGCTGAGTTTGGACCAAATGCCTTTTTGAAATCAGCATCAGTAAATGATGTTTCAGTTTGTGCAAAATTCGGATAAATTGTAACTGTAGCAAAATTATAAGAAGAGCTTGTACCTGATCCTCGAACAGCAAAGAGCTGCCATGCAAGAATTTGTCCGGATTCCACCCGGCTCTGGTGCAGATTTTTCCATTGTTTTTCAACTGCAAGATATGCATCCTGATTGTTACCAGAAACTTTCATGAAATCAACAACGGCGACAGTTTGTGCTTCTGAGACAATGCATGCCAATACCAGTAAACTTGAGAGTAAAATATTTTTCATAAGGTGTTTATTAGTTTTTATATATCCTGAAACATAATGTCTATTTAGATTCATTCTAAATATTAAATGTTAAACAACAGTTATTAAGAATAGTTCAATAGAAAATTTAATAATAATCAGAACCACATCGTATTAAACAAAAAATCCCCGGCACTTCGTGCAAGGGATTTTGTTGAGGTCGGTGGCGGATTATTGGCATGATCCGGTGGGGGTGACCCTTCAACAAAATCCCTTAGCCGCTTCGCGTCCACCGGTCTTTTTTGTTATCATCCTTCATTCCAGCAAGCTGAATTCGGATGATAACAAAAAATCCCGCGCACTTCGTGCTACGGGATTTTGTTGAGGTCGGTGGCGGATTCGAACCGCCGTAAACGGTTTTGCAGACCGCTACCTAGCCACTCGGTTAACCGACCGTGTACACCGAAACTTTTTTAACATCCAAAGCTTTAGCTAAGGGTGAAACGAAGGTGAACCATAACTTTGAAACTAAAATTGCGACGTTTCACAAGTTTCGCGTGCAAAAATAATAAATTTTGTGTTATTTGTTGTCTTTCCTGTAAATCATCCATATTTTTTCTAAACCCTCCCCACTGACTGGATGTAGAAAAAGTGCAAATCCAATAACCACAAAGTTCACAAAGTATTTTCATAAAGATCACAAAGACCTGTAATACAAGAACATAGCATTATTTAAAAAATCAACATCTATGCCACCGGACAAACCCCCCTTTAGAGGGGACGGGGGGCATATATTCAATGGTTAATTTGCACTTTTTTAGAAGATTTGATTAATACGAGCACCCCCTATTAAAAAACCTCCCTTATCGTGCCGCCGGCAAGGTGACTTTTGTTTTCAATTTATAATTCCATATATTTAAAACCTGATTAAAAAAATCATATTATACCATCATTAATGAGAAAACTCAAAATTATAATCCCCGTATTCCTCATTGCCATAATAGGTCTTGCAGCATTGATTTTGATAAGAAAGAAAGTGAGCGCTTCAGGAATATTTATAACTCATCCTTTCAATAATGCTGTATTACCGGCGGAGTTTCCTTCGCCACTTTTTGAATGGTATTCCACTGCAAAGGATACCTCCTCATGGGAGGTTTCTCTTGTTACCGGAAATAAAAAATACAAAATTAATTCCGTTACCCGTGGAACCAGCTGGAGCCCTGATGTTTCAAAATGGGATAGTATTAAACTCCTGTCAGGCTTTGACAAAATATATTTTACAGTAAAAAAATCAGGTAAGCCGGGTAAAGGCAAAGAGCTTTTTTTCAGGCTCAGCAAGGACAGCGTCGGCGCACCTATTCTTTACAGACAAATGCCCATCCCCTTTGTTATTGCTGAAAAGAAACTCGAATCGATGAATTTTATGCTTCTGAATGTGGGAAGTAAGAAAGCCCCTCACGTAGCTATGGGAGGATTTCCGGTATGCGGTAATTGTCATTCAATAACAGCTGACGGAAGTATAATTGGCCTTGATCTCGATGCCGGACTAAGAGACAAGGGCGGCTATTTTGTTTCACCTATAAAAGATACTATTATATTCAACCCAGACAATTATATGTCATGGTCAAAAATTGAAAAAAGAAGGACGTTTGGCCTTTTTTCCAAAATATCTCCCGATGGGCGATACATTGTTACAACTATAAAGGACAGGGTGGTGATGAAAAACTACCCGTATTCCAAAGAACATATTGCTTATTCCCAACTGTTTTTCCCCGTAAACGGACATCTTGCAGTATACGACAGGCAACAGCACCTTTTAAATGAACTTCCGGGTGCAAACCTTGATGAGTATGTTCAGAGCAATGCTGTCTGGACCCCTGACGGGAAAAACATAATTTTTTCAAGAGCTACCGCCTTGCCATATGACACCAACCGATATGAAATTACTGTTGTGAATAATAAACTTATTGATCAGTTTGTTCAGAGAAAAAAGACTTTTAAATACGATTTGTGCATTATCCCTTTTAATGATGGCAAGGGAGGAAAAGCAGAACCAATAAAGGGTGCTTCAGGAAATGGTAAAAGTAATTACTTCCCTGCTGTCTCCCCTGATGGTAAATGGCTGGTTTTTTGCCAGGCTGAAAATTTTATGCTCTTGCAGCCCGATAGCAGGTTATATATTATACCTGCCAAAGGAGGCGAAGCAAGAATGCTCGGCTGTAATTTACCGTCATTAAACTCGTGGCATGCATGGGCGCCAAACAGTAAATGGATCGTCTTTGTGTCAAAAGGCCTTAGTCCCTATACCGACATGTTCCTTTCACATATTGACGATGAAGGGAATGCTTCCATCCCGGTCCTGGTTGACAAAGCAAGAGTGAACAGCCTCGTAGTTAACTATCCTGAATTTGTTAACAGGAACCCCCAGGATACTTTTATAATGGAGTATGATTATGTTGAAATAGTTCATATCAGCACAGAGATAAAAAGTGGTCACATTGAACGTGCTAAACAACTTTTTCACAAACTTGAAGAACAAAATCCATTTCTCTTTAAGGAAGATTGTCTCGAACTGGTATATCTCCTTAAGAGCATAGGAATGACTGAAGAGGCGAAGAAATATACTGAACGGGCAAAAGAAACTATTAATTCGGATCTCTTTAACTATAAATGATGATTACTTCCGTTGCAGGAAGTTTCATTCTTCCATTATTATCCTTACAGGTCCCATTAAACCTGATGAAACCAAGAGGGAATCCTTTGTAAAATAATTCCAGGTGGTAAAGCAATACCTTCCTTTTGACGGACGTGGCTGCTTTTTCAGAAACCAGTCAGGGAATTCTTTCAGGTACTTCCCGCTATCGTAGAAATATTGTCCGGGCAGCCATTCGCAATCAGAAGGCTGCTGTTCATCGCCGATCAGCCGGTTGGCCCAGACATTGGTAACCTCGATCTGAAGTTCGTTATTCTTGTTAATAAGCAGATTGCCAGGAATTTTAATTCTCCAGGGAGCAGTCCATAATACTCCCAAATCCTTGTGATTAAGTATTACCCTGGCGACATGTTTAATCACACCCAGATCAAGGTATAAGTTTCCACTTTTGTCTCTATATGATGAAACCGGAAAATCAAAAGATGTCTTATAAACCGCAGTGCCACTGAAGTATTTAATCCCGGTTTCAGGACGTTTTGTCCAGTCTTCAAGTTTTGAAAAAAGAACTGGCTCTGAAGGGCCGCCCCATGACGTATCAAATTTTACGAGCCAGGGATGTGAAATGCCTATAATCTGTTTCACGGAGGGGAAATTATTCCCTGCGGTTACAGTCAGTCTTTTGGTTTTATTCCTGAAAACAATAAAAAAGCTTTGTGCATCATCAAACTTCAAAGGGATAAATGTTTCACCGTTCCTCATTTCATATTCCGGAAGATCACGCATCGATCCTGTTACGGGATCCCATAATTCGGGTACAAATCCAGTTACTTTAAACCTGCAGTATGCTGTTCCGGATCGATGTGAAGTATTCGCAACGAAAAAGATATCTGTACCCGGTGAAACACGATGAATAAATCTGACCTTTAAACTATCGGTAACCTGATCAGCATTAAAATCATCCGAGATCGAACTGATTTTGCCCCACTGCAATAATGCCTGGCAGCGTTGCCAGTAATTTACCATGGCTGTTGCTGGTTTCCACCATGTTTGTGTACGGTCAAAATGTGTACCCCACTGTCCCATTGTAGCACCTGGTTTATAACGATCATCCCATGGCTGGTGGGTGAACCTGTGAATAATTATACGATTAACCCCTTTACAAAAAGCCTCATCTCCAATTGGTTTAAGCCATGCAGGATACTCGTTCCATTTGCTGTCAGCCGGCTGCCCGGTAAATGCTTCGGCTGCAATAAGATTCTGACCGGACTTTCTTACCGCCTTGACTGTCGGATCAAATTCATAAGGTGTAAAAACTCCGTCATTGGTCCAGAATTCGGCCATAACACGGTGTACAAGAGGCACAATATCCTCCTCACGCCAAGGGCCGCCATAGGGCTCACTTAAATAAATCAGGTTGGCCTCCTTTAACTTTTTTGAAACTGTGGTGAAATAAATATCTTTATACAGATCTTTTATCGTGGCATCAAAATCGTCTCTGAATTTTGCTGAATCCGCCTTGCTGTCAATTATTCGGCCGGCAAATGTTGATAGATAAGGCGTAATATCGTAGCCCCTTCTTTTTAAGAATTCCTCCTTCATCATAGGGGTCCAGGTAGGATCACCTGCTTCATAGCTGTCGAAATAAACATGTGTGAACCCTGTTCCAATCAGATCACCGAGATGTTTTTGCATTTCGCCTATGATATGATCCATATGAAAATCGACAGCTGCCTGGCTCATTTTATCACATTCAAGACCGACTGCCTGCGGCTGGGCAGGCTGAATAAGGGAACCCATGGTTGTATGTCCGAAACGGTATACAACCCAGTCTCCTTCAGGAACATCCCAGTCAAGTAAGGCGTTTTGCTGCATTTTTCCGGTAATGTCAATTACATTATTTTTCGCTACAACTCCTTTTGAGGGGAGAGCCAGCACAGCAATATCCTTATAAAATGTTTTTCTGGCTTCTATAACAGGGTTTTCCGTTAAACCGGTTTCAGGATTAAAAACCGGGAAACGCATATTCGCCCTTGGATTAACTTCCGGCTTGTCCAACTGGATATGTATATGTTTTCCGCCAGTCACTTCTTTACTGCTCCAGCAGATTTCCTGCATTGATAATTCAGGGGTAATCCAGGGTCCGCCGCTGGTTTCATATCCCGGACAATTGAACATACCGAAATCCATCCCTAGGCGTTTTGATTCTTCTGCAGCATATCTTACCATCTGCCACCATGGCTCTGTCCATGCAACCATTTGCTGAGTCGGGGATTTCCCTATGACTGCACTCCAGGGGGTAGTAATGTCAGCCAGCGTAAGCATCGTCGTACTGTTAAATCCTTCCTTCTTCAATGCTTCCAGGTCGTCTCTTATTCCTCCCCTGCTTATGTTTGAACCCATCCACATCCAGAGTACGCCAGGTTTGGCGCTTTCGGGTGGATGTGTAAATGCTGTTGCCGGATCTGAAATTGAATTATGGTTATCTCCAATTGTGTCTTGCGCATTTGTTGCTGAAGAAATAGTTATTGCAAACAATATTGCGAGATATTTGAGATAAAATCGGTTTTTCTTCATTAATTCGTTATTGAATTATTATGGTTTCTGTTACCTCGCAAATTGATTTCTCGGGAGGGTTATCTGCATATGCCTCACTCCTGCAAGATGGAAAAAACACAAATGAATTTTTTCCCCATTTACAGTATCAGATATATTATGATAATCTGACAGCCAGGCACATTACATTTATCGCTTTTAATTGTTTATCGTTACATCCCAAATGCCCGGATCATTAATTGTAAATTCAAATATGACATCGTACTGGACTGCATGAAAGTTATTCCATGAACGATATGTGACCTTATTATAAAACGGAAAAGTAATATTTTCAATTCCAATAATATTGCCGGTACGATATTCGTTACCCATTTTATAAGCCATTGCAAAATCTTCAATATCTGAATTATTAACGCCACTTTTAAGAATTCTTATTCTTACTTCGTGCCCGGGACCTATTTTTTGGAACGAAGAACGGGCAACATACTGTTTAGTGATTATACTGTATTGAGCGAGGGGTTGATTTTCCAGGTTTCTACCCTTTTTTCTTTGTCCTGTATGCAAAGTTGTGTCTGCCCCGGTTATGGTAAAGTCATTCGGTGTTGCTTTATAATCATTTTGCTGAGCATAACTAAAGCTGCCGAAAATAAAAATTATTATAAGAATCAGCTTATTTGCCATTTGTTTTACGTTTTTCTGGTTATATAGTGATTATTTCATGATCTCTTTTCTAAGGTTTTCACAATTTCGATTCATGAAAATTACACATTTTTTTAAGAATCCCTGCTTTAAAGATGCAGGTTTAAGAACATGAGTGTTAAAGAGTCATGAATCAATAAACAACTATTCTATACGATTGGTTCTGTGGTGTTGATATTAATCACTTACCATTGCAAAGATACCAGACAAATTTTATATAAGCCAATTTATATTAATCAATCTGGCCTGCTCTTTCGGCTATGTGGTAAACTGGATTAACCTATCAGATTTGTCGCAAAAACATAACAATTCTTGTCTCATGTTTAATTTGTATTATTAAATTTACTAAGCAATAATTTATGCAGTAAATTGAATTAAAATATTAATTTATAATTCCCAATAATAATTATTAATAACAGGAGGAAGATTTAAGTCATGAAAAAACCAGCTTATTCAAGACGAAACTTTGTAGCAATGGGTTCGGTATTAGCCGCTTCCGCACTAACATCAAAGGTATCCGGTCAGTCTGCTAGCAGTACGGAAGAGAAGAGTAAAGGCATGCTGAATGTTATCGACTTGGGAGCTAAAGGCGACGGAAAAAACGATGATACCAAAGCCATTCAAAAGGCTATAGACAATGCAGCCGAAACAAACGGTTCTGTATTTATTCCTGAAGGTACCTATCTGTGTTCCGAGTTAAAAGTGCGCGAAGGTATCGGAATTCATGGTTTACCTGCATGGAGTTACGGGAAAGGTATGGGGACCATTCTTCTTTTTAAGGGCGAAGGGAAATGCCTGATAAATCTCACCGGCGCATATGGTGCTTATCTTTTCGGACTATGTCTTAACGGAAATCATATTGCCGGCGGAATCCACGGAATATTAGTTGATAAACCGGATTATGGAAAACGGGAAGATACCCCAAGGATCGATACCTGCAGAGTGGAAAACTTTACCGGTGACGGGATCAGGCTGGAACGCATATGGTGTTTTTGCGTGAGACACTCTCATTCATATGGGAATGAAGGTTGCGGAATAAGAGTCCGTGGCTGGGATGGATTTATACTTGATAACTGGTTTTCCGGAAATGGCAAAGCAGGATATGCTTCCTATGATGAGAATGCTTCCAATACATTGACAGCTAACCGGATTGAATGGAACCGCGAGGGAGGTATACTCATCTATGGAGGATCACATTACAATATTAACGGAAATTATATAGACAGGTCAGGACGATGCGGCATCGCATTATTACCCGGGCCAAATAATAAGAGTTGCGAAACTCTGGCCATTACAGGCAACATTATCTACAGAAGCGGCAAACCCGACTGGGGCAAAAAGGATGACTATGACAGCTCCCATGCCAGGTTTGAGGGTGTAAAAGGCCTCGTATTCACAGGAAATGCTTTGAACTCCGGAAGAGATGACGACTCCAAGGGGAGTTATTCTCCGGATTACGGAATCGTTATGAAAGGGCTCGAAAGCTCGGTAATAAAAGACAATGTACAATTCAATGGAGCGCTCAAACAAAATGTTGTCGATCTAGGAGGACACGGTGAGGGTGTTATTATTAAAGACAATGTTGGCTCTCTCAGAAAGATAATATAACAATCCTGAATATGAAAGCAATTCCTTTATGCCTGCTTGCATCAGCAATTCTGCAGTTTAATGCCCTTGCACAACCTGCAAAATTCCTGCTTAACGAAAACTGGAAAGCAAAAAGAGCAATCGATATTACGAGCGATGGAACAGAAATAACTTCACGTAATTTCAAACCGCAAGGGTGGATTGATGCTGTAGTTCCGGGAACGGTTCTTACTACACTCTTGCATAATAAACAGATTCCTGATCCCTTTTTCGGAATGAATAATAGTCTTATTCCAGATGTTTATAATACCGGGAGGGATTACTATACCTACTGGTTTTTAAACGAGTTTGAAGTACCAGATATCAAAAACGGGCAGGAAGTCTGGCTCTGCTTCAGGGGAATAAATTATTTTGCTGATATATTTCTCAACGGGAACAGGGTAAATACAAAAACACATCAAGGCATGTACCTGAGAGAAAAATACCTGATTACTCCTTATCTTAAAAAAGGACAATTAAACAAACTGGCTGTATGGGTGGCGCCGTCTGATCCTGTGGGTAATGCAAATGGCGGACAGGGAGGTGATGGGATGATTGCACGCAGCATTACAATGCAATGTACAGCAGGATGGGACTGGATCTGTTCTATCCCTGACAGAAATACCGGCATATGGGACCAGGTTGCTATCGAAATAACCGGATCAGCAGATATAAAAAATCCTTTTGTCGAAACAAGGGTTCCGGGAATACGAATTCCCGGAAATAAGCAGGCACCGGCATTTGTCAAAGCCTCTGTCGATTTGAAAAATGCATCGTCACAAGCAGTCCAGGGTACTCTTAGAATTGAATTCGAAGGCCATGAAAACTCATTGAAAGTTATAATTAATCCATCTGAGGAAAAAACTATTCAATTTCCTGAAATAAAAGTTGAGAATCCCCGCTTATGGTGGCCCAATGGGATGGGGAACCAACCTCTATATCAGATGAAAATTGATTTCATTGCACAGGATGGAACTACTAAGGATTCCGAGCTGGTCCCTTTTGGCATCAGGGAAACAACCACTTATTTTGATGAAAAAATTAAAGGACGGGTATTTACAGTAAACGGGCAGAAGGTATTTATTAAGGGTGGAAACTGGATAGCCTCGGATGCATTACTACGCTTGTCAAAAGAGCGGTATGATGCAGAGGTGAGATTTCATGCTGAAATGAATATGAATATGATAAGGGTTTGGGGAGGTGCGCTTCCCGAACGGCCGGAATTTTATGATGCATGTGATAAATACGGCATTCTGGTATGGCAGGATCTGTGGGTTTCCGGCGACTGCAACGGAGAATGGCTTGATCCTGCAAAAAAAGAGTCGCAGGCAAGGCGTAAAGCCTATCCCGATGATCATGACCTGTTCCTTGAAACCGCAATAGATCAGATCAGGATGCTTAGAAATCACCCTAGCCTTTACCTGTGGTGCGGTGGAAATGAGACTCCACCC
>Ga0302173_10000547_pt1 | contig 20202 bp, 22 predicted proteins | sample I_Fen_N3_1_FD_198785 | JGI IMG/M metagenome (GOLD analysis project Ga0302173, IMG submission 198785) | Peat permafrost microbial communities from Stordalen Mire near Abisko, Sweden - I_Fen_N3_1 | ecosystem: Environmental > Terrestrial > Soil > Wetlands > Permafrost | place: Sweden: Abisko... | reverse complement strand
ACTATGGCGTTATTAAGTGGTGGGCTTATTACTACTTTTGAGGTTCCTACATGGGTAATAGTAGCTTGTGCTTCAGCTATGGCCCTTGGAACTTCTGTAGGTGGAAAGAAAATTATTAAGACTATGGGAAGTGGAATGGCAAAATTAACTCCAGTAAATGGATTTGCAGCTCAAACAGGTGCTGCAACAGTGATATTTGTTGCAACATTATTTCATGCTCCAGTTAGTACAACCCATATAATTTCAACAACTATAATGGGTGTTGGAGCATCTAAAAGATTTAAATCAGTAAAATGGGGAGTCGCTAAAAATATAGTTTGGGCATGGGTTTTAACGATACCAATAACAGCAAGTCTTTCAGCGTTAATTATTTTTTTTATTAAACTATTTATATAATTTAGGATATTACTTAATAAACCTATAAATTTTCATATACGAAGATTTATAGGTTTATTTTGATAAGGAATAATCAAAAAAGGAATTACACCTATTAAACTTTCAATAGGTGTAATTTAAACTATTATATTTTTAGTATTTAGGAATGGCTTTGATTACATGCACTAATTTTACAGTCACAACAATTGCATGCTTTCTCAGAAGATTCTAAATGTATCATAACCTCAGCATATTTTAAAATTTGTTCTATATCATGTTCGATTTTATCACATATATCATGTGCTTCTTTAATTGATTTGTTTTCAGGAAAAACTAGATGTAAGTCTATATAGCGTATTCGTCCAGATTTTCTTGTTTTAAGATCATGATAATTACAAAATACAGAAGAATATTTACTTATATTATCTTTGATCATATTAATTTCTTCATCAGATAATTTAATATCCAAAAGTGGATTGAAGGCTGTTTTTAATAATTCAAAAGATTCTTTTAGTATAAAAATAGCAACTAAAATAGCAACTATTGGATCTAAGTAATTTAAACCAGTAATCCAAATAAGAAATAAACCTGTGCCTACACCTAATGAGGTATATACATCAGCTTTTAAATGAAGAGCATCAGCTTCTAACGCTATTGAATCCTCTTGCTTAGCTACTTTATATAATTTTTTAGATACTATAAAGTTTATGCCAGCAGAAATGAACATAACTATAAAACCAATACCAACAGATTCTATTTCCCCAGGGTTAATAATTTTTTTAACTGCTTCGACTATTATCCAAACAGATGCAACAAATATAAGCAAAGCTTCTATTACTCCAGAAACATTTTCTATCTTTCCATGACCATAAGGGTGATCATCATCAGCAGGTTTATCTGATATTTTTACAGAAAAAAATGCTATTATTGCAGCAAGTAAATCCATAGTTGAATGTATAGCTTCAGATATTATACTTACTGAACCTGTAACAAGTCCAACAATTAATTTCATAATTATTAAGATAGTGTTTGAAAGTAGCGATAATCTAGCTACTTTAACTTTAGCATTCATATAAAAATTCCTCCATAAATTAAATAATATTTTATCACTTGATAAATTGATTTAATATTATAATATACTTTGATGATATGAAAAGTCAAGGGTTTATAGTAAATAGAATATAGTATCAATTGAGAATGAATTGTAATATTACATTTGAATTATTATACAAAAATGTAATATTAAAATACGCTGATATTTTTAAATAAAAACAATTAGAAATTATAGAGGCTTTTTGTTATAGTTATGAATAGTTTAATAATAAGAACATTATCAATATAAGAGGGTTGAAATAAAATAACAAGGCAAAATAGACCAGAAGATGACTTGTTATTTTTTTGCCACCTAAATAGATGGAGGTACAATGTGTAAGTTAACTTATGAAGAACTAATACTTTTAGATAACTTAATATACTTAGAATGGGATGTTAAAGAAGACGAAAGCCTTATAAACCTTGTATATGATTTGTTGAATAAGGGAGAATTTAATAAACTTATGAATAATGTGGGCAATTGCATAATAAAAATGCCTGAAAGTGAATGGGTAAATATATTAAATCAAATTATAAATAAACCTAATTTAAGAAATCTTAGAATCAAAAATGTAGCGAATTACAGAAATGGAATGAGGTTTGCGTGTTTTGTAGATGATGAAAATAATGCAACTGTAGTTTTTAGAGGAACAAGCACAACAAAAGAATGGGATGATAATGGTCAAGGAGCTTATGAATATGATACTATACAGCAAATAGATGCTTTAAATTATATTAATAGTCTTAGCTATAATAATATAATTGTAACTGGACATTCAAAGGGTGGTAATAAGGCTCAATATGTAACGGTTTTATCTTCTAAAATAAGTAATTGTGTATCAATTAATGGACAAGGTTTTTCCAATGAATTTATAAGTAAATATAAAGATCAAATCAATAAAAATAAATCGAAAATAATATCAATAAATGGGAAATATGATTATGTTAATTGTTTGTTTAATTCAATTGTAGGTGAATGTCACTATATAAAAACAGAATCTCAAATAAATCCTTTTTATTATCATAAAGCGAATATACTTTTAGATGACAATGGAGATTTGAGACAGGAAACAAATGAAGCCATATTCTCAAAAATAATTAATAAGTTTTCAAATACTTTACTATCAGATATGCCAGAAGAAATACAAAACTTAACTATTAATGGAATGATAGGGGTAATAGAATTAATTTTATGCAAGGGAGAAATAAAAGGCAATATACTTAAGGTAGCAGGTGAATTATTAATAATGCTTTGTTATGAAAATTGTGTTAAGTATAAAGGAATATTTAATATAGCCTACAAAGTATTAGAAGTATTGATTTTACCATTATTATTTTGGGAAGATTTTATAAAGATTGAAGAGATTAAGTCTAAAGAACCTCTTGAGAATATTATAAAAGGAATAACTATATCAGGAAGAGGAATAATAAAAAAAATTGAGATTATAGATAAAAATCAGATAAGCCTAATTGATAATATTTCAAAAGCAGTTAATAATTTAACTTATGAACTTGAAAATATAACATTGTAATAGAATTACTAATTTATGAAATTTACATGATGATTTAAGGCACTAGAAAGAAAATAATAGACCCGTATATGTGTTTATTGTTTTTTTGATTTTGCCTAAATCATAGAAATTTTGGTTTTATATATCTAAATTCTATGAAGAATAAATTTGTTGTACACTAAAATTAACAAAATGTGTTGTGCATAGGGTTTATAATTTAAAGTTGTTCTTTAAATAATGATAATATATAATGAATACAAAACAAATATTGAATTTAAGAAACTTTATTAATAGTAAGTATAATTAAGTTAAAAATATACATAGAAATGGAGAAACAAATGATTGGAAGTATAATTGGACTATCAGGTTTAGCTTTACTGTCTATACAATTATATATAGATAATATGTTAATAACAGTATCAAAATATGAAATTAAAAGTAATAAGATTCCAAAGAAATTCGATAAATTTAAAATAGTGCATCTATCAGATTTTCATAGTTATGGAAATGATAATATTAAAATAGTTGAAAAAATTAATGATGAACGTCCTAATATAATTGTTATGACTGGAGATATGGTTAGTAAATATGATGTGAATTTTGAAAAGTTTTTAAACTTAGCAGAAGTTTTGAGTAAAAAGTATGAGATATATTATATTGTAGGAAATCATGAAATAAGATTAAGAAAAGATGATTTGAATTTAATTCTGAAAGAATTACATAAGTTTGGGATTAAGGTGTTAAACGATGAAAAAGTAACTTTAATAAGGGGAAATGAAAGTATTAATATTTATGGAATTGATATTCCTCTTTCATATTATAAAATAATAAACAAACCTCTTAATATAGGAGAAGTAATTAATGTATTAATTCATAAATGTAATAAAAATGAGTACAATATTTTATTAGCGCATAATCCATTACTTTTTCCGGAATATGCAAAATACAATGTAGACTTAACTTTATCTGGTCATATTCATGGAGGAATGATAAGATTACCTTTTATAGGAGCAATACTTTCACCAGAGCGGAAGTTTTTCCCTAAATATAGCAGTGGAGTTTATGAAATAAATAACAAAAAACTCTTAGTTAGCAGAGGTCTTGGACATAGTAGACCAGGAATAAGATTATTTAATAAGAGAGAAATAGTAAGTATAACTTTAAATTGCTAAAGATGAACAGCCCTAAGGCACATGAAAGAAAATAACAAGTTGAAAATGCCATGAAATGTTCTTATATGGAACATAGTTGCTCTTTTTTAATGTGCATATTTTTTCATTAGGCAAGGAGGCAGAGTGCCCTCATGGCTAGCCTATTAGGGCAATCTTCCGACGCAGGATAGTGGAAAATGGGCACCTTAGGAAAAAGTAGCTATGCTACAAATACGAACTTTTCTCGCAGATGGACTTGTTATTTTTTTGATTGTGCCTTAATAAAAAAATAATATTTTTTTATTATATGGGCACAATATAATTACACTCATATTTAATTAATTTTTAAGGAGGTAATTATAAATGTTACATGATAAAGAACATTCGACAAAAGAAGATTCTGGTAGTAAAAGTATTTGGGGTTGGGTAGGAAGGGTAGTGTTAACAGCTGTAATTCTAGCAATAACATCATTTTTAACACCTGGTTTTAGTATTAGAGGGTTATGGTCATTTATATTAGCAGCAATTGTAATAAGTGTATTAGATTATTTAGTAGAGTCATTTATGGGAGTGGATGCATCACCTTTTGGAAAAGGGATAAAAGGATTTGTAATTGCGGCTGTAATAATATACGTAGCACAATTTTTAGTTCCAAGTATGAGTGTATCTATAATAGGTGCTTTATTAGCAGCATTAGCCATTGGAATAGTAGATGCAGTAATGCCAGGCAGGGCAATGTAAATTTTAAAAGTAAAAAGTTAGGGATGATTAAATAATCATCCCTAATAAACATCTATTTATTATTATTTTTGATAGTGCCTTATATCCTATTCATGTAATTCTAAAGGTAATCCATCAGGATCGCTAAAAAATGTAAATTTTTTGCCAGTATAATCATCAATTCTAATTGGTTCGGTAGCAATTCCTTTTGAATTTAATTCAGTAATAACTTCTTCGATATTATCTACATAAAAAGCAAGATGTCTTAGCCCACAAGCTTCTGGTCTAGTAAGCCTTTCAGGGCATTCAGTCATAGAAAAAATCTCAAGTTCACTATTACCTATTTCTAAGTCCAATTTATAAGAATTTCTTTCTTTTCTATAGTTCTCGCGTATAATTTTAAATCCTAATATATTTACATAAAAATTTTTAGATACCTCGTAATTAGAAACAATAATAGCAACGTGGTGTATTGAGTTTAAATTCATAATTAATATCTCCTACAGTTATAATTTTTCATTAGTAGCATTAGTTTTACTTTGTAATTTATCAAATCTACTCATAACTTCAGTATAAGTATCTTTAGAAATTTGTGGCAAATCACTTTTGGTTGCATCTTTAAACTCTAACCCAGCTTGTGAAAAGCCATTTTCTACGGCATCTCGCATTTGTTGAAGTTTATTTGGATCATCTCCAGCTATTGCAGTTGCCATAGTCATAATACGATCTGCTACTTTGCTTACAGAATATTCTCCACCTTCAGATATTGCTGCTTGTGCACCTTCTGGAGTTGTTGCCAGTGGTGGATAAGCCTTTTCTAGAGAACCAAAAATTTTAGTGAGTAAATCTGTTGATTCCTTTGAAAGTCCGCTAGTTCCATCTTCAGATGAATTTCCAAGTAACTTATTTTGATTATTTATTGTATCACTTATAAATTTTTTTATAAAATCTGCTTTTATATTTTGCTGTTCTTCTTTTAAAGCTTTAACTTCTTCTGTGGTAAGTTTCTTTTTTTCAGGTTTATAGGTTGAATTTGCAGTATCTTCTTCTGTAGATTTAACGAATGTATCAGTTCCTGGATTTTGTGTTACGCCTTGATTTTTTTCATTATCTTGAGGTATATCATTTTTATCAGCGACTTTTTTTGTATCATTTAGAGTGCTATAACTTGATGCATCAATTCCTTTATAGGCAGTAATATTATTAACCATAAATAATCCTCCTTTTCAGTATTAGTCTATTACTTTACTTTTCGTTATTTAATAAATATACTTAACATGTCTTAATAATTTTTTTATAAATTAAGGAATTTGTAAAGAATATGCTTGTGGAAAATATTAAAAAGAAAGGGTTAAATCCTGATAATTATGAAAGCTATACTTCAAACTTTAAATATGGAATGCCACCTCATGGAGGATTAGCAATAGGTCTTGAGAGAATAACTGCTAAGATTTTAGGATTTGAAAATGTTAGAGAAGCAAGTTTACTACCAAGAGATAGAACAAGGTTAATTCCGTAAATTAAAACAAATGAACGTATATCAAAATAAATTAAAATATAAGCAATATAAGTTATATACAATATGCAAAAAAAGAAATAAAGTATATCACAATAAGAACAAAAGTGATATACTTTATTGGGTGAAAATTATGTATGAATTAGGAGGAAGAGTAAAATGGGAGCTATTTTAGTTATGGGTGGAACTGCTTTTGTAAGTAGTTCTATTGCAAAGTATCTTATCAAAAAAGGTTATGAGGTAGATATCCTAACAAGAGGCAATAAAAGGGTGAATTTTGATGGATTCAGAGAACATATAATTTGTGATAGAAAATCAAGTGAATCAATGCAAGAAGCTTTAAAGAATAGAGAATATGAGTTTGTTTTTGATATATCTGCATATACAAGGGAAGATGTAGATATTATCCTAAAATCAATTAATAGGAAAAGAATAAAAAAATACATTTTTTGTTCATCAGGAGCCGTATATAAACCAAGCAATATAGCAACTAGTGAGAGTTTTGAAAAAGGAGAGAACCCTAATTGGGGAAACTATGGAACAGATAAAAAAGAAGCAGAAGACTCTATTATAAATAGTGGAATACCTTATGTTATTTTTAGACCAACATACATTTATGGAGAAAATAATAATCTATATAGGGAAATTTATTTTTTTGATAGGATTAAAAACAATAAAGCAATTCCAATACCTTATGGAAATGATACGAAAACACAATTTATACATATTGATGATTTGGTCCAAATATTTGAAAGTGCTATGTATAATCCAAATAGTTGTAAGATATATAATGTGACTAATCCAGAACTTGTTTCGTGGGAAGAGCTTGTAAAAACTTGTGGAGCTGTTATGGAAAAAGAACCAATTATAAAGAACGTAGATACAAATGAAATAAAATTAGAAGTAAGATCCTATTTTCCATTCAGAGATGTAACTTATATACTTAAGATAGATGAATTAATAAAGGATGGTCTTTATCTACCTAATATTTCATTGAAAGAAGGCTTAGGGAGATCATATAAATGGTATAGAGAAGAAACTCCTAATACTATATATGATTTAAAAATGGATAAAGTTGATGAGTTGATTTAAGTGTTATTAAATGAGCAACAACAACTAAATTTAAGTAGATCTCAATATTAGAAAGGGCGGGGGCTCTATTCTATAGCAACCGAAACAATAGAGTCACTGCCCTTTCGGCAGGTTATAACTTAAATCTAGTTTTTATGTTACTTATTTCCAGGAATGCACTATTTAGATAATTGAATTTCAGTTCCTATTTTAAATTTATCTATTTGTTTTATTAAAGTATCACTAGTTAATTCCACAGTTTTATCTTTATCTACACCAGGAAATTCTATAATGTATCCAAGAGCATTCTTTGGATCTTTTGAAAAGGTGATACGTGTATTACCAGAATAATAATTATTATAAGTTTTACTTCCATCATATTTATAATGTATGTTTGTATTGGTTGCCATTAATAAACTTTCTTTTTCAGTAGCACCTTTGCAATATACTTTTATGGTATCATTATTTCTTTCAACATTATATATTTCTCCTTTAGTTCCATCAGAAAAGTCAAGAGATTTAGTGTAATATACATTATTTGATATTTCTTTATTTAGAGTATCATCAATAGAAATTTTATGGTTTTTATAAGTTTCCTTGTAATAATTTTCTAATTCGTTGCTAGTCATATTACATATAATTGGTATCATACTTATATTACTATTATCTTTTATCATTTCATAATTTGCTGCTTCAGCTTCATAACCTCCAAGGATTACTTTATTATCTTTTTCATTTCCTAATGAATTAGATGAATAAGAACCAGATGGCCTTAATAGATACATTTTATCTCCAGTTTTTAGTATAAGATTAGGGTGCTCTGATAAACTATAATCTCTATCTGAAGAATCTTTTTCTGGCTTACTAAAAGTAATATGTGTGCCTAGAAGATCTGATTCTAATTTATTTACTGTAAAATTACAATCTGGAACATTAATGGATAAGTCTTTTTCTATAGAATCTTTAAAGGCTTCTGAAAAATCCATGTCTTCATCTATTCCTAAGTTAATTTTATACGTAGGAATTACTAAGTCTATTCTTAAAGGACCTTTTTCAGGTAGTTCGCCTTTATTAATATTTCTTGTAATTTTTATTACAAGGGTTTTATCATCTGTATAGTTAGATGATACACTTTGACCGTTTAACTTATTGTCTCCATATGATAAAAGAACTTCTGCATTAGCGCTTTTAGTTTTATCAAAGGACTTTTCATTTTTAACTATTATAGTTGCTCTTAATCTGTGTTTTGAGGCAATAATTTTGTTTACGGATATTTTTAATCCATTTTGTTCAATATTTTTATCGCTATTTTTAATATTAGTTTGATCGTTTGTTAAATTATCACTTGAACTGTAGGAAGAGGTAACTTGTACATTATCATCTGCAAAAGCTGGCATTTGAATAATTCCACCAATTAATGCAACTCCTAATATAGAACTTATCAATCTATTAATTTTTTTATTTATCATAAAAATTCCTCGCTTTAATAATCTTATTTTTTTAGGCATATGAAAGAAAATAACAAGTCCCAAATAGACTAGCATATTGATTTACTATTTTGCTTTAATATGCCTTGAATTTGCCTTAAACTCAATTATAATCTAAATGTTAATTTAATAGTTTAATTTCATCACCTAATTTATACATATTAACTTGTTTTATCATAGGGTCAAGGTTTAGTTTAGTTTCCTTATCCTTTTGAACATTATAAAATTCCACAATGTAGCCTAATGAGTCTTTTGGATCTTTATAAATACAGATATCCTTGTTGTTATAAAAAGTGTTGTTTTTTTGTCCTTTAACATATTCATAATGTACATTAAGATTGCTTGCCATTAATAAACTTTCTATTTCAGATTGACCTTTGCAAGCAACTTTTATAATATTGTCATTTCTTTCAATATTATATATTTCTCCTTTTGATCCATCTGAAAAACTAAAACTTTTCTCATAACTTATGTTGTTTAAAATATCTTTAGTAGTATTTTGTTTACTGATATCATCATGAAGATTAAGGTTGTCTAAGTCATCTATTGATATATTAGAAAAAATAGGTACTATACTTATATTTTTTTCATTCTTAATAATATCATAGGTTGGTAAAGTTGAAACGTAGTTACCAATTATTGTGTTATCATCACCTGAATAGCTTCCATTAGAATCTGTTTGATACATTTTATCTCCAACTTTTAATAGAATTTTTGAATTCCATAAAGTATCATTATTATCTCCATCATAATATTCATCATGTTTAGGTTCAGTATAAGAGATCGTTGTGCCCATAACATCAGCTTCTAAGGAATTTAAAGTATAATCCAATTGTGGTATTTTGCCAGAAATATTCTTTGTAATATAATTTTCAAAAGAGCTTGAAAAATCTACAGGTATATCCATTCCTATATTAACTTTGTAATTTGAAAGGGCTACATCAACTCTCATAGCTCCTTTTTCAGAATATACTCCTCTATAATTATCTTTTTCTAAGGTTAGAAGCATAGTTTTATCATTTAAAAGCTGAGCATGGGAGCTATTTTCAAAGCCAGAATCATTATCACCGTAAGTTACTGTAAAAATTGAGTTATTGTGGTTAAAATCTTCTAATGCTTTGTCACCTTCAATTTTAATGGTAACTTTCAATTTATGTTTTGTAGCAATTGCCTTATCAACAGTTACCTTAACGCCATTTTGAGTTACGCTTTTGTTTATATTTATAGAATAATCTTTAGGCTGCGTAGAAGCAGTATTGCCAGTATAAGCAACACTGGCTTGTGTAGTAGTAGTATCAATATCAGCAGCCAAAACTGGTGAGTCCAATGCTCCAATAGCTAAAATAAAGCCCATAAGTCCTAAAACTGGGCCTAAGGTTTTACTTAATTTTTTATTTATCATTAATATTATCCCCTTTTCCGTAATTTGTGTTTATTTACTTTTTAAATATATATAACCTTATAATGGTATTGTACACTAGTTGATTTATTAATACATCTTAAATCTACCATAATTTTTATAGTATAATAATTACGATAGACTTAGTAATTTAGCAATATCCTTGCCTGATGAAAAATATCCACACCTTAGAACAGAGCACCTATGCACTTATAACAAGAGTAGCTATGCTACAATATGGAACTTTTCTGCATATCGGAACTTGTATCCGCAACTTTAGACTTGTTATTTATTTTCATGTGCCTTAATGTGATAAAATGAAGTATAATTAAAAAAATAATTTTCGACATATAAAGTATATACGTATACTATGTCTATCTTATAGTAAACTTGGAGGGATTTTAATGAAGTATGATTTTGAAACATTAGTATCAAGAAAAAACGTGGGTTCCAGTAAGTGGAATTTAATGTCAAAGCTTAAGGGGGGTATTAGTGATAATATAGTTCCATTCTCAGTTGCTGATATGGAGTTTAAAAATCCACCACAAATTATTAAAGGATTAAAAAAATATATGGATTCAAGTGTTTTTGGATATACGGAAGCTACAGAAGAATATTATGAAGCAGTATATAATTGGATGGAAAAAAGACATGATTGGAAAATAAAAAAAGAGTGGATTACTGAATTTTCGGGAGTTGTTCCAGCTTTATTTACAATTGTTAGGGCACTCACTAAAGAAGACGAGGGTGTACTTTTAATGACTCCTGTATATTATCCTTTTTATAATGTAATTGAAAAAAATAAGAGAAAAGTAATTAAAAATGAATTAGTTCTTTTAAATGGTAAGTATGAAATTGATTTTGAGGATTTAGAGGAAAAAGCAAAACAAGAAAGCACAAAACTATTAATATTATGCAACCCTCATAATCCAGTAGGTCGTGTTTGGAGTGAAGAAGAATTAAAGAAAATAGGTAGAATATGCATAGATAATAATGTTCTAATAGTATCAGATGAAATTCATTTTGATTTAATAATGCCAGAGTTTAAACATACAGTTTTTGCAAATATCTCAGAGGAATTTGCTGAGTCTTCTGTTATTTGCACTGCACCAAGTAAAACTTTTAATTTAGCAGGACTTCAAGCATCGAATATAATTGTTCCAAATAAAGATATCAGATACAAAATAGTAAAGGAACGTAGATTAGCCATTGGAAATTCAGGTTTAAATATGTTTGGTTATAAGGCATGTGAAATTGCTTATAGTGAATGTGAAGAGTGGCTTGATGAACTTATAAAAGTATTGTATGAAAATAAAAAACTTGTAGAAGATTTTATGAAAACAAATCTCCCAGAGGTTAAAGTTATTGAATTACAAGGTACATATCTTCAATGGCTAGATTTTAGAGAGTTAGAAAAGGATCATAAAATATTAGAAAACTTTATGCTAAAAGAGGCAATGTTATTTTTAGATGAAGGATATATATTTGGTGATGGAGGACAAGGCTTTGAAAGAATTAATTTAGCATGTCCTACAAATGTATTAAAAGAAGCCTTGGATAGATTACTTGAAGCTGTAAAAAGGTGTTATAAGTAACATTAACTTTTTGATTATGCCTTATATTTCGTTATTTAAACATTTTCCTAATTTATTAATAGGGTCATCTCAAAAGATGTATTTTGAGATGATCCTATATTTTTGATGATTTTTAGTTTATTTTATCAATACATATCTAAAGCTCTAATATATTACAGTGAATTCATGAACATTTTATAAGTAAACTGAACAATTTAACATAATATGTTATAATAGAAATAATTAGTAATAATTTTTCGCTTTTATAATAAACATAAAGTTAACATAAACTATGCTATATGTTTAAAGCTTGAGTTAATGGTAGAATAAGTATTAAATCTTATTTTAAATTGCATCAAAAAACTTAGTTAGATGGAGGTCAAAATAATGAATTCTCATGAAGATACATGTTTTTTAGGTAATTGGAATTGTAATGATGAAAAAGGTACTCTTAATATTGAAAAGATAGGCGAAACATATAAATGTATTTGGAAAATAGATAGATATAATACTCACTATGAGTATTTAGGAATTGGAATGGTTGTTGATGGTAAGCTATTTGTGTCAAGGTATCTAAATCAAGTTCCAGTAGCTGGGGTTGGTATGTACAAGCCAATAGGAGATTTAAGGTCACAATCGGCACTTTGGGCTTCTACACAGAATTTTGATACATTGGGTTCTGGAATTGCATTGAGAAATGAGACTAGCGAAAATTTTGAAGGAAATTATAAGGTTAGATACTTTATTAAAGGATATGAATCTCCAGTATATGATTTAAAGATTCTAAAAAAGGAACAAAGTGATAATTTATATGAACTTAATTGGACTGTAAATGATGAAGTTAAATTACATGGAATTGGTATGATTAATAATGGACAAATGTTTCTTGCTTATGGAGGGATAGATTTTGAGTATGAAATGGTTATTTTAAGTATTAGCAATCAAAGTATATTAAATGCCAAAGTTGCTTTATTAAGCAATGGAAATATATCTGAAGAAATTTATATTAAATAGTAATGGTAGAGAAGTGAAAGTTGGTGGTTACATGATAAATGACATAAGTGATATAAGTGACATAAGATTTATAAATTATAGAGGAGGATTATCATGTTTAAACCATTTTTTAAGGAAGAAAAAATTTTAAATCGAGAACCATTTTTAGATTACGAAGTTCAATTTAACTTGTTTCATTATATTGTTGAGGGAAAAGAAGCAATTGCATTAAAAACAAGTGATGATAATGCAATTGCACTTCAAAATCCAGGACATGCAATGTGGTTATGGGTGAATGAAGAACTGGAAAAATCAAGAATTGATAAAATTATTAATTCTTTATGTAGTCTATTGAAGGATAGTAAGTTGTGTTCGATTTCAGGAAAACCTGAATTTGTAAGGATATTTGCAGAGAAATATTCAAATAACATCGGAGTATCTAATAAAATATCTCTTAGCATGGAGTCGTATAAATGTGAAAAAGTTATTAAACCTGAAAATGTTCAAGGAAAATTAATAAAAGCACAATTAAGTAATAAAGATATTGTTGTAAAGTTTTGGGTGGGTTTTGTTTTTGATTGTTTTGGAATAAATGTTATAGAAGAAAAGCAAATTCCAACAGTGGAATCAATGATAAAGTATGGAAATCTGTATTTATGGGAAGTAGACAACGAGATATGTGGCATGGTAAATATAGTGCATCAATCAGAGAGGCATGCACGTATCAATAATGTATATACGCCATTAAAGGAAAGAAAAAAAGGATATGCAAGTGCAATGGTTAGTGAATTATGTTTAAGATTAATAAAAGAAGGTCTAACTCCTATGCTATATGCAGATATTAAAAACTGTGACTCAAATAAAGTTTATAAAACAATTGGCTTTACTGAAAGTGGAAGGATTGATAATATTATTTTTAACTACAAGTAAATTATAAATAATAATGATTAATTTAATTGCACATGCTTTGAGACTAAAAAATATACCTTTTGAACTAAAGAAAGAAATGGATTAGATCTTACACTATAGATATCATTAAAGGAGAGATGGATGGAAGGAGTAGAAATAGGGAAAAGAAAATTAAGAATAAAACAAAGTATAATTTTAGTCATATTAATGCTTTTAGTTGGAGCAGGTTGGCAATGGAGAATGGTTGAAAAAGAAACAAGTATATTATTAGCTAAAGGGCAATTATTTAATGTTAATAATCATAATATGAATATATATGCTACAGGAAGTGGAAAAAACACAATTGTTTTTGTGACAGGTTCTGGAACACCAAGTTCGTTTACGGATTTTTACAAAATGCAAATGGAACTGCAGCCATATGCAAGAACAGTAAGTTTTGATAAAGCTGGGTTTGGATGGAGTGAAAAAACAGATATACCTAGAACTATTGATACACTATCTGAAGAGTTACATGAATTACTTGAAAAATCTGGACAATCATCTCCATATATATTAGTAGGGCATTCATTAGCTTCTTTAGAAGTAATCAATTTTGCGCAAAAATATCCTACTGAAGTTAAAGGAATTGTTCTTTTAGATGGAGGAAGTCCAGAATTTTATGCAGAAGATTCAGAGATAAAATCATATATATTAAACCGTTTTAGTGCTGGATTAAGAGTAACAGGAATTGCGAGAGTATTTGGAAATTTAGGTATTAAGTTTCCTTTTGCTGGTGAAGATTTACGTTATGATAAACTGCCAAATGACATTAAGCTGATAGATATAGCTATGTATTATAAATATCTTGGTAACACAAGTAATTTACAATATATTAAAAATATAAACGAAAATGCTAGAGAAGTCATAAAGGAAGGGTATCTTAAAAATATTCCTTTAGTTATTTTATCATCTGATAGTAGTAGTAATTGGATGAAAACTCAGCAGGAACTATTGAATTGGTCAAATTATAGTTCTCAGGAGACACTTTACAATTCTAGTCACTACATACACTGGACCAATACTGATTATGTAATTGAAAAAATAAAAGAGCTTATAGCTGAGTAGTATATTAAGTGAAAAAGAAAAGTCTTGTTTGTGATGAGTGGATAGCAATAACTTATATTGAAATATAAATAATTATATAGTTTTGGGAGGTAGAGTCATTGAAGTGTGATTTTAAAATTGATATTCCTGTTAAATCAGAAAGTGAATATATTGGAGAAAAACTTCTTGAATATAACCTTAGTATGAAACCAATGGAACAAAAAGAACCTTTTATTGAAATCAATAGGTGTGCAAGGAATAGTAATGGAGAAGTAATTGGAGGAATTTTAGCAGTAGCAGCATTGTGGCATGTTTTACATGTAGATACTATGTGGGTTAATCAAGAATTTAGAGGAAATGGAATAGCATCAAAACTTTTAAAAGATACTGAGGAATATGCAAAAAGTATTAATTGCTATCTTTCTTATCTTGAAACTTATGATTTTCAAGCTAAAGAGTTTTATATTAAGAATGGTTATAAAATATTTGGAGTTTTGGAGGATTGCCCCAAAGGGCATAAATGTTATTGTTTATCTAAGAAACTACAACAATAGCATTATTTAAACTAAGTTTTGTTAAATCTAACATTATTACAAGAAAGAAAATTTATATATGTGAATATTGAAAGGATGATTAATTTATGAAAGAAAACCAACATATAAATGCAGACAGATTTCTAGGCTTTGCTGATGTTTATAATAATGCACGACCTAATTGTCCTGAAAAAGTTAAAACAATAATTTTGAAATACTTAGGCAAAAGTCCATCTGTTGTTGTAGATTTAGGATGTGGTACAGGACTTTCTACAACAATTTGGAGTAGAGTAAGCAATAAAGTCATAGGTATAGAACCAAGCAATGATATGATTAAATTAGCAAGAGAAAAATCTTTTGGTTTAGATAATGTGGAATTTATTTCTGCATTTTCAGATAATACAGGATTAGAAAATAGTTCAGTAGATATTGTTACGTGTTCACAATCATTTCATTGGATGAATCCAGAAACCACATTAAATGAAGTATCAAGAATATTAAAGAAAGGTGGAGTTTTTGCAGTTTATGATTGTGACTGGCCCCCTGTATGTAATTGGGAAGCAGAATTTGAATATAATAAACTTTTTGAGCAAGTAGATAAAATTGAGGCTACACATCCAGACCTTAAGAACAGTTTTATTAAATGGGACAAGGAAAATCATCTTTCCAATATTGAAAATAGTAAGAATTTTAGATATATAAGAGAAATAGTTTTTTCTAATACTTAAATTTGCAATGCACAAAGGTTTATTGAAATTGCTTTAAGCCAAGGAGGACTACAGTCTATTATAAAAGCCAATATAGATGAAATAAATCCAATTCTATTATCTTTTAAAGAGAGAATTATTGATATTTTAGGTGATAAGGAATTTAATATGGATTATTGCTATCGTATGAGGGTTGGAGTTAAATAAAGGGGGATAAGGAAGTGGAGATTATAGCGTACTATATGCAATACTATGGAAGTACCATTGTTTCAAATATAAATTTAGTTTGTTATGAAGACAAATATTATGATTCATATAAAATAATTTATGAGCAATGCTTTTATAAAATGAGGAAGGCATTGGAATTAACTCCGTATAATTGTTGTGATTCTAGAGAAAAACTTATTTATAAAAAGTCAGATGTTTTTTTGTTAGTTATCGATAATGACATAATAGGTTCTGTTGCAATTTATGATAATGAAATTGATGACCTGATTGTTAATCCTAAATATCAAGGTCAAGGATATGGAAAAGAAGTTCTTTTCTTTGCAATTAGTTATATGCAGAAAAATAAAATAGAACCTATAAAATTATGTGTACTAAAGTGGAATGAAAAAGCTGTAAAACTTTATGAAAAGTATGGATTTAGGTGCATTAATGTGAAAAAAGTTAGATAAGGGCATGTGAATTCTTAATGAGATCAATGAAATAGAGATAGGGGCTTTGAATTATGATTATAGAAAAATTAAAAATAGAAGATCTTTCACAGGTATTAGAATTACATAGTACTCTCATTCCATTTGAAATTTCTTTTGATAAATCACTAGAAATATATAAAGAAATGATAATAAATGAAAATTATTATTTAGTGATTGCTAAAGAAGATAATAGAGTTATTGGTTCTGCAATCGGTATATGCTGCAAATGCTTAGCAGTATCTTTTTTAGTAATTGAAGATGTAATTGTTAAAGATGGATTGAGGGGAAAAGGAATAGGAAAAGAATTAATGCAATCTCTTGATGAATTTGCTAAAAGAAAACATTGTGCGTATGCAATTCTTGTATCATCTGATTTTAGAAAAAATGCACATGAATTTTATAAAAATATTGGATTTACTGATAGTGTGAGAGGCTTCAGAAAAGTATATTAGTAGATAAATAGAGGTAGTAGCCCTTTATTAAATAAATAATATAGAAAGAGGTGATAAATATGTTATGTCATTTGGTGATTGATTTAGATGATTTTCTCTGTACAAGATTTAATGCTTGGACGAAAATTGTACAGAGTATAAAGACAATATAATTACGATAAATAATTATATTAAATAAAATCGTCCACATTGGGTTTTGTACTTTTAAGGGATTAAAAATGACTTATAAGGAGAAAACCAATGAAAGATAATAAATTTAGAAATTTTATAATATTTTGGCTAAGTCAGTCAGTATCACAATTAGGAAGTTCCATGACCGGTTTTGCTTTGAGTATATGGGCATATAAACAGACCAGTTCTGCAATGTCAGTATCTTTAATGACATTTTTTTCATATGCACCATATATTATTGTCAGCATTTTTGCAGGGGCATTTATTGACACGCATAAGAAAAAAAACATTATGATGTGGTCAGATTCCATAGCTGCTATTTGTTCTATGATCGTTTGTATATTGCTTTTTATGGGGAAATTAGAAAGTTGGCATATTTATATTGCAAATAGCATTAATGGATTAATGAATGCTTTTCAATCACCAGCATCAACCGTAGCAGTTCGAATTATGGTTCCAAAAGACAAATATTCAAAAGCAAGTGGAATGAATTCATTCAGTAGTTCATTACTTACTGTAGCTACACCAATGCTTGCAGCATTTATAAGTTCTCTTTTTGGATTACAAGGGGTAATTTTTATTGATTTGATTACTTTTGTTTTTGCATCTGTTGTTTTACTATTTTTTATTCGTATTCCGGAGAAATTAAAGAAAGAAACAGATAATAAGCATAATATTTTTTATGGATTAAAAGAGGGAATAAAGTTTCTTTCTCAACATAAAGGAATATGGTACATTATCATAAGTATGGCATTTTTAAACTTTTTTTCGCGATTGACCTATGAAAATATTTTAACACCTATGATACTAGCAAGAAGTGGTGGTAGTAATAATATACTTGGACTTGTTAGTGGAATACTTGGTATAGGAGGTATTGTAGGAGGTTTAATTGTATCCTTGGTAAAATTGCCCAATAATAATTTGAAATTAATCTATTTCTCGGCTGCATTTTCATTTGGGTTTGGAGATTTATTAATGGGATTAGGTCAAAACAGTTATATCTGGTGTATAGCAGCAATTGGAGCAAGTCTACCAATACCATTTATTAATGCAGGTCAAAATGTAATTATGTACAATAGAATTCCAATAGAAATGCAAGGTAGAGTATTTGCTGTAAGAAATGCTGTTCAATACAGTACTATTCCTATTGGCATAATATTAGGGGGAGCTTTAGCAGATTATGTATTTGAACCTTTTATGCTTTCTGATAATAAAATTGCATTACTATTACAAAAGATTGTAGGTGTTGGTGCAGGTAGTGGAATGGCAGTTATGTTTTTATGTACAGGTGTGCTAGGTTTTCTTATAAGTATTATATGGTATAGAAATAAGAATATTAGAAATTTAGAAAATAGCTAAATTAAAATATATTCGTTACAAATTTAGAAGGTGAAGAAAGTATGTTTAACAGTGAAAAAAGACCAAAATTAAAAATTTCATTAAGTTGGAAGGAAAAGATATTAGTTTTAATATCAACTTTATGTGTAATAGCTATGTGGGTATATCTATATATTGCATGGAGTAATCTTCCAAGCATTATTCCAATTCATTTTGGCATTTCAGGAGCCCCTGATCGTTTTGGAAATAAAAGCAGTGTATTGTTGCTACCAATAATAGCATCAATTATGCATATATTATTGGTATTCCTAAGTAAGAGGCCTAATTGTTTTAACTATCCTGTTAGTGTTACAGAAAAAAATGGAGAAGCTTTATATAAAATTGGAAGAGAGTTAATCCTTTTATTAGATATGGAGCTATCTTTAATGTTCCTTATATTACTGCGGGAAGATATACAGCTTGCGATTGGAACTACAGGTGGGCTAGGAATTGGGATAATGTTTATATCTATGGCTATTATATTGTGCACTGTAGTATATGAAACTATAAGAATGAGGAGATTTAAGAGATTGTGATAAAGAGATTTTTGCAGTATTTGTCTAGATTTTCAATGTCTTTTTAAATGTGCAGAATAGCACTGGAAAAAACTTGCCCCTTGAGTTTAATTAACTCAAGGGGCTTTGTTACATTATAAAATATATAAGTTTTTTCTATGAACTTTTTTGTTATTTAGATAATTGAGCTTCATTTCCTATTGTAAATTTATCAGCTAGTTTTATTAAGTTATCAAAGTTAAATTCCATTGTTTTGTCTTTTTTTGTATTACTAAACTCTATAATATAACCAAGAGAATCTTTTGGATCTTTGTAAAAACTCATATTTTGGCTACTAATATAATTCTCGTAATCTTTGTGATTTTCGTCATATTTATAATATAAACATGCAGTGCTTGCCATTAATAAACTTTCTTTTTCTGTAGCACCTTTGCAATATACTTTTACACTAGTATCATTTCTTTCAATATTATATATTTCTCCTTTAGTACCATCAGAGAAATCAAAATTCTTAGTGTAACTTACATTATTCAATATTTCATTGCTAGCTTCAGCTTTTTTCTTATCCAAATTTTTATAATTATCTTCATAGAATTTCTGTCTCTCATCTTGAGTGATGTTGCAGATGATAGGTGTTAAACTTATATTATTTTGACCTTTTACTTTATCATAAGTTGCAGTGTCTGCATGATAAGTGCCACTAATCACATTATCTTCTTTAGATGAATGACTACCATCAATCATTGATTGATACATCTTATCTCCAACTTTTAATATTAATGGATTATAGTGTTCAGCTGAAAAATCCATTCTTCCATTTGAATTCTTGATTTGCTCTTTATTATAAGTGATTTCTGTACCTAAAACA
>Ga0302173_10000546_pt1 | contig 20225 bp, 16 predicted proteins | sample I_Fen_N3_1_FD_198785 | JGI IMG/M metagenome (GOLD analysis project Ga0302173, IMG submission 198785) | Peat permafrost microbial communities from Stordalen Mire near Abisko, Sweden - I_Fen_N3_1 | ecosystem: Environmental > Terrestrial > Soil > Wetlands > Permafrost | place: Sweden: Abisko... | reverse complement strand
TTTTTACATTTATTTCTCATAATTTTCGTAGCAGGGGATCAGGCGAATGTGCTTAGTGTATTCTTTCATTTAATATAGAAATCAAATGTTATTTTAGCCCATGTTTCCATTCCTTCATAAAATTCAGCTAAATTGGGTTTATCTATCCAATCTGCCGTCATTTTATCCGTTTCATTAATATATACCTCTTTATTTGATACATGGATGTTATACAAAAGTCCAATATGAACCCTGCCAACCGAGATTGTATCATCATTTATAAAGCCAATAAATTCAGTAGCCTCTATAAAACATCCATTTAGTAATTTGACTTCTTCATATAATTCTCTTTTTAATTCATCAATTAAATATTGCTCTTTCGATTCCATAGAGTCGTTAGGGTTCATATGACCTCCTACGCCTAAAGAGAATTTATTGTGTAGTCTTTTTTCCGTCTGATTGGATGTCCTCCTGAATAAATAAAATGATTGGCTTTGCCGAACTCCGCTTCGCTCCGGTTCTTTATTAGAGATAATTGCATACGGAATAATTTGTTTAAAAGAAGGGTCTTCTTCTAATTCACTTCTTCTAAGAAACAGACCATTCTGAACAATCCTCTTTAATACTTCACTATTTCCCTTTATTAAACCTTTTTTTTTATAGGTCATTAATTTCCAAAACTCGTCTGTTGGGAAAGCAAATACTGACTCCTCCATATTATTCATAATTTAGGCGTAAAGGCTTAAAGGCGATTCAATACTGCAAGGATGCACCACCGCAAGACCCTTTAGAATTCAACAATAAAACAGGTTTCACTCTCCTCTGATGAGACAGCCGTGATGGAACCGTTGTGCAATTTCATAATCTCCTGCGAAATACTCAGTCCGATACCCGACCCGCTCTTTTTAGTGGTGAAGAACGGGACAAAGATCTTTTCAAGCAGTTCCGGAGGAATAAGCGGCCCATTGTTTATTATCCTGATGATCACATTGTTCTGAGGTGATCTCAGCATCTGCATCCTTATCTGCCTGTCCCTGGTTTCTTCCAGAAGAGCTTCTATTGAATTGTTTATAAGATTTATAATAACCTGGTTAAGCAGCTTTTTATCTGCAATGATCTCTTTCAATGACTTATCTGCAGTTATCGTGAAATCGATGTTATTCTCCCCCATCTTCCCTGAGAATGCGATTTTCAGCTGCTCGACCCATCCGTCTACATCAAATGTTGCAAATTCCGGTTGAGGAAGCTTTGAGATCTTACGGTAATTGTTGACAAAATTAAGGAGTCCGTTGCTCTGTTCATTTATAAGCTGAAGGCCGTTAACAGCGGTCTTTATTGTTCCGTCGTCGATCTGCGAAAGCATTTTGGGTTTATCATTGGTGCGAAACATTGAATAGAGCTCCTTTGAAACGGTGGTCAGCGGTGAGAGCAGATTCATGATCTCGTGAGTCAGCACGCTGATTAGTTTCCGGTATGAATCAAGCTCCCTGAATTCCAGTTCATGCCTGATGTCCTGAATGGAAACAAGCTTGAGCTCTGCATCTTTCCTGGTAATCATCGATGCCCTGAACACAAGTATCTGAAGGTTATTCGAAATCAGATTTCTGTATGTTACATTCTCCCCCGGCTTAAGATTACAAACAGCCTTATAAAAGGCAGGATGCTTTATAATAAGCGTATTCGGATTTGTAGATTCAGGGGAGATTCCTGCATACTGGCATGCAGCTTTGTTTATCAGCTCCACCTTGTTGTTAGCGTCAAGTACTATTATGCCTGTTGATGCGTGCTGAATTAACGCCCTGTAATACGATTCATTATATTCATTTCTAATCCTTATCTCCTGAAAATGGCTGTTCAGGTGGTTCATGCTTTCATATAGTCTGGTCAGAGTCCTGTTCCTGATGTTTGTTGCGAAATGAAGTGTTGTATCGTCATTTCGAAGAGAATCAAAGAAGAAAGTAATGGTCTCGTTTGTAGCGTTGTAGATCCTTATAAGCAGCAGTATAATTATTCCGCCTGCGATCACAAACAAGGTGGCAGAAAGATAGTGCCCAATTGCAATCATAATTCCTGCACCCGTAAATGAAATAATATTCAGCAGCAGCAGGACAATTCCGGCACGGAAATTAAGGAGTTTTTCAGACACCATATTTCTTAATTTTATTATAGAGTGTCTGCCTGGTGATGCCCAGCTGTTCAGCTGTCAGCCCCTGGTTAAAATTATTCTTCTTCAATGTACTGATTATCATCTTTCTCTCCATATCATCAAGTGTCTCTGTCTGATTCAACGGAGCAACCTCGCTGTCAATGAGAATAAAGTCCGAAGCACGCAGCCTTTCGCTCTCCGACAGGATAACCGCTTTCTCCATGGTATGCTGTAACTCCCTGATATTTCCATACCATGGATTTCTTCTTAATTTTTCAATTGCATCTTCTGCCAGTCGCAGGTCCGGTTTATCGTATTTTCTTCCATATATCTTCAGATAATGCAAAGCAAGATCTTCAATATCCTCGGTTCTTTCCCTGAGCGGGGGAAGATGGATCTGTATTGTATTCATTCTGAAGAGAAGGTCCTGTCTGAATTGATTCTGAGCGACCATCACTGAAAGATTTTTGTTGGTGGCGCTTATCAGCCGGAAATCGACAGGTATTTCCTTCACCGAACCTACCGGTGTAACGATGCGGGTCTGAAGTACCGTTAAGATCTTCGCCTGAAGACTTACGGGTATGTTTCCTATCTCATCGAGGAATAATGTGCCTTTGTCTGCCATTGTAAATCTGCCGGTCTTATCTTCATATGCATTCGTGAATGAGCCTTTTTTATGTCCGTAAAGCTCGCTTTCAAACAGAGATTCAGACAGTGAGTTGAGATCCACCTGCACGAAAAGTTCATTACAGCGCTTAGATCTGTTATGTATCTCGCGGGCAATGATCTCCTTTCCCGTTCCATTCTCGCCTGTTATCAGAACACTGGCATCGGTGACGGCAATTTTATCCACCAAATTCATTATTTCCTTCATAACGGCTGATTTCCCGGTGATAAGTCCTGTGGTCCGGTTGGCATCCTGCTTAAACAGTTTTTCTCTTGACCGCAGATCGGATATTTCGAGATTTGAATTCCTCAGTCTGGCAGCTGCTTCAAGTGTGGCTTTTAATTTATCATTGTCCCAGGGCTTTAATACAAAATCTGCCGCACCTTCCTTAAGTGATTTTACTGCAAGCTCCACATCGCCATAAGCAGTTATCATTACAACTTCAACAAGAGGATTTTTCTTCTTTATCTCCCTGAGCCAGAATAGTCCTTCATTTCCTGTATTCACGCCTGCTTTAAAATTCATGTCAAGCAGCACCACATCGAGGTCGCCTTTTTCAAGCTCGGCACAAAGCTGAGTCGGGCCGGAGATCGTTCTGATCACCTCAAATTCCTCTTGAAGCAATAGTCTCAGAGCATTCAGCAGTGGCTTGTTATCGTCGACTATAAGAAGTTTGTTTTTCTTCATGTATCAGGTTCAAATAATAATTAAATGTAAAAAAATTTTATGAATTCATGTCAAAATATTTTACCTGGGAAGGAATTGTATTTTTTCATATCGCTGATTATCAATGATGTAATTTTTTGGCATGAACTTGGCTTCAATGAAGAAAAACCAGTTTATGATACGAACAGTTAATTTATCCAAGATCTTCCGGACCGAAATGGTTGAAACGACAGCACTTCATGAAGTAAATTTTAAGGTCAGCAAAGGCGAATTTGTTGCTATAATGGGCCCATCAGGTTGCGGAAAGTCAACACTCCTTAATATTCTGGGTCTTCTCGATAATTCCGATTCGGGGGGATATTATTTCGAAGGCATCGATGTATCGGGCTTCGGTGAGAAGGAAAGGACAAACCTGCGTAAAGGGAACATCGGATTCATCTTCCAGAGCTTCAACCTCATTGATGAACTGACAATTTTTGAAAACGTTGAACTGCCTCTTCTGGCGATGAAAGTGCCGATGTTAAAGCGCAAAGCACGGGTTGAAGAGATCCTCGATCAGATGCGGATCGGACACCGGAGGAGTCATTTCCCAAGGCAGCTTTCAGGAGGACAGCAGCAGAGGGCTGCAATTGCCCGTGCCCTGATCACTTCCCCAAAACTGATCCTTGCCGATGAACCGACAGGTAACCTTGATTCCAGTAATGGTGAACAGGTTATGCAGCTTCTTGAGGAGATGAATGCTTCAGGAACAACCATAATTATGGTTACACACTCCATAAATCATGCAGAGAGAGCACACAGGATCGTTAACCTGTTCGATGGTCATCTTGTGATTGAAAGATCTGAGAAAGTATTTGAATCGATTAACAGAGTCGTGTAGAACAAAACCATATTATTCACCTTAAATCAACAGAGTCATGATCAGACATTCCTTATATATTCTTCTGAGGCGGATTACCAGGGATAAAGTTTTGTACTTTATCATCCTCACAAACCTTGCAGTCGGGTTTGCCGCTTTCATTGTGCTCAGCACCTTTATATCAGACCAGTTTAATTATGATAAACAAAATACAAAGTATGACCGCATTTACCGGCTCCAGCTTTTCATGGACCAGAAGGAGAATACGATAAAACATACCTGGAGCGTCACAGCTGCACTGAGCCGTAAAGACCTGGTTGATCTTCCTGAAATAGAGAAAATTGCACTCATCCACGATGTGGGTGATAATAATAAAAGCGGTGTTTTTCTGTCTGTTGACAAGAAAAATCAGTTCCTGACCCGTTTTGGATACTTTGCAGACCAGTCTGTGTTCGATATATTCACTTTCAGATTTATTGAAGGCGATCAGGCGAATGCGCTAGTCCATCCTTTTTCCATAGTGCTGTCAAAGGCAGTTGCTGATCGTCTGTTCCCCGGAGGCAATGCACTTGGTAAACAGGTGTATGGAGAGAATAAAGTCGTTTTCAATGTAACCGGAGTCTATGAGGACATTCCCGTAAAAACGAGCTGGCGACCGGTTTTTATATTGCCGATGTTATCGTACAAGGCAATTACTGGGAATCAGGATTACGAGAGCAATTACTGGTCCTATGCATTTTACACCTATGTGCTTCTCAAACCGAATACAGGTTCCGCATCGGTTGACACTAAAATATACAATGCATTAAAGGATTACAGGAAAGAACATCACCCGTACCTGCGTCCGATGTCAAAGCTTTATATTGACCCGTATTTTGAGAACAGCACATATGTTATCATCGGACTGATATCATTTCTGTCAGCTCTTATACTAATCCTGTCATCAATCAACTTCATTAACCTGCAGACAGCAAATGCCACAACGCGTTTCCGCGAGATAGGGATCAAGAAAACTCTCGGGTTTAATAAAAAACGTTTATGGAAACAGTTCATGACCGAATCTGTATTACTGACCTTTATTGCTGCTATTACCGGTCTCTTTCTGGCTCAGCTTGCAATACCTGCTCTGAATAACATGTTAGGAGGTGAAACATTTTCCCGAACGTTTGATAACTGGAAATTACTTGTCGTGATCTTTGTAGTTACCCTGGTGACAGGACTGTTATCAGGATTGCATCCGGCATACATTATTTCTTCATATAATCCCGTTGCAGCGCTCAAACAAAAATTCATAACGGAAAAAACGAATGGCATAAGCCTGAAGAAGACCCTGGTCACCATCCAGTTCAGTATCTCCATTTTTATGCTGATAGTTGGCTTCATCATCTACAGGCAGACACAGTTCATGTTAAAGAAAGATCTGGGATTCAACTCCGAAACCGTTATGTTTTCCAACATCGTTACAGATCAGAAAGGATCACTGGAACCATTACGCCAGAAACTGCTGCAACATCCGGAAATCAAAAATATGAGCGTTTCCGATTATATTCCATTCATTCTGCCGGGTGGGGATGATCTTAATTGGGAAGGAGGCAAACCCGACGAAAAAGTGTTTGTGAGAATCAGTAATGTCAACTACGATTTAGTTCCGACATTCGGGTTAAAAATGCTGGACGGAAGAAACTTTTCGAGGGAATTTCCTGCAGACCGGAACAAATGTCTTATCAATGAAACAGCTACAAAAGTTTTCGGATGGAAAGATCCGGTTGGACGGCGTATTAAAGTCTACAACATGGATTATGAAGTAATAGGTGTGGTTAAAGATTATGTTGTGTTTTCAGTATATAGCCCGAATGAGCCTCATCTGTACCGGCTGGCCAAGGATTCTATAATGAATAATGGAGTCTATGCAGTGAATTTTGTCGGGGGGCAGGAAAAGAATGCGATGGAGATAGTTAAGACCGAGTTTCAGAATTTCTTTCCTAATGATGCATTTGAATTCAGGAATATGCAGGTCCTTACACAAAATGAGAATGCTCTCAGGGCATGGAAAGGTTTTTCCAAAATAATGACACTCACTGCAATTATAACAATAATAATTTCATCGATAGGCCTATTCGGACTGATCCTTTTCCTTACACAGCGAAAAATGAAGGAAGTCGGCATCCGACGGGTACTCGGATTCTCCCATAGCAGCCTATATATGACGCTTTCATCTGAATTCATAAGGCTGATATTCATTTCTGTCCTTCTTGCCTGGCCTGCTGCTTATTATGTATACCGGGTTTTGCCTGCTGGCGCAAATAAGTATGATCTGCAGATCTGGGAATTTGTTTTCGCTACACTGCTGATCCTCATTGTTGCTGTAGGAACCATAAGTTATCAGATAATAAAAGCCTTATGCGTCAGACTGGTGGATATTCTGAAGGACGAATAACGAAGCGGGGAGTGGGAGAATGGGTACGTAAAGGCGTAACGGCTTAAAGGCGATTCAAGACTGCACGACCGCACAACCGCAAGACCGTATTATACAGCCATACTCCTTCTGATCGGAGGATGAGGATTATAATCTTCTACAACAAAATCATCAATAGTCAGTTGATCAAAGGGTTTTTTTGTAATGTGCAGCTTTGGTAAAGGTTTGGGTTCTCTTGACAATTGTTCAAGAATTGCAGTTACATGATCATATTTTTCTTCATTGCCGTCGCTGGGAGCATTTTTATTAATCCAATCAACAACTTCTGAATATTCTGCTTTTGCAGAAACATTTCTTATTCTTTTTTGTAGTTCCCTGAAATTATCTTTGTGCCATTCAGTTCTCTTCCCGATACCAGCATAAAAATGTGAATCTCCAAAAGTATGGATAAATGTTTTAGGAACCATCCCCGCTTCCTGAGCAATTATCTGGGTGAGAGCAGCATAACTGGCTATATTAAAAGGAACACCCAGAAATTGATCACAACTTCTCTGGTAGAGTTGCAATTCTAACTCGCCTTCTTCATTAGCAGTTGCCTGATATAAAACATGACATGGAGGCAATGACATTTTTGGAGTGTCTCCGGGATTCCATGAATCAACAATATGTTTTTTCCCGGTTGGTTTCTTTCTCAGACCATTTATCAATTCTTTAAGTTGATCTATTTCAACAAACTCCCCTTTGTCATGATCAAAATATTCCCATCTTCTCCATTGTTTCCCGTAAATTGGTCCGGCATCGCCCCATCTTACTGCAAACTCAGGATCTTCTTTTATTCTCTGACCATATTCTTCCATTGCTTTGTCCCAATCAGGAGAATACTTTGCAAGCTTTTCAGAAAAAATTCCAGCTTTTTGCATCCCGGGAAGGTTGCCCTGAAATGCATCAGGTCTCCAGATAGGGGCGTTATTGTCTTCAAGATATTTAATATTTGTATCACCTCTTAAGAACCAAATTGTTTCATGAAACATAGATCTCGTAGCCATCTTTTTAGTAGTCAATAATGGATATCCTTCTCTAAGATCATATTCGTTTTGATACCCAAATAACGAGATAATCCCGGATTCTTTGCTTCCTCCTTTAAAATTTGAACGATTAGAAGTTAAAATTGCTTTTGAATGATCTAAATATTGTTGCGCCATTTCTTATTCAGTTAAAAATCAATACTATTTAATAAGGATAATTACAGTCTGGTTAATTTTTCTAAAAGTAGTCATTATTCCTAATTGTTATCAGACTCCTATGTTTACTGAATAGACAAATTATTAACAAAAGACGTTAATCGTTTTTTCTTAAATCACCCCCCGTGTCGACTTCCCTCTAATTCGATCCAATCAAAATCAGAGATAAAAGACTAAATGGTCTTTCATTAAGCTGATAACGTGCACATTGTAAAATCCATCACCAATTCCCTGCCTACCGGCAGGCAGGCGTCAGGCAGGTGTCAGCAAGAAATTTAAAGACCCCTGCAAATCATTGATCTACAGGGGTCTGCGATCTAATGTTGTGGTGTCACCAAGGTCTTCTTTCAAAGAGTGAATTAATCATTATGAGGTCAAGATTAAATCTTTTGAGCAATCATTTGACTTAAACCTGTTTCAAATTCTATTCTTGAAATATTTTTAAATCCTGCAGTATTTAACATTTCTGTGACTTCCTGCTCAGTAAAGCAATCTCCAGCTTCAGTTCCCACTAGCATATTAATTGCAAAAATAGCTCCGGAAATTGGTTGTGTTCTGTCATTGTTCATTATCCAATCCTGAATTATAATTCTTCCATTATTATTTAAAGAGTTAAAGCATTTTTTTATTAAATCCTGATTTGTCTCTAACGAATTACTGTGAATAATTGCAGACAAAAATACTAAATCGAATCCTTTTGGTAAATCATTTGTTGTATAATCACCTGTATAGGTTTTTATTTTATCCGAGAAACCTTCTTTTTCAATAAATTTTATTGTTATAGGTATAACATTAGGCAAATCAAAAACAGTTGCTTCAATTCCGGGTTTTTTTGAAACAAATTCCATAGAATATGCACCAGAACCGCCTCCAATATCTAAAGTAGATTTTATATCGGACAAATCAATATTTGCTAATTGTTCCGGAGCCTGTTTTTTTGCTCTGTCGTGCATTGCATTTATAAAAGGGAAAAGCCATTCTTCACCTCTTTCATTAATTTCTGAAGAATGAGCTGAATTACCGGTTTTTACAACATTTGTAAGTTTACTCCATATATTCCAGAGATGGTTTGAATGCATCAAACCTCCTAAATAATTTGAACTCTTTTTAGACAGAAAATTAAAACTTTCTTCGGTATTAAAGAACAATTGGTTTTTCTTTACAAGAAAGCCTAAAGATACCAAAGCATTCAGCAGACGTTCGCAAGCATGTTCATCTAAATGTAAATTGTTTGCAATTTGGTAGTTCGTTGTACCTGATTCATCAATGTTTGTGAATATATCAAGCTCAAAACCGCTTAATAATATTCTGCTTTTTTGAAAAGAAGCAGCAAATTCTCTAATTGTATTTGGATTCATAATATAAAAACTAATTGGTTATTATATCGATCTTAGATTCCGAATACCGGGATCTCTCAAATCTTCATTTCTAATAAGACGTCACTATTCCAAACTTAAAGCCCAGCAGATTTTAGATCTTGCTGGAGTTGCTGTGGTCTGAAATAACCTAATCTATCTGCGAAATTGTTCAGCCTTTTATTATCAATGTTTTAATATTTTTTTTCATACTTTGGTAATGTGAGCCGTTCCAGTAAATCCGGTTACAGTCACGACACTTTTTAAATTTCCGATAATATTGCCGTGTTTTAGGTAATAAACGGTTCAGAATTTCCTTTTTTGTAACATCTTCCAGTAGTCCATTGCATTCCATACAACGTGTAAAAAGAGTGATCCGGTTCTTTAAATCAAAATGGAGGAGTATGTCCTTTAATTGATCACAATAGTATATCGATCTTATCCAGTAACCATGGGTCACTTTTTTATTCTTAAGCAAACCTCTGTCCCTCGTCAGAATAACTCTTTTATCTGATATTGCTAGATTTATGATTTCCTTGTCACTAAAGTCTGTACGGTAATACGTATCAAAGCCACATAATCGCAGGTATTTGGTGAGTTTTCCAAGATGAACATCAGCGACAAACTTCAAATCCCACAAAGGTTTTTCCCTCAAATGTGTGACAGAAGCGATGTCAAAGCTTTCAAAAATAGGATAAACGGATACATAATCTGCATTCTTAAGTTTATAAGAAAAATCTAGCGGCAGACTATTCACGAGGATCAGGTCGACTTCAACATGCGGGACCCCCATTGCCTCGATAGCATCTTTAACCGAAGGATTGCCGTTAAATGCATATGAAAAAAGCTTTTTTCTCTTCTCCGAAGGCAGAAAATCATTCAATTCCTCATAAAATCTGAAATATGCAAGGCTCATATTTATTCTGCATTTCTATAACCGTCTCCAACAGGTTAAAGGTAGCTTATGAGCTATAAAATTATGACGGCAATAACGGTAATAATGCCATGGCACATAATTATTTTTTGTTTTCTTCAAGCACCACTGCCTCATAGATGTAAATGTCAGCATTTTTCCATCCTTCCCATCCCAGACCGGCTTTATCGCGTGAAGTATAACCCAGAAATTGCTCGAGAGTCCAGTGATTCCCTGTTGCAACCTGTGGCAACATTGTGCCTGATCTGAAATCTTTCTTTATATATATACCATGTTTGCCCAGAACAATTTCGGAAATGTTATTGATCTTTTTTAATGGTCCCAGAACCGAAATTTCAATTTTGATCTTATTGAATTCTTCTTTTGAGAGTGGAGTAAAACGTGTGTCATCAAATGCTGATGCTATAGCCATCTGGTTCACAACTTCATAAAGTGGGTCAGTTGAAGTGAACTGGCCTATGCATCCGCGCAGATTGCGGTCGATATTCAGGGTAACAAAAGCACCCATGTTTTTCTTAAGATTCGGTGAGATAGTTGAAGGATCAATGGTCATCCTTTTATTTTCATAGAGCATCTTATGAATGCTGTTCCTGGCTATCGAGAAAAGCTGATTAATCTCTTCTTTTGTAAATGACACTTCTGAATCCATTCCCTGATGACTGGCGTTTTTCGGATCTTTTTCAGAAGAATAGAATCTACCATCTGCATAAGGCTCCCTGTCTGTAGACCCGGTCTGAGGAAAAGCTTTTATTGTGATAAGAATTGTTATGGTAATAAAAATAAACCTGCTCATGATTTGCGCATAATTTTTGATAAAGTTAAGCCAAAAAAATAAGAAAAATTACATTTAACATAAACAGCGGAACATCAAATAATTAATTCAGGATTTTGGTAATCAATTTATACCAGCCAATCATGGTCAACAAAATCCATCAATAGTTTCATCAACAGAAAATTAAAAACTCCTGCAAATCATTTATCTACAGGGATCTGCGATTTGAGGATGTGGTGCCACCAGAACTCAACAGCAATCGCTCATTAAGTACATTTGCAGGTCTCACAATACCAATCCTTGACTAAAAACTTGCAAATAAATGCAATTTTGCCTTCCTCAAATTTGACAGATAAATACTAAATGATTTATTTTGTAGACTTCCTACTCAATAATATATTGAAATATATTTGGTAGATTGGAATATTTTACTACCTTTGTAGCCATATTACTTAAACAAATATTTTGAGAGTAGCATTAAAACATATCGCTTTTATTCAAACCGGGGTCTTTGCAAAGCCAACTAAGGAAGGCCAAATTGTGTACCTGCAGGCAAAGCACTTTGATGAAAACGGAATCCTTAGAAGCTCTTTATACCCTGATTTAAAAGCTGAAAGTATTTCTGAAAAACATTTATTACATAACGGGAATATAATATTTGCTGCAAAAGGAACAAAAAATTTCGCAGCTCTTTATGAAAGTAAAAACCTGCCTGCAGTAGCTTCAACGTCTTTCTTTGTGATTCGTTTAAATGAGGATTTTCAAGATAAAGTTTTACCGGAGTTTTTGACATGGTATCTAAACAGCGCCTACTCTCAGAATTACCTGAAAAGTAGGGCCGTAGGAAGTTCTATAGTTTCCATCTCAAAATCTGTGATTGATGAATTGGAATTATCTATCCCGGATTTGGATACTCAAGAGGCGATTCTAATAATTACCCATCTCAGAAACGCAGAAAGAAAACTGCAGCAGCAAATTGAGTTGCTGCGGGAAAAACAAATTCAACAACAAATAATCAACGCTCTAAAATAAGTAACATGACAAAAAAAATAACACAAAAAGATATTAACGATGCAGTCTGGAAAGCATGTGACACATTTCGGGGAAGCATTGACCCCAGCGTTTACAAGGATTATGTTCTCACTATGCTTTTTGTAAAATATCTGAGTGATGTGCATGATGATAAATATGAAACGCATTTGAAAAAATATAGCGGAGATAAAGAACGTGCAGATCGTGCAATGAAACACGAACGTTTTGTGGTGCCGGAACACAGCCATTTTAACTATTTGTTTGACCACCGGAACGAACTTAATATTGGCGAGTTAATAGATATTGCATTAGAAGATCTGGTAGAAGCCAACCGTACCAAACTATATAGCGAAGATGGTGCAGGAATATTCCAGAACATAAATTTCAACAGTAGTGTATTAGGCGATACAAAGGATAAGAACACCAGGCTGAAAAACCTCTTGCTCGATTTTAATAAAGAAACATTAAACCTTAAACCGTCACATCTTGAAGGCACTGATATTATTGGTGGCGCTTACATGTTCCTGATTGAAAATTTTGCAAGCGATGCCGGGAAAAAGGCCGGAGAATTTTTTACTCCAAAAGAGGTATCTACCCTGATTGCTAAACTTACAAAATCAAAACCTGGTTCACGGATCTGCGACCCTACTTGTGGATCAGCTTCGTTGCTTATTAAAGCAGGAGAAGAAGTTGGTTCTGATAATTTTTCACTATATGGACAGGAAGCCAATGGAAGCACATGGGCCCTGGCAGTTATGAATATGTTTTTACATGGCTTTGATAACGCTACCATTCGATGGGGAGATACAATCCGAAACCCGAAATTGAAAGAAGGTGATGCTCTGATGAAGTTTGATACTGTTGTTGCTAATCCTCCTTTCTCATTAGACAAGTGGGGAAAGAGTGATGATAAAGAAGAAAACAAAGCCAGCGACAGCTTTGACCCTGAAACTGACAAATATAATCGCTTTTGGAGAGGGACACCTCCAAAGAGCAAAGGTGATTGGGCGTTCATAAGCCACATGATTGAAACAGCTTACGAAGGCAAAGGAAAAGTTGGCGTTGTGGTACCACACGGAGTTTTATTCCGGGGTGCAAGCGAAGGGAAGATCAGGCAGAAAACAATTGAAGAAAATTTACTGGAAGCAGTCATTGGATTACCTGCAAACTTGTTTTTTGGAACTGGCATTCCGGCCGCTATCATGATTTTCAACAGGGCAAGAAAAGATAAAGGGCAAGACCCTGTTCTTTTTATCGATGCCAGTAAACACTATGAATCGGCTAAGAACCAAAACAGACTACGACCTTCAGATATTAATCATATTGTGGATACTTATCGGAAATTCAATGAGGGAAAACTGTCTGCCGGAATTGTTGAAGATAAATTCAGTTTTGTAGCAAAATTTGACGATTTAAAAGAAAACGAATTCAACCTTAACATCCCCCGTTATGTGGATACTTTTGAGGAGGAAGAAGAAGTTGATATTGCAAAAGTGCAAACTGAAATTGAGAAACTTGAAGCGGAACTGAAAATAGTTCAGGAAGAAATGAATAAGTATTTAAAGGATTTGGGAGCTTAATTCTATCATTTTCAATTGAAATTATCGAATGGAGAATTTACCAATAGCAAAGCCATCTCTTAATAATTTAAAATCAAATGGAGAATAAAATATTAAGACCTAACCAGACTATTTTTGAACAAATTAAAAGACTGGACCAAACCAAAAATGAATACTGGACCGCAAGGGATTTAGCTAAGGTCTTGGAGTATTCTGAATACAGGCATTTTAAACCTGTAATTGACCGGGCAAAAGAAGCTTGCAAGAACAGTGGCTATAAGGTCGCAGACCATTTCGAGGATATCCTCGGTATGGTATCTATCGGCTCAGGTGCTGAAAGAGAAATTGAGGATATAAAGTTATCCAGATATGCTTGCTATCTGATTGTTCAAAATGCTGATCCGACTAAAGAAGTAGTTGCTTTAGGCCAATCCTACTTTGCTGTGCAAACCCGTTTGCAGGAAATACAGCAAATGAAAGCATATCAGCAATTGAATACTGAAGAAGAGAAACGGGTTTTTCTTCGGAAAGAAATGGCTGAGCATAACAAACATTTAGCAGAAGCTGCCAAAAGCGCCGGTGTAATTGAGCCGGTTGATTACGCAATTTTCCAAAATCACGGTTACATGGGTTTATATGGAGGACTTGATTCAAAAGGAATTCATAAGCGAAAAGGATTGAGGAAAAGTGAAAGCATTTTAGATCATATGGGCAGTACTGAGCTGGCTGCAAATCTTTTTCGGGCCACACAAACAGAAGAAAAACTGAAAAGAGAAAATATAAAAGGAAAACAAAAAGCTAATCAAACACATTTTGAAGTTGGCAAAAAAGTAAGGAAGACGATTGAGGAGCTTGGTGGCACTGTGCCTGAGAATTTGCCTGTAGCTGACAGTATTAAAAAGCTTGACAAAAAAGATGAACCGAAAAAAATAGACGGCAAAAGGAAACGATGATATTTTGTTAACTTACAATCAGATGGACAATAACAACATAACATATAAAGACTCACCTCTTGGCAAAATTCCAGTAGACTGGGAGGTGAAACGGCTTGCGGAAATATGTACAACATTTAAGAGTGGATATGGAATTACTTCAGAAGAAATAAAGGTAAATGGTGAGTATGCAGTATATGGCGGAAATGGTTTAAGAGGCTACACTAATAAGTTTACTCATGAAGGAAATTACTTCCTTATTGGTAGACAGGGTGCTTTGTGTGGGAATATTGTAAGAGTTTATGGAAAAAATTATATTTCAGAACATGCAATTGCAGTACAGACAGATGATAAAAATGATAATTTATTCCTTGCCTACAAACTTGATTTTCAAAATTTAAATAGACTCTCTGAATCTTCAGCCCAGCCTGGATTATCTGTGGAAAAACTGGTTAGACTTAAAATAACACTTCCACCACTCCCCGAACAAAAAGCCATAGCCTACATCCTTGGTCTGATGGATACAGCTATCAACAAGAACAACCAATTGATTGCTCAAAAAGAATTGCAGAAAAAATGGTTGATGCAAAATTTATTAACAGGGAAGAAAAGGCTGAAAGGGTTTGCTGAGGATTGGAAAGAATATCATTTAGGGGAAATGTTTTCAGAAAGAAATGATACTCGATATTTTGACTTACAACTTTTGTCTGTTGGCGCATCCGGGATTTATCCACAATCAGATTCAATAAAGAAAGACACTTCAAACGATGATAAATCCAAATACAAAAGAATTTGCCACGGAGATATTGGTTACAATACCATGAGGATGTGGCAAGGGAGAAGTGCTCTATCTAATTTAGAAGGTATCGTAAGTCCTGCATATACCATAGTAACACCTAAAAAGAATTCTGATTCTTTGTTTTTCTCTTACTTGTTTAAAACACCAAAATTGATGAATCTTTTTTGGCGCAATTCACAAGGATTAGTAGATGATACATTGAACTGCAAATACAAAGATTTTTCAATTGTGAAAATTCAACTGCCAGAAAGGAAAGAACAAACGGCTATTGCTGAAGTTTTGCAGGCAGCCGATAAAGAGATACAACTACTCAAATCCAAAACAGAAAGACTAAGGGAACAGAAAAAGGGTTTGATGCAGGTTTTGCTGACGGGGAAGAAGAGATTAAGGATATAGACTGTAAGGGCACAACATTTTGTGCCCGTTATATCACAAACAGATTAGATGAATAACTACAATCCCAATATCCATCACCGAAAATCCATCCGTCTTAAAGGATATGATTATTCACAGGCTGGATTGTATTTTATTACAATATGTGTTCACGATAAAAAATGTCTGTTTGGGAAAATTGAAAATAATGAAATGATTTTAAATGATGCCGGTAAAATCGCCGGTGAATGTTGGTTGAAAATTCCGGAACATTTTCCGAATGTTGTTTTACACGATCATATAATAATGCCAAATCATGTTCATTGGATTATTGAATTGATCAAAACCGATTTATCCGCGATTGATTCGGTGGTACCCGTAGGGGTTGAAAATTTTCAACCCCTACAATCGCCAAACGAATCACCATGGAATGAATTTCAAAAAATCATCCCACATTCCATCGGATCGATTATCCGGGGATATAAAATAGGCGTGACAAAATGGTTTCGGAATAATCCCGTTGGGGCTGTAGGGGTTGAAAATTTTCAACCCCTACCAATTTGGCAACGAAATTATTACGAACATATCATTCATGATGAAAAATCCTATGAACGTATTTCTGAATACATAATAAATAATCCAAAAAATTGGAAAGAAGATAATTTTTTAAACGAATGAGACCATTTTCCTGACATCAGGAAAATGTTTCATATCAAATAAAAGAATAATGGACACACCAAGCTTCAAAGAAGATCACATCAGTCAGATCCCTGCTCTGCAATTATTACAAAAGTTGGGTTACAAATATTTGAGCCCGGCAGAAACCGAAAATTTACGTAGCGGTAAAACCAGTAATGTTTTGCTTGAAGATATTCTGCGGAAACAATTGAAGGAGATCAATTCAGATAAAAGAATCAGTTCAACAAAGACAACTTATATAAGTGATGCCAACATCGAAAACGGAATTCGTGCATTAAAAGATTTACCGATGAACGAAGGTTACATTGCTGCCTGTGAAACAGTATATGACCTGATTACATTGGGAAAAGCATTTGAACAGAATTTTGACGGAGATAAAAAAAGTATTACGCTTCAATATATCGATTGGAATCCGGAAACATTTTTAATAAATAACGTTTTTCATGTAACTGAAGAATACAGTGTAATGCGAAGCGCCAGTAAAGAACATTACCGACCCGATCTGGTTTTATTCGTGAATGGAATACCCTTATGCGTTATTGAGTGTAAACGACCTGATATGAAAGAACCATTAGTTCAGGCTATCAGCCAACATCTGCGTAGTCAGCAGGAAGACGGCATCCGTTCTTTATATGTTTATGCACAGGTGATTATGAGTGTCGCAACCCAGGAAGCAGCTTATGCAACCAACGCTACACCTGAGAAATTCTGGTCAAAGTGGGAAGAGAAGGAAGGGTTCAATATTTTGAACCCATACAATGACGACGCCGAAAACAATTATAAAACCGAACTGGAGAATCTAAAAAATCAACCACTCCCAATAGGTCAGAAAGACAAATTGTTCAGCGAACGATTTAAATACGTGAGGCAATATTTTGATGATCTGGAAAAAGAAAATATTCTCCCTACAGTTCAGGATCAATACCTCTTTGGTTTGTGCAGACCGGAAAGAATGATGGATATTATTTTCAACTTTATTCTTTTCGATAATGGCGAGAAAAAGATTGCACGGTATCAACAGTTTTTTGCTATTAAGAAATCCATGAAACGCATCCTTCAGTTTAAAGAAGGAAGGCGGCAAGGCGGAGTGATTTGGCACACACAAGGTAGTGGTAAATCACTGACGATGGTAATGCTTGCACAGGCTATTGCATTGGAAAAATCAATCCGCAATCCCAAAATAGTTTTAGTGACAGACCGGACTGATCTGGATAATCAGATAACAGGCACATTCAGGAAGTGCGGAAAGTTTGTTGAGAATGCCACAACCGGGCAACGATTGGTTGAATTGCTGGAAAGTAAAAGTGATTCAGTCGTTACCACAATCATAAATAAGTTTGTGGCAGCTATGAAAAAAATAACCAGGCCGTTGGAGAGTCCCGATATTTTTGTCCTGGTGGATGAAGGTCACCGGACACAGCACGGAACTTTCAATATTGAGATGCAAAAGACATTACCCAACGCTTGTTTTATTGCTATGACAGGTACTCCTCTCTTCAAAAGAGATAAAAACACAGCAGCAAAATTCGGAGGCATTATTGATGCTTATACTGTTGATCAGGCTGTCAAAGACAAGGCAGTGGTACCATTGTTGTACGAAGGGAGACTGCCCAGACAAGTTGTTAATGCAAGTCCGTTGGATACATTCTTTGAAATGGTTTCAGAACCATTGACGGAATATCAGAAGGCAGATTTTAAGAAAAAATTCAGCCGTGCTGACCAGCTGAATGGAGCCGAACAAAAGATATATGCCACTGCCTGGAACATTAGCAGACATTTTCGGGATAACTGGCAAGACACTCCATTCAAGGCCCAACTGGTTTGTGATAAAAAAGTAAATGCTATCCGTTACAAAGATTTTTTAGATGAAATAGGACTTGTATCAACTGAGGTTCTTATTTCTCCATTGGATGAAAGAGAGGGAGAAGAAAGTGCTTATGAAAAATCTACCGATAAAGAAAGTCGTTTTTGGAAGAAGATGATGGACGAACATGGTAATTCAAAAACCTATGAGAAGAATATCATCAGTCGTTTCAAAAATCAGAAAGATCCGGAAATAATTATTGTTGTAGATAAGTTGCTTACCGGTTTTGACGAACCCAGGAATACAGTTTTGTACCTGACAAGAAATTTGAGGGGACATAAACTATTGCAGGCAATTGCAAGGGTGAACAGGATTTATTCTGATAAAGAATTTGGATACATCATTGACTATTATGGTGTGATTGAAAATCTGGATGATGCAATGCAAATGTATTCTTCATTTGAGGATTTTGACGATGATGATCTGATAGGAACTATCACAAATATCAACGATGAAATAAGAAAATTGCCTCAGAAACATTCGGAGTTGTGGGATCTTTTCAAAACCGTTACAAACAAACGTGATGCAGAAGCTTATCAGTTATTGCTAAAGGATGAGGCTGTCAGGGTAATATTTTACGATAAGCTGGCTGCATTCGCAAAAAGTTTGAAGCTAGCTCTCTCTTCTATTCAGTTTTATAAGGAGGTTGATGAAAAAACGATTAATCGTTACAAAGAAGATCTTACCATGTTCCTGAAGCTTCGTGTAGCAGTTGTTGAAAGGTACTCTGATGAAATTGACTATAAACAATACGAAGGACAAATTCAAAAACTTATTGATACACATATCACTACAGACAAAGTTGAAGTGATTACAGAATTGGTAAATATTTTCGAAAAAGATAAATTTCAGGAAGAAGTTGAGAAAACAATAGGCAAAGCAGCAAAAGCAGATAAGATTGCAAGCAGAACTTCAAAGCACATTTCTGAGAAAATGGAGGAAGATCCTGCCTTCTACAAAAAGTTTTCACAGATGTTGCAGGAAGCCATTCTGGAGTATGAATCAAATCGCATCTCTGAAACAATATATTTAAACAGAGTTCAGGAGATCATGAACAATGTTTTAGCCCACACCGACAGCGATATTCCCGAAGAATTAAAAGACAAAGATGTTGCAAAAGCATTTTATGGTTTATGTGTGGAATCTTTAAGTGAAAATATTCAGGATTATATTGTCAGGAGAGAAATTTCAACACTGGCAGCATTGAATATAGACGAGTTGATTCAACAGGCTGTTCTTGATAATAATAAACCAATAATTGATTGGCAATACAAAACGAATATCACAGGAAAACTGCAAATTGAAATTGGAGATTATTTAATTGACGAAGTGAGAGACAAATACCATCTCACACTTTCATTTGGGGAAATGGATGAAATTGCAAACAAGTGTCTTGAAGTTGCTAAAATACGTTACGGATAATGACATCCGCAATTCAATTTGGTTCAAAACAAATATATTTCCAATTGGAATATTCCAATCGGAAATCTTTAGGTATTACAGTTAAACCTGACTTATCTGTATTAGTAAACGCCCCTATTGACACATCTCTTGAAAAGGTTAAAGAAAAACTCCGGAAGAAAGCGCCATGGATAATCAGACAGCAAAGTTTCTTTCTTTATTTTCATCCCAAGACTCCGGCAAGAAAATATATTTCTGGTGAAACTCACCTATATCTCGGAAGGCAGTACCATCTTAGGATCATTCAGAATAACTTTGAATCTGTGAAATTGAAAGGGAAGTATATTGAAGCTTCAGTAAATGATAAATTAAGTGCTGAGCAGTTAGTTGGCGAATGGTACTTACAAAATGCAAAATTGAAGTTAAGAACAATAGCTCAGCCACTTATAGACAACTTTAAAAAGTACAACATTGAGCCGTCTTCAATCGTGTTGAGAGACATGCCAACCAGGTGGGGAAGTTGTACGCCAAA
>Ga0302173_10000538_pt1 | contig 20400 bp, 19 predicted proteins | sample I_Fen_N3_1_FD_198785 | JGI IMG/M metagenome (GOLD analysis project Ga0302173, IMG submission 198785) | Peat permafrost microbial communities from Stordalen Mire near Abisko, Sweden - I_Fen_N3_1 | ecosystem: Environmental > Terrestrial > Soil > Wetlands > Permafrost | place: Sweden: Abisko... | reverse complement strand
TCAGTATCAGCTGCCATCCAGACACTTTCCAAAGAATCCCACATAGATGCCTTATATGGAAGAAAAGCTATTTCTAATTTGATTTTAATATCGTTTCTTACACTATTTTGTATTCGAATCAGAGACTTTCGTAGTTTTTTATGGACGCTGCTTGCACTAACACTTTCTCCACTTCCAATTTCTTCATGTATCTGATAAGTTAGTTCACAATAATCTTCTAAAAATGGAATGGTTGTAAACCGTTCTCCTTCTGCTTTCTCAATCAATTCTCCTAATCTGATAGCGTCATCCTGGCACTGCTCTAATAAATCCATAGCAACGTCATTTTTTTTTGTTTCTAAAGCCTTCATAATCTCATCGTGAACCTGGCTGAGTAATTTCAAAAAGTCCTCTGCCCACTTTTTTTGTATTTTTCTCATATTCCTTCACTTCATCCTTCTACCCTTTAGAATATAGATATTGTCGGCCCTCCTGACAAAAACCACTTTCAAAAAGTGTAATTCCGTAAAAATCACCCTTTATATAATTCAATTTATACTATATATATAATTATCGTCAAGAGTTCAATAAAATTAACCCTTTTGTCTTGCATGAATTTTGTAATTTCTGGCATTTATAAACTGTAACATTTTGAATATTTATTTGTCGACTTGTTGTAAAATGAAATTGAACTAAATAAAAATCCATAGTGGATTATCTGTGTTATGATTTAATCACAACAAAAAAACACACACGAAAGGATAACCACTATGGACTACCCAAATAATAACACAGAATTACGTAAAAACAAACATCTTAATTTCAATGAGAGAATGACAATTGAGCTTCGTCTCAAAGATGGATTATCTCCTTATAAAATAGCAAAGGAGCTAGATTGTCCAATTAATACTATATTAAATGAAATAAGACGTGGCACTACTACTCAAATCAAACAGAACAAACTGATTGTTGTATATCTTGCTGATACAGGCAATGCTACCTACAATAAGAACCGTCAAAAATCAGGAAATGACTGTGTTCTTCTAAATATTGTTGAACGCCAAACTAGGAATGCGATTGTACGCCAAATTGCTTCAAAGACAGCAGATGCAGTAATGAAAGAGCTCGCGTGTATTCGTATTATATATGGTAACCAATTCAGCCAAGTATTTAAAACTGTAACTGGTGATAATGGTTCTGAATTTGCCGACTTAAGCACTTTAGAAAATGGTACTGATACAAATGTGTATTTCACACATCCATACTCATCATTTGAAAAAGGTACCAATGAGCGACATAACGGATTAATACGTCGGTTTATTCCAAAGGGAAAACGTATGTCAAACTATAATCCTGACGACATTGCATTTATAGCGGACTGGATGAACACCCTTCCAAGAAGGATACTAAACTATAAAACACCAGAAGAACTCTTTGAATTACAATTGGATATCATATATGCGGCTTAGAAATATATCTGTTAAAAGTTATAATTCAGAACTAGTTCAATTTGTTATTGCAATTTGTCGTTAATATTTTCATTCTCTCCTCCGCCTTATTATATCCCTCACATTTCTCATAATAAGAAATAGCCTTACCCACATCCCCAAGACATTCATAAATAACTCCAACATTATAAAACGCCTTATATGTATTAACGCCTTCCGTCTGGCAACCCTCATATTCCGTGGCTTTCAAGAATTCATCAATAGCATTCTGATACATCTCATTATTCATATAAATCAGCCCCATCAAGAACTTAAATTCTGGCCTATTCCCAAACTCTTCATAAATGTTTTCATACTGCAAAGCCTCTTTAAACTGTTTTAAATTAATAAGTGCATATCCATAAGTTTCAACCATATCAATCATATATTCAAGCTTTGGATTTAAATCAAAGGAAAGAGCTCTGGCAAAATATTCGCAGGCTTCAGTGTAATCCTGCTGCATATAATAACTTTTCCCAAGTTGGTACAGTGTATAGGGGTCTTCACCATTTTCCTGCAAATCTTTATTCAGCAGTTCAATATTTCGATGCGTTTTGATTTTTCTAAATTCGATATCTCCGTCATAGCCAATATGGTCAATCAATATCGGTAAATTATATGTTATATATTCCTTCTTACCTTCACTATTGTTGTTATGTTCATTATTGCTATCTTCATTGTTGTTATGTTCATTATTGTTTTTATTTTCGTCTTTATTTTTATTGTCCTCACCGCTACTGTTTTTACCTGCAATTTCCACAATTTCATTTGTAACAATTTGTTCATGTATTCTTCCAGTATAATGATATAATTCCCTTGGAAATAATCGGTTAATCCTTTCAGTTATCTTGACCTGCTCATTTCCATCCCACTGCACGTTCGTTCTGCAAATTCTTCCCACATATTTACTGTTATTTCTAATTAAATTCTCAAGCTCTGTCTTATTAACTTCAGTTAGAAATTCATCACTATCTATAATCAATACATACTCCTGAGTGGCTTTACCAATAGAGAAATTTCTGGCTGCACTAAAATCATCACACCATTTATAATCAAAAACCTTGTCTGTATATTCTAACGCTATATCCTTTGTATTATCTGTTGAGCCTGTATCTACTACGATAATTTCATAGTCTAAAGGTGTAAGCCGTTTCAGACATTCTTTTATATTTTTAGATTGATTTTTTGTAATAATGCAAACTGAAATCATAAATAGCTCCTTAAGAACCCTTTTTTTTATTAACTTTTTAGTTGTCTTTATCATATCAGATTCAAAAGTCAAAGTCACTCATAATTTAAACAATGCATTGGTTAAATCAAAACGTAAAATATATTTATCGTAATGTAAAATTTTAGCAAAATAGTAATGACAACTAATGTTATATCCTGTATAATGATTATAGAAAATTGGGGTTTTATATCCATAGGTTAAGAACTAAAATTAACCTACATTTTTTTGATTATTCTTATTATTCATGATTAAATATATGACAAGCGTTAAGATGAAAAGGATTTCATCCGACATATATATTTATACCAATACAGACAAGGAGGTGACTGTTATGATTAGCAATGTATATAGCTATTATTTATACAATTATTTGAATAAGAACAATACAAGAAGTTCTGCTCATAAACCAAGTGAACTGAAGAGCACTTACAATAAGATGCTAAAAATTAACAAGGCCGCTCCTTTCTATAAGGTGGATATATCCGAAGATGCGCAAAAATATGCCATTGATTTAAAGGAAAATGCCAGAGAATTAACTAACATTGCCAATGAATTATCTGGTTCTGATGAAAATTCTACAAATATGGAGATCAAAAAGTCAGCTGAATCTAGCAACGAAAGTTCTGTTGGTGTTGAATATATTGGCGATAACCAGGCGCCTATCGTGAATGCCTTTGAGGTGGATGTTAAGCAGCTTGCTACTCCTCAGATTAATACTGGTAATTATTTGCAGCCTAACTCCAAATATTTGACCCCAGGTAAATACACTTTTGATTTGGATATCTCTGATCTGACATATGAATTCGAACTTGCTGTCGATAACATTGATACCACCAAGTCTATTCAAGATAAGATTTCAAGATTGATTAACCGCTCAAATCTTGGTTTGCAATCCGACGTACTATCTGACAGATTATCCAATACAGCTATTACGATTGAATCAGAGGGTACCGGTGTTTCTACGATGAAACCAACTCTTTTTACTATTGACAATGTAGATACAACAAATGATGATGAAGCAGAAACCAAGAAGCATAATCTTGTAGATGTACTTGGACTTAACCGGACATCACAATATCCATCCAATGCAATTTTTTTAATTGATGGTAATGAAACTGCTTCTTCTACGAACTCATTTATAATTAATAAATCTTTTCAACTAGACCTCAAGGAGGTTACAGATTCCAATCCTGTAACAATCAGCCTGAAGGATGATGGAGCTACTATTGTTGATAGTATTTCTCAATTGGTTGATGGATATAACAAGCTTATTTCTGTTACTGCAATTGAAAGTAATGATAAGTTTGAAGGCAATCAAAAGCTTAAGCGAGAATTTACTAGTATCACACAATCTTATAATGAATTGTTAAAGGCCAATGGGCTCGATGTTTCCGATGATGGCACACTCAAAATCAATAACGAATCTATTCAAGACGCTACTTCTTCTGGAAATATAACGAAGATATTCTTTAACTTAGGAACATTTAAGAACGCAATACAAAGCAAAGCCGAGACCATTGGTATCGACCCAATGAATTATGTGAATAACAAGATTGTTGCATATAAGAATCCTCAAAAAAGTTTTCTCAGCCCTTATAATACTTCCGCTTATTCTGGAATGATGTTTAGTGGATATATTTAATGGATGATTTGGCACAATAGAAATGAGGTGATTTTGAACTAATCAAAATCGCCTCATTTCTATTGTGATTATTATACGTTTACTTTTATATAAAACTTGTGGAGGCAAAAATATGGACACCAATATCAATACTTCAACCGTCACCAATCCCACTAACAATGTGGAGGATCCTATATCTATTATGATAGTAACAAATTCTAATTATTTTCATACAACTTTAACTATGCTGTTATCCATATTTCAAAGTAACCTATCTGATTTAATTAATGTATATATGCTCTATAGTAATCTTCAAGAATCAGAAATTGATAGTCTTCAAAACTTTGGTAATGAGTATCCAGGCAAAGCCATCATTCCAATCTATATTAAGGCTGAGTTAACGAAACATTTATTGCCTAAGAACGAATTTCCTATTGAAATATACTATAGAATTCTGGGAATCAACTTGCTTCCTCTGGATTTAGATAAGATCTTATATCTGGATGTTGATTTGATTGTCAAAAAATCGATACGTCAACTGTATGACACTGATGTTTCAGATTATGCATTTGGTGCTTGCGAAGATATATTTGGTCAAATAAATGGGTTAGATATTGAAAATCATACTCGTTTATCTGTTCCTAATGATTACAAATATTTTAATTCAGGCGTACTTTTAATGAATCTTGAATATCTTAGACAAAATGATCAAGTAAATAATATCTTGCAAAATATATTTGATAATTTTGAAAGATATTATTATGTTGACCAAGATGTACTAAACGAATTATATCAAGACAGGCTTATGTATCTCGATTGGAGCCTATACAATTGCACCCCTTCCATATACTACATCGACCGACAAGCTATTTCTAAAAATTCACTTCATTTTCTTTGTTACGATGAGATTAGAGAATTGATTAATAATAATCAATTCGATATAAACAGATATCTAAATCTCTCTTCACAAATATATGAAACTGCGAGTATTATTCACTATGTGGGGAATTCTAAGCCTTGGCGGTATGACCGAAAAGAATCAACGGCATATGAAATATTTGACAAGTGTTACTATGAAGTAGAATCTCAAATAAGAGAAAATTAATCGGGAAGTTTTGAATACAAAATCTTTCCAGCTTCATTTCTTGGTATTTGACTAATCTTTAAAATCTTGAATGCAGATCTAGGAAGATGTGTAATACCTATTATAAAATTTCTTATCCTATTATCAATGTCATTTTCACTATTGTTTTCCACAATGTACAACTTCATTTCATCATCTTTTCCACTACAAATGCATTCATAGCCTTCTTTTTTCAACAATCCTTCAATTTCATCTAAGTTTACTCTGTTTCCAAATATTTTAAGGAAACGTTTTTTCCGCCCTACAATATAAAAGAATCCATCTTTGTCGACTTTTGCCATATCCCCAGTGAACAGTATGCCATTTCTTTCATCACCTTTATTTAAATCAAAATAGCTCTCTGCGTATCCAAGCGTCACATTATCCCCTTTATATATAAGTTCTCCAACCATATCTTCTGCTTCAATTACATTGCCATTGTCATCTCTAAGTTCAAATGCTCCACCTGGTATTGCAATCCCCATACTTCCAGCCTTTTCCTCCGCTTTTTCCCATGGAAGATAAGACATTCTAGCCGTTGCCTCTGTTTGCCCATACATTACAATTAACTTTATTTCCTTCTGTTTGCAAATTGCACAGAATTCTTGTGCTAATTCCTTTGATAGTTTTCCACCCGCCTGTGTAATGTAGTGTAAACTTGGAAGATCCATCCTTTCAAACCTGAGCTTCTTCAGTATTTCATATATATATGGTACCCCACCAAATGTCGTCGCCTCTTCATCTTTTAATAGCTGCCAAAATTCGCGATTCATTAATGTAAAGTCATTCATAATTATACAGGCCCCTTGTAAAAGATGGCTATTAATGATTGATAATCCATAGGTATAACTCATTGGTAGTGTCATGATTGCTCTATCATCTTCTGTAATATTTAAATATTGCACAACTGCATTTGTATTTGACACTATATTTTTATATGACTGTCGAACTAGTTTTGGACTTCCTGTACTTCCTGATGTTGTTAGAAGCAATGCTAGTTCATCATGTATTTTATATTCCATTTTCACATCTGTTTTGTAGAAATGATATTTTCTAAATTGTGAGATCTTGATAAATTGACTTAAATCAAATAATCGTTCAAGTAATTGTGTATCTCCATAGACATAATATGGCTGATACTTTTCATACAAATTCACTATTAAGTCTTTGCTGACTTCATAATTAATCAAAATTGGAACTATTCGTTTTCGTAGACATGCAATATAACCAGTGATAGCCTCCAGTGTATTATCGCATATTATAAATGCAATCCTTCTGGATTCTACATCTGCAACTATTCTATCGCTTTCACTAACAAGCATACTATATGTTATTTTTTCTCTACTCTCAGTAATAATAGCTGTTCTGTCCCCAAAAATTCCAATATCATCATAAAAATTATTCATATGGAGTGTTTTTCTCCTTTCACATTCTAATCAGTGTCTGCTATAACGCATAAGTACTCATTATTTTTCGATATTTATATCATATTTTTTTAATAATTCTATTCCTTTATTAAAAGAATCAAAATCAATAATATCATCTGTATCCATCATAATATCAAAGTTATCTTCCAACGAAGCAACTAAATTCATATGTCCAATAGAATCCCATGCCTCTATTGATTGATAAGTCAGATTAACTGCTTGTTCCTCATCCACCTCAAAACTTTCTTCAAATGCACCTACGTATTTTTTATAATCTGTCATCATTATTTCCTCCTAGTTAGTTAGTTTTTTTATTTTATATAATCTTCTGTTCTGGTTTCATTACTTCATACAGTTTTAATTAGCCACTATCGACTTATTCATAATTCTTCCACCTCTTACTGTTCAATAAATTTTTTTATTTTATCAAGAATCTTTTCTTTTGTTAATCCGCATTTATGAAGTAGCAATTCATACTCTCCCGCCTGTGGATATTCATCCTCAATGCCTATCATCAACTGTACCGGTCTGATTTTTTTAGAAGAATAATGCTCTGCAACTGCGCTTCCCAACCCGCCTATTATCATGTGTTCTTCCATTGTAACTACATATTTATGTTCTTTTAATTTGTCCAAAAGTTGTTTATCCAATGGTTTTATGGTATGCATATCAACTACTGTGCAACTGATATTTTTCTTTTCAAGTTCCGATGCCACTTCTAAGGCAGTCGATACCATAGTTCCTGTCGCTATCAATGCTATTTCATTTCCTGAACATAATACATTGCCCTTACCAATTTCAAAATCAAATTCTTCTTTATATACCATAGGTAAATTTGTTTTTCCAGAGAGTCTTAAATATGCCGGTCCTTCATAAGACGCCAATGCATACATTGCTTTTATTGTTTCTGCGCCGTCTGCCGGTGAGATAATTATTATATTGGGTATTGCCCGAATATCTGCAATATCTTCCAAGCCCATATGTGTAGCACTTAAATCCCCTTCTGCAAGGCCGCCACCGACGCCTATCAATTTTACTCCTAGTTTCATATAACCAAGACTCACTCTGATTTGATCAAGTACACGTGCGGTTATAAAAGTAGCATATGTTGCTGCAAATACATGACTTCCTTCTTTCACCATGCCAGCTGCAACACCTATCATATTCTGTTCTGCTATTCCCATATCTATAATTCGGTCTGGATAATTTTGCTGGAATTTATCTGTTCCAAAATATCTGGCAACATCTGCTGTCATAAAAATAAAATTTTCATCTATATCTGGTATATCGTTTAATACCATTCCAATAGTTCTTCGCATTCCAAGCATGGACCAGATACGTGCATTTTTTTTGTTAATTGTCTGCATTATTTTAACTCCTCCATTGCCTGCAGGTACATTTCTTGTGTAACATACCCTATATGCCACTCAACTTTATTCTCCGCAAAGCTTACACCTTTTCCTTTAATTGTGTGTGCAATTATTGCCTTAGGTTTATTTGCCTGAATTAAAAGAGCTCGCCTAACATCTTCCACATCATGACCATCAACTTCTATTATTTCAAATCCCACACTTTTCCAACGATCTACCATATTTCCTATATTCATAATTGCTGATGTTGTTCCATCATTCTGAAGTCCATTGGTATCGATGATTGCGGTTAGCTGGTTCAACTCAAAATGTACGGCTGATGATGCAGCCTCCCATACTGATCCTTCATCACACTCTCCATCCCCCATAATAACATACACATTTGACGCTGAATTTCCTCTTCTTCTCATAGAAAGTAGACTTCCTACTCCAAGTGCTAGTCCTTGCCCTAAACTTCCTCCTGAAAATTCAAGTCCATGTGTCAAGTCTAATTTAGGGTGTTTAAATAAAATAGACTCGCCCTGCATAGCCCCTTCAATATCTGCCTCTTGCAAAAAGCCAGCATAATGCAATGCCGCATATAAACCAATTGAACTATGTGCCTTACTCATTATAAATCGGTCTCTTCCATCCCATTCAGGATAATCTACATTATATTTCATAATGTCACCATATAAAACTGCCAATATATCTGCTGCTGACATACTTCCGCCTATATGTGCACCTTTAGTTCCAGAATTAACTGCCATTTTTAATATGTCTTTCCTAATGTTTCTGGCGATATCTTCCAACTTTTCCTTTGACCTCATATATTTAATTATCCTCTCTCCAATTTGCTCTTAGCAGATTGGTTCCTCCATCTACTCTTAAAACCTGTCCAATAATATAAGATGACATTTCTGATTCAAGTAAAATAACTGCATCTGCTATTTCTTCAACTCTTTCAAATCTCCTACTATAATCGTAGGTAATAAACCATCTAAATCAGCTCTTTTGGAATCTTCTATCATGTCAGTCTTAACGATTTCAGGTGCACCCAAATTCACTCGTACCCCAAATCAACCTAATTCTCTCGCTTGAAGTTTGGCTGCGGCATTAATTGTTACTTTACAGGAAATATAATTAAGACGAAATATTTTATTCTTCATTATACCTCTTCGTTTACAAATTGTAATATTTTTTATAATGATTCGACACTTTTTCAGCTATTGCATCATAAGTAAGTCCACAATTCTTCAATAATGTCTTATAATTAGCCGCATGCGGATATGAATCAGGTGCCGCAATAATAAGCTGCGGAGGGCTTGATATCTTATCTGCAAAGAACTCCGCTACTCCAGACCCCAATCCACCTATCTTACTATGTTCTTCTACTGTAACAATCAATTTCATTTTATTCAGTTTTTCAAGCATTTGTTCATCTAACGGTTTTATTGTATGAACATCAATCACCCTGCAGGATATCCCCTCATTTTCCAGAATCTTTTTAGCCTGCAAGCACTCATAAACCATTGTTCCTGTTGCCAGCAGTGCCATATCTTCTCCATCTGTTAATTCAATTGCTTTTCCAATGATGAAATCATAATCCTGCATGTATACAATTGGACTTCTATGTTCACCTGTTAATCTTATATAAACAGGATCTTCACAATTATAAGCCGCAATGATTGCTTTTGCAGTTTCTGTACAATCTGCAGGTGATAAGATCACTATATTAGGAATAGAGCGCATAATCGCTATATCTTCCATTGCCATATGTGTAGCACCCAGTATTCCAACAGAATACCCTGCCGTCAGGCCAACTAATTTTATTGGTAGTCTCATATAGCCCATATTCACTTTTACCTGATCCAGGCACCTTGTTGTTGCAAATGCTGCGTATGTTGTAGCAAAAACCTTCATTCCCTCTTTTACCATTCCAGCTGCCGCACCTATCATATTTTGTTCTGCAATACCAAAATTGTATAATGCATCTGGTTTTTGTTTTTGAAGTCTTTCTAATCCAGAAAAAAAAGTCAAATCTGCTGTCACAACTGCAAAATCATCATCTGATTTTGCTAATTCAGATGCTATCTGCCCAAATGTGCCACATCCTCCAAGCATCGACCATCCCCTTATACTTTTTCTATCAAATTCCATCATTATTCAATTCCTCTAATGCTTTCTGATATTGTTGCTCTGTCAATCGATTATGATGCCACTTTGGATTATTTTCCATAAATGATATTTTTTTCCCCTTAATGGTATCCGCTATAATTGCAATTGGTTTATCTGATCTTTTATTAAATGCCTCACAACAGCTTTTCAAGTTATGTCCATCTATTACATACGTTTCCCATCCAAAACTTCTAAACTTGTCCTCCAAGAAACCCATAGACATTACTTTTTCCGTATCTCCATCATATTGTAAATGATTTCGATCAATAATTGCCATTATATTATTTAATTTATAATGCGTTGCTGATAATGCCGCTTCCCATACTGATCCTTCATTGCATTCACCATCCCCCAAAATAACATAAATCCGAGAAAAACTATTCCTTTTTTTCAATGCTATAGCACTGCCTACTGCTAACGATAACCCCTGCCCCAAGCTTCCACTTGAAAATTCTATTCCTAACTTTTCATTCATAGAAGGATGACCATATAAATCTGTAACATCATTTTTAAATGTATATAAATCCTCTTCTGAAATAATATCCAACTGTCTAAGACCCGCATATACAGCCGGAATACCATGCCCTTTACTCAAAATAAGACGATCCCTTAAATCTGTCCTATAAGTATCTTTTGAAAAATTCATATTATAAAAATATAAGGAGGCAATGATTTCTATCAGTGAAAGTGTTCCACCAAAATGTAAGCCCGAATCTCCAGCTGCCACCGCCATCTTCAAAATATCCAATCTCATGGCTTTTGTTTTTTCCTTCAATATATCAAGCTTTGCCTTACTAATTGTTGTGATTTCTGAGTTTATTATTTCTGCACTTGTATATTTTATTTGCGATCTTCTTATATGCCAATTTTCTTTTGTCAAACTCAATTTAACTACATCGTACTTAACTCCTTTTTTTTCAACAGCAGCTTTTTCAATTCCGTCAGTGTGATATCCCAGGTGCCTGTTAATCATTACGACTGCCTTGTTTTCTTTAAAAACTTCCTCATTAAGTATCTCTGCATTTAAGACATCAAAATAATAATCTAATAAACTAGCTACAACCGATACCATGTTTTGTAAACTTTTCAACTCTTTGACTGCAATATAACCGGAAGTCTCCCCGCTATTTCCTTCATCGTTCATTTGAATTGATACGACGCCAGCGCTAACTGAATCTATCTCTACAATCCAAAAACAAGAATTATGTTTCTGTTTCTGTTTCTCAAACCATATTCTTTGTTTTTCAATTGTAAGTTTAGGATTAGTTATCATAAATCGTGTTACATCTTCCTGCATACGCCAATTCATAACTATTTCTAAATCCTTTTCCATCATTTTTCTAAATGCAAGTTTCATCTATTTTCTCCCATTAATTAATATTGATTTCCATTTACTACGAACTCACACTTATCTGACGGCTAAGCATTCCAATAATATCATACCCATCCCAATGTACCCCCATATTCAAGGCTTCTCCTATTGGTACAATTCTATCAATTCCCTGTAAATGATTCTGTATCACAAAATCTATCAATTCTTCTTTATTTATTCCATAATAGGTAAGTGTTTGTACTTTGTCCGTGATTTTTGAAGCTATCTGCTCCATATCTTCTATATCATGTTGAAAAAACAAGCCAAATTTACCTCTAAGGCTGCACATATCATCAGGTATCTGTTTCATATCTACAACGTATAATAAATTTCTATGCTTCGTTATTTTTGCAATATCATCATGTTCAATTGACAACTCACAGAGTTGTGTATATTTATCGACAACCTTAATTGGCGCTAAATCATATTTACCCGCTGCTTTAACAATATTTTCCCAGAACTTATTCTTGGCTCCCTGCTTATCTTCCCCTATCCACAATATTAAATGAGGTGTAGAACATGCATTTTGGTCCATTAAATATGTATCATTATAAAATTTATTTGCTATATCCTGTATCTCGTGATTAGATGTCTGAATTATTGCGTTACTGTTAATCAATGCTAATGAATATCTATCTGCAAATACAATTTCAACCGATTTCTCTTTCACCGGAGACTGGCGAATATTTCTAATAGCTTCGTTCCCCCCCCATATAATACGTGCATCACAAATCGATGAATAATAATCTGTAATCCCTTTGTCTTTTTCATAAGATATAATCAAAGTTGATTCTTTTATTATTTTATATTTACTATTTTTCAAGACATTTTGTATTGTATCACATATGATTTTTACCTGAACAAAATCTTTGCTTGGGGTTCTTACAATATTTGCATTTCCTGATAATATGCCAAAAAAATAAGAAAACGCAAAATTAATAGGGACATTTGAAGGTGTTATGTGAAAAACAAGACCTCTGCCAAGATGGTACTTTCCATCTTCAAACTCGTGTTTCATTTTATTAATACTTGCTTTCCTGCACCAAAAAGCCAATGTCATTATGTCTGAATATTTTTTTGCAGTAATATCCTTACGAAGAACTCCCGATAAATCATCTAAAAATTCGCAAACCTCATTGCTATACGGTTCTAATGGAAATACTCTTGGAGTATGTGCTCCTACTAAATACTTAATTTTATCATTTTTCATAGGTATCACTGCACCCCCTTACTTCTGCCGTCTTGATTCTTCCGTGAACTTTAAATGTTTTGCCACATCTTCCACAAGGGCAGTCATCTTCTCCTATCAATTCTCCTATATCTTCTGATAAAATACAGTGTCCCGGATAGCTTTCAGGCAAAAGTGATACAAGCTCAATCAGACCTTTTTCACCTTTTTTACAAATAGAGAAATCCTTTGGATTTCTTATTATGACATCAGAGAAATTAGAAGCATGCAATCTTCCACATTCACATTCCATAAATATGGAACCCGTCTGTTCTACCATTCCATAATAATTATATACTTTTTTAATACCACAAACCTTTGCTAATTCAGCCTTATATGTATCATTATCTACTGCTTCTTCTATCAGTTTTTTAAATCCACCACCATGAATAAGAATTCCTCTTGATAAATCCAACTTTCTACAAGTCTTTGCAAGTACCTTATATAGATATTCCCATATAATAAATGTAAATCCAAACACAAAGATATCATCACCCTTATGCATCTCCAAAAAAGCTTCGATAGTATTATAGTCAAGCTGCATATTCTCATCTAAAGCATAAGTTGTATCATATCCCATCATTGAAAAGCCAAGGATTCCTGAGCCTCTTGCAGAAAAGAGTTTTCTGTCTTTCACTACACTTTTACTATCGATAATCAGCATAGGCAGTCTTTTTTTTCCAAGAAAATCTGATGTTATCTTAACAAGCGTCTTCGTCTGATTTGCAGATGTCGTCTTATCTAAATATATCTTTGATACTTGCTGTCCTGTAGTTCCTGATGACGTCATAGTCTTAGCAATATTTTCTTTTAATACACTGCATAGATCATACTCTTTAAATAATCTTACAGGTAAAAATGGATATTCATTTACATCATATTCTCTATTTATATCAAACGAAAAATTATCCAACATATTCTTATACATGAAACAGCTTTCATAATGTTTTTTAGTCAGTTCTTTTAAACCTTCTCTATATTTCTTATCTTTCTCCCCTTTATCAAGGCAATAAGGAGACATACTTAATATTTCATCTAATATAAACATTTATATTTCTCCTTATTTTAATGCTGTATATTTTCCATTACCTTACCTCACCCATTTCAATTGGATCACCAAATTCATAATCCATTTGGGCCGTTTTTGTAATCAGTTCCTTGTAATATTTTGGTTTAATACCGTTGGATGGTCTTATACTCTTTACATTTTCGCTAGTAAAGGCCTCACCTCTTTTAATATCTTTTACTGCAAACAAGGAACGTCTTCCACCGAGTCCACTTTTTTCATGCTCTGTAAGCTCATATGTAGGCTGTCCCTTTAATATTACCGCATTATTAATATCTTCCACCAACTGCCTGTAATCTTTCATTTCCATTGAAAATCCAGAGTCTGCACTTTCAATTTCCTTGTTAAGACATACATGCTTTTCTATTACTTGCGCTCCAAGCGAAACAGCAACAACCGAGGCCAAACTCCCCATTGAATGGTCTGATAAACCAATCGGCAATCCAAATCTATCCTTCATATCTGTAATAACAGAAACATTCATATCTTCGTACTTTGCTGGATACTGACTACAGCATTTTAAGAGAACGATTTGTTTATTATTGTATCTATAGCATGCTGCAATCGCTTCTTCAATCTCTTCTATACTTGCCATCCCACATGACATTATAATTGGCTTACCTTTACTTGCTACATATTCAATTAGCGGAATATCAACTAGTTCAAATGATGCTATCTTGTAAAATTCAATTTCTAATTCTTCCAAAAAATCAACTGCCGTATTGTCAAAAGGCGTCGACAAGAAGTCTATACCTACTTCATCACATTTGTCCTTTATTGCTTTCTGCCACTCCCATGGTGTATATGCTTCCTTGTATAGATCATAAAATGTATAGCCATCCCATAGACCACCCTTGATTTTAAAACATTCCTTGTCACAGGGGATTGTTAGTGTATCAGCTGTGTATGTCTGTATTTTCAGGCAATCTGCGCCAGCTGCCTTTACTTCCTCTACTATCTTTAATGCATTTTCTAATTTCCCACCATGATTAGCCGACATTTCTGCGATTATATATACGCCAGTAGCCATTTTCTCGTATAAATGTATCATAACTCAACCTCTTTTCAATCATTTGTCTTGTTTCGGAACAATTTGTTTTATATATTTGATATATTCATCATTTTCACTTTTGTTATAATTTCCCGATTCAAATATATGACCCGAAATTTCATTACTCTTTTTGACCAATCCAATTATCAAAAGCTCAATATTATAATTATTCGCTATCCAACTTTCCAACAACTGTAGGATTTTTTTCCCATATCCAAGCCCTCTATATCGTTTAGAAATACTATAGCTAATAGTTCCACAATTGCCTGCAATCTCTAGACGAATCTGCCCAACTGGGATATTACCATTCATCATAATAAACATTTCTATATCATCTGAAGTTAATGCTTTGTGAAGCCATTTTCTATGAGATTCTGGTGATATTTCTTCGCTATTAAAAGAATTCAGTCTTGCTGACTTATCGTTTGTCCATTCCAAGAGAATGCTCTCGTCTTGCTCCTGTGCTCTACGTAAAACTAATATATGATTGTCCATATTATATTCACCTCACATTAATCATCTAATACACATGAGTTTATACTTTAATTCAGCAATTTCCCAGTCATCCATATTATCAATATCCTGAACTTCGGTTTCTGGCATTATTATCGGTATTATTCCATTAACGAACTGGCCTCTCAGTCGCATAAACTTTTTTATATCATAGCAGTAAAACTGACCGCAATCATGATAAAACGGAGCCAGATCCTGTGAACGAAGGTTTTGATTTTCTGGCCACCTCGGCTTAATAAAATCGCCATCAAACACCATGCTACGCTGTGGCGGAAATGAAAACCTAACAACAGGCATTATCATATCTCCGCGCTTTTTCTTTAAGATATCCATTCCCTCTCGTAATTTCTCAGCGGTGACGAATGGTGCAGTTGGATAAATGCAGGAGGCATAATCAAATATTTCGCCTAGCTTTTCATATGTTTCAATCACTTCAAGTATTACATCTGCTGTGGTTGCAAAATCACCCGAAGTCTTTTCACTTCTTAAAAATGGGACTTTTGCACCTGCTGCACGTGCAACATCAGCAATCTCTTCATTATCCGTTGAAACCATCACTTCATCATATATACCAGCGTCTAATGCTGCCTTAATTGAATATTCTATTATTGGCCTCCCACAAAATTCCTTTATATTCTTTTGGGGAATCCTTTTACTACCGCCACGTGCAGTTATTATTGCTATATTTCTCATGTTTTTACACTTCCTTTAATGATATCTATTTCTACATATTATCAATAAAATCAAATATTTTTCAAGACCATTTAATTTATAATAATCCAAAAATCAAGTCTTTCCACTTCACATGCAAAGACTTGATTTTATTCATATTCAATTATGCACCAATTTTTTCTGCTGCACTCTTCATATTTTTAATAAACACTAATATTTCACTCAAACTCACCACGATTTTTTGATCATTCTTTTCATTTACTGCTGTATTAAGTGCAATTACTGATTGGTTAATATTTTCCTTATCAATCACTTGAAAATCAGCATTAATCAAATCCTTCGTTCCATTAAACACTCCGATAATCCAATTAACTCCGTCTAAAATATGTTTTAAGAATTCATCTGTATCTGGAAGTTTTTCACCTTTAAGCTCATTTATTACGTTTTCGATTCCTGGGATAAGCTTGTCACAATATTGGCTCGCAACTTTTAAAGCTTCTTTTTGCTGTCTTTTTAATTCCTCCATGAATTAACACCTTTATATCTATTTCTTAGATATACCTTTCACTAATTTGATTTTACATACTATATTATATATCGTACCAATCTTGCTAAAGATTAACATTTTCTTGCGATTTTGAATTATTCCTAACTTTTACAATGATTATTTAGCATTTCTAAAATATATTTACATAAAATCATACACTCTTATTGAATTTTTGCTATACTTAACCTTATGCTATAATATTAAATAAACATGTTTCATAAATCATCATAAAACTAGGAGACAAACGATAATGAATATATATTTTTATAGATATGGTAGCATCTGCGAACCCAGTATAATTGAATCCTTTAAAAAGCTTGGATTTGATATTTATGAAGAAACAAGCGAAATATTCAACAAATCTTTAACCCATACAAAAAGCATTGAAATCATTAGTCCCAAACTGCTTGATGGTGATTTTGGATTTGTTTTTACAATTAATTTCTTTCCTTGGCTTTCTGATCTATGCAATATTATAAATATTATCTATATTTCTTTAATCGTCGACAGCCCTTTGCTGGAATTATACTCTAATTCTAGTGAAAATCTATGCAACCGGATTTTCCTTTTTGATCGGCAATTATTTCAGGAATTTTCACCCCAAAATCCAAAGTGTGTTTTTCATACGCCACTTGCCACCAATACACGTATGAATATGTCCATATGTCGAAATGCATCTTCCAATCTTAGAAACAGGTTTAAGTCTGACGTATCATTTATTGGTTCCCTTTATACAGAAAAATGTCCATATAGCTTGGCAAAGCTTCCTGAATATGAGACCGGATATGCAAAAGGACTCATGGAGGCACAGTTAAAAGTGTACGGATATAATTTCATTGAAGACTCTATCAGTGATTCATTTGTTGATACTTTCATCAAATGCACGCCTGGGTTTTATAAATTTCCTCCAAACTCTAATGAAAATTACAAAGCAGTTGTTGCCCAACACTATATGAGTGTAAAAGTTGCTGAAATGGAGCGTTTATCAGCATTAAAGATGCTATCTGATGATTTTAGTGTGGATATCTATACAGGAAGTGACACCTCTTCCATGCCAAACATTCACAACCATGGATTTGCAAAATCCCTAGAGGAAATGCCAATTATTTTCAACCAGAGTAAAATCAATCTTAACATAACAGCAAAATCGATTCGTTCCGGACTTTCTCTACGTATTTTTGATGTTCTTGGCTGTGGTGGCTTTCTGATTACAAATTACCAAGCTGAGCTTTCTGAATTTTTTAGTGTTGGAGAAGATCTTGAGATGTATAGTAGCATGGAAGAATTATATGACAAGACCGCATATTATCTATCCCATGACTCACAAAGAGTAGCAATTGCAAAAAATGGATATCAAAAGGTTGAAAAATTGCATTCCTATGACATCAGACTGACGCAAATGCTAGAAACTGCTTTTTCCGTATAAGTTCATATATTATCCCACTTAGTTTTAGATACTTACATATAAATACTACACCAAATAAAATCGATAAGAGCAAGTACACAGCACGTAGTGCGGAAATGAGGAGAGTTATGTATTTTTCAATAGTAATGCCCATATATAATCATTCTAGTAATTGTGAAAGAGCTATATTATCAATTATAAACCAAACCTACACAGATTGGGAACTGATTTTGCTTGATAACGCAAGCGAGGATCCTGCTATAATGAAATTAATCACCTTATATCAGGAAAAGGACGCACGCGTAAAAGGATTTCGTATTGAAAAAAATGTAGGATGGCCAAAGGGCGTTGCTCTCTGCCTCGAAAAAGCATCTGGAATATATATGGGATTTTTGGCTGCAGATGACTTCCTCGAACAAGATGGATTGCAAAATGTTGTTGATGCTGTTGGCAAAAACATTCCAAAAGTAATCTGGATGGGAAACAAGGAGGATTTCTCTTCTACAGGTAAAACTTTTGATGTATGTCCAATGGAGCACTATTTTACAAATGAATTAGATATTTGTCTTAATTTAGTAGATTTCTTTAATACAGTATACTACAACGCTATGCATCATTTTGTTGACCTCAAATTTTTAAGAGAAAATTACATAGATTTTTTCTCACCGTTTTACAGTGACTGTGGATCTATGACCAGAGCACTTGGAATCACCGATAACATGATGATTTTACCTCTGTCCCCATATCATCTTACACGTGGCACCTCCCATTCAACTAGCAAATATCTAATGCATTGTTATGATATGTTTATCGGTCAATTTAATGATATTCAAGAAAAGTTATTTCGTGTAGGATATTTTGACCTTGCCTTACTTCAGTACATTTCAAAACGTTTTGAAAACAATCATTTGTCTAATATAAATAATTTGTGCCTTGGTGGAGCATGCCAAGATAAATTATTTGACGCGGTAACTTTAAACTGGAATGAACGTCTTTTAGAAATAGAAAGCAGCCTATATGCAAATGGAATGGACGCTATCGTTTACTATTATAACTCGAATGAATTCTTTGCTAGAATTGAAGATTCATTGCTTATACTTGTCAACAATGCTTTACAAGAAAATATCAGCATTGAAGACTTAGTAAAAGACTGCCACTATCTAGGTGACATCATTTTGGCTGTTTTCTCTGTAAAAGATAATAAAGCATGTAAAAAATCATCTCTTGATTTGGATGATCTTACTAGATTGTTCATTGCAGTACTAAATAAAGATAATAGATTGTTATTTGGCTATAATTATATTAATTTTCTTGTACTTAATGCCGATCAAAGTATAATAGATATATTTTCAACTACACTGCCTATTGTAAAAAACAAATATGCCAGATTTCTAGAAAACGTTCTTCTTACTTCATTAATTGGTTATAATCAAAATCGAGGAATAATTGATTCGTACAGCATTGCTTATTCTAACCATTGTAATGATATTGTTCATTCAATAGAAGATTTATGTCCACAATACAAATTCAAACCACAGTCAAACGAACTTATTATACAGCTAATACAAGGAGATTTTACTAATGAAAATAATTAACACACAGTTTGAGGATGTTAAAATAATAGAAGATTTTTTTTCATTTGATATTCGAGGAAGCTTTATTAAATTGTTTAACGAAAATGAATTTGAAAAATACGGTTTATGTTCACACTACGCAGAAACTTATTATTCAATTTCGCATAAGGATACGATCCGAGGAATGCATTTCCAATTACCCCCCTATGAACACACTAAATTAATCCATGTAATTCGTGGTGCTGCTGTCGATGTGATTATAGACTTGCGTAAAAGCAGTCCCGACTACAAGAAATTTATAACAATACAGCTTTCAGGCAATAAGCCAAAATCAATCTATATCCCGACGGGATTTGCGCATGGGTTTAAATGTATAGAAGACAATACAATTATGATTTACAACGTAAGTACGGTTTATAATAGTGAAGCTGATATGGGTATTTTCTATGACTCCATTGGATATGATTGGAATATTGAAGAACCAATCATTTCGGAACGTGATAAGACACATTGCACTTTAGAAGAATTTAATTCACCTTTTTAAGGAGGCCTATATTGAAAAAGATAATCATTACCG